>Ga0207862_1000552_pt1 | contig 11303 bp, 20 predicted proteins | sample LuqExpMetageno81_FD_187838 | JGI IMG/M metagenome (GOLD analysis project Ga0207862, IMG submission 187838) | Tropical forest soil microbial communities from Luquillo Experimental Forest, Puerto Rico - Sample 81 (SPAdes) | ecosystem: Environmental > Terrestrial > Soil > Tropical forest ... | reverse complement strand
CATACGGCGTGCCCTTACGTGAACCCTTGAAGCCAATGGCGCCCGCCGAAGAGTTACAGAGGACGCGCCCGTCCGGATCGGTGATGGTGATCTGCGTGTTGTTGAACGAAGCGGAAACATGCACGAGTCCGTGGGGAACCGTGCGGCGTTCCTTCTTTTTCTTGAACTCTTTCTTCTTCTTACTCGCTGCTGCCGGTTTTGCTGGCGCTGCTGCATCCGGCGCCGCGTTTTGCTGCTCTTTAGCCACGTTTCGCTCCTAAATCAGTAATCAGCTACCAGAATCGGAGATCAGAAAATTCCTTCAAGCTTGTAATTTTTAGCCCTTCTTGCCCTTCACCTGCTTCTTGCCGGCGACGGCACCGCGGCGCGGTCCCTTCCGGGTGCGCGCGTTGGTATGGGTGCGCTGGCCACGAACCGGCAGGTTACGGCGGTGACGAATCCCGCGATAAGCCTGAATTTCGATCAGGCGGCGAATGTTCATCTGGATCTCTTTGCGGAGATCGCCTTCGACGCGACCTTCTTGCTCGATAACAGTACGGATGCGGTTGACTTCGTCTTCCGTTAGATCGCGAATCTTTTTGCTGAAATCCACATTCGCCTTTTCGGCGATATTCTTCGCGCGCACCTGTCCGATCCCGTAGATCGAAGTCAACCCGATCCAAAGACGCTTCTGCGGCGGAAGATCAACACCAGCGATACGTGCCATGATTGCTCCTGTCCTTCATCCAGCTAAGCTTTATGACGAAACCTATCCTTGCCGCTGCTTGTGCTTCGGATTGACGCAAATGACCCGAACCACTCCACGGCGGTGGATGACCTTGCATTTGTCACAAATCTTTTTCACGCTTGCCCGAACTTTCATGCTGCCCTGCTCCTTGTTTTCCATCAGTCCAGACTAAAAGACTGGCTACTACAAAAAAACCGCCCCTCCAACCTCGCTACTTATAGCGATATACGATGCGCCCGCGCGTCAAATCGTATGGAGAAAGCTCGACCGCCACTTTGTCGCCAGCCAAGATCCGGATGAAGTTCTTTCTCATTTTCCCGGAAACATGCGCCAGTACTTGGTGCTTGTTCTCTAGTTCCACCCGGAACATGGCATTCGGCAACGGTTCGATCACCGTCGCCATTACTTCGATCGCGTCCTCCTTCGGATTTCCGGAGTCGCCCTTCTTCTTTTCTTCAAACGGCTGTTTCGCCATTCCCGTTTAAGTTATAAGTTCCAAGTTCTAAGCAAGGGGCTGCTCAACTCTTTACCTAGAAGCCAAAACCTAAAACTCCTTTCGCTCCTTACCGCATTGAAACCTTACAACACCTACCAGCTCGGCCCGGTCATGTCTTTCGGCCGGGTTAAAATCCACGGGCCGTTCGCGGTGACGGCCACGGTGTGCTCGAAATGCGCCGAAGGACTGCCATCGGCGGTTTCGGCAACCCACTCGCCACGCATCTGCACTTCCGGTCGTCCGGCATTGACCATCGGTTCGACAGCGATAACCATGCCTTCCTGCAAACGCGTCCCGCGTCCTGGTTCTCCATAGTTCGGAAGGTTCGGCTCGTCGTGCATCTTCGTGCCAATGCCGTGACCGACAAACTCCCGCACAACAGAAAAACCGTGCTGCTCGACCCAACTCTGCACTGCGTGCCCGACATCACCCAGGCGATTGCCCGGCCGCATCTTGTCGATCGCCCGATCCAGCGATTCGCGGGTCACATCGAGGAGCTTCTGCAGCTCGGGGCTGATGTGTCCGACGGCGACGGTGACCGCCGAATCGCCGAAGTAGCCGTCGACTTCCATTCCGAAGTCAATCGAGACGATGTCGCCTTCGCGCAATTTCCGCTTCGGCGATGGTATCCCGTGAACGATCTCGCTGTTCACCGAGGTGCACAGCACGCAGGGATACCCGCGATAACCTTTAAACGCCGCCTTGCCGGGCCTTTTCGCGATGATCTCCTCGGCGAAATGCTCGAGGTCCATCGTGCTCATCCCCGGGTCCACTTGCGCCCGGAGGGCGTTCAAAACTTCGTACACGACCTGACCGGCGCGGTACATCTTCTCGAGCTCAGCGGCGCTGCGCAATTGAATCGCCATCTTTAACGCGCTCCGCGAAGGCCCGCAACCACCTGATCGATTTCTTGCTCCACTTCCTGCACGCTCTTGCTGGCATCGATTTCATGCAACAGCCCAAGCCGCCGGTAGTAGTTGACCAGCGGCGCGGTCTGCTTATCGTAGGCCTGCAGTCGCTGGCTGATTACTTCTTCGCGGTCGTCCGGCCGCTGAAACAGCTCGCCGCCGTCGTTATCGCAAATTCCTTCGGCCTTCGGTGGGCGGTCGTAAATATTATAAATCTCGCCGCCTACCTTACAGGTTCTACGCCCCGTCAGTCGCCGCAACAGCAGGGCATTGCCGATGACCATGTGAATCACCATCGGCGGCTTCAATCCATGCTGCCTAAGCAACTCGCCCAGATACTTCGCCTGGGTGACGGTGCGTGGAAAACCGTCGAACACAAAACCGTGACTGCAATCAGGCCGTTCAATCCGCTCGGCCACCATCTTAAGCACCAGCGAATCAGGTACCAGCTCGCCACGCTCCATAATCGGCTTGGCCTTCAAACCGAGTGGCGTACCCTTGGCGACGTGTTCGCGGAGCATGTCGCCTGTCGACAAGTGCGGTACACCGTATTTTCCGGCCAGCATTATGGCCTGCGTGCCTTTCCCGGAACCCGGAGGCCCGAGAAAAATCACCGCGCGGTCGAGTTTTCCAACAGGACGCTGTTCCAGCGCCACTCTGTCGTCTCCCTTAACCTAGCGACGGCCGCGCAGCCGTCCCTTCCGCGCGAAGCCCTCGTAGTTCCGCATGACGAGCTGTGCCTCGAGTTGCTGCACTGTATCCATCGCCACGCCGACCACGATCAGGAGCGAAGTGCCACCGAAATAGAACGCCACGCCAAGACCGTTCAAAACCCAGCCGGGAAAGTGACGGTCAAACCAGTCACCACCGAGCCAGTAGGGCAGGTGGTTCAGGTGAATACCGGCAATCATCCATTCCGGCAGCAAGCAAACCAACGCCAGATAAACGGCACCGATAAACGTCAGCCGCTTCAAGATTGTGCTGACATATTCCGAGGTGCTGCGCCCGGGGCGAATTCCCGGAATAAAGCCGCCGTTCTTGCGCATGTTGTCGGCGAGCTCGGTCGGATTGAAAACGATGCCCACGTAGAAGAAGGCGAACAAGATGATCATCGCGACATAGATGACCGTGTAGAGCGGCTCGCCCCATTTCAGCGTGTCGGCTATCTTCTTGACGAAGGGCCAGCGAGTGCCGAGCAGCAGCGCCGCGGTAGCCGGGAACGCCAGCAACGAACTCGCAAAAATCGGGGGAATCACGCCGCCGGAATTCACACGCAACGGAAGATAGGTGGACTGGCCACCCATCATCTTGCGGCCAACGACGCGCTTCGCATACTGAACCGGGATGCGGCGCTGGGCCCCTTCGACGAAAACGATAAACGCAACCACGGCCACCATCAGGATGAGAAGTAGAATGATGGCCATCGGGGTGAACGCACCCCAGGCCTGCGTTTTAGCCTTCTCGTACAGATCCACGATCGCGCGGGGCAGCCCCACGACGATGCCGACGAAGATGATGAGCGACATGCCGTTGCCGATACCACGTTCGCTGATCTGCTCACCAAGCCACATGATGAACGCCGAGCCGGTCGTCAGGGTCAGGATGGTCATCAGCGTAAAGCCCCAGCCCGGGTGATAGACCAGCGACTGCCCGCCAAGAGCCTGCGACTGCAAAGTGGTGGCGATCGTCGACGATTGAATAATGCTGAGCACGATCGTCAGGTAGCGTGTGTATTGCGTAATCTTGCGCCGGCCGAGTTCGCCCTCTTTTTGCAGCCGTTCGAGGTACGGAAATACCACGGTCATCAACTGCAGGATGATCGACGAAGTGATGTACGGCATGATGCCGAGGGCAAAGATCGTCAGCCGGCGGAAATTGCCGCCGCTAAACAGATCGAAAATGCCAAGCACCGAGCCGGCTGACTGCTTGAACAATTGCTCGAGCACGTCGGTGTTGATGCCGGGCGTAGGAATGTGCGCGCCGAGGCGATAGACCGCGAGAAGCGCCAGCGTGAAGAAAAGGCGATTCCGCAGATCCTCGATCCGGAAGAGATTCGCGAAAGCTTGAAAGAATCGATTCATACCGGTTCCTCGGTCAGGCCGATTAAGCTACCACCTCAAAAGCGCCGCCAACCTTGGCGATTTTCTCCTTGGCCGAAGCGCTAAACGCATGCGCGTGAATCGTGAGTTTATTTTTGAGCTCGCCATCGCCAAGAACTTTGATCGGGTCGGTGGCGCTACGGATGAAGCCATGCGCCCGCAGCAATTCGGGTGTAACCGTCTCGCCCTCGGGAAACACGTTCAATTCCTCGAGATTGATGACGGCGTACTTGACGCCGAACGGATTGTGAAAGCCGCGCTTCGGAATGCGACGGTGCAAAGGCATTTGTCCGCCTTCGAACCCGCGGCGGCGCGAATAGCCGCGGCGCGACTTCTGTCCCTTGTTGCCGGAACCGGCTGTCTTGCCGAGCTTCGAACCCATACCTCGTCCCACGCGCACTTTGCGCTTGCGGGAACCGCGGGCCGGCCCGAGCGTCGAAAGCGAAACCGTGTTGTGCTCTTTCTTCCCTTTGTGGGCCATGTGTTACTCCACCACTTCCACGAGATGGCGCACCTTATGGATCATGCCGCGCACCGCCGGCGTATCCTGGCGCTCGACCACCTGATGCATCCTGCGCAGGCCAAGGCCGCGAATCGTATCCCGCATATCATCGGTGCAACCGATGAAGCTCCTGACCCACTTTACTTTCACTGTGCCGGCGCTCTTCGCGCCCTTCTTTTCACCTGCCATACTTTATTCCCCTGCCGCCTTTTCGACCTTCTCGGTTTTTTCCGCTTTGGCCGGCTTGCCACTCAACTCTTCCACCGTCTTCGAACGGGTTTCAGCAACCTGCTTCGCATCCTTAAGTCCGAGAAGCGCGGCAAATGTAGCCTTGACCACGTTATGCGGGTTGGAAGTGCCGAGCGATTTCGTCAACACGTTCTGAATTCCCGCGACCTGCATCACCTTACGCACCGGGCCTCCCGCAATCACCCCCGTGCCTTCCGAAGCGGGTTTCAAGAGCACCTGCGCCGAGCCATACCACCCCGTGACCTGGTGCGGGATCGTGGAGCCCTTCAGGTTCAGCTTGATCAGATTCTTTTTCGCCTGCTCAATGCCCTTCTTGATCGCCATGGGAACTTCGCGAGCCTTGCCCATGCCGAAACCGGCGTGGCCACGGCTATCGCCGACAACCACAAGAGCAGAGAAGCTCAAGTTCTTGCCGCCCTTTACAACCTTGGTAACGCGGTTGATTGCGATGACATCATCCTTCAAGTCGGAAGGATTCACTTCCAGGAGTCGCCGAACCGCCAGACTTTCGCGCAAAATTTGCTTCGACATAAATTAAAACTGTAACCCCGCTTCCCGCGCCGCATCCGCGAGCGCCTTGACGCGGCCGTGATACTTGTAACCGCCGCGGTCGAACACAACCTTGCTGACACCGGCCGCCTTGGCGCGCTCGGCAATGATCTTGCCGACGGCCTTGGCGGAGGCGATGTTGCCACCGCCCTTCAAAGCCTTCTTGGTTTCCTTGTCAACGGAACTGGCCGAAGCGAGCGTGCGGCCGCTACGGTCGTCGATGACCTGCGTGTAAATGTGGCCCACCGAGCGATACACGCTCAGGCGCGGACGCTCCGGGGTGCCCGAAACGCGGGTGCGCACGCGGGCGTGAACCCGCTGGCGATGCGCGTCTTTGGATAGCTTGCGAACTGGTACCGATGCCACTTTCGTTTCTCCTTCAATCCAAATTCCTCAGAGGTTAGAGCCTTAGCCGAGGAAGAATCCAGCCGCTCATTACGCTGCTCCAGCCTTGGCTCCCGCCTTGCCCGCTTTCTTCTTCAGGCGCTCGCCTGTAATTCGGATGCCCTTTTGCTTGTACGGATCGGGCGGACGAAGCGCCCGGAGATCCGCCGCTACTTGTCCGACCTGCGCTTTATCAGCGCCGCTGACGACCAAGTGCGTCTGCTTGTCCACGGCAATCTGAATGCCCTCGGGAATCGGAAACTCGACGGGATGCGACTTGCCGAGAGCAAATGAGACGACTTTGCCCTTGAGTTCCGCGCGGTATCCAACGCCGACAATGTCGAGTTCCTTCTTGAAACCTTGCGTGACGCCATGAACGGCGTTGGCCAGAAGCGCCCGAGCCAGACCGTGCAGCGCGCGATGCTCTTCGTTATCGCGAATTGCGGTGAGCACGCCGTCTTTCTGCTGCAGGCGAATCTGCTGGGGCACGAGCACGCTGAGTTTGCCCTTCGGGCCCTGCACTTCGACCTTGCTACCCGAGGTGTTGATCTTCACACCCGCAGGCACTGGAATCGGTTTGCGACCAATACGTGACATTTGCTGCGTTCCTTCCTTCGCTCAAAACCGCCAGTCCAAAGACCGGCTACTCAAAATCCTTTCTGACTACCAGACCTCGCAAAGAACTTCGCCGCCCACGTTGGCCTTGCGCGCGGCGCGACCGGTCATCAAGCCTTTCGGCGTGGTCAGAATGCTGACGCCAAGTCCGCCGACAACCGGAGTGATTTCCTGCGAACCCACATAGTTGCGCTGACCTGGCCGTGACACACGCTTCATGCCCGTGATCACGCTGCGGCGGTCCGGCGTGTATTTCAGGAAAATTCGCAGTGTCTTGCGCGACTTGTTCTCTTCAACCAGTTTGTAGGTCGAGATGTAGCCCTCTTCCTTCAGGATGCGGGCAATCTCGGTCTTCAGTTTAGAAACAGGAACGTCAACGCGCTGGTGCTTGGCGGCCGTCGCGTTGCGAACTCGGGTCAAAAAATCGGCAATGGGATCGGTCTGCATAATTTCCTATCTCGCTCCTACCAACTCGATTTCACGACGCCAGGAATCTCTCCCTTGAGCGCCATGCCGCGGAAACAAATGCGGCACATTTGGAACTTGCGGATATAACCGCGGGCGCGGCCGCAGACGCGGCAACGATTGCGCACGCGAACCTTGAACTTGGGTTTTTTCTGCGTCTTGGCGATTTTTGCTGTGCGTGCCATTTATTGTGCGGCTCCTTTTTCGCGCAAGGGAAAACCAAGGCCCTTGAGCAGTTCGCGCCCTTCATCGTCGTTCTTCGCGGTGGTCGTCAGCGTAATGTTCATGCCCTTGATCTTGTCCACGCGCGTGTAGTCAATCTCGGGAAAAACCAACTGGTCCTTCAGGCCCAGGGTGTAGTTGCCGCGGCCATCGAAGGCATTCGAAGGCAGACCTCGGAAGTCGCGCACACGGGGCAGGACGACGTTGCAGAGGCGATCGAGGAACTCGTACATCTTCTCGCCGCGAAGCGTAACCGCACAACCGATGGCCATACCTTTGCGAATTTTGAAATTCGCAATGGACTTCTTCGCGCGCGTGATGATGGCCTTTTGCCCCGTAATCTGACCAAGTTCCACCGCGGCCGTGTCCAGCAGTTTCACGTTCTGACTAGCCTCCCCGAGGCCGATGTTGACAGTAATCTTCTGCAGCTTGGGCACCGCCATCACGTTCTTCCAGCCAAAACGCTTCATGAGCGCCGGCGTGGTTTCCTTGCTGTATTTTTCGTGCAATCGACTCTTCATGCCAGTCCTGTTCCTTCCAAACCTTTACTTGTCGAGCGTAGTGCCGCAGCGCTTGCACACGCGGACCTTGCTGCCGTCGGGCAGAACGTTGTGACCGATACGGGCATGCTTGTTGCAGCTGCTGCAGACAATCATGACGCTAGAAACCTTAATCGGCCCTTCTTTCTCGACGATGCCGCCTTTGATATTCTTCGCCGGGTTGGGACGCGTGTGGCGCTTGATGATGTTCGCGTGTTCGACAATGAGCGTGTTCTTACGCGGATTCACGGAAAGCACGCGGCCTTCCTTGCCATGATCATCGCCGCGCATCACGCGGACAGTATCACCTTTCCGGATCCCAATGATGTAGCGCTTTACAGCCTTCTGTGCCATGACTTACCAAACCTCCGGCGCCAGCGAAACAATCTTGGTGAATTTCTTTTCGCGCAGTTCGCGCGCCACCGGCCCGAACACGCGCGTTCCGACGGGTTCGCCGGCATCGTTAATCAGCACCGCGGCGTTGTCATCAAAACGGATATAGGTGCCGTCTTTGCGGCGCTGCTCCTTACGCATCCGAACGATCACGCACTTCACAACCTTGCCTTCTTTGATCTGACTTTCAGGCGTCGCCTCTTTTACCGAAGCGGTGACAATATCTCCGAGGCCAGCCTTCAATCCCGCATCACCGCCGACGGGCAGGATGCACATCAGCTTCCGCGCTCCGGAATTGTCGGCCACCGTCAGCCAGGTTCGCATCTGAATCATGGTTCCGCTCCCCTGTCCTTATTTTTTGGCCGACGCGGATGGCGTCAGCACTTCCTTCAAGCGCCAGCGCTTCAGGCGCGAAAGCGGCCGGGAGGACACAATGCGAACCGTGTCGCCCTGTTTGGCTTCGCGCTTTTCGTCGTGCGCATAGAATTTCTTCGAAATGCGGACGACGCGGCGGTATTTGGGATGTTGCACGAGCCGCTGCACTTCGACCACGATCGTCTTTTCCATCTTGGTACTGGTCACTCTGCCGACGAGTTCGGTTCTTTCGCCGCGTTCGGCCGCTGCCGCCACCGCTGCCTGCGTTTCGGGTGTCATTACGCCTTACCTGCTTTCACCGACTTCGCGCCGGCGGTCAATTCCTGTGCGCGCAAAAGAGTCTTGACGCGCGCGAGATCCTTTTTTGCTTCGCGAAGACGCTTGAGCGCTTCGGCTTGTCCGGTGGTCAACTGAAAGCGCAGCCGGAAAATCTGCTCCACCAGGTCCTTTTCACGGGCCTGCAATTCGGTGGCGCCTTCCTCGCGAATCTTTTCAATACGGCGGGCCATGATCAGATGCCCCCTGTGCGGGAGACGAATTTCGTCGGAATTGGCAGCTTATGCGCAGCAAGTCCCAGCGCTTCACGCGCGGTCGGCTCGTCGATACCCGCCATTTCGAACATGATGCGTCCGGGTTTCACCACCGCCACCCAGCGCTCCGGCGCCCCCTTGCCCTTGCCCATCCGGGTTTCCGCTGGTTTCTTGGTAAACGGCTTATCCGGGAAAATGCGAATCCACAGTTTGCCGCCGCGCTTGATAAAGCGGGTGATGGCTACGCGAGACGCTTCAATCTGGCGGTCGGTGATCCAGGCATTTTCGAGCGCCTTCAGGCCGAACTCGCCAAACGCAAGACTGCCGCCGCGCCACGCCTTGCCTTTGCGGCGGCCGCGCTGCTGCTTTCTGTACTTCACCTTCTTGGGCATCAACATCGTTTTGTTCTCGCTTCCCTAATTCTTGGTCGCCCGCTGAATTATTGGCTTAGGCGACCGCAACAGCCTCGGGCTTCGAATCCTCGCGCTTGATGCGCCGAGGAATGTTTTCACCCTGATAAATCCAGCATTTCACCCCGATCACGCCATACGTCGTTTGGGCCTCGGCGGTGCCATAGTCGATGTCCGCGCGAAGCGTTTGCAGCGGCAGCCGGCCCTGCAGGTACCATTCTTTGCGCGCGATTTCGGCGCCGTTCAAACGGCCCGCAACGCGCACCTTGATTCCCTTGCACCCGAAACGCAGCGCTGAATCCACGGCTTTGCGCATGGCGCGGCGGAACGCAACGCGCTTTTCAAGCTGCAGTGCGATCGATTCCGCGACAAGCGTGGCATCCAGTTCCGGACGGTGCACTTCGACGATGTCAATGTGCACCTCGCGTTTGGTGCGTTTTGAAACTTCCTGTTTCAGTTTGTCGATTTCCGCTCCCTTGCGTCCGATGATGATGCCCGGACGCGCGGTTGCGATACGCACTACCAATTTGTTAGCGGCGCGCTCAATATCGATCGAGCTGACACCAGCGCTCTTGAGCCGCTCTTTCAGTTCACGGCGAAGCTTCACGTCCTCGTGGAGCAGGTCGGCGTAATCACGGTCCGCATACCAGCGAGATTTCCACGGCTTGTTGTAGCCGAGACGAAATCCGTACGGGTGAGTCTTCTGTCCCATAGTTTTTCCTTAGCGGCCCTTACCGGACCGATTACTTTTTCCCCTTCTTCGGCGAAGTCTGCTTCCCGGTCAAAGCCTTACGAACGCGCCGCGCGGTACCACGAACGCCCTTCTGGGCTTCCGCTTCGGCGAGGTTGGCCGCAACGCGCTCGGCGGCGGCGATGTGGTGCTCGCTGACGCCTACCCAGATGTGCGCTGTGCGCTTCTGGTACCGGAACGCGCGGCCCATCGGCGCTGGACGCAACCTCTTCCAGCGCGAACCTTCGTTCACGAAACACTTGCTCACATAGAGCTGGTCGACGTCGAGCGGCGCACCGGAGTCCTCGGCCTTTTTCTCCGCGTTGGCGATCGCGCTGCGCAGTACTTTTTCAATGTGCTTCGCGGCGCGCTTCGGCGTGTAGCGAAGGGACTGCAGCGCATCCTGCGCCTTTTGCCCACGGATCAGGTCAATCACGAGACGCGCCTTTTGCGGCGACATGCGCACATGCCGCGCCATGGCATGAGCCTCAATCGAACCCGGAGGTACTTGTGTCTGTAAGTCCGCCATTTCTTATGCCTTCGGCGCTGGTGCCGCTGCTGCTGGCGCTGCGCCGCCTCCTGCCGGAGCCACACCGGCCGCCTTCTCAAGCGCCGCCTTTACGGCGTGTCCCTTGAATTGGCGCGTCGGAGCGAACTCGCCCAGCTTATGACCGATCATCTGCTCGGTCACATATACCGGGATGAATTTCTTTCCATTGTGGACCGCGATGGTGTGCCCGATCATTTCCGGCACGATCGTCGACCGCCGCGACCACGTCTTCACAACCTTCTTTTCGTTGCGCGCATTCAGCCCTTCGACCTTTTCGCGCAGGTGCCCGTCGACAAAGGGCCCCTTCTTCAGTGAACGTGCCATCGCTTCCTTATTCCTCCACGCGGCGCAAGCGCCCCCACTGGGCGTGCCGCATCTTCTTAAAGCCGCGCACCGGACCAGGCACACGATGCGACTTGGGACAGAACGGGCAAACAAAGCGCGTACCGAGCGCGTTCGGTATGCGTTCCACGATCACCGCCCAACCCGGCTTGCACAGCTTGTAGAGAACCGGTTCGGGTGGCGCGACCAGTTTGGCCGCTGGTTTCCCGACGGCTTTT
>Ga0207862_1000551_pt1 | contig 11320 bp, 9 predicted proteins | sample LuqExpMetageno81_FD_187838 | JGI IMG/M metagenome (GOLD analysis project Ga0207862, IMG submission 187838) | Tropical forest soil microbial communities from Luquillo Experimental Forest, Puerto Rico - Sample 81 (SPAdes) | ecosystem: Environmental > Terrestrial > Soil > Tropical forest ... | reverse complement strand
CACAGCTAGCTCTTCCGGCGGGAGGCTGCCGGGCGGCGGTCGGCGGCCACCTCGCCGGCGGGCAGGGAAATCTGATCGCCTTCCCGGGCGGCATCGACGGCCAGCCCCTTCCCCGAAGCCTGGACCATCTGCCGGGCCCGGCTGACGATGTCCCGCACCTGGGCATCGGTGCGGCCAGGATCATGGTGGGTTAAAAGCAGGCTCTTGACGCCGGCTTCCAGGGACAAATGGACCGCCTCCTCGTAGGTGGAGTGGCCCCAGCCGCAGTGCGAAGGCATTTCCTCAGGCAGGTACTGAGCGTCATGAATTAACAGGTCGGCGCCTTGAACGAACTTGACAAAATCAGGGAAGCGGTAGCCTCCATCCAGTCCAAGTTCGTTGTCAGTGATGAAAACCAGGGTGTGGCCCTCCTCCCGGAACCGGAACCCCAGGCATCCCTGAGGGTGGTTCAGAGGCATGGACTCGATCTGTACGTCATCCAGTACCAGGGGGCTGCGGGAAACTTTGTTCAAAAAGCTCAGGTGGGCCTTCAGTTGATCGAAAGCCACCGGGAAAAAACCATCGCCCATATGATCGTCAAAGACCCGCTGCAAGGCCTGGTAGGCCAGGGGCCAGCCATCAATCTTGATTTCGGAGTCATCCCGGTAAATGGGGAAGAAAAACGGCAAGCCGATGAGATGATCCCAGTGGTTGTGGGTCAGAAGCAGATGGATGCGGATGGTAGCCACCATGGTTTGCAGGTGCTCGCCCAGGAGGCGGATGCCGGTGCCGCCGTCGATGACGATACGCCTGCCGGTGCGCAGCACCACTTCGAGGCAGGTAGTGTTGCCGCCGAATTCCAGGGTGGTAGGGCCGGGTGAGGGGATGGAACCACGGGTGCCCCAAAACCTTATTTCCATGTGCCTGCCTCCTTTATCAGAGTAACAGGGGTAGATGATTTTTTGCTGCGCTCAGCAAGAAAATGGCTGGGCACTGCCCATCAGTTCCTCTGATACCCGGTGAGCCCTGAGCAGTAGCGTTGCATCGGTTTCACCGGCTACTGGTCACTAATTCCTGCTAACTATCCTTGAACTTCACCCAATACCCAGGGTTGCTGTTCCATGGCCAGCCAGGCGTCCGCCAGGCCAAAACAGCCGGTAAGCATCATGTCCCCCAGCGGTGCGGCGAATATGCCGGGCCAGCCCTGGGCCAGGGCCCGCCGGGGGCCGGTGATGACCGTAAAGGTGAAGGGCCGTTCCTGGAAATAATCCGGGTGAATGGCGCACCCATGACCACCATCGTCAAAAACCTCCAAATGCTTGAGACCGCCGGCCTGAAAGCAGCTCAAATGCTGATCCAGCTTGCCCGGCGTCAACAAGCCGGTGTGATGCTCATAGACGCCGAAAACCCGATACCCCTTGATCAAGGCGGCAAAGGTATGGGCGTTCCCGAGATTAACTACGGTTAAGCCAACCTCCCGGTGTTTCCGGGCCTCCGGGTCGAGGAGCGCCCCCCGCATGCCCGCAGTGCAGGTATCCATGAGGAGGACCCCGGGGAGAGCCTCAGCCACGGCCTGCATCCGGGTGAAACACTCCGGCGGCTTCCGGAAGGCCAGGTCCGCGAGTTTCCCTCCCCGGTCCAGCACCTCCCGCCACTGTTGAAAACGGAACTCCCGGTTGCTGGCTTGGGGGCTAAAGCCATGGTCCTGCACCGCCACCGCAAACCGGGTGGGGAAGGGCACCTCAAAGTTGGTGAACACGGCCCCCAGGGCCTCCAGGTCCACGTCTCCCAGCACCAGGGGCACGGCCTCCGGCGGAGGGTTATCCGTGAAAGAAACTCCCCACTGCTTGATAATGTCAAGATTGTCGTGGAGGGTGAGGGCTGCCTGGGGCGAGGCGTACACCGGCAGGCCCTGGGCCAGATGTCCGCGCACCGCCGAGTTGATGGGACCTCCGCCCATCAACCGGCCGGTGAGGAAGACGGCCCGGCCCGCCGCGGTGAGTCGGCGGAGGCGCCGGGCGGCGATCTGGGTAGGGGCCGGCAACACCATTTTCACGGCGTTTTCCACCGCCTGCCCCGGCTCCCAGAGAAACAGGTCCTGGGTGCCGCCGCCCACGTCCACAGCCAGGAGGGCTCCCTCAGACATCGCCTGCCTCGGCCTTTGCAGCCGCATCCAGCACCAACCGCAAAGCCGTGTTGCGGGCTGCACGGAAGGGCTGAGAACCCTTGCCGGGATGCCACTGCAAGGTGAAAAGTTCATCTGAAACCACCAGGAGCCCCGCCACCGCGATCCGGCGGAAACGTCCCACTGCGAACAGGGCCGCCAGTTCCAGGTCGATGCCCAGGATGCCCTGATCCTGGCAAGATTTTATCATGCCCTTGGTCTCCCGGTAAAAGGCGTCGGTGGACCACACCGGCCCCGCGTGCCAGGGAACTTCGGCAGTCCGGAGGCCGGCCGCCAGAAGACCGTAAAGGCCCTGATGGGGCGGAATGCCGCCGGGTTCCCGGCAATAGTGGGGAGAGGTGCCGTCTCCGGGAACGGCCTGGCTGGGGAGGATGATATCGCCGAGGCGCACTTCTGGGGACAAAGACCCGCACCAACCCAGGGCCAACACCCGGCGGGCCCCCAAAGCGATGAGCTTTTCCAGGACCATGGCCGCGTAGGGTGCCCCCAGAGCCGGGGCTACCACAGTGAAGGCCGCGCCTTCCCAGGACGCCGGGCGGCAGGCGCAGCCCCAGACCTGGCGCGCCTGATCATGGGCCGAGGCCAGGCGGCAGAGGGCCTGGTAATCCGGCTGGGTGAAGGTCAGGATCACCGTGGGGGTGACAGGCTCTTCACCCGACTCCCGGGTTGGGTGGATGAGGACTTCCTGATCCTCCGGGACCCCGCAGGACTGAAGCAGGGAGCCACCCGAGAGCTGCCCGGGCCGCGCATCCGGCTCGCCGGCAAATTTTTTCCCTGCCATGTTCATACGGAACGCCGCACTTCCCTGAACTTCCAAACGAAATAGGCCAGGCCCGCCAACAGACAGGCCACCACCACATAGTCCAGAATGTGAGTGTATTGCTGGATCAGGCGCCAGTTTTCCTTGAGGCGGACCCCGCAGTAGGTGAGAAAGCCGTTCCACAGCGTCGCCCCCGCCACGGTGTAGAGAATAAAGGGCGTGAGCGACATGCGGGCCAGCCCCGCCGGAATGGAAATGAGATGGCGCACCACCGGGATGAAACGGGAGACGAAAATGGTGATGTTGCCGCGGCGGGCAAAAAAGTTCTTGGTCCATTCCAGGTGGTGGGGATTGAGGAATAAGTAGCGGCCGTAGCGCAGCACCGCCGGTTCACCCAGAACACCCATGCCGTAGGACAAAAGCGACCCGATGAGGGAGCCCAGACTGCTGGCCACCACGACCCACACCGGGTCAAAATAGCCGCTGAAGATGAGGAACCCGGCGAAAGGCATGACCAGTTCGCTGGGAATCGGGGCGATCATGCTTTCCAGGGCCATGAGGACAAAAATGCCGACGTAGCTGCAATGCTGGATGAAGGCGGTGTTGTAGTTACAGAGAGCTTCGGTAATTCCCATGTGAGTTAGATTTCTCCCAATTCCCGCTGCTGCAACTCCTTCTCCACCCGGGCTTCGCGCTCTGCCAGGCCCGCACTCAGGCTCACGGGGTACTGGGGCGGGTTGGCCAAGGCTTTATAGGCCTCGGGGAGGAGGGCAAATTGCCGGCTAAAATAGGCGCGGCTCTCCTGAAGGGTGGGCAAAGGCTGCAACAGGGTGCCGTTTTGCATAACTGTTTGCAGTAAAGGCAGCGTTGACGGCAGGCTTTCCTCCCGAAGAGAGATGATATCTCCACACATCAGGCCGTTGTCGTCGAAGCTGCGCCAGATCTGCTTTTGGTCCACCAGGGTCACCTTGCCGGTGGACAGTTTCATCACGGGGTGACCGGCGTATTTTACCAGTTTGTAAGCAATGTCGAAATAGGGAGCGTCCGCCGCCACCCCCATTTTGGTGCCCACCGCGAAGCTGTCGATGAGGCCTCCCTGGGCCAGCACCTCGGAGATTTTTTCTTCATCGAAGCCGCCGCTGGCCAGGATGCGCACATAGTCCAGGCCTTCCTGGTCCAGGATGCCCCGCACCTCCCGGCTGAGGGCGGCAAAGTCTCCCGAGTCCAGGCGCACGGAGCGCAGGCGCGCCCCCCTGGCCTCCATTTCCTTGGCGACCCGGGCGGCCTTGCGGGCCCCGGCGATATTATCGTAGGTATCGATGAGCAGGGTGGCGATATGGGGGAAATTTTCGGCAAAAACCCGGAACGCCTGGATTTCCTCGGGAAAGCTGGTGATGTACGAGTGGGCCATGGTCCCGAAGGTGGGGATACCGTAGAGTTTCCCGGCCAGGACATTGCTGGTGCCGGTAAAGCCCGCCAGGTAGGAAGCCCGGGCCACCTTGAGGCCGGCGTCGGTTCCCTGGGTGCGCCGCAAGGAAAAGTCCACCAGGGGCCGCCCCTTGGCCGCATAGACCGCGCGGGCCGCCTTGGAGGCGATGAGGCTTTGGAGGTTGACAGCGTTGATGAGGAAGGTCTCCACCAACTGCGCCTCGATAATGGGGGCGCTCACTTCGAGGAGGGGTTCATCTTTGAAAAAAATGCTTCCTTCGGGGAGAGCCTGGACCTCCCCGGTAAAGCGCAGGGTTTTGAGAAAGTCCAGGAAGGGGGCCCGAAACAGGGCGGTGGTTTCCAGGTAAGCCAGATCGTCTTCACTGAAATGCAGGGTGGCGAGAAACTCCAGGGCCTCAGAAAGCCCCGCGGCCACGAAATAGCCGCGGTTTTTCGGGTACTTGCGGATGAAGAGGCTGAAGGTGGCCTCCTCTTTCATCCCCTGGTCGAAATAACAGGCGGCCATGGTCAGCTGGTAGAGGTCCGTGAGCAGGGCCAGCCGTTCTCCTAAGGGTGCCTGGGGCATTGCCGCCTTTCTTTTTGGGTATCAGGTGCAGCCCGGGTATTAAGCAGAAAACCAGGGCGAAGGCCTTTCGTCGGCCATTATCGATAACTGCCTTAAGTAATAAATATTATATTATTTTTCCGGATTTTCCAGAAAAAGAATACTGGCGGCATGGATTCCCCTGTTCAAAATTATTTGCAAGTTGACAAAAGATATGGCGAATCTTAAAAAATAATTAAACCGTCACCTAGATTATTGAGGAACTGCCCTTAGCTAATCTCCTTAGGATATCTGGTAGTTTTGACTCCTTCATGACTTGAGGGCGAGATCCGAAAACCATTTTTGGCGCAGTTGGCAAGTCTGCCGGATAATCTCAATTAATCTAACGTGCTGAGCACTTGAAGGAGGAACACGATGAACCGGTCTCTTAAGAAAGTGGCAGGGATCTTGCTGGTTGTTGCCGTTCTTTCTGGCGGGACGCCGTTCGGAGCTTCGAGTGCCCGGGCCCAGGAGAATAGTAGCTCTTTGGCACAGCAGATCCAGGGAAACTGGATTTTCGTATCAGTCTACAACGAGCAGGACGGCAAGAAGATCGAGCCGTATGGTCCACAGCCGAGGGGTTCCATGATTTTTACTCCAGACGGCCGCTTCTCGATAGTCCTAATGCGGGCAAGCCTTCCGAAGTTTGCTTCCAACAACCGGGCGCAGGGTACCCCCGAGGAGAATCAGGCCATTGTCCAGGGGTCCCTCGCCGCCTACGGCACCTATGAGGTGGTGAATGAAAAGGAACATGCCGTGAAGTATCACATCGAGGGGAGCACCTTTCCCAACTGGGACGGCCAAGATCAGAACCGGACCTGGAACGTCAAAGGAGACGAACTGAGTATCACCAATCCCGTCACGTCAGTCGGTGGTGGGGTTGCCTACCTCATCTTTAAACGGGCCAAGTAGTCAAGGGGCAAGTCAAAGGGGGTTGAGGAACATGCTTCACTCAACCCCTTTGGTGTCAGTTACTGCTCCGTTAGAAAATTATTAATCTCCTGAAAATTCAAATTCTATCTATCAGGGAAATAACACCACATTTGCATAATTCCAGTCCGCAAAGCGGATCTTTTCATTCACTCAGCTCTCCCGAATGAAATTTTTCTAACCTTAGGCAGACATTTTGGTAAAGCCCCTTTTACCCTTCCGCGCTTTCCTGCAATAAGGCCCTGAGATACTGGGCCGCCCGCAGTAAATGTTGTACTCCTGCACCCAGGTGGACCGGCGACCGTTTTCCAGGTTGACCTCACCATAGTGGTTAAACATGGCCTCGGTGAACCTGATCTTAAGGCCCTGCAGCCCCAACCCTGCCATATTCAAAGCAGTTCTGGCTTTTTTACCACTTACGTGATAAAAAGTCGGCAAGGGGGGTGCTGAGGGAGCACCCCCGAATGAGGCAATGAGGCCTCTGCATAAAATCATGGTGAACAGCCGCCTCAGGCGGTTTTTTGCAGGCGAGGGCGCCGGCTCTACAAACATCTTGATTAGTAAGAGAGCTTCTAGCTCGATGACGGGATTTTTGCAGAGATCTCCCCATATCTTCAGAGGCGGGCGGCATGGTCAAGCGCATAATCGGCACGGCAGTGGGGGCGTTGGCAGGGTTTTTAATCGGCTATCTCAGCCATTGCGCGGGAGGCACGACCTGAGCCATTACCTCCAATCCCTGGTCAGGGACCATCATGGGGGCGCTGGTAGGATTTCTGATAACCTATTAATAGTGTCTTGTCCCGGGCAGTGTATTTTAAGGTCCTATTTCACCCCTACCCCACCCCTCCCCCATCTTGGAGGAGGGAGTATCAGAACCCTCTTATCCTTAACATGAGGTATGCCCATGCCATTCAATAAGGCCAACAGCGAAGTGATGACCCGGAATTTTGCCACCATCAAGGCGAATGCCACCCTGAAGGAAGCCTATGCGGCCATCAAGCAGAACCTGGAGGGGCCGCCTCATTCACCGGGGCTGGTCGTCCTGGACGAGGCCGGGAAGTATGCCGGGGTGCTCACCGTGGACGATTTTATGAAGGAGCTTAACCGGCTCCACGACGCGGCCTGTGATAAGCCCGGGAAGGCAGAGTGGCTGGCGTCGTTTTTCAGCAAATGTGAGCTCATCGGCTTCGAGAAGGTTTCCGAAATCATGAGCGGCAAGCGCTTGTCGGTTCGAGGCGGCGACAGCTTTGAAAAATCCTGTGAGCTGATCCTCCATAAGCAGGTCCACCTGTTAGCGGTGGTGGACGATGAGGCCAAACCGGTGGGGATCATCACCAGGCGGCAAGTCCTGGAGGAAGTGGCGCCCCGCATGTTTGAGAAACGCTAGCCCGCCCCTCCCAAAATTTCGGCGCCTTCTGAGCGGGTAAAGTTAGGGATGAAAAATATCCAAAGATTATGGTAAGATGGTGAACCTAAGATGATAACCTGGAGACCTTACCCGGTGAGGTAAGGACTGGAGAATTTTGCTGGCAGGAACTCAGGTGAGTCCGGAAAACTCCATCCCTGAATCCTCTCACTCTCGATTGCCAGGGCCCGCCCAGGAGTCCGCCATGAAAAAGAAGGCTGATCCGACAAAAGCTACCAAAAAAACAACCTCCCCCAAAGCCAAAACCCCTCCTGCCGATAAAATTGCTGAGGCCGCAGAGCCGCTACCTCCGGAACGAAAGGCCTTCCCCGTGGTGGGCATCGGCGCCTCTGCCGGAGGCCTGGAGCCCCTGGAGGCCTTTTTTGCCAGCATCCCCAAGGACCAGCCCTCCGAAGTGAACATGGCCTTCGTGGTCATCCAGCACTTAAGCCCCAAACACAAGAGCATTATCGGCGAGATTCTCAAAAAAGACACGAACATGCCCATCAGGGAAATCCGGGATGGCATGACCGTCGAGCCCAACACCATCTACTTCAACCCGCCGGACAAGGAGGTGGGCATTTTCCAGGGCGCCTTTCACCTGATGGACCCCGGCGGGCCCCGTCACATCCGTATGCCCATCAATTTCTTTTTCCGGTCGCTGGCCCAGGACCTGGAAGAGAAGGCCGTCTGCATCGTGCTTTCCGGCACCGGCAGCGACGGCACCCTGGGGCTGGAGGCGGTCAAGGGCGCGGGAGGCATGACCATGGCCCAGGCCGAGGAGCAGGCCAAGTATCCCTTCATGCCCCGGAGCGCCATCGACACGGGTCTCGTGGACTATGTCCTGCCCGTGGAGCAGATGCCCGGGGAAGTCATCCGTTACGTCAAGCACCCGTATCTGAAGGGCCAGGAACGGGAGTTGCCCGCAGACAAGCATTATCAAAACTTCCTGCAAAAGATCCTCATGCTGGTGAGGGCCAATACCAAGCACGATTTCAGCCATTACAAGCAGACCACCATCCGCCGGCGCATCGGCCGCCGCCTGGCCGTCCACAGGATCGCGGACATCGCCGACTACTTCCGCTACCTCCAGCAAAACCCTGCGGAGATCCAGACCTTATTTAAAGACCTGGTCATCTGCGTCACCAGCTTTTTCAGGGACCCTGAGGCCTTCAGAGCCCTGGAGACCAAGGTGATCCCGGATATACTGGCCCGCAAACCCCTGGGCGAGCCCATCCGGATCTGGGTGCCCGGCTGCGGCAGTGGCGAAGAGTCCCTGTCCCTCGCCATCCTCTTTGACGAGGGTATGGAAAGGACCGGCCAGCGCCATCCGCTGCAAATCTTTGCCACGGATATCGACGCCGAGGCCATCGACAAGGCCCGGGCAGGGGAATATCCGGAAAGCATCGCCGCGGAAATCACCCCCGAGCGCCTGAAGAAATATTTCATCAAAAAGGACGGAGTCTACCGGATTAAGCAGGAAATCCGGGAGACCGTGGTCTATGCCGTGCAAAACCTCATCAGCGACCCGCCCTTCTCCCGGCTCGACCTCATCAGTTGCAGAAACGTCCTCATCTACCTGAACACAGATTTGCAAAAAAAGATCCTGCCCCTGTTCCACTTCACCCTGAATCCCAAAGGCTACCTTTTCCTGGGCACCTCCGAGACCATCGGCGAGGCCGCGGACCTGTTTTCTCCGGTGGACACGAGATGGAAGGTTTTCCAGCGCAAGGGCCCGGTGCACCACCTCCTGGCGGACTACCCCGCCACGACCCTGCCCGCGGCCGCGGTCCGGCCGTACCCAAAAGAGGAGCCCCCCCGGGAGGTGAACGTGCGCACCATCATGGAGCGCCTGGTTTTGGAAGAATATGCGCCTCCCACCACCCTCATCAACCAGCGCTACGACGTGCTTTTTCTCCAGGGGGACACCAGCAAATTCTTAAGCATGCCCAAAGGGGAGCCCAGCTACAATCTCCTCAATCTGGCCCGCGAAGACCTGCGCCCCAAACTGCTCACCGTCCTGCACCGGGCCGTGAGCGAAAGAAAGACCGTCACGGCCGAGTCCATCCCCTTCAAGCAATCCGAGGGAAAAATCGGGTATGTGAATGTGGATGTGCGCCCCCTGGCCGCGCCAGGGGAGGCCAACCTGTTTCTGGTGGTGTTTGAGGAAGTGCCTCCGTCTCCCTTTCCTAAAAAAGGCAGGAGGAAGGCGCCGGCCACACCGGAGGAAGAGTCCCGGGTGGCCATCCTGGAACACGAACTCCAGGCCACCAAGGAGTACCTGCAGACCACGGTGGAGGAGCTGGAGGCCGGCAACGAAGAGTTCAAGTCCACCACCGAGGAACTGCAAAGCACCAATGAGGAATTGCAAAGCACCAATGAGGAGTTGGAAACCGCCAAGGAGGAGCTCCAGTCCACCAATGAGGAGTTGGTGACGGTGAACTCCGAGCTCAACGACAAGATCTACGAGCTCACCGAGATCAACAACGACATCAATAACCTCCTGGCCAGCACCGAGATCGGCACCATCTTCCTGGACCGGGACTTGAATATCAGACGATTCACGCCGGCGGCCACCCGGCTCTTCAACCTGATTCCCACTGATATGGGCCGCCCCATCAAGGACTTCAGTGTCAAGCTGGAATACGACCGGCTGTGGCGGGACGCCGAAGAGGTGCTCCACTCCCTGCAGGTCAAGGATTTGGAAATGAAGAGCTTATCCGGGGAAATATTCGCCACCCGCCTCCTGCCCTACCGTACCCGGGAAAATATCATTGATGGGGTGGTGATCACCTTTATCGACATCTCGGCCCAGCACCTCCTGAGCCTGGCCAAGGACTTCGCCGAGAGCATCGTCAACACGGTGCGGGAGCCCCTCCTGGTCCTGGACGGCGATCTGAAGGTCATGTCAGCCAATCTGGCTTTTTATAAGGCTTTCCACACCTCGAAGCCGGATACGGAAAATCTCACCATCTACGAGCTGGGAAACGGCCAGTGGGACATTCCCAAGCTGAGGGAGTTACTGGAAGAGGTCATCCCCAAGAACACCTCGTTGCAAGACTTTGAGGTGGAGCACAATTTTCCCGAGATCGGCCCAAAGCTCATGGTCTTGAACGCCCGGCGCATCCCGGCCCTGACCGAACACCCCAGCATGATCCTGTTGGCCATCGAAGACAGAACGGACCAGCAGAAAAGAGAGCACGAGCACCAGGAGAAGATCGCCCAGCTCCAAAAAGAGGTGGAAGAGTTAAAGAGGCAGGCAGAGGAAGCAGGAAAGAAGTAATCATGGAGCGAGGCCATGCTGACCGGGAGAAATTCACCGATTTTCGGAAAAGCCGTGACCTAGTGTGCCCCGGCGACCCCGCTCTGCTTCTTGATACATAAAGGCCGCCAAGGCTTTCTCCCTCTCCCCCGTCTGGGGAGAGGGCTGGGGGGAGGGGGCCGCGCCACTCACCCCTCACCCTGACCCTTCCCCCTTGAGTGACTGTCTTTCCCGTCAAGTTGTTAAGGGTGCCGGTGGGGCACCAGGGTTGTTATTTTTGAACAAGGCGTTCAAGATGGTGAGGAGTTTACGCCTTCAGGCCACCAAGGTCACCTTGGGCGCTTTGCCTCGGGCCAGGAGCGGTGTATAAGTTTCTGGATGCCGGCCTCGGTATTGGGGTGGGTAAAGTCTGGTCACCGGGGGTGACCGCCAATCCAGGTGACCTTGGGAGATATTGATGCCCACAAAGCTATCAGCTGCGGTCATGATCAAGTCTGAGCCTCCCGTCCTGGTAAATGCGGGCTTTGAAGCCCCTGCGACGGTTCGGGATGATGACCGGCCGGTGTGGCGATCCGGCTCAAACACGGTCCTCTGGACCCAGGGAAGGCACGGTCTGCCGCACCGCCGCCCGGGAGGAGTGCCCTCGGGCTGCCCTCGGGCACTCCTCCTGAACTCCTGTTGCTGCTTCCTGAGTGTGATATATGTGCGCCGGACAAAACATCTTTAACACCTAGAGCTAATATTAACATGCAAGGGGAGGGGGCAGG
>Ga0207862_1000550_pt1 | contig 11324 bp, 5 predicted proteins | sample LuqExpMetageno81_FD_187838 | JGI IMG/M metagenome (GOLD analysis project Ga0207862, IMG submission 187838) | Tropical forest soil microbial communities from Luquillo Experimental Forest, Puerto Rico - Sample 81 (SPAdes) | ecosystem: Environmental > Terrestrial > Soil > Tropical forest ... | reverse complement strand
CGAACGGCGTTCAGGTGGTTCCCGCCGTGCCCTCCGCTCTCCCGCAGCCCGCGAAGAAGGACAACCTGACGCGTCTCGATCTCGCCGAATGGATTGTCTCCCGAGATAATCCACTCGCCGCGCGCGTGGCCGTCAACCGCATCTGGCAGGAGCTGTTCGGCCAGGGCATCGTGAAATCCTCGGAGGACTTCGGCACGCGTGGCGACCGGCCAAGCCACCCCGAGCTCCTCGACTGGCTTACGGCCGAATTCCGCGACAACGGCTGGAGCCGGAAGCAGATCATTCGCGAGATCGTGCTCTCGGCGACGTACCGGCAATCATCGGCGGCTCGCCCCGAGCTGGAATCCATCGACCCGGGAAATACGCTGCTGGCGCGACAGTCGCGCCTACGCCTCCCCGCGGAACTGATCCGCGATTCCGCGCTCTCCGTCAGCGGCCTGCTCGATACCGACATCGGCGGCCCCAGCATCCGCCCGCCACAACCCGCCGGCGTCACCGAACTCGGCTATGGGAAGAAGGCCGGAGCAAGTTGGGACGAGACGAAAGGCGCGGAGCGGTACCGCCGCGGGCTCTACATTCAGTTCCAGCGGTCGACGCCCTATCCGCAGCTCGTCAACTTCGACGCGCCAAGGTCGGATGTGCCGGTCTGCAAACGCGAACGCTCCGACACTTCGCTCCAGGCGCTCAATCTGCTCAATGACCCGGTCTTCGTCGAAGCGGCGTCCGCACTGGCGTACCGAATCATCACGGACCGTGCTACCCCAGCCGACCGTCTGCGATACGGATTCCGGCTCGCGCTTGGACGGCTGCCGGATGGCAAGGACACCAAAGTCCTGCAGTCCTATCTGCAAAATCAGAGCCGGATTTTCAACGACCATCCACACGATGCCGCACTGCTTGCGCCGTTCGCCGACCAAGGCAGCCAGGCGGAATTAGCCGCATGGACCGGAGTGGCCAGCGTGCTGATCAACCTCGACGAATTCATAACGCGGGAGTAGTGATGAACCAACGAGACTTTCAATTGATCCAGTCGCGGAGGAGTTTTTTCCGTTCATGCGCGGGCGGGATCGGCACCATCGCCCTTGCCCACCTGCTGCAGCGCGATGGGTACGCAGCGGCGCCGGACCCGCTCGCGCCTCGCCAGCCGCACTTCCCGGCAAAAGCGAAGAACGTCATCTTCCTGTTTCAGGAAGGCGCGCCCAGCCAGATGGATCTCTTCGATCCCAAGCCCGACCTACAGAAATGGAGCGGCCACCCCCTGCCGCCGTCGATGACGAAGGATCTGAAGCTTGCGTTCATTAAACCCAATGCTTCAGTCCTTGCCAGCCCGCGTGTATTCAAGCGCTACGGCGAGTGCGGGATGGAGCTGTCCGACTTGCTGCCGCACACGGCCGCATGTGCTGACGAGATCTGCCTCGTCCGTTCCATGCGATCGGATGCCTTCAACCATCACCCCGGCCAGTTGTTCCTGTTCACCGGCCATATGATCGGGGGGCGCCCCACGATGGGCGCCTGGGTCACTTACGGCTTGGGCAGCGTGTCGCGGGATCTGCCAGGATTCGTCGTGCTCACCTCCGGCGTTGGCACCAGCGCCGGCTCGGATAACTTCAGCAACGGCTTTCTGCCATCGATCTACGCCGGCACCGTGTTCCGGAATTCCGGCGACCCGATTCTCTATTTGTCGAATCCTCCCGGGATCGGCGCGCAGAGCCAGCGCGCGCGTCTCGACGCCATCCGCGATCTGAATCAGAATCACCAGGCCGCGACCGGCGACGCCGAAATCGCCTCCCGCATCCACTCTTACGAGCTTGCGTACCGGATGCAATCCTCGGGGCCGGAACTGCTGGACTTCAGCAAAGAGTCCCCGGCCACCCTGGAAATGTACGGAATCAATCAAGAGAAGACCCGCCCGTATGGGACGAACTGTCTACTCGCGCGCCGTCTGGTGGAGCGCGGTGTCAGGTTCGTTCTGCTCATGCACGCGAGCTGGGACCATCACAGCGAGATCAACAAGCTGCTGCCGCAGCAGACGCAAGCCACCGATCAGCCCGCGGCCGCGCTGATCAAAGATCTGAAGCAGCGGGGCTTGCTCGATGAAACGCTCGTCGTTTGGGGCGGCGAGTTCGGCCGCACGCCGATGAGCGAACTCCGCCGGCCGGAAGAAGCCGGCAACGCCGGCCGCGATCACCATCCAGAGGGCTTCAGCATGTGGCTCGCCGGAGGCGGCATCCGCGGCGGCCAGGTGATCGGCCGCACCAGCGATCTCGGACTCAGCATCGATGAGGATCCGATCCACATCCACGATCTGCAGGCGACCATTCTCCACTGCCTCGGCCTCGATCACACGCGCCTTACCTATCGATATCTCGGGCGGGACTTCCGGCTTACGGATGTGGGCGGCAACGTCGTCCGCAAGATGCTGGCATGATGATGCGACGAACGCTGCTTCAGTGGGGCAAGCTCATCGCCTGCGTGGGGCTTTCAGTACCGCTCCTGACCCCTCAATCCGCCCCCGATTTCGCCCGCGATATCCAACCCGTCCTTGCCGCCAACTGCTACAACTGCCACGGCCCGAAAATGCAGATGGCGCGCCTGCGCCTCGACGTGAAACAAACCGCGTTTATTGGTGGCCAGTCAGGCAAGGTCATCAAACCCGGCGACGCCGCCGGCAGCATCCTGTTTCAACGCATTGCCGGAATCGGCGACCAAGCCCGCATGCCGATGGGCGGCAAACCACTCTCGCCCGAAACCATCGCCCTCATCCGCGATTGGATCAACCACGGCGCGAACTGGCCGGAGAGCGTGGGCACGGCTATAGCGGAAGTAAAGAAGCACTGGGCGTTCGTCGCGCCGGTCCGCTCGGCCATTCCCGCGGTCAGCAAGCCGGATGCGGTTCGGAATCCGATCGATAATTTCATCCTCGCCCGGCTCGACCGCGAATCGCTCGCGCTGTCGCCCGAAGCTGATCGCGTCACGCTTCTCCGCCGGCTCAGTCTCGATCTGATCGGACTGCCACCGACCGTCGACGAGGTCAACTCCTTTCTCGCCGACCGCAGCCCGAACGCATACGAAAAGCAGGTCGAGCGGCTTTTGGCATCGCCGCATTACGGCGAGCGCTGGGGCCGCATCTGGCTCGATGCCGCGCGTTACGCCGATTCCAATGGTTTTGAGAAGGACGCCCCGCGAAGCGTCTGGTTCTACCGCGATTGGGTCATTCGCGCCCTGAACAACGACCTTCCGTACAACAAGTTCATCATCGACCAGATCGCTGGCGATCTGCTCCCCGGCGCGACGCAGGACCAAGTGGTCGCGACGGGGTTCCTGCGTAACTCGATGCTGAACGAAGAAGGTGGCGTCGATCCCGAGCAGTTCCGCATGGAAGCCATGTTCGACCGAATGGACGCCATTGGTAAAGGCGTTCTCGGAATCACCATACAGTGTGCGCAGTGCCACAACCACAAATACGATCCCCTGACGCAGGAAGAATACTACCGGATGTTCGCCTTTCTGAACGACACGCACGAAGGCAGCGTCGTTGTTTACACGCCCGGTGAGCTGATGAAGCGCGCAGATATCCTGCGTCGCACCGCCGAGGCCGAGGACCGGCTCCGTCACGAGCACCCCGATTGGCAGAAACAGATGGAGCATTGGGAGGCGAGCGTCGCGCACGACCAGCCGCAGTGGACCGTCCTCCGTCCCGAAGTGGACGACATCTCCACCGGCGGCTCAAAGTATCTGCCGCAGCCGGATGGGTCATTTCTCGCCCAAGGTTTCGCGCCCGCGTCTCATCGGGTGAAGTTCATCGCAAAGACCGATGTTCAAAACATCACGGCATTCCGCCTCGAGGTGCTGGCCGATCCGGATCTGCCCTGCGGCGGGCCAGGCCGCGCGATTAACGGCCTGGCGGTGCTGACTGAATTCGAAGCGGAAGCCGCTCCCGCGGACGATCCGGCAAAGGCGACCAAGATCAAGTTCATCAAAGCAACCAGCGACTTCAATCCGCCCGCGGCGCCACTGCCGGCCTATTACCAATCGAAGAGCGGAGTACTGAAGATGGGCGGGCCGGTGGATTTCGCGATCGATGGCAAGCAGGAAACAGGCTGGAGCACCGATGCGGGGCCCGGCCTGCGCAACCAGTCGCGTAAGGCCGTCTTCGTAGCCGAAAAGCCGATCGGATTCCCGTCTGGGACCATCCTGAACATCTACCTAAAGCAGTTCCACGGCAACGAAGACCGCGATGATAACGGGCAGAACAGCCTCGGCCGTATGCGGCTCTCATTCACCACCGCCCCCGACGCCGTCGCCGACCCTCTGCCTCAGAACGTGCGCGACATTCTGGCGATCCCCGCGAACAAGCGTTCATCGGCTCTGGTGCGTGCCATCTTCTCATACTGGCGCACGACGGTGCCGGAATGGAAACAAGCGAATGATGAGATCGCGGTACTATGGCGTGAGCATCCGGAAGGAACCAGCCAGTTGGTATTGAAGGAACGGGAGCAAGCGCGCGAGACTCATATCCTGAAGCGCGGGGACTTTCTTCAACCTGACCGTGTCGTCCAGCCCGGGGTTCCGGCCTTCCTCAATCCTCTGCCGGATGGCGCCCCGCCCAACCGTGTGACATTCGCGAAATGGCTCGTCGATCCGAAATCGCCAACGACTGCGCGGTCGATCGTCAACCGCGTATGGCAAGCCTATTTTGGCACCGGCATCGTGTCGACCAGCGAGAACTTCGGAACTCAGTGCGACCCGCCTTCACATCCGGAACTGCTCGACTGGCTTGCTGTCCAATTCATGGACGACGGCTGGAGCCTGAAGAAGCTGCACCGGCTCATTGTCACTTCCGCAACCTATCGCCAGTCGTCCAGAGTGACACCCGAGTTGTTGGCGAAGGATCCGGCGAACCGCCTGCTCGCGCGAGGTCCGCGATTTCGTGTCGGCGCCGAGATCGTCCGCGATATCGCGCTCGAGGCAAGCGGTCTACTGAATCCCGCAGTCGGCGGACCGAGCGTGCATCCCCCCGCGCCCGCGTTCCTTTTCGTGCCGCCGGCGAGCTACGCGCCCAAGAGCTGGCCTGAAGCCCAAGGCGCCGACCGTTACCGCCGTGCGCTCTATACCTTCCGCTTCCGTTCGACGCCATACCCCATGCTCCAGGCGTTCGATGCTCCGAATGGCGACGCATCCTGCGTTCGCCGGACGCGCTCCAACACACCGCTCCAGGCGCTTACGACGTTGAATGAACCGCTGTTCGTCGATTCCGCCCGGGCGCTCGCGCTACGCACGCTGCGGGAAGGCGGCCAGACTGAGGCCGATCGCCTCGCGTACGCCTTCCGGTTGTGTGTCTCGCGCGTGCCGACAAGAGAAGAAAGAGATGTCCTCCTGGGGCTTCTGCACAAACAGGATTCACGCCTTGCAAACGGGTGGCTGAGCGCTCGCGATCTCACCGGCTTCGGAGTTGCCGACAAGTCGCCACTTCCGCCCGGCGTTACTCCTAATGACTGGGCCGCCTGGACCGTCCTCTCCCGAGTGCTCTTGAACCTCGACGAGACCATCACGAAGGAATAGTCATGAGTTGCCACGATTATCTCTATCGCAACATGCACCCGAAGCAGGTTACGCGGCGGTGGTTCTTCGAGCAGTGTGCAGTCGGCCTCGGCGCGGTGGCACTCCATAGCCTGTCTGCTGAATCGAGCTACGCGGCCACTGAACCCACCGACCCGCTCGCTCCCAAGAAGCCCCACTTCGAGCCGAAAGCCAAACGAGTCATTTTCCTGTTCATGGCCGGAGCGCCGAGTCATCTCGAGCTGTTCGATAACAAACCGCAGCTCGCGAAGTTCGACGGCACGCTTCCGCCCGCGGACTTGCTCAAAGGCTATCGCGCCGCGTTCATCAATCCGAACTCGAAGCTGCTCGGGCCGAAATTCAAATTCCGCCGTTACGGCGCAAGCGGAACCGAATTAGGCGAACTCATCCCGCACATCGGCGGCATCGCGGATGAGATAGCGATCGTCAGATCGATGGAAACGGACGCGTTCAATCACGCGCCAGGCCAACTTCTGATGAACACCGGGAGCATGCAGTTCGGGCGCCCGAGCATGGGAGCGTGGCTGCTGTACGGTTTGGGCTCGGAAACCCGCGATCTGCCGGGATTCGTCGTTTTCAGTTCAGGGAAGAAAGGTCCCAGCGGCGGAGACAGTTGCTGGGGCAGCGGCTTCCTGCCCACCTTTTATCAGGGTGTTCAGTTCCGGAGCGGCGGCGATCCGGTTCTGTACTTATCGAATCCACCGGGCGTTGACACGCAACTCCAGCGCGAGTCGCTTGACGCTGTCAAGCAGATGAACAACCTTCGGTTCAATGCCACGGGTGACCCGGAGATCGCCACCCGCATCAATTCGTTCGAGATGGCTTTCCGCATGCAAGCAGTGGCTCCCGAGCTGATGGACATATCCAAAGAGCCGCGCAATATTCTCGACATGTATGGCGCCGAGCCCGGTAAAGCCTCGTACGCGAATAACTGCATCTTGGCCAGGAGATTGGTCGAGAAAGGCGTCCGCTTTGTCCAGCTTTATCACGAGGCGTGGGATCAGCACACGAATCTGGTTCACGATCTCGCCGAGAACTGCCGCGATACGGACAAGGCGAGTGCGGCGCTGATCATTGACTTGAAGCAGCGAGGCCTTCTCAAAGATACGCTGGTCATCTGGGGCGGCGAATTCGGACGCACGCCCATGGTGCAGGGCGGTTCCGACGGCCGCGACCATCACCCGAAGGCGTTCACCATGTGGATGGCGGGCGGAGGCATCAAGCCTGGCGCGCGCATCGGCGAGACGGACGACCTCGGATTCAATATCGTGAAGGACAAGGTCCACGTTCACGATCTGCACGCCACAATGCTTCACCTCTTAGGGTTCGACCACACCAGGCTGACCTATCAATTCCAGGGCCGGCCGTTTCGGCTGACGGACGTGGCCGGAAACATCGTCCCAGCGCTGCTCACGTGATCCAATCTGGGATTAAGCTGGGCAGCAGGGTACGCTTTCAGTAGCTGTATGACCCGTACAAGAATAATGGCTATTCTCCTAGACTAGGTCTTAGACTGCCTGAAAAAGTTCTATAAAACACTTTCAAAAGGAAATGTTTTAGGCTACACTCAGGCATGGCTCGCCGCCCTGTCCCAATCAAAGTCAAGCCTAAGGACCTTGCTCAGATTGTTGAACTGCTGAGAGGTGGCATTCAACAGGTGCGTGTCGTCCTCCGCGCACTTGTGCTACGCCAGCTTGCCGACGGCTTCGCCGCGCCTAAGGTCGCGCAAACGCTTCCCCTTACTGCCAAGGCGATCCGTCAGATCGCCCATCGCTACAACAGTAGCGGTTTGGATGCCGCCCTCTACGACAAGCAGCGACCGGGAGCCCAGGAGGTTCTCGACCATTCCCAGAAGCAACGCATTATTGCCATGGTTTGCAGTTCAGCGCCGGAAGGACGAGCTCGTTGGACGGTGCGCTTGATTGTAGAAGAAGCCGTCAAGCGCAAACTGGTGCCCAAGGTAGGCCGAGAGACAATCCGGGTTTTGCTGCAGAGCCACGAGTTAAAGCCGTGGCTGGAAAAAAATGTGGTGGTGCGCCGGGATGAACCGGCATGGAGTTGAGGATGCAAGAGCCTCACGAGAAAGGAGTAGCGATCCGCTCGGCCCCGAGTTTTGCGCTGGGCGCTGTGAAGTGTCCAGTGAAGCGTAAACAGGGGAAAAGATGGGCTGGGTATCGAGCTTCGAAAATTTGCAATCAGGGCGCCGACGCCGTCACCACTGCGGAAGGCAACACGATCAGTAGCGTCAAAGCGAGCGACTGGTCGGCCCTGCGTAGTCGTAGACCCCATGCACGTCTGGAAACTCCATGCACGAGAACCGGGAGACCTCGGAGATGCCTGAAGCGAACCACTGCGACAGGTCGGCGGGTGAAGGCAATAGCCACACGGCCCGCATGCATGTCTTCGAGGAGTCGGACAGCGGTACAGTACCGATGAATCATTCGAACAAAAGCGGGAGACCGCCGGCGGAGAGTGAGGAGGGAAGGCCGCTGATCAAGGAGAACACTCATCAATCCAGCACGCTCTCGACACAGAGCGAGGCTCGCGTGTCCCAAGGGTTGGCGGGTGTGCGCAGGGCAGCAAGGGAACGGAAGGAGATGAGGTTCACCGCTTTGCTTCACCATTTGACGGTCGGACTGCTCCGGGATAGCTTTTACGCCCTGAAGCGAAAGGCCGCGCCAGGAGTGGACGGCGTCACTTGGCAGGAGTATGAGATCGGGCTGGAGGGTCGGCTGCCGGCGATTCACGTATGTTTGAATCTGAAGCTGGCTGCCGGCGTACGCCCTGCCGAGTGCATCCGTTCTTCCGTTCATGGTTCACTTCATACAGTGGTAGTAACGCGAGGACGCACGTCCCCACTCAACCTGCGCTCGCGCACCGAAAACAGCCCGGCGAACGCGATCCGCTGCCCGGTTGCGCGTTGCCAAATTTCCGCATAGGTCCGGACCTGTAGTCCGTACATTGCCTCGAGCTGCGCGAGGGAGGCGATGTCGGTCTTGTAATCCACGATGTGCCAGCCTTCGGCAGTCTCGAATGCAAGGTCGACGATGCCACGCGCGATCCTCGGGACAGGACCCGTTTGCATTCCGCCGACCGGCACCTCGGTCATTCGTTTTGCCGCGCTCTTGACACCAATCCAGAACGACGACGACCGTACGGCTTCTATGGTGTCCAGAGCCTCCGGAATGGAATCGATGAGCGTCGAAGAAGACCCGAGATGAAACCGCGCGATGGCCTCCAGATCGCCGCGCGAACACTCGACGTTGGAGGCCGCGTATTCCAGCAGCGCGTGGATCAGCGAGCCCCAGTCCCGGCCGGCCGGTCCTTCGATTTCTGAATCCACTTCACGCCCGCCGCTTGTGGCCAAAGATGAGATCGCCACGACGGAGTAACCGGGAGCGGTAATCTCATCCCGGCGAGCCTGGCGATTGGCCACCGCCGCAGCTCGCGCAGCGGCGCTCAGATCGGGCAGCGCCGTAACAGGATCCTCGGGCAGGGCGGGTATCACGAGCTTTCTGTCGGCAGCAATCCGCTCCGACAGCTTCTGCCATGGCCGGACTACCGTGCCCCGCGGCTTGCCCTCCCACTCACTGACGATGAGCGTCTCTCGTGCGCGAGTGGCGGCTACGTAGAGCAGCCTCCGTTCTTCCGCCTCGACAAAACCGAACTCCTCGGCCTCGTACCGATCCCATTCGAGAGGCGCCGCCAGGATCTCCTCCTGATACTCGCCTCGGGGTTTCGTAACCGCAATGTACCCGGTCGTGCCTCCCTCGCGTACGACGCGCAGATTGGCGCGAGGTCTGACCCCGCCGAGCGGATCCGCAAGAAACACAACTTTGCCTTCGAGGCCCTTCGCCTTGTGCAGGTTCATGATGCGAACGACGTCGCGGCGTCCCGGTTCGAGGACGGGTGCGTCGGACTCGTCATCAATGGCCTCTTCGAGCGCGAGCACGGCGTCCGCGAGGCTGAGTCCGGACTCGCACGACGCCCGCAGGCAGTCGACAGCGTACATCAACTTCCCGGCTTCGCCGCCTCCGGGTGAAGATGCCACAGCCTTTGCGAGCAGGCCGGACTCCTCGAGGATACGGGTGAGCGCGGCGCCTCCGGGCAACTCGCGAATGAGCTTCCGCCAGCCTTGAAGCGTTCGGAGTGCGGCCGCAACAGGGCCCTGCATTTCGGGTGGGACCGGCACGGAGAGATTGAACACGCCGTCGGTCCTTCGATATTCGTACAACTCCGGATCGCTGATGCCAAAGCAGGCTCCCCGGAGTGCGCCAATGACGGCGATGCCGTCTTCGGGCCGCGTCGCCGCGACGACGACTCCCATCAGTGCCTCGACGTAGAGCGAATCGAGCAGCCCGCCGCTTCCGCTCACTTCGTACGGAATGCGCGCCGCATCGAACACCGCCGTGTAGTCTCCGAGGCGCCCGCGCTTTTTGCGCGTCAAAACAAGGAAGTCGCCCCAGGACCGGGTCCCCGACTCGACGGTCTGCCGAACGAAGCCGGCGATGGCGCGAGCGTCGGCGGCCCGCAATTCCTTTTGCTCCACCCCAGCCGGGTGAATGAGTTTCCAGACTCCGGGCGACTGTGTGGGATCGGTTCCACACGGGTTGAGGCTCTGATATGCCGGTTCCTGCGCTGTCGGTTGTGCCGGGAACATTCCCGAGAACACGGTGTTCGCCCAGTCGCAGATCGCGGGACCGGACCGGAAACAACTGGTCAGGGGGACGATGACACCGCCGGTTTCTTCGATGCGCCGGCGCGCCGTCTGGTAAATCTCGATGTCCGCACGCCGGAAGCGGTAAATGGATTGTTTCGGGTCGCCGACCAGGAACAGCGCGCCCGGGCGCAGCGGTACGCGCGTCCAATCGGCGCCGACGTCCGGCTCAGCCGCAAGCAGGAACAGGAGTTCGGCTTGCATGGGGTCGGTATCCTGAAACTCGTCGACGAAAATACGCCTGTATTTGCGCTGTAGAGCCTGGCGCACCTGCGTGTTCTCGCGAACGACGCGCGAAGAGTACAGAAGAAGATCGGTGAAATTGAGCAGGGCGGAACGCTGTCGTTCCCGCTCCGCGTAGGCGCGCGCTTCGATGAGCAGCACGAGCGCAAGCCGGTAAACGTAAGCGCGCCAGGCCGTGAGAAACGGTCGAACCGTGGTCCGGCGGAATTCGCCCGCGATTGCGTCCGCCTGTTTACCTGGGCCGTTCCACCACTTCTGGACGACCTTGAGGTCTTTGTCCCATTCCGAAAGCAAAGACGCCAGTGGGGCGAGGCGATCTCGCGCCGCATTCAGGTAGCGGGACTCGAAATCCCGCATGAGCTTCTGAATGCCACAGGTCGTGCCGGCCTGAATCGTCGGGCAGAGCGTCTTTAGCGAACGCCAGAAGCGGTCGAGACTCTGCCAGACAGGCTGCGCTTCGGGTTCCGGGGCATCGCCTGCCGGAAACTCAACATCCGGATGCGCGCACACCGTGGCGAACGCGCCATCGAGGTCGGATGGTTTCACTTCGGCGGCGATGAGCGCGGCAAGGTCGGGTGACGCCGCCGCCCGCTTCTGATCAACGTACTCCCGCCAGTACTTGCGGCGAAGCATGGCGTCTTCAGGTTCCTCGATTTCGCGGAATCCGGGTGCGAGACCAGCCTCCACTGGGCGTTCGCGCAGCAGGTTGGCGCAAAACGAGTGAATCGTTCCGGCGAACATTCGTTCCATCCGCGAAGTCGCGGCAGTCAGCCGCTCCCGCCGC
>Ga0207862_1000548_pt1 | contig 11335 bp, 8 predicted proteins | sample LuqExpMetageno81_FD_187838 | JGI IMG/M metagenome (GOLD analysis project Ga0207862, IMG submission 187838) | Tropical forest soil microbial communities from Luquillo Experimental Forest, Puerto Rico - Sample 81 (SPAdes) | ecosystem: Environmental > Terrestrial > Soil > Tropical forest ... | reverse complement strand
TAATCGCAATAGGGCCCGCCGCCGCCGCCGCCACAGCAGAAGCTCCGCTCCCTGCTGTTCTGCATTTCAATGAGCGTTGCACCCGGTATGGCTTCCAGGATCCGCCGGGGCGCCTCATATATGGCAGCATGCCTGCCCAGATAGCAGGGGTCATGGTAGGTCACTTTGAGGTCAACTCCGTGGACGGGCTTGATGAAACCCTTCTGGATGAGGTCATCCAGAAGCTCGGTATAGTGAACACTGGCTAGGTCCTTCAGCCCTGCATAATTTTTCTTGAATGAATTGAGGCAATGAGGGGAGAGGGTCAGGATCTTGGAGACACCGGCCTTGAGGAACATTTCGGTATTCTTCCTGATGAGATCAGAAGCCACATCCGCCGCGCCGATCTTATCGGCCAGGTCGCCGCAACAACTCTCCAGGGTCCCAAAAGACCCATAGGAGACACCGGCATGCTCGAGCAGTTGCACAAGAAGCGGCGCTGGTATCATAGGCCGTGGTACAACAGGTAAACAGGCAGTATTCGTGTTCTTTGGTATAGGTGGGGAGCTCTAGGCCCTTGGCCCAATCCAGGCGGTTTTCCCTTTTTCCTTGCCAGGGGTTGCCGTCTTTCGTAAGACTCTTCACGGCGGTATCAAAAGATTTCGGCAGGAATCCGGCCTCGGCCACATGGTGACGGACGGACTTGGTCAGTTCAAGCACGCTGATACCCCGGGGGCAGGCTTCGGCACAACTGTTACAGGTGGCGCAGGTCCATGAGGCCTCGTCGACGGCTACGTTTGAAGCCTTCTCAAGAGCGACATCCCGGAGGATCTTCCGGGGACTGTAGTTCGCCACCTCGCCCCAGGGGCAAACCCCGGTGCAGGCGCCGCACTGCATACAGCTCTGAAAGGTCTCACCGATATCTTTCTTGACCGTAGCCAGATCAACCTGAGACTCCCGCAAGGCCTTTTCTTTCAGGGTGGTGAGGAAAATGGCTAAAGGCCGGTACATCAGGTGGGAGAGTTTGCCGAAGGGCAGCATGAGGGTAAGCATGCCCACAGTGATGGCGAGATGGATCACATACGTCGAGTAGGTCATGACCGGCAGCCCGGCCAGCCTGAAAAAATGGACCATAATGCCGGTGGCGGCTATGGCGGCGATCAACACCAGGAAGAACATGTCCGTAAAATCCGAATAGCGGTGGAGATTCTCCGTCTTCTTAAACCAGCGGCGTACAGCATGGTGGTGGAGGCGGCCATCAGGGCAATGGTGGCGTAATAGCCCAGCAGCCGGGTCCATGCCAAAAGGGATGGACAATATCGGTCTGGAAGGCCGAAAGGTACACCATCACCAGGATTTCCATGGATACCCAGCCGGAGAACAGAAAAAGATGCCGCCACCAGGCACTACCGGGGCCGGTCCCACATTTCCGCCACCGTTTCTGCGTAAAGTAGTTGACGAAGAACACCGGCGCCTGGGTGATGTAGAGATATAGCGGTATCCTGGTGCCCTGCATGATCCCCTTGTACATGTGGGCCGCATTGGAGAACAGCATCACAAAGACAAAGCCCATCATGACCTGGTCACCGAGGTGGATCCAGTGAACCGGAGCGAAGGTGGTGAGCTCTACGCGGTCGGTCACCACCGGCCCATGAAAGAGCAGAAAGAGCATGATGACGAACAGCCCAACGCCGAGAAAAGCGCCAATCTCGGTTTTGGGCGAGGTATAAAATCTCCTGGCAATTCCCGTCCAGTCATACTGGGTCATCAACCAGCGCCGCGTCGCCATCATGGTCTCGGCAGGTTCTGCGCCCCGGGGACAGTCCTTATTACAGTCACCGCAATAGTAGCAGAGCCACGGTTCCGGAGATTCCAGCAGCTTGTCTTTCAGGCCGAGCTGGAGATAGCGATAAATTTTTCGTGGAAAGGTGTTTTCCCCGGCCGATAAAGGGCAGGCAGAGGCACAGTTGCCACATTGCAGACAGGCTTCCATGTCCTTGGCCCCAAGCTTCGCGACCTCGCTGTACAAATCAGGGCTGATATGGTTTTTCGTCACAATCTTCCCCTTGAGAGTGCAGGCGTGGTTGTTCTTTCATTCACGAACAAAGCAAGGGATATGCCATTTGGACAACTTATTGAATTTAAAAGGAATACTTGATTTTTCCCCAGCCTCCCAGGTGTCTCTTTTGTCGGAAAATCATACAGCAGCCGGAGAAGCCAAACGTAACCTATGAATTATTCAGAAGAAATAAATTTGGAAATTCCGACAGTTGGCAAAAGGCTCGGGTGGCTAGGAAAGAGGCAGGATGGCGCTAGCCGAGGAGGAAACTATTGAAGGCCGGAAAGGGGATTTCCGGCCCCCTTCTTGAGGAGAAGGGAAGGGCCCACGGAGGGCAGATCGGCATGGCTAGCGGTTAGACTCCTCGGAGGAATTATTCGGGAAAAGGGCTCCCTGGCTTCTTCGCCGGCCGCGCTTGGGGGCCTGCGGGGGCAACTCTGGGAACAGAGTCCGTTGTTTCTGGCGCCGGCCCTGGACTGCCCCGGATGCTGGCCGCACCGGGCCCACCGCCTCGGCCAGGGGAGAAAGTCGGGTGGGCCGTCGCTTGCCCCACAGGGTACGGTTCCGGGCCCTAGTGAGGAAAACCTGGCACTGGGCCCGGGTCAGCCCTACATAGAAAAGGCGGCGCTCCTCTTCCAGGTCAGCGGGGGCGCGGCCCTCGGGTTCCAGGGGCAGGAGTCCTGATTCACAGCCGGCGATAAAAACATAAGGAAATTCCAGGCCCTTGGCGGCGTGCAGGGTGAGAAGCTTCACCCGTTGCGCGGCCAGGTCGATGCCGGTGACCTCGGGGCCCACCCCTTCCCGGGCCAGTTCGCAGGGAAGGCCGGCCGCGGTGAGGGCCTGGAAAAGCTCCGGCCCCAGGGCATGGACGCGGAACAGGACGGCCACGTCCTTAAAGCCCACCTCCAAGGCCTGGTCCTGGTAACGCAGGCGGTGATCATCCAGGGATCGGTGATCCAGGCCGCCCACCAGGGCCTCAATGTGCCGGGCAATGACCCGGGCTTCCTCCTGGGGGGAAGCTGCTTCCAGGAGTACCACGGGCCGTTCTCCCTCACGGCGGCTCACCTGGGGCCCTGCATGGGGTTGCGGCAGCAAGCGCTGGGAGGCGGCCAACAGGGGCGGGGGCAGGCGGTAGGTTGCCGTGAAGCTCAGGGTCAAAGCCCCGGGCCAGTCCTCGGCGAATCGGGAAAAATACTCTGGCCTGGCCCCCCGAAAGCCGTAAATGGCCTGGTGAGGGTCGCCGATGACCATGATTTCGGCTCCCGGCCCGGCCAACGCCCGGAAGAACAGATACTGGACCTCATTCAAATCCTGATACTCGTCCACCAGGAGATGCCGGAAGCGCCCCTGATAAGACTCCCGCATATCCGGGTTCTCCTGCAGCAGCCGCAGCGGCCGGGCCAGCAGGTCTTCGTAATCCCACAGTTGTTCCCGTTCCAGGAGGGCTTCATAGGCCAGGAAGGCCTGGGCAGGGGGCAGGGTTTCTCCCGGCGGGACATCCCCCGGGCCGTACAGGGCCTGCTTGGCGTGGCTTACCTGCCGGTCTAGCCTTGAAACGGGCAGGCGGAACTCCCTGGCCACCTCCTGAACCAGGACCCGCCGGCGCTCCTCGTCAGCCACCCCGCGATTGAAACCGTGTTCGGACAACATCTTGAGACCCAGGGCGTGGAAAGTACCCAGGGTGCAGCGGTTAAGGCCGGGAAAGTCCGGCAACAGGGCCTGCACCCGGGTGGCCATTTCCTGCGCGGCCTGGCGGGTGAAGGTGAGGGCCAGGACGCTCTCCGGGGGCACCTGCCGGCGCTTCAGCAGATAGGCCAGACGGTGGGTCAGGGCCCGGGTCTTGCCGGTCCCGGGTCCGGCCTGGACGATAAGAGGCGGGCCCTGGTGAGTCACGGCCAAACGCTGTGCCTGGTTGAGTCCGGCCAGGAGCGGGTGGTCATCCGTTGCGAGGCTGGGGCTGGACGCAGGTTCCGGCCTGGCCCTGGTTGTCGTACTGCTCTCTGGCGGTGCCTGGACGGCAGGCTTGGCCGCCTTAGGCGCCGGGGCGGGAGCGCTCCAGAAGGCACTCTGCCCCTGAAAGCGGCTTCGTTCCTCCGGGGTCAGGAGGGCAATCTCCCCAAAAACCCCGTCGTAGCCCGGGACAATGTGGACTTCCCCCCGGCGCATCTTCTCCAAGGCACGGGCCAGGAGTTCCCCTCCTTCCCGGGCCACGTCCTCTCTAGCCACCCGCCGCAAAATGTCCAGTTCCGGTCCCAGTTTTTCCAGCAGGCGGAAATAAACACGCTCCACCTTTTTGCTGCCGGGGCCGCAGGCCAAAACCTCCCCCAGCAGGGCCGGCAGCGCAATCAAGGATTCGAAAGGCTTGCTCCTGGGAGCAGGGCTCCCCTGGGGGCGGTCGGCCAGCTCCATTACCCTATGCATCACCCCGAGGGTCAAGGGCTTGTGGCACCGGGGGCAGCGGCCGTCCGTCTCGTTGGCCTGGTCCGGGGTGAGCCTCTGCCCGCACTTGCGGTGGCCGTCCAAGTGGTACTTGCCTTCCTCGGGGAAGAACTCAAGGGTCCCGGCAAAGCCAACTTGACTGCGAATGGCCCGGGCCATCTCCGGGTAGGTTGGCGCCACTGTGAAGAGATTGGCCTCCCGGGCCAGCTTCTGGGGGGAGTGGGCGTCGGAGTTTGACACTAAAAGATACCGGTCCAGGCCACTTACCCGCCAGTTCATGGGGGGATCGGAGGACAGCCCGGTCTCCAGGGCGTAAATGTGCCCCACGTGTTCTTCGAAACACTCCTCCAGGCTGTTAAAGCCGCTTTTGGCCCCCAGTACCGAAAACCAGGGGGTCCAGACGTGGGCCGGGATCACCAGGGCCTCAGGGTCGGCCTCCAGAGTCAGTTCCAGGAGATATTTGGCGTCCAGGCCGAGGATGGGGCGCCCATCCGCCACCACGTTCCCCAACTGGCCTAAACGCCTGGAGAGGCGTTCGGCCCCTTCCAGCCCCGAAAGGATGAGGAGCAGGTGCACCTTGCGGACCCGGCCACCCTTGCTGTAAATGGCGCTTACCTCCCCGGTGACCACAAAACGCACCGGCGAGACCTCCTCCCAAAGGGGGCCGGAGACCTGTAAGGGCAGGGCCAGTCCTTGCTTTAAACCGTACACCCCTTCCCCCGCCGGGAGGAGCTTGTCTTTGAGTTCGGTGAGCCACCCCGGGTGGGTACAGTCGCCCGTGCCCACCACGGTGAGACCTTTATAACGGCCCCACAGATCCAGGTGCTCCAGGTTGGCGTTCTGGCCGGTGGCGATGGAGTGTAAGGAGTGGACGTGAAAATCGGCGACAATTTCCATGGCGCCCCACCTTACCACAATTCTTGGGGCGATGCCAGGAGGGACGTTTTTCCAGAAATTATCTTTACTTTTACGAGATTATTCTTCTATAATCCTTAGTACCACTCACGAATATCGTGACCTTTTATTATCAAAACGTGCAGAGAATAAGGTCACAAAATGCTTCCCTGGAAGAAGGAAAGCGGTTATAATTTGAAGCACTTGTCCTGGATCGGCGTGATTCCTGGGATCGGTAACGACATGGCTCAAATTCTCAAGGAAGGCGGCATGGCGACGATGAATCAGGAAGAGGGAAGGCCTGAGTCATCCAGAAAATCCGGAGGATAGTCATCAGTACTAACAAGGAGACGGACATGGGCATCCGCATCATCATTGCCGATGACCATCAGATACTGCGCCAGGGCCTCAAGACCCTCCTGGAAAAGGAACCGGACATGGAGGTGGTGGCGGAGGCGGAAGACGGCCGCAAGACCGTGATCCTGGTTCAGGAACTAACCCCCGACGTGGTCATCATGGACGTCAATATGCCTGATCTAAACGGCATTGAGGCGACCCGCCAGATACTCACCGATTACCCGGAAATGAAGGTCATCGCCCTCTCCATGCACGCCGACCGCCGTTTTGTCATTAATATGCTCAAGGCCGGGGCCCACGGCTATCTCCTCAAGGACTGCGCCTTTGAAGAATTGGCTCAGGCCATCCGCCTGGTCATGGCCAACAAAACGTATCTCAGCCCGGGAGTGGCCGAGATCGTGGTCAAGGACTATGTCCATCGCGTCCCCGGTCCGGCTCAAACCGCTTTTTCCCTGCTCACCGCCCGGGAACGGGAGGTGCTGCAACTCATGGCCGAGGGCAAAAGCACCAGTCAGATTGCCGAACTTCTGGCCATCAGCGTGAAAACGGTGGAGACCCACCGGCAGCAGATCATGCACAAGCTGGGAATTCGGAGTGTTGCTGAACTCACCAAATACGCCATCAGGGAAGGGCTCACTTCCCTGGAGCCCTGATTTAGCCAGCCTTTCCTCAGAATTGCCCCCCTGCTTCCTGTCATCCAATCTTCTTGGTCAGGGTTTCCGAGGATAAATTTCAGGTTTATCCCGATTTCTTTTTTTCTGTAATAGTCCATAATTTTAGACACTTTTGGGTGTGATTCCGCCCGGTATTCTCCCAAGGCGCTAGTCCTCTCGGAATGGTCAAGATTCCGACGAGGGGGAAGGACGGTTTAGCTTATGGATGGGATGCTTAAGATTAAACGGCAGAGGCCTCGCGAAGCCGAACCTTTAATTCCCGAAACCCTGGCCGGCTTCCCGGGTATCCATGTGTGGGTGTCCCAGGTCGATGCCGCCCTGGCGGCTGACGGCCTGGACCGGGAACATCTTTGGTTGCAGGTCCATCAAAGGCTGGCCCGGGCAGGTTTGCCGATGCCCGATCACTACAACTGGCAGCAAACTCCTCTGTTTCCTTGTCTCGGGGTGCTGCTCCATGCTGACCGGGCCCAGGTTTCGCCACCTTTTTACGTCTTCAGCGTCGAAGTTTTTTATGTACAGAAAATTACCCTGGCGGGCGCACCATCCGCCAACGCCATGCGGCTGACCTGGTGCCGGGAGGCCATCGGCGACGCCCGGGCTGATGGCCGGGGGTTTGACTGGTCTGTTCTGTATAATACGGTGGGCTCCCTGGTGGACCAGTTCCTCCAGGAATCCCTGGGCTTAAATATTTCGGAAACACCTGCCCGGGTCTGCAACTAGCCGAGGCCAGCTTTATTTAGCAAGCATCAGGAATCTCAGATTTTCCCGCAGAAGGCAACCATCTCTCCTCTCGCGGCCCAGAAGCAGGTTTTTTTGGGCCGCTTTTTTGTCCCCCGGTCCCAGGCGGCGGGCATCAAAGCCAATGTCGTTTTAAGAAAACGTCCCCGCTTTTCCCGCGGCCATTCTCACCTTGAAAAATTGTCCGGATTTTTAAAAGACTTACCCCCCTTTTATGATTTCGTCAGGTCAACTGGAAGGAGGAATATTTAGGGATAGTGGGACCTCAATTTTTCCCAGGTAATTTCGGGCTGAGCGCCTAGTAAACCAAGGGAAGGCCCTCAACCCTCTGAAAATGCTGGATTTATAGCATTATGAGGCAATTGCTTTGGAGCAGCAGGGAGTCTTGGGCAGTCTTCATAGAAAGGCGGGTAGCCGTGCCCCATAAAAAAAGAGCGAGCTCTATCTCTCAAGAAGAGACGAGCTCGCACCCAGCATTCGCCCCGGTCAGGTCCGGTGCGAACGCTATCCTGGCAAAAACTCAGGAACCTGAGGCCTTATCCTTAATGTCGGCTTTGGTTACCTCTTCGAAATAAGGCTCAAAAACGTCCTCGTTGAGACGAAGCATAAGGCCTTCGCAGGCAACGCAAATGGCCGTATGGTCGTCCAAGCCAGCCACACGTTGGTCCTGGCTCCCACAATCCACACATTGATACTCGTATAATGGCATAACCGTCTCCCCCTACGCTTTATAACTAAATGCAATAACCATGCCTCCTAGTAAAATCAAGACCCTGAGTGATTTTTTTCATAATTCTAACGAATTGATAATAAACTAAAAAATGCACAAGCGGGGGATGGTGGAGAGGTGTAATCAAGAAAATATATGATAAATCAATAAGATATATTAAATAGTTGATTTTCCCAGACCTTACCGGGCCCTGGAAATTTTTTGGCAAGATTCTCTAGAGGAGTATCTCCCCGGACTGTTGGGTGTTATGAAGAGAGATAAGGCCATGCGCCCAAGTGTCAAACCCTCGACAGATAGCGTCAGTTCTTCATCATCCTTGATAGTTCCCCGATCCCGGGCCATACCCCGGGGGATCCTTAACGGGATAATAAGGAGAATGAGGCTGGCTGGAGAAAAGGCCCGGTGGGCAAGCTTCAGAGGGGATGAGGTTGTGAATAATGTATCAAAATATCGGATCGTGGGGCATTCTGTTCCATTCATGGGGTTAAATTCCCCAAATATCGACCTCCGACTCTCTCCGGGAAGCAGAATAATTCATTGTTATGACCACTTCCCCTAGGGTTTTTAATTTCGGGTGTATGCCCCCTCGGTTCCAGTGACCGGAGAAGGCTTTGTCTGGACCGGCCGGCACAAGAACTAACCAGTGTCACCCAGCCGCCCTTCCCCATCATCGAACCGAAAAGGCAGAGACAAAGAAAGAAAATATCTGCATATTTAACCATCCCTTGAGGTCGACAATCACCCCTATGGGTAAACGTCCAAGCCAGTGCCAAGGCAGGGCCTAACCAGTTTGCACCTGAATCTTGATGGCGAGGGGATATCTAAGGAAAATTGTGGTATTTCCGCCACGGGATTTCGAGGTGATGTGGCTTTTATACCACAAAAGGACCGGTGTCTCGCTTGTCTGAAAAAAATATGCTGTAAAAATAATAGGTTACAGACGAGAAATTCTTATCGGGCGTGGTATGGCCCTTGCAGAATCCTGGAGCGGGGGAGATCATGATCTGGCAAAAGACCATAGCACGTCCAATTACGGTCACGGACATCGGTTTGCACTCCGGCCAACCGGTAACGATGTCCCTGTACCCGGCCGCCGCCAACCAGGGTCTCAAATTCATCCGGACCGACCTTGCGGACAGGCCCCAGGTGCGGGCCCACTTCAGCCGGGTAGTGGACACCACCCGGGCCACCACCCTGGGGGAGGGGCCGGTGACCCTGGCCACGGTGGAGCACCTGCTTTCGGCCTTCTACGGCCTGGGGATCGACAATGCCATTATTGAGGTGGACGGCCCGGAAGTCCCCATTATGGATGGCAGCGCCAAGCCCTTTGTCGACCTCCTGATGAACGCCGGCTCTACTTCTTTGCCCTGGCCCCGGGCTTATCTGTTGGTTCACAAGCAGGTGGAGTTTTCCAATGGCGATGGCTGGATACGGGTGGTGCCAGGCAAGCCCCGCATCATGTATGCCATCGATTTTCCCCATCCCTTGATTCGGCGGCAGCGTTACACCGTGCCTCTGGATAGTGAGCATTTTCGCCGGGAGATCGCTCCGGCCCGTACCTTTGGTTTCTTGAAAGAAGTCAAGTTGTTGCAGTCCCGGGGATTGGCCCGGGGAGGCTCCCTCAAGAACGCTCTGGTCCTGGATGATTCCGGGGTTTTGAATCCGGAGGGCTTAAGGTACCCGGAGGAATTCGTTCGGCACAAGATTCTCGATGTCCTGGGTGACCTGGCCCTCGTGGGTATGCCTATTTTGGGGCGCCTGGAGGTAAGCCGGGGGAGTCATGAGCTCCACCAGCAGTTTGTCCAGCATCTTATCGATCAGGAGAGCGCTTGGCGTCTATGGGTGCCGCCTCTCCACAACCGGGCCCCGCGACGCACTTTTGAGCCTGTTCCACTCTGGCAGGGGTCTCCGGCCTAAACTCTGACCTAGTCTTCTTCCGCGACGCCCCCTGTACTATTCGGGGGAGTATTCAGGGGGCGTTTTTTTATTCAATTTCACCAGGCGAACCTCGGGTAACCTGCCAGTTCAGTAGCGCTCACCTTCACAGTAGCAGTGAAAAGTCTTTCGAGAGTAAAGCCTCTCCGCCATCGGCCAAAGTAATTATTTTACCGCGGAAGTAATTACTTCACCCACCAGCAGTTCATCCCTGACATCCAGAAACTTGACCTGCAAACGCCGGTTCTGCCAGGCAGGGGGGCCCGGCAGGATGACCCGGAGATAGTTGGCACTGAGGCCCTTGAGCCAGCCAGGCCGGCCGGGAGCCGGACCCTCCACCAGCACTTCCCCCACATGGCCGATCTGGGCCCGGTAAAAAGACGTCTTTTTTTTCTGGCCCAGTTTTCGCATAACCTGGGCCCGAAGCATTACTTCCTGACCGGGAAGTTGCGGCAGACTCCGGGCTGGGGTGCCGGGCCGGGGGGAGTAGGGAAAGACGTGGAGATAGGCCACCGGCAGAGTCTTTACCAATGTCCGGGTGGCCTCGAAGTCTGCGGCGGTCTCCCCGGGGAACCCCACCAGGACGTCCAATCCCACGGCGGCCGCGGGAAAGAGGCGGTGCAGATCCATCACCAGGTCCTGAAGGTGCCCGGGAAGGTAAGGGCGCCCCATGGCGGTGAGGACCGCCGGGGAGCCGCTCTGCATGGGCAGGTGGAACTGGGGGCAAAGATGGGGAAAGGCTGACAGGGCTGATACCAGTTCGGCGGTAACTTCCTGGGGTTCCAGGGAGCTGAGGCGTAAACGAAAAGGCCAATCGCTCCGGGACAGCCCGCGCAGAAGGCGGGCGAGGTTCTCCCCGGAACCAAGGTCTTTGCCGTATTGGCCGAGATCGATGCCGGTGAGGACTACTTCCTGAAAACCGCTGGCCGCCAGGGCTTCCAAAGAGGACTGGACATTCTCAAAGGGGAGGCTGCGGCCTGGACCCCGTACCTTAGGCACAATGCAATAACTGCAGGCGTGGCTGCAGCCGTCCTGGACCTTGAGCCAGGCCCGGGTGTGGCCGGGAAAGCGACGGACCAGGCAGACCTGAAATGGCTCCAGAGGGCTAAAGCCCGCCACCTCAACCTGAGGACCGGGATGATCCCCTTGGAGGGCAACCATCTCTGCCAACCTGGCTTTTGCCGGGTTGCCAAAGACCTTGACCACCCCCGGGAGGGAGGCCAATCTTTGGGGAGATCGCTGGGCATAACAGCCGGTGATCCAGAGATCTGCTCCTGGGTGTTGCCGGGCCAGCCGGCGTATGGCCTGGCGGGCCTGCTGGTCGGCACGGGCCGTGACCGTGCAGGTGTTCACCAGCACCAGGTCCGGTGCCGCTTGGGGGGGCCGGGGGGTGAACCCCAAATCCGCCAGCACCTCGGCCATCCCCGCCGACTCATACTGATTTACCTTACACCCGAAGGTGAGTATCTGAAAATATGGCATGATGTATAGGTCTTTTGGGGGGAGGGCAGGGACCTGAGGTCCCTGCCC
>Ga0207862_1000544_pt1 | contig 11385 bp, 7 predicted proteins | sample LuqExpMetageno81_FD_187838 | JGI IMG/M metagenome (GOLD analysis project Ga0207862, IMG submission 187838) | Tropical forest soil microbial communities from Luquillo Experimental Forest, Puerto Rico - Sample 81 (SPAdes) | ecosystem: Environmental > Terrestrial > Soil > Tropical forest ... | reverse complement strand
GAGCAGCGTGCTGGGAGCAGAGATATTTTGCTGGATCATCATCAGCCCCCACGAGCGATGAAACATGCGCAGCGAGAAACTACCCTGCTCGCGCGTGACCTGGTTGTGGTAAAGCTCCATCGGATTGATGGCGCGGCTGCCGAATTTGTCGTCCTGTGCGTAAGGACCAAATACGGAAGTGAGAAGAACTTTTGCCTGCGTGCCTTTGGCATGAACCGGAGTGTGATCAGGGCCGTCTGAAACCATGATTGCATCGTAAGAAGGGAATGCCGTCGAAGTATGTGATATGTGCCCCGACTCGTTTGAAATGACAGAAGTATTACATTGTGGTTTGTCGCTAAGCGGCGAAGCGTTGGGGCACGAAACGAAAAAAGGCAGGGCCGAGGCCCTGCCCGTCGAACGGAAGGTTACTGACTATTCAGCCGGCGGAGGCGGCGTGTCGGTTCCGTTCGCCATCTTCTGCAAATGCTGGTTGATGCGGTTGATCTGGTCGGTGCGAAGCTGCTCAGCTTTGGCCTGCTGCTCGGCGGTGAGCACCTGCGTGTAAATCTGGTGCTGGATCGCCTCGCGATTCACGATCATCGCTGCCTGCAGTTGCGCCTGCTGGTTGGCCAGGGTCTGAACCTTGGCCTGGACAGCAGGATCCTTGTACGCGCCATTTGCGGTTGCGGCCAAGATTGCCGCCCGATTCTGCTCCATCTGCAGCATGAGGGGTTTCATGGCGGCATGGTTCGCCTGCATGATGGTCTTTACTTGCGCCTTTTGGGCGTCAGTCAGATTCAACTCATGCAACATCATGCCCATGCCGGGCCCGCCTCCCGGGCCTCCCCAACCATGAGCTTTGCCGCCCGGTCCGGGTCCCTGGGCATAGGACAAGATCGCAGCACCGCACAACATCAGCCCTAACACGCTAACAACTACCATCCACTTCTTCATGCTCTTTGCTCCTTCATCTTCCTGGCAGGTCAACTGCCGGTGGTGGAAACACCTCCGACCGGAATTCCACCGTTAAGTCTGGTAACGCGGGGTAAAGATTTGTACTCTCCACCCTGAACCGCAGCTCCGCACTCCCTAAAAGTTCGACAGGTCGCGCCGCGCAGCGTTCGGTGTCGTATGTGTTTCCGCATGCCTTGGTAAAAAGTTCCAAGAATCTCGGCCATTCGTTCTTCCAGCTCATACGTGGAGCGTAAGGCCGCACAAGTAGACCACACGCATTTTTATGTGCCTTCCGGAAAGGACCTGCATCAACAAATCAGGAGGGGGTATGAATCCTGGCAGGTGGCTGCCGTCGGTAGGGCTGGCGATGCTAATGTCGGCCCTCGGCTTCGCGCAAGGCATTCCGATTGGCACCGTGCTTCCGGTGATGATGAACACGTCGCTGGACTCCACGCGATCTAAACCCGGCGACAAGCTGACTGGAAGGCTGATGCAGGAAGTCGCGCTGGGCCGAGGTGAGCGGATTCGCGCCGGTGCGCGTCTCTACGGTCAGGTGGTAGAGGCTGTCCCAGCTTCGGCGAACACACCGTCCCGCGTGGTCGTCCGCGTTGACCGTTTGGTAGCCGGGCAAAAGGAATATTCCATTGTTGTCAGCCTGCGCGCCCTGGCGTCAATGGAAGACGTATTCAGTGCTCAACTGCCGACCGGAACCTTTGACGAGTACGGTACATCCATCAGCGACTGGACCACGGTTCAGGTCGGCGGAGCAGCCGTGTACCTGGGCGATGGTACCGTGCGCGATGCCATGGACATCGTAGGTCGCGCCCCGGCCTATGGTGACGTAACGGGCAAGCTCATACCAGCCCCAAAGCGGGGATGTCCCGCCGAAGCCGCGGCGCGGGCCCAGGAACGGTCGTTGTGGGTGTTCTCGCCATGGGCATGTGGCACCTACGGTTTTGAGGACCTGACGATTGTCCGCAACGGCGCCGGCCAGCCAGTCGGAACCATTGAACTCTCGGCCCCCAAGGCACTCAAAGTTCGCGGAGGCAGCGGGTGGCTGCTGCAGGTACTGGAGGCTTCCGCGTCACCCAAGTAAGGGTGCCAAGTCGAAACCGCCCCAAATTGTGCGAAGCATCACAACCAGTAGTGAGCTATGTCCGCCTGCACAATCCTCTAGCTAACGTAGAGTTTCCCGCGTAATATTCTGGCGAACTTGCAATCCCTTGTCTGCAGATGAGTTGAACTCGCTCAGGAGGAGAACCCATGGCAGTTGCCCCCGACACTGCGAAGCACTCTAAGCCCGCTTCAACGGGATGGTTGGACATTGTAGTAACGCTGGCTGTCATTATCGCCGCCGTAGTCATCCTCAAACTACCCGAGATGTCATCAGGCTGGCAGCAACAGTACGATCCCACCGGACATTGGTGGCTGTCGACCATCATCGCTTCCTTGCCTGTCATCGTTTTGTTGGGAGCGCTAGCCTTTGGCCACGTGAAGGCCCATTACGCAGCACTCGCGGGGCTGGTGACCGCACTGTTGACCGCGACCTTGGGATTCGGAATGCCCACGCGAATGGCGGCGGCGACCGCTGTTTACGGTTCGCTATACGGATTGTTTCCCATCGGCTGGATCGTGCTGAACGTCATCTTTCTATATCAGCTCACGGTGGAAGCCGGCCGCTTTGAAGTGCTGAAGCATAGTCTTACTGGCATCACGCAAGATCGCCGGTTGCAGCTTCTGTTGATTGCCTTCAGTTTCGGCGCGTTTTTTGAAGGAGCCGCGGGATTCGGAACCCCTGTGGCAGTGACGGCCGCGCTGCTGATCGGGTTGGGTTTCCGTCCGCTCCAAGCCTCGGGCCTTTCGCTGATCGCCAACACGGCGCCGGTGGCGTACGGTGCGCTGGGCACGCCTATCATTGCTCTTGCGGGCGTCACCGGCTTCAGCGAAGTCACGCTGGGCGCGATGGCTGGACGCATTCTGCCCTGGTTTTCTGTGCTCGTGCCCTTCTGGCTGATTTGGGCCTTCGTCGGATTCTCCGAAATGATAGAGATCTGGCCTGCCGTCCTGGTCGCCGGAGCCTCATTCGCCACCTCGCAATATTTGGTTTCCAATCATCATGGACCGTGGCTGGTAGACGTCATCTCCGCGGTCGTGTCGATGCTTTGTCTCATCGCTTTCCTGATGATCTGGCATCCCAAGCGGGTCTGGACCTTCGAAGGCGAGGCAGAAAAAACCGACCACCGCGCCTCGCATGGTTACAGTGGCGGAGAAGTGGCTCGCGCCTGGCTGCCTTGGCTCATCCTGAGCGTAATTGTGTTCTGCTGGGGCACCGTGACCGGCAAAAAGATCATGAACACGCCGGAGAAGGTATTCACCTCGATGGCGACATGGAGCACACCGCCCAGCAAGATCACCGCGCCCGCCTTCCCGGTGCATGGCTTGAACAAGCTGGTGGAGCGCGTTCCACCGGTGGTGCCGAAGAACGCCAAGGAACCGGCGGTGTTCGTGCTGAACTGGGTGAGCGCAACGGGATCCGGCATCTTCCTGGCGGGAATCATCTCCGGTTTCATCATGGGATTCGGAATCGGAGATATCTTCAAAATCTATCTCAAGACCATCGTGCGAGTAAGGTTCTCGCTGCTGACCATATCGGCCATGATGGCGGTCGGATTCCTAACGCGTTATGGAGGTCTGGACGCCACCATGGGACTGGCCTTCGCACGAACTGGACACTTCTACCCCTTCTTCGGAACGCTGCTGGGATGGCTGGGCGTGGCGTTGACCGGTTCGGATACCTCGTCCAACGTCCTGTTCGGCAGTCTGCAGAAGATTTCGGCGCAACAGGTGGGCGTATCTCCCGTGTTGATGTCGGCGGCGAATAGTTGCGGTGGGGTGATGGGCAAAATGATCGACGCGCAAAGCATCGTGGTTGCCAGTACCGCTACCGAGTGGTACGGACACGAGGGCGACATCTTGCGTTACGTTTTCTTCCACAGCATTGCTCTGGCGTGTCTTGTGGGCGTTTTGGTTTTTCTCATGGCGTACGTGCCTCCGTTTACGCAGCTCGTCGTGCAGTAGCAGACGTCGTTCGCCTTCGACTACGGGTTGTTCCTTCGTCTAGGTCTCCCGGTGGGCGTGAGTATCGCGTTCACCGGGAGAACCCCGTTCCAGCGTCCTCGAACTTCAGCACGCTCGCGATCGGGCGGAAGTGCGATCTCTATGGCTGCACCCATTCAGACCTCTGTCCCGGCTACGTCTACGCAAATTAAGTCCTCGCTCAGTTCGCAAATCGATGCCGAGCGGATACTCATCCGTCCTATCGACCTGATTGCCTTTGCTTCGGATGCCAGCTTTTACCGGCTGATTCCTAAAGCGATTGTGCTGGCGAAAGATTTAGAGGAGGTCCGCAAACTTTTCCGGTTCAGCCAGCGGCAGGGAATCCCTATGACGTTCCGCGCTGCGGGATCGAGCCTGTCCGGGCAATCGATCTCCGATGGCTTGCTGGTGGAAGTCGCTCGGCATTGGCGCGCGGCGGCAGTGGAAGATAGCGGCGCGAAGATTCGCTTGCAGCCGGGAGTGATCGGCGCGCGCGCCAACCAGTTGCTGACGCCTTACGGGGCCAAGATCGGCCCCGACCCGGCTTCGATCGCGACGTGTACGATTGGCGGGATACTCTCCAACAATTCCTCCGGCATGTGTTGCGGCGTGGACCAGAATGCCTACCACACGCTGCATTCGATGACTTTTATGTTGCCTTCGGGCACGGTGATTGACACCGCGCAAGACGATGCTGACGAGAAGTTCCATGCGCTGGAACCGCAACTCGCGCGGGGCATCCTCGAGCTGAAGGAGCATCTGGAAAGCAGTGCCGCGTTGCGCGAGCGCATACGCAGCAAATACCGTATGAAGAACACCACCGGCTATTCGCTGAATGCGTTTCTGGACTACGACAGAGCGGTGGACATCTTCCAGCACGTTCTGATCGGTGCGGAGGGCACGCTGGCGTTCATCGCCGAGGCAGTCCTGAACACGGTGCCCGAGCTGCCGGTGAAGTACACAGGATTATTGTTGTTTCCGGATCTGTATGCCGCCGCGGATTCCATCGTGCCGTTACGCCGAGCGGGCGCGAAGGCGCTCGAGGTGATGGATCGCGCCTCGTTGCGTTCGGTGGAGACACAGGCGGGGATTCCCGCGTCGATTCGCTCGCTCCCCGATGGCGCGGCAGGACTGCTGGCAGAGTTCCAGTCAGCACAAGAGTCTGAGCGTCGCCAGCTGGAGGAGACTGCCGCTGACGCCGTGCGTGGGTTGAAACTGATGGAGCCGGCGATGTTTACTCACGCCTCAGCAGAGCAGGCGCTCTTGTGGAAGATCCGCTCCGGGATGTTTCCATCGGTTGGCTCAATGCGTAAGACTGGGACGACGGTCATCATCGAGGATGTTGCGTTTCCCATTGAGCGTCTGGCCGACGGCGCGCTCGACTTGACCAAGCTCTTCCGCAAGCACGAGTACGACAACGCGATCATTTTCGGCCATGCCAAGGACGGCAACCTGCATTTCGTCATCACCCAGGGCTTCAACGATCAGGCTGCCATCGACCAGTACGCTCGCTTCATCGACGACGTGGTGGAGTTGGTCGTCAATCGCTACGATGGCGCGCTCAAGGCCGAGCACGGGACCGGTCGCAACATGGCGCCGTTCGTGGAAACTGAGTGGGGCAGTGAAGGCTTTGAAATCATGCGGCGGCTAAAGAATCTGGCCGACCCGCACAACCTGCTCAACCCCGGCGTCATTATCAATCCCGACCGTCGCGCCCACCTGGAGAACCTGAAGCGGTTTCCGACCGTCGAGCCAGAAGTCGACAAATGCATCGAGTGCGGCTACTGCGAGTCGAAGTGCCCCAGCCGCGAGCTGACCCTGACGCCACGACAACGCATTGTCGTCCGCCGCGAAATGGCTCGCCTGCAAATTGAGAATTCTCACACTGGCGTTGGTGCCCCACCCTTGTCGCCGTCGTTTGGCGACAGGGTGGGAGCTCAGGGACTTTACGCCGCCCTCGACCGCGACTTTCCTTACTCCGCCCTTGATACCTGCGCCACCGACGGGCTCTGTGCGACTGCCTGTCCGGTGAGCATTGACACCGGCAAACTGGTGAAGCGCTTCCGCCAGATGCGGCAGACACCAGCCTCGCAAAAATGGGCTGTGAGAGTAGCTGAGCATTTTTCAACGGCTGAGGCCGCAGTACGCTGGGGGCTGTGGCTAGGTCACGCTGCACAGTCGGTGATTGGGGCCGCCGGCGTTCGCGCAGTTTCGCGCTTGCTGAAGAGTGTCCTCGGCGACAACATGGCAGAGTGGACATCCGACATGCCGCATGCCGCAGCGCCTGTGCCCAAGACTATTCGCGCGGGTGCACACGCCGTCTATTTCCCGTCGTGCATTTCTCGCACAATGGGACGCCTGCCGGATGAGCCGCACGACCGTTCACTCCTGGAAGTCGTACTGGAGCTTGGCCGGCGGGCGGGAGTACCGATGTATATTCCCGAGGAAGTCGCGGGGACCTGTTGCGGCACGCCATTCTCCTCAAAGGGACTGAGTCACGCTCACGAGGTTGCTGTCAACAACGCAATCGAACGCTGCTGGGTGTGGTCGGAGCAGGGAAGACATCCCATCGTGGTGGATACGAGCCCATGCACGTACGGATTCCGCAACGCGCGCGGATACTTGAGCGAAGAGAACCAGCAGCGCTTCGACCAGATGACTTTCCTGGATTCGATCGAGTTCGCGCACGACACACTCTTGCCCAAGCTGCGTTTCAGCTCGAAGGAGGATTTGGTGGCGCTGCATCCAGTGTGCTCCGTGACCAAACTCGGAATCGCAGCGAAACTAGAAGCAATTGCCAAAGCCTGCAGTGAAAAGGTCCTTGTACCACTTGATGCTGGTTGTTGCGCCTTTGCCGGCGATCGCGGCTTTCTTGTGCCGGAACTGACGGCATCGGCGACGCGGCTGGAAGCCATCGAGGTGAAGGCCAAACAGCCCGAGGCATGCTACTCCAGCAGCCGCACCTGCGAGATCGGTATGACCCGCGCGACAGGGCAGGTCTATCGGTCTTACTTGTACTTGCTGGAGAAGGCGACCCGATAGCATTTGAAAAAGCTAAAGAGACGTTACGCGCGCTCGGGTGATCATGAAGTACGAAGCCAGCAGAACCAGCAGTAGCCCATTCACTCCCAGAACCAGTGGCGCACTGAACATCGGAACCAGCCAACCGGACAAGAGGTTGCCCATCGGCATGCCCCCCCGGAAGGCGAAGTTGTAGACGCTCATCACCCTCCCCCGCATCTCGTCGGTGGTAATCAACTGCACCAGGGAGTTGACGGTGGCGAAGACGGCCATCATGGCGAAGCCCACGAGCAGCACCACCAAATAGCTAAGGGCCAAGGACTTCGAGAGGGCGAAGGCGGAGATGCCCAGTCCGAGCAAGATGAGCATGGTAACGGCCACGCGTCCTTTGTGGCGGAAGTTGCCCAGGCTGGCGATGGCCAGCGACCCGCAGATTGAGCCGATGCCCATCACGGAGAGCAATTGGCCGTAGGTTTCCGGCCCGCGATGGAAGATGTCCTTCACAAACACCGGGAAATAGGTGCGCAAAGGCATGCTCAGAGCGGTCATGCAGAAGGCCAGCAGAATCAGGGCTTCCATCGAGCCCTGCTGGCGCACAAACTGGATGCCCTGCTTGAAGCTGCTCAGCATGGAGTCGGTCGTCTTCTGGGGCAGGAAGCGGGTCGAGATCATGCTGAGCGCCAGGATGGGAGCGAGGAACGACAGCGCATTCAGGCCGAAACACCACTTCTCGCCCAACCGAGCCAATGTAATGCCGCCGAGAGCGGGGCCGACGGTCACCGCCAGGTTGAACTGGATGGAGTTCAGCGCGATGGCGTTGGGCATGTCCTCGCGGTCCACGAGGCCCGGAATAAGGGCCTGATAGGCCGGGCCGCCGAAGGCCTGGGCGAACCCCGAAACCAGCGATAGGAAGAGGATTTCCCAGACATGGACGGTTCCGGTCGCGACCAGAATGGTCAACAACGCAGCGCTGGCCAACTGGATGTACTGCGAGCCCAACAGGATGCGGCGGCGTTCCATGCGGTCAGCGATGACTCCGCCAACCAACGAAAAAAGGAAGATCGGGATGCCGCCGAGGAACTGGTCGAGGGCGAGCAGAAAGGCCGAGTGACTGAGGCGGTAGATGAGCCAGCCTTGCGCCACAATCTGCATCCAGGTTCCGATGCTGGAGGTGCAGGCGCCAATCCACATGAGGCGAAAATCCCGGTACTGGAACGCCTTGAAGGTCCTGCTGACTCTCGTCTCCATTACCGCTGTCGCCACTCAGTTTCCATCCTCTCGGTACAGTATCAGAATGGACGAAGTTGCGGGGATTCGGATAGTCAGCGAAATCGTCTATTTACTGTGTAGTAAATTAAGACCGCTGTCTCGTATTTATCGGATGTGGACTCCCCCCCTCCCCCCCATGCCATGGTTTGTTTTCATGGAGATAGCCGGAATTTGCTCGTAAGCGATTGATTCTAAGCGGGTTGCATGTAAAGTTGCAACCAGAAAGGACTTATGCCTGAAAAATGGCCCCTTCGAGGGGAATTTGCGTCCGATAACGAGTCGGGCGGCTGGGTGGAGCCGAGAGGCGGAATGTCAAAGACCGTGGCCTGCGGCGGGCACCGACACTAATGCCCGCGCCCACGAGATTAAGCGTAGGGCGCGGGCTGTGGCGGGTCAAGTAAAAGGTGCAGCACAACAAAACTTTAGTAACCACGACTTACCGCATGGGGCGACCCTAACGCGGGTTCTTGCCATGAAAATGGGCGCGAACCCTTCGACAAGCTCAGGACAAGCTCTGGGGCACCTGGCTACTGTGCGCTGCTGATGGAGGTGCTCAGCCTGTCTCCAGCATGATCAGCTCCGGGAACGTTACTGTCGTCTTCACCGCGGTATTGGTAGATGTAACCGTGGAACGCGCCGTTGCCATCGATGTACCAGCCCACAGCTGCGCCCCCTTTAGTGATTGAATTAACCGCGGCGAGTCCCTGGCCGGCGCCAGTCCCTTCGCCCGGCACGTCGAAGGTGGTGACTTCCCCGCGCCGGGAGCGAACGAATCCGTGGCTCACGCCGTTGGAATCGAAGTAGTTTCCTGCTGCGATACCTGCCACGTTTGCGGCCGAGGGCAGGGTACCTTGGTATTTACCCGTCCCCGCACCCGTTACGTCGATACTGACGAGCGTGCCATCGCGGCTGAGTAGGAACCCGTGTGACACATTGCTCTGATCGATGAAGACTCCAGGCATTGAGCCTGCGTCGGTAATCATGTTGAAGTAAGTGCCCTGGCCCACGCCCGTGCCTGCACCGGGCGCGTCGAACTTGGTGATCTCGCCTCCGGGATCACGCAGGTAGGCGTGAGACACGCCATCGGCTGTAGCATACCCCCCTGTGATTGCGCCTTCCCGATTGATGCCGTTCGTATCCCCGACCGTGGTCACGCTGCCCGGGGGATCAAAGCTGGTGATGTTTCCATCAACCGAGCGCACAAAGCCGTGATTCACAGTCGCATTATTGAGATCGACATAGGACCCAGCCACCGTTCCATCTCGATTGATGGCCAGAGGAAGAGGGATGACGACTATGGGCGAAGGGCCTTGGGGTATATATGGTCCTGCGCCGGGCACGTCGAAATAGGTTAAGTTGCCGTGCTTGTCGCGCAGATAGCCGTGATACACGCTGCTGCCATTCGAGGCAGGCGGTTCAAACCACCAGCCCACCACTGTGCCTTCGTCATTGATGCCGAAAGCTTGTGTACCCGCGGCGCCCGGCACATCGAAAGTTGTGTAGTTGCCATTGACGCTTCGTACGAACCCATGCGCCATCCCATCCGCATCGACGTAGTATCCGACGATGGCGCCCGAGTTCAGACCCTGCTGCGCGAAAGTGCCCTGGCCGGCGGCCGTACCTGCGCCGGGCGGGTCAAACTTGGTGACCTGGTTGCCGGAACATTTCTTCTGGGCGAGAGCAGAAACGCTTCCGCCAACGATTGCGACTGCCAGGGCAACGCCCGCAGTCAATTTCTTCACTTGTGTCCTAGTCATTTTGGACCTCCTTGAGTTGTTAGGCACTGAAGTTGTTCGTGGCGCTGTCCCTGAATTCCTCGTCATCCAGTAAAGTGAAATTCGCAGGCGAATTTGATCACCGAGGCTGAAAAAAAATTTCTCGGATGCGCGAGAGCCTGTTTCAGAGCTGCGATCAACGGCTTGCAAGTGTCTGCTTTTCAATGAGTTGACTTGGAGTTGAAACGCCGCTATCCTGCTACCCAAATCGAACGGGTAGGAAGAGTGGGGATGTCTTCCCTTTCGCCCAAGTCGGTCAGTGAACTGCTGGCGCAGTGGAATGCGGGTGACGATGAGGCGTTGCGCGCCGCTCTGCCTCTGGTTTACGACGAGCTGCGGCGGCTGGCGCATCATTACATGCGCCGGGAACGTCCTGACCACACCTTGCAAAGCACCGCCCTGGTGCACGAAGCCTACCTGCGGTTGGAGAAACAGGGTCCCGCTCCCTTCCGGGATCGCTCGCATTTCGTGGCCATCTGCGCGCAATTGATGCGACAGATTCTGGTTGAGTATGCCCGCAGTCACCGCGCAGCGAAGCGTGACGGTGGATCCAAGTTGGCGCTGGACGATACGGTGGTATTCGAAAGCCGGAGTTTGGATCTGGTAGCGCTGGATGACGCCCTATCCGAGCTGGCCAAACTGAACCCGCAACAGAGCCAGATTGTGGAGCTGCGCTTTTTTGGTGGCCTTTCGATCGAGGAATCGGCACAAGTGCTCGGGCTCTCCCCTGCCACGGTGCAGCGAAAATGGTCGACAGCCAGAATCTGGCTGCACCACCAGTTGAGCAGGGCCGAGTCATGACGCGGGAACGCTGGCAACAGGTTTGCGATCTATTGGAGCAAGCGCTCGAATTGGAGCCTCAGCAGCGCCTCGCCCTTCTGGATCGAGCCTGCGGCGCGGATCCATCCCTGCGGAAAAACGTCGAAGTTCTGCTCGCTTCCAGCGATCGTGTGCGCTCCAGTTTTTTGCAGGGCCCGCCGCTCGCAGAACAGACATCGCAGACAGAAACCGAAACGAGAGATGTCTTGGCGCCCGGGGCCAAGCTGGGGCCGTACCTGATTCGGTCTCTCATCGGCAGCGGCGGAATGGGCGAGGTGTATCGTGCACGCGATACCGAACTGAAACGCGAAGTAGCCATCAAGGTCTTGCCGGAGTTCTGGTCTCGCGATCCTGAGCGACTGCACCGTTTCGAGCTGGAAGCTCAGGCTGCGGCTGCCCTGAATCACCCCAACATCATCTCGATTCATCATGTCGGCCGCCACGACGGTTCTCCGTACATCGTGACTGA
>Ga0207862_1000542_pt1 | contig 11395 bp, 9 predicted proteins | sample LuqExpMetageno81_FD_187838 | JGI IMG/M metagenome (GOLD analysis project Ga0207862, IMG submission 187838) | Tropical forest soil microbial communities from Luquillo Experimental Forest, Puerto Rico - Sample 81 (SPAdes) | ecosystem: Environmental > Terrestrial > Soil > Tropical forest ... | reverse complement strand
GTCCAGCACCTGGTCACGCTGACCGACGGCGGCGCCGACTACACCTTCGACTGCACCGGAAACACCACCGTGATGCGCCAGGCGCTGGAATGCTGCCATCGCGGCTGGGGCGTCTCCGTGATCATCGGCGTCGCGGAGGCTGGAAAGGAAATCGCCACCCGGCCGTTCCAGCTCGTCACCGGTCGCGTGTGGAAAGGCACCGCCTTCGGCGGCGCGCGCGGCCGCACCGACGTGCCAAAAATCGTCGACTGGTACATGAACGGAAAGATCCAGATCGACCCGATGATCACCCACGTCCTCAAGCTTGAGGACATCAACAAGGGCTTCGACTTGATGCATGAAGGCAAGTCGATTCGTTCGGTCGTGATTTATTAGCCATAACGTCAAACACAAGGAGGTTATGTCCATGAGCGTTCATATCCACCCATCGGTCGACAGCGGCGTGAAGAAGGGCACCGGCAATTTCGCCGGCGGAACTCTTGTCTGCAAATGCAAGGACCGGCCGGTCAAGGTCGCCGTCAAGGGCGACGTTGCACACAACCACGCCTGCGGATGCACGAAGTGCTGGAAGCCGGAAGGCGCGATCTTTTCGATGGTCGCCGTGGTACCGCGGCAGAACGTGTCTGTCACCGAGAACGGCGACAAGCTTCAGATCGTCGATTCGGCGGCGGTGATCCAGCGTTATGCGTGCAAGGCGTGCGGCACGCACATGTACGGCCGCATCGAGAACAAGGGCCATCCGTTCTACGGGCTCGATTTCATCCACCCCGAATTGTTCCAGGAGGGTGGCTGGGCGGCACCGGGCTTTGCGGCCTTTGTGTCTTCCGTGATCGAGTCGGGCGTCAAGCCGGAACAGATGGATGGAATCCGGGCACGCTTGAAAGAGCTCAGCCTCGAGCCCTATGACTGCCTGAGCCCGCCATTGATGGACGCAATCGCTACCCACGTGGCGAAGGCCAAGGCAGCTTAAGGCGACCTGACGGCGGAGGCGGCAAAGCGCGGCACCTCGGTGCCGCGCATGCGGCGCCGACCCCAGCGGCCGATGAACATCCGTGTCGGCCGCGGTGATTTCGTTGTGCTCGATCATCCATGCCGAAGTGAGTTGAGCCTCGCGTCGATGTTTCGGCAGCGAGGCTCTTCGTTTCTGACAAGTAAAAATAGATCACTTCTCTGAGAGAACTTCAGAGGAAGTTTTCTGTTAGCATTTCGGATCACGCAACACCGCCGCCATTTCGGAAGCGTGCGAACCGACCCCGTGTCGTGCGGTGAGGTCCATCGACTTTGCGCCTTTGCAAGCGGCAAATGCCAAAGCGGCGGCGGCAAGCCGATAGAAATGTGTTCTGGCTTGCACCCGATAGGACATCAACAGCTTAAGAAGAGCGAGGGACGATCATGATCAAATTGAACATCAACGGCAAAGAGCAAAGCTGGGACGGCGACCCGGATCTTTCGCTGCTCTGGTATCTGCGCGACGAAGCAGGATTGACCGGCACGAAATTCGGCTGCGGCGAGGCTTACTGCGGCGCCTGCACTGTGCTTGTCGACAAGGAGGCGGTACGCTCCTGCATCACCACGGTCTCGGATGTGGTCGGCCGGCAGGTCACGACGATCGAAGGGCTGCATCCGACCGGCGACCACGCCGTGCAAAAAGCCTGGCGGCAGCTCAATGTCCCCCAATGCGGCTATTGCCAGGCCGGGCAGATCATGCAGGCGGCGGCGCTGTTGTTGGACAACCCGAAGCCCTCCCACGAACAGATCAAGGAAGCGATGTCGGGCAACATCTGCCGCTGCGGCTGTTACCAGCGCATCGAAAATGCCGTGCATCTCGCTTCGACGGGAGTATGACCATGAACATCATCGCAAATCCCCACAAGCTTCGCGGCTTCGAAAAGCATATTCGTGTCGAGAATGTTTCGCGCCGCACGATCCTTAAGCGTCTCGGCATCGCCGGCGCCTTCGTGCTCGCCGCGCCCGTCATGTCGCGGACCGCCTTCGCCTACGAGACCGGTGCGGCAGACATGCCGCACGGCGTCGTGGTCGATCCGCGTGTGTTCGTTGCCATCGCGCCGGACGGAGCGGTGACCATCGTGGCTCATCGGTCCGAGATGGGGACCGGCATCCGCACCAGCCTGCCGCTCGTCGTCGCCGAGGAAATGGAAGCCGATTGGACACGCGTCAAGGTGCAACAGGCCGATGGCGACGAAGTGAAGTACGGCAACCAGGATACCGACGGCTCGCGCAGCACGCGGCACTATCTGATGCCGATGCGCCAGATCGGCGCCGCAGCCCGCACCATGCTGGAAAATGCCGCCGCCAAGCGCTGGGGCGTGCCGGTGACCGAAGCGAGGGCCACCAACCACGAAGTGGTCCACGGGGCAAGCGGCCGTCGTATCGGCTTTGGCGAGCTTGCCGCCGATGCGGCAAAGGAACAGGTGCCGGCCATTGCGAGCCTGAAACTCAAGGACCCGAAGGACTTCCGCTATCTCGGAAAAGGCGAGGTCAGCATCGTCGATCTTCGCGACATCACCGTCGGCACCGCGCGTTATGGCGGCGACATTCGCCTGCCGGGCATGAAATATGCCGTGATCGCGCGGCCACCGGTGACAGGCGGAAAGCTCGTCTCGTTCGACGGCGCCGAGGCAATGAAGGTCTCCGGCGTCGAGAAGGTCATGGAGGTGAAGGGATGGCCGTGGCCGTCAAAATTCCAGCCGCTGGGCGGCGTTGCCGTGATCGCACGCAATACGGGAGCCGCGATCAAGGGCCGCGACGCGCTGAAGATCGTCTGGGATGACGGAGCCAATGCGAAATACGAGTCGGCCGCTTACCGCGCGGCGCTCGAGGACGCGGTGCGCAAGCCGGGATTGATCGTGCGCAAGGAAGGCGACGTCGATACCGCCTTGAAGAACGCCGACAAGGTGATCGTCGGCGAATATTACCTGCCGCATCTCGCCCATGTCAGCATGGAGCCCCCGGTTGCGGTTGCCGACGTCAAGGGTGACAAGGCCGAGATCTGGGCGCCGGTGCAGAGCCCGGGCGGAACGCACGAGGACGTCGCAAAGACCCTCGGAATCCCCGAAGACAATGTAACCATCAACGTCACGCTGCTTGGCGGCGGATTCGGCCGCAAATCGAAATGCGACTTCGCGCTGGAGGCGGCCCTGCTGTCAAAGGCGCTGGGTGCGCAGGTGAAAGTGCAATGGACGCGCGAGGACGACATCCGCCACGACTTCCTTCACACCGTCTCCGTGGAGCGGATCGAAGCCGGTCTCGACAAGAACGGCAAGGTGACCGCCTGGCGTCACCGCAGCGCTGCGCCGAGCATTGCTTCGACCTTCGAGGCCAATACGGTGCATCAGGCGGCCTTCGAGCTCGGGATGGGTCTCGTCGACATGCCATTCGAGATCGGCAACATCCAGTGCGAGAATCCGGAAGCGCCGGCTCACACCCGCATCGGCTGGTTCCGTTCGGTGTCGAACATTCCGCATGCCTTCGCCGTGCAGTCGATGGTCGGCGAACTCGCGCACGCGACCAATCGCGATCAGAAGGACATGTTGCTGGAGCTGATTGGCTCGCCCCGGATCGTCAACCTGTCTTCCGTAAAGGACCTGTGGAACTACGGCGAGCCCTATGACAGCTATCCGATCGACACGGCACGCCTTCGTCGCGTGGTCGAACTGGTCGCGGAGAAGGCCGGTTGGGGCCGGTCGGTGCCGAAAGGACACGGGCTCGGGATCGCGGTTCACCGCAGCTTCGTCAGCTATATCGCGACCGTCGTCGAAGTATCGGTCGACGACAAGGGCAAGCTGACGGTCCCCCGGGTGGATACCGCGATCGATTGCGGGACCTACATCAACCCCGAACGCATTCGCTCGCAAATCGAGGGCGCGGCGATCATGGGCTTGAGCCTTACCAAATATGGGGAGGTCACCTTCAAGGACGGCAAGGTCCAGCAAGGCAATTTCGATGATTTCCCGCTGGTTCGGATCGACGAGGCTCCGCTCGTGACCAACGTGTACATCGTGCCTCCCGCTGCCGACACCCCGCCCTCGGGCGCCGGCGAACCCGGCGTGCCGCCCTTTGCGCCGGCATTGATCAACGCGATCTTCGCGGCAACGGGAAAACGTATCCGGTCGCTTCCGATCGGCAAACAATTGGAGACGTGAAGCCGTAAGCCCCGGGAAATCGCTCAAACCCATCGCCGAAACACGGGGACGCTCGCAGCAGGATTGCTGCGAGCGCCCCTTTTTTGACCTGCCGACCGTCAATGCCGGCAAAGGCGGGTGACTTGTCTTGCCGCGAAGAATGTAATTTCATCGTACCCAACACAAGGGAGGTTTGCGGTGATCGGATTCCAGATTTGCAAGCGCGCGCGCAAGGTCGACCCCGGCATCGTGGCGAAATTTCGCGAGCTTCCCGTCGCCAATATCAGCGACTCCATGTCTCGCATGACCGCCGGCGGGCCAGCGCTTCGGCCGATCCACAAGTCAGGCCCGCTTGCCGGCCCCGCCTTTACCGTCAAGACCAGGCCCGGCGACAATCTCATGGTGCACAAGGCGATCGATATCGCCGATCCCGGTGACGTGATCGTGGTCGATGGCGGCGGCGATCTCACCAACTCGCTGATCGGCGAGTTGATGTCGGCATATGCGGAGAGCCGCGGCATCGCCGGCATAGTCATTTACGGTGCGATCCGCGACTACGACACGCTCCATGCCGGCAGTTTCCCGATCTATGCCGCCGGGGTGACTCATCGCGGGCCGTACAAGGACGGGCCCGGCGAGATCAATGTGCCGATCGCGATCGCAGGCATGGTCATCGAGCCGGGCGACCTGATCGTCGGCGACGGCGACGGCATCGTCTGCGTTCCCAACGATCTGGCGGCCGAGGTGCTGAAGGCCACCGAGGCCAAGCATCAGGCCGAAATCAAACAGCTTGCCGCAATCAAAGCAAGGCAAGAACGACCGCGCCTGGGTCGATGCCGCCCTGACGAGGCTCGGCTGCAAGATTCACGACTGACCGAGCTTTCATCGAGGAGTAACAGCGTGCTGACTTTCTCCAGGACAAAGCACTTCGCCGGCTGCGCGTGTTGCGGTGTCGGCGCCATGACCTTTCCGGCGATTGCGGCCGCCGCGACGTCTTCATCCCTTCCGCCGCCTGTGAATGTCGAAGCGATCGCCGGCAAACGGGCGGCCTCGTCGTCCGCAGACACCATCATCGACTGCCACGGACATTACACCACCGAGCCCGAGGCGCTGCTCGATTGGCGCAAACGGCAGATTGCGGCGATCGGCGACCGCTCGCAAATGCCGACGGTCGATCAGCTCAAGGTGAGCGACGATGAGCTGCGCGTCTCGGTCGAGGGTGCCCAGCTCAAGCTGCAGCGCGAGCGCGGCACCTCGGTGACGCTGTTCTCCCCGCGCGCCTCAGGCATGAGCCATCACATCGGCGACGCTGCCGTCAGCGCGGCGTGGTCGCATGTATCCAACGACCTGATCTACAGGATCACGAAACTCTATCCGAAGAATTTCATCGGCGTCTGCCAGCTTCCGCAATCCCCAGGCGTCGCGCCCAAAAACTGCATCGAGGAGCTGACGCGCTGCGTCGAACAGCTTGGTTTTGTCGGCTGCAACCTCAACCCCGATCCTTCCGGCGGCTATTGGACCGATCCGCCGCTGACCGATCGCTGGTGGTATCCGCTCTATGAGAAGATGGTTGAGCTCGATGTGCCCGCGATGATCCACGTCAGCGCAGCCGCCAACCCGGTCTTCCACACCACGGCCAGCCATTACATCAATGGCGACACCACCGCCTTCGTGCAATTCCTGATGTCCGACCTGTTCAAGGATTTTCCGACCTTGAAACTGATCATTCCGCATGGCGGCGGCGCCATTCCCTATCACTGGGGCCGCTACCGCGGCATTGCGCAAGACCAGAAGCGGCCGCCGCTGTCCGAATACATCCTCAAAAACGTGTTCTTCGACACCTGCGTGTATCACCAGCCGGGCATCGATCTCCTCACCCGCGTGATCCCCGCCGAGAACATCCTGTTCGCTTCCGAAATGGTCGGCGCGGTGCGAGGCGTCGACCCCGAAACCGGCTTCAACTATGACGATACGCGCCGCTACATCGACGGCTCTTCGACGCTGACATCCGAGCAGAAGCGCGCGATTTTCGCCGGCAATGCGAGACGCGTCTATAGCCGCATCCGCACCGACATCTTGCATTGAGCCGCCGTGCGGTCAATTCGACGTCTCTCTTCGCTGCTCAAGCCTTACTGGCCCTCCAACTCCTTGAAGGCCTCGCGCGCGTTGCGGAAGGCGTCGATCCCCGCCGGCACGCCGCAATAGACTGCGACCTGCAGCAGGATTTCCTTGATTTCGTCCCTGGTCAGGCCGTTCTTCAGCGCGCCCTTGACATGTAGCTTCAATTCGTGGGGCCTGTTGAGCGCGCCGAGCATCGCAAGATTGACGATGCTCCGGGTTCGTCGATCGAGCCCCGGCCGCGTCCACAATGCGCCCCAGCAGAATTCCGTCGACCATTCGGCCATTGTACGTGTGAATTCGTCGGCGCCGGCAATGGACTTGTTGACGTAATCCTCCCCAAGCACCTCCTTGCGGACCTTGAGGCCTTTCTCGAACAGTTCGCTCTTGCTCATGATTGTCCTTCCTTGCTGGCGGGCGAATTTTCTCAAAATTGTCGTTTCAATCCTATGCCGGGGGTCGACGGACTGTCGACGGCAAAGCATCGGCACGGACCGAGTCGGTGCATGCCAGTGATGCAGCGCGAACATTCCCGAAAGACACACACCACGCGCCCACGCAGGGCTCCGACATCGTCTTTATTACTGTCTCGGATGATAATATTGTCCCGGACGATCCTCGAGGTGATCGCCTGACCGGTGCTCCAAGGGAGGCCTACTCCATGACTATCGAAAGCAAGGTTGCCGACGACTCGGCGCATGACTTGATCGAAATCGTTCCGACCGGCCGCGCACTTGGCGCCGAGGTCCGGGGCATCGACCTGACGTCTCTCGACGATCTGCACTTTGCGGCGCTCAAACGCGCCTGGCACCGGCATCAGGTGATCCTGGTCCGCGGCCAGACCCTGCGCGACCAGGATCTCATCGCATTCAGCCGCCGCTTTGGCGATCTCGATTGGGCGCCGGTGCAGGAAACTGGCCGGCGTTTTGTCGAAGGCCTGCCGGAGATTTATATCGTGTCGAACGTCAAGGTGAAGGGCGAGCCGATCGGCAGCCTGGGCGCCGGCGAAGCCGTATGGCACACCGACATGTCCTATCTTGATGTGCCGCCGATGGCGAGCATGCTTTATGCGATCGAGGTGCCTCCGGTCGGCGGCAACACGTCATTTTGCAGCATGTATGCGATCTACGAGGCGCTGCCGCCGGAGATCAAACGCCGGATTGCGAACCTGAAGATCAAGCATGACGGCACTTACAATAGCGGCGGATATCTACGTCAGGGCGTCACCGCAACCGACGATCCGCGCGCCTCGCCGGGCGCAGTCCATCCTCTCGTCTGCACCCATCCCGACACCGGGCGCAAGATGCTTTACCTCGGCCGCCGCCGCAACGCCTATTTGATGGGGCTTGAACTTGCGGAATCCGAAGCCCTGCTCGATGAACTCTGGCAGTTTGTCAAGCAGCCGGAATTTTCCTGGGAGCATGTCTGGCGGGTCGGAGATCTCGTGATGTGGGACAATCGCTGCACCATGCATCGGCGCGATCCGTTCGACGATACATCCCGACGCATCTTGCACCGCACGCAGATCAAGGGACACGCGAGCCCCGCCGCCTGATCGCGGCACCTGCCCTCGTTCGGACGCCTCAACAGGGGAAGGGCATCGTGCTTCCCGCAGGCCTTCCACGATGGATTGATTGTCATCCCTGCCGCCGGGTTGGTAAACTCGGTGACGGGAGGACGCCGTCCGTGGAGACAGACGGCTGAAAGGTCATGTTCGAAGGACACGATCCCTATCTTGTCGCGCTCTCGGTGGTGGTCGCGATCCTGGGTGGATATACGGGCTTCGCACTCGCCGCACGTGTTCGTAGCGCGCCGGGCGGCAACCGCCGCGCGCTGCTGGCGGGGGCTGCGACGTTTCTCGCCCTCGGCATCTGGACCATGCATTTCGTCGGCATGCTTGCCGCGCCGATTCCGGCCGACACCGTCTATCTCGTGCTGCCAACGATGATCTCGTTCCTGATCTGTGCGCTGGTGGTGGGCATTTCGCTGTTTTTCGTCAGCGTCGGCGAGCCGTCGCTATTGCGGGTGATGTCATCGGCCGTTTTGCTCGGGCTCGGCGTTACCAGCATGCATTATGTGGGAATTCACGGGCTTGCGGGCAATTTCGCCATCGAACACGACTGGCCGATAGTGCTGTTGTCAGTCGTTGTCGCGATCGTCACGGCCTATGGCGGGCTGCGCGCGTTCCTGGCGCGGCATGATGGCATTCGCCTGATTGCAAGCGCGATCGCATTTGGCGTCGCGGTGTCGGGCATGCATTACACCGCGACTTACGGCATGCATTTCGTAGCCTGCTCGCCGGAGGTGGCGCAGGCCCATCTGAACCGGCTTGCTGCATCGCCGCAAATCCTGTCGATCGTGGTGTCGGTGCTCTGCTTTGTGATCGCCGCAGGCTTTCTGCTGTCCCTGGTTCCCGATCCGCGCCGGCAAATGATCGCTTCGCCCGCGGAGATCCCGGTCGCGGCCGCCGGGGCGGCATTGCCCCTCGCCGCTCCGGTCAACCTGACTTCGCTGCGGCTGATGCCGGCGGCGCCGCTCGGCGGGATTGGCCAGCCCCCGCGTCCAGCGCCCGCGCCGCGGCTTCCGGTCGAGGGCGCCAATGGCACGCACTTCATCGATGCCGCCGATGTGCGGAGCGTGCGCGCGGACGCGCACTACACCCGCGTTCATGACGGTACGCGCGAGCGGATGTGCCCCTGGTCGATTTCGCAAGCCGAGGCCCAGCTCGACCCCGGCCTGTTCGTGCGGGTCCATCGCAGCCACATCGTGGCGATTCCCCACGTCTCCTTTGTCCGCAGGGAGGGCGACGGCGCCGTGATCGAACTCGACGGGCCGACACCGCACCGCGTGCCCGTGAGCCGCGCCAAGATCGCCGAGGTCAAGGCGCGCCTTGGGCTCGCCAGGCGCCACGCTTCACACTAGCCGGGCGGATTTGACGTTCGCAGCCGCCATGCGAATTAGGTCGCAAGACCTGACGCAATTCGTGCGCTGCCGGCCGCTCTTCGTGCGAAAATTCGAAATCCGTGAGGGCGCCGTCTGCATCGCCTTGCGCGCGCAAGCTTCCGGGCAGAGCGTGCCCGCCAACGTGGCACACGCCGCAGCGGATCCCGGCTTTGGGACCAGAATGCGCGCCAAAACACGCGCGCGTACTCCGCAAAAGTGGGCACCGGTTTTGCGGTCGGAATACGCGCCAAAACAACAAGACGGATGGAGGAGACGATGATTCCTGGCTCGTTCGACTACCATCGGCCCACAAGCGTGGCCGATGCCGTCAAACTGCTTTCGACGCTGGGCGAGGAGGCGCGTCCGCTCGCCGGCGGCCACAGCCTTGTCCCGATGATGAAACTTCGCCTCGCAACCCCCGGCCATCTGGTCGATCTGCACGGGATCGCGGGACTGAAGGGCATCCTCCAGGATGGCAACAGGATCGTGATCGGTGCGATGACCACCCAGCACGAGCTTCTTCAGTCCAATGAGATCGCCAAATCGCTTCCGATCCTGCACGAGGCGGCCGTCCTGATCGCCGATCCCCAGGTGCGCTATCGCGGCACCTTGGGCGGCAATGTCGCCAATGGCGATCCCGGCAACGACATGCCGGCGCTGATGATGACTTTGGGTGCCGCCTACCACCTCGAAGGACCGAACGGCTCACGGCAGGTCGCCGCAGGCGATTTTTATCAGGGTGCCTATTTCACCGCGCTCGAGCCCAGCGAAATCCTGACATCGGTGTCGATTCCCCTGCCCGCGGCCGGTCACGGTTACGCCTATGAGAAGCTCAAGCGCAAGGTGGGCGATTACGCCACCGCTGCGGCCGCCGTGGTGCTGACGATGGCCGGCGGCAAGGTCGCAACCTGCTCGATCGGGCTCACCAATCTGCACGAGACGCCGCTTCTGGCAGCCGACGCGGCCAAGGCCGTGATTGGAACGAGTCTCGATGCGGCCTCGCTGAAGAAGGCCGCAAGCGCCGCCGAAGCGATCATGGCCCCGGCCGCAGACGCGCGCGGGCCGGTCGAATATCGCAAGCATGTCGGCGGCATCATGGTGACGCGGGCGCTGCAACGCGCCGCCGAGCGCGCGCATTGAAGGGGAGAATGAGATGGCAAAGACCCATATCACCATGAAAGTGAACGGCGCCGAGGTCGAAGGCCTCGTCGAGCAGCGCACGCTGCTGGTGCATTTCCTCCGCGAGAACCTGCAACTCACAGGCACCCATATCGGCTGCGAGACCACCCATTGCGGCGCCTGCACCGTCGATATCGACGGCATGTCGGTCAAGTCCTGCACCATGTTCGCGCTCCAGGCCGACGGCTCCGATATCACCACCATCGAAGGCATGGCCAATGCCGACGGGTCGCTGTCGCCGCTGCAGGAAGGTTTTCGCATGATGCACGGCCTGCAGTGCGGCTTCTGCACGCCCGGCATGATCATGCGCGCGCACCGGCTGCTGAAAGAAAATCCCTCGCCAAGCGAGGAAGAAATCCGGATGGGCATCTCCGGCAACATCTGCCGCTGCACCGGCTACCAGAACATCGTGAAGGCGATCCAGTACGCCGCCGCCAAGATCAATGGCGTCGAATATAAGGAGGCCGCGGAATGAACGATATGGCTCCCACGCGGGAACAACGCACGGCGGCGCTCGAAGGGCTTGGCTGCAAGCGCAAGCGCGTCGAAGACATCCGCTTCACCCAAGGCAAAGGCAACTACGTCGACGACGTAAAGCTGCCGGGCATGCTGCATGGCGACTTCGTGCGCTCGCCGCATGCGCATGCGCGTGTGAAATCCATCAACTCGGAAGATGCGCTGAAGGTGCCGGGCGTGCTCGCGGTCATCACCGCCGAGACGCTGAAAACCGTCAACCTCGCCTGGATGCCGACGCTGGCCGGCGACGTGCAGATGGTGCTCGCTGACGGCAAGGTGCTGTTCCAGAACCAGGAGGTGGCGTTCGTGGTCGCCACCGACCGCTATGCCGCCGACGACGGCGTCGCCAAGGTTCAGGTCGAATACGAAGCGCTGCCGGTCATCATCGACCCCTTCAAGTCGATGGCGCCGGACGCGCCGGTGCTGCGCGAAGACCTCGCCGGCAAAACCTCCGGCGCGCACGGTCCGCGCAAACACCACAACCACATTTTTGAGTG
>Ga0207862_1000541_pt1 | contig 11399 bp, 10 predicted proteins | sample LuqExpMetageno81_FD_187838 | JGI IMG/M metagenome (GOLD analysis project Ga0207862, IMG submission 187838) | Tropical forest soil microbial communities from Luquillo Experimental Forest, Puerto Rico - Sample 81 (SPAdes) | ecosystem: Environmental > Terrestrial > Soil > Tropical forest ... | reverse complement strand
GCGTTATAGAAGTCCGTGACTTCTTGATCGGAAATACTGATTTTGGCTGCGACTTCACGGTTGAGGAGCTTCTGGATGGAGAGTTGACGGCGAAGATCGCGCTTGAGGTCATCGACGCCCATGCCGCGCGATTTCAACTGGCGCTGGAATTCCTCCTCGGTGAAAGGGCTCTTCAACTCGGTGAATTTGTCCTCGACTTCGCCATCACTGGCTTCGAGGTTCAGCTTTTTGGCGCGCTCCAGAAGAATTTCATTGTTGACGAGTTGCTCGATGACGTTGAGCTTGAGCGAAAGAGCTTCTTCCTGCGAAGGCTCCTGGCCTTCGGGATTGACCTGCGAACGGTAGTATTTTTCGACTTCGTCGCGCTTGATTTCGGTGCCGTTGACGATCGCCCAGACATCCGGCGAGTGCCGTTCCTGCTGTTTGCAGCCGGCCAGGAGAGCCACCACGACAGCCAGATGCACGAAGGGCGCGATGTGGCGAAGCCCAACGAATCTCTGCAATCTGGTTGAGGGATTCAGAGGCAAATTCAAAGTTTTGACTCAGGCAGCTTTCTTCACGCGACCTAAACGAATGCATCCGGTGCAGACGCGAATCTGCTTGCGAACTCCATCAACGACGGCGCGAACCCGCCTGAGGTTGGGGTTCCAGCGGCGGCGGCGGGTGTTATTGGCGTGGCTGACCACGTTGCCGTAATGCGGCGCTTTGCCGCAAATTGCACACTTCACTGGCTTGACTCCTTCTACGCTCCAAGAGATTGAAAAGCGAAGCCTTAATTTTAGCAGATGGCCGCGCAAACGCCAAGCGGCAGGCGCGTTGCGGTCGACCGGTGGAGTGAATTCGATTGCCCGCTTCCCAATTGGAGGCCGGCGTCCCATGCTGCCGTGGGCAGGGAGAGGCATCGTCCGCAGCCGGCGGCCGAAGGAAGGGCTGGACGCGGTAAGGGCAGCCTGTATTCCGTGCGGAATTTTGAGGGGTTTGAAGGAATTGAAGGGTTCGGCCAGCGGAGCGTAAAGCGGCGCTTTGCTATACTGGTGCGTTCCAAACGAGGTGAGCAAGGTTGCCACTCCGCCTATCGATTGTCGAGTACCTGAATACCGCGCCGCTCGTCCGGGGATTCACCCACGGGCCTCTTCGCGGGAAATACGAACTATCGTTTACCGTGCCTTCTCTGTGCGCCGAGGCGCTGCGAACGGGTGCGGCGGACGTAGCGATTATTCCCGTAATCGAGTACCAACGTATTGGCGGCCTGGTTGTGCTGCCAAATCTGTCGATCGCTTCGAAAAAATCGGTGCGCAGCCTGCTGCTGGTTTCGAAGAAGCCCATCGCGGAAGTGACACGGATCGCGTTGGACCGGAGTTCGCGCAGTACGCAGGTGCTGGTTTGCATTTTGTGTGCGAAGAAGTGGGGAATTGCGCCCGAATGTTTCGAGGCCGAGCCGGAATTGCCGGCGATGCTCGAAGCTGCCGATGCGGCGCTGTTGATCGGCGATCCGGCCTTGCGTTTGGCGCTGAATGCCGAATCTTACGCGAAGCGGGATGCGGCCGGAAGAATCAGCTTTCCCGGCGAAATAGCCGGATTGCCGAAGGACAGCGCGGTGTTTATCTACGATGTAGTCGAGCAATGGCAGGGGCTGACTCGGCTTCCCGCGGTGCTTGCGGTGTGGGCCGCGCGGCGCGAAGCCGCGACTCCGGAAGTCGTCCAGGACTTCCAGCAATCGCTCGGGTTCGGGTTGGAGCACCTTGATGAAATCAGTCTCGAAGCGGCCCGAGGGCTTGGCTTGCCGGTCGCGAAATTGCGCCGTTATCTCGAGGAGAATATTGACTATACCTTGGACAACGAGAATCTTCGGGGGCTCGGGAAATACTTTTCCTTTGCGGCGGAGCTTGGCATCATTCCCGAGGTGAAGAGTATCGTCGGGGCGGGTGAAGCCGGCACGGCGCAGTTGTACTCGGATTCCTTCGCGGCGCGGAGACCCTAGCCACAACGGTTACCAAGAAGAGGAAATCAAGCGTGGGAATCACAAAACAAGAAGCACTCGAGATGCTGGAATCGGATGACCTGGTGGGTATCGGGATGGCCGCGCACCGTGTGCGCCTCGAGAAGAACGACCCACGCATCGTGACGTACCAGATCGACCGGAATATCAATTACACAAACTTCTGCACGGAGTACTGTTCGTTTTGCGCGTTTTACCGGCCGCTCGGGGCGAAAGACGGGTACATCCTGCCGTTCGAAACAATCTACGAGAAGATTGACGAGATGCTGACGTTGGGGGGCACGGGTGTACTGCTGCAAGGCGGTCTTCACCCGGATTTGCAAATCGGCTATTACGAGAATCTTCTCGACTCGCTGAAAGCGAGGTATCCGCAGGTGCACCTGCACTGCTTTTCCGCACCCGAGATCCTGTGCATCGCGGAAGTGAGCGAGCTGAGCGTTCGCGAAACGATCCAACGCTTGAAGGACGCGGGGCTCGAATCGATTCCTGGCGGCGGCGCGGAGATTCTGGATGACGAGATTCGCAGCAAAATTGCGCGGTTGAAATGCACAAGCGAAGACTGGGTGGAGGTGCATCGCACGGCGCATTCGCTGGGCTTACGCACGACAGCTACCATGATGTTTGGCTGCGGTGAGGAACTGCGGCACCGCGTCAATCACCTCGAACGCATCCGGCAGATCCAGGAAGAGACCGGTGGATTCACGGCGTTCATTCCCTGGATTTTTGCTGCGGAAAACACGGCGCTCGGCAAGAAGGTACAGGAAACCACGGCGGTGGATTATCTGAAAACGCTGGCGGTGAGCCGGCTGTACCTCGACAATATCGACCACATTCAATCGAGCTGGCTCACGCCGGGGATCAAAGTGTGCCAGATCGGGTTGCAGTTTGGCGCTGACGATGTGGGGAGCATCCTGATTGAAGAGAATGTGGTTTATGCGGCGGGAGTCAGGCGACGAACCAACGAGCAGGAATTGCGGCGAATTATCCTGGATGCAGGATTTCTGCCCGCGCAGCGCGATACGTTGTACCGTTCGTATGTTTTGAAGTCGCCCTATCGAGAGCGGGCAACCGCGGCCTGAGCCGTAATCACCTTCGAATCCGCAGCAGCAAATCCACCTCCGTTCCCTCCGGCAAATCGAGCGGCGCTTCTGGCTGCAAAAGTCCGTCTTTGTACCGAGCGACGAGGCGCATTGTGGCTTCCTTTGTCGGCGGCCTTTGAGGATTTGAGGGCGAAGCGGGATTGGCGCGGGAAGTTTCGTCCAGGGCCTGATTGACGAGGGCATCGGCTTCACGGTTTTGTTCCCGAAAAACATGATCGATGCGGAAGGACTCAAGCGACTGGGTCATTTTTCGGGCGCGTTCGAAAAGGGGACGCAAATCGTCGCTCTTGACCTTGTAGCGGCCGCGCATTTGCTTTACGAGGAGTTCCGAGTCGCTAAGGACCCGCAAAGCGCGAACGCCGTGGGTTTGTGAGTAATCGAGGGCGGCGATCAGCCCAAAATATTCGGCGACGTTGTTGGTGTTTTGCCCGATGTATTTCTTGAGTTTTGCGACAAGTTCGCCTTGGGGATCGCGAATGACAACGCCATAGGCGGCGGGGCCGGGATTTCCCCGCGAACCTCCATCAATGTTGGCCTGATAAGCGGCCGGGTGCTTGGGCTCCGGCTCGGCCTCGGCGAAGAGACCCGCGCCAGGCGCCCCCGGGGGCTGCGAACGCCTGGCCATCACGAGGTCGCCGCGCCGTTCTCAGGCTGTCGCGGAGTCGTGCGCGGAATGGGTTCGAGGGTGTAGAGAATGCGCCCGCACGTTTCGCAACGGAAGACTTCCTCGTCGGTTTCCGTTTTCAAGAGCTGCAGGGTGTGGGGCAGAATCCGCATGCCGCAAGCGCGACATTGGCCTTCGCGCGCTTCGGCCAAGGCTGATCCCAAGTGCTTCCGGGAAATACGCGTGTACAGATCCAACAGATCATCGGGAACACTTTTCGCAATTTGCTCGCGCTCCACCGCTTGCGCTTCGGCTTTCTTTTTCTTTTCGCCGTATTCGACTTGGAGCTGCTTTTTCTCGGCGGCGATGGCGTTTTCCGATTCTTTGAGGTCGGCGTCGGCGCGCCGCACGCGGCGCTCGACATCTTCGACGGCCATCATCTGCTCGAGGACCAGGTCTTCAGCCTTTCTGGCTTCCGCCTCGGCGTGGGCGATCTCTTGCTGCAGGGCCTTAAACGCCTCGTTGGTTTTGACGGAACTGCTCTGGGAGCGGTATTTCCTGGCGCGTTCTATCCATTGCTCGACGTCGAGTTCGAGTTTCTTACGTTGGGTTAAAGCCTGCGTGTGGGCCTCTTTCGTGGCAGTGACGGCAGTGCGAGCCCCGGCCAGTCTGGCGTCCGCCTCGCGGGCGCGCTTGGGGATGACGTCAAGTTCGCTACGAAGCGATGCCATCGACTGGTCAAGCCGCTGAAGTTCCAGAAGCTGCGGGATAGCATGATGCATGCGGGCTGATTCTAGCACACGGGGGAGAGGGCGCTTCGGGCGCAGGGGCTGGCTTAGCCGGAATGGCTGCGGGGCAACTCCGCCGAGGCGGATGAACTGGCCCTCGGGCAGGAAGACCAGTGAGCTTTAGGCGGACCGAGCGCTGCCGCACGGCACCCTGGCGATTCAGGAGACTTTCAGTTCGCGGTGAATCAGAGCGGCATCAAGGAAATAGCCGATCCCGATGGCGAGGGGCAAAATACCGAAGGCGGCGGCAACGAGCGTTTCGCGCTCTCCGACAACTTTTGCGATCACCGCAAACATGGCCATGAAGCCAAGGCCACCGCAGACGAGCAAAATACCGGCGCGGCGCGAGCGGGCAAACTGTGACAGCTCGGGTTCGATGGGGATTTGCGCGCCATGGGCCAGGGCCGCCAGGCGCTCCTCGGTGCGCAGCTTGCGAACCCGGTAATAGGTGTAGAGGGCCGCCACCGGCAACCCACAGGTCAGAACTACAGCAACGAGGCCAATGAATTCTCCGCCCATAAAAAGGCTCCTTGTCCGGCCTAACCACTCCAGGCCGTGTCTTGCGGTCTCACGAGAAGTTACGAACCGAAGGGCGGAAAAGTTCCGGGGAATAGGCGTTCGGGCATCCGGGCTAGTTGGCCGGGAGCTCCTGGATTTTCATTGTGGAGTCGATGGCCAGGACCGGGAAACGGATGGGCGAGCCCTGTGGAGCAGGCGGGTGCTCGGCCACAACCTGGAAATCCGTGCCAGAGCAGCTAACCTTATAGGTGTAGCCGTCGCGCTCGGTGCGTTGTAAAGACAGGCCGCCGGAGGAGATCAGTTCATCGAGGGGGAGGCAACGGCTGAGAGCCATGTTGGTGCGTTCGGCCCGAGCGATCTGCAACAAGTCGCTGCGGACACCAGCCAGGCTGATGACCTGTGTAGGGGCGGTGCCTTCGTCGGTCGAAGGCATCTTCTTGAGATAGAAGACGTAGATACCCGCCACAAGAATAACGACTACGAGAAGACTCGAGAGGGAACGCATGAAGAAAGTCTGGCGCGCCGGGGCCTGCGGCACAAGCTTTTCGACAGCGGTGGTGCATTTGGTAACAACCCCCTGTCCAGGCTGGCGCTCGGCACAAGGGGGCCCACGGAACCCGCCGCACACCCAGTGCAGTCCGGGCCGCTGCGGCAACGCCACGAGCAACCGATCAGCTGACAACTGTAGTATTTTCGCGTTACAACTCGGCTACTCTGGCACGCCATCGAAACGTTTTGTAATACCTTTGCCGCCACTTCAGGCGCAGCCGGCGCTTTGTCGGAAGGGAGGCGGTGGCGTACACTGAAGACTTGACAATAGCGTCTAATCCGGAGTGAGGCACCCTTGAACCAGCTAAACAGCGCAACCCTGCGCTATCGTTCCCATCTATCCCTTTCCGTTTTCTTGGTCGCCGGACTGGCCTTCGCGGGAGTATCGCGGTTGGCGGCGGCGCCGCACGATTCGCAAACGAAGACCTCTGCGCTTTTCGAAGCGATGAAGCTCGAGTTGGACCGTTCGATGAAGACGCTCGGAGCGCAGGATCCACCGGCCTATTTCATCAGCTACACGATTACGGAAACGCAGCGTACCACGGTGTCGGGTTCGAACGGGGCACTGCTGAACAGCGATGAGACAAGAAACCGCTGGCTCGAAGTTGCGGTGCGCACGGGCAGCTACGATCTTGACAACACCCACAAGGTAGATGGGCGGCAACCGCCGGACGGTGGTCCGGGCAGCAACGCGCCACTCGACGACGACCCGGAAGTGCTTCGCCGAGCGATCTGGCTCGAAACCGACAAGCAATACCGCGCGGCGGCTGAAGCCCTGATCAAGATCAAAGCGGGCAAGGAAGTAAAGGTGCAAACCGAGGAGGGGCGGGCACCGGATTTTTCGCGAGAAAAGCCGCAGGTGTCTTCGAGCCCGTGGGTGTCCTACACGCTGGATCGCAAGCCGTGGGAGCAGAGGGTCCGCGACTATACGAGCTACTTCCGGCAATCGGCGGCGGTGATCAACTCGATTGTCACCTTCACCGCCCAGGCGCAAAACACGGCGCAGTTGAATTCCGAAGGGTCGCAGTTGCAATTTGGCCAGATCCGTTACCGGCTTGAGCTTTTTATTCAGGGCAAGGCGGGCGACGGGATGGACATCGACCGGTATTACAACTTCGATTGGGTAAACGCGGGAGACGCGCCCGACGACAAGGCGGTGTATGCGGCGGCGGCCCAACTGCGGAAAGAGATGGAAGGGCTGGTCGTGTCGCCGCTCAATGACCCGACGGTAGGGCCCGCGCTGCTTACCGGCCGGGCGGCCGCCGTTTTCTTTCACGAAGTTTTCGGACACCGCGCGGAGGGCCATCGGCAGAAGGACGTGAACGAGGGGCAAACGTTCGCGAAGAAGGTGGACGAGCCCATCCTTCCGGAATTCCTGAGTGTCGTGGATGATCCGACGATGAAGAAACTCGGGAAACAGGATTTGCTGGGCTATTTCCAGTTTGACGACGAGAGCGTGGCGGGGCAGCGAGTGGTGCTGGTCGATCATGGCGTGCTGAAAAGCTTTGAAATGTCTCGGTCGCCGCTGGTGGGGTTTCCGCATTCGAACGGGCACGGCCGGCGGCAGCTTGGAGCGGAGCCGGTTGCGCGACAGGGCAACTTGATTGTAGAAAGCAACAAAACGCTGACCAACGCGGAGCTGCGCGCAAAACTGATGGAACTCGTCAAGCAGCAGGGAAAGCCCTACGGCTTGCTGATCGACGACATCGCGGGCGGATTCACCTTTACAGGCCGCGGACAGCCACAAGCGTTCCAGGTGGAACCGCTCGTGGTTTACAAGGTATTCGCAGACGGGCGTCCGGATGAATTGGTTCGGGGAGTAGACATCGTGGGGACGCCTTTGGCGGCGTTGACAAAGATTGTGGCCACCGGGGATACGCCGGAGGTCTTCAACGGGTACTGTGGCGCGGAGTCGGGCTACGTGCCCGTTTCGGCCGCCGCGCCCGCGATCCTTACATCGGAATTGGAAGTTCAGAAGAAGCAAACGTCGACGGACCGGCCGCCGATTCTGCCGCCACCCGCTCATGACACGACGAAAGCGGGAGGCATTCAGTAATGAGGCGGCTCATTCTTGCGGGACTATTCCTCGCGGTTTTCGCGTCTCGTGCCGCCTCCTCTCAAGCGCCAACGGATAACGATCACACGATGCAGGCGATGCGCGACGAGATGGCGCGGTCGAAGGGCCGACTGGAGCTTCAGATACCGCCGTCGGGCAAGCCTGTGCGGCCTTACTACATCGAATACCGGCTGCTCGATATGGACGTGCGTGAAGTCGTGGCCGAGTTTGGCGCGCTGCTCACGACCGCGCATAACCGGCAGCGGCTGATGAACGTGGCCGCACGAGTGGGCGATTACAAGCTGGATAGCTCGAATTTCATCAGCGAGGAAGGATTCCGCGGATTCATCGGCCCCAGCGGAACGGTGGGGATCGATCGTGACTACGATTCCCTGCGCCAGGACCTGTGGATCGCGACGGACCAAGCGTTCAAGGAAGCGGTTGAGACGTATTCGCGCAAGCAAGCTTATTTGAGCAGCCTAGCGCGGCCTTCCGACATCGAAGATTTTTCGAAAGTGCAGGCGCTCCAACATGTCGAGCCGCTCGCCAACTCGGATTGGTCCAACCGGAATTGGGAAGAAGAAGCTCGCGAGACGTCGGCGGCGCTTCGGGCCTTTCCGCAGATTTACGAATCGCGAGTGACGTATTACCTGGTGTACATGACCGAATACCTACTTACGAGCGAAGGCACCGAGATTCGGGCAAACCATTCCTTCGCGGCAATCGAAGCAGGCATGAACACCCTGGCCGACGACGGGATGCAGGTGAACCACTACTATTCGACGTATGCGCCGCGACCGGGCGACCTGCCAAACGTGGGGACCGTGCGGAAACAATTGAATGTAGCCGGAAGCGAGTTGATGGGCATGCGCGCAGCGCCGACAGCTTCGGACTACACCGGGCCGGTGCTGTTCGAATCGCGCGCGGCCGCCGCCCTGGTTGCGCAGGTTCTCGGGCCGTCGTTGAGCGGCGCGAGACCGCCGGTGGCCTTTCAGGCCGTGGTGGAGCAGTTGATGAGCAGCCTGGGCGCCCGGAGCGACTGGAGCGGCAAAGTGGGAGCCCGGGTACTGCCCGAGACGGTGAGCTTGATCGATGATCCTTCGGCGAAGGATTACAAGGGCACGCTGCTGATTGGCGGATACGCGATCGACGAAGAGGGTGTTCCGGCCGAGAAGGTGGCGATTGTCTCGAACGGGAAACTAAAAAATCTTTTGATGTCCCGCCGCCCGGGACCAGATTTTGAGGCGTCGAACGGTCACGGGCGCGCCGCGTTCGGGGTCGATGCCAGACCGACCATGAGCAATCTGTTTTTCACGTCGACCGAGACGGTATCGAAAGACGAGCTGAAGAAGAAGTTTCTGGAAGCCTGCCGAGCGGAGAAACTGGACTACTGCCTGGTGGTTCGGCAAATGGACAATCCATCCATTAGCATCCTGCACCAGGACGATTTTACAGAACTGCTGGCGAGCTTCGGTGGCAATGCAGCGACGGATCGTCTGCCGCTGGTGGTCTATCGCGTCTATGTATCCGACGGCCGCGAAGAACTGGTGCGGGGCGCACGGATCACGGGATTCAGCCCGCGTTCCTTGCGCAATATCGAAGGCATCGGCAACGATGACTACGTGTATAACTACATGCAGAACCAATCGGCCGGCGTAGCCGGGACAGCGCTGGGCGCGTTTGGATCGGCGCAGAATGGTGTGCCGGCGTCGGTGGTGGCACCTGCCCTGCTGTTCGAAGAGGTCGAGGTGCGGGGCGCTCGTGGTGAGCCCAAGCGGCTGCCGATATTACCGGAGCCGCCGATGACGCCGAAAGGCTCCAAGTAGGCGCCCTGCGGAACGAATCATGACACAGGAGCGGGAGCGCCGGCGGGAAGGCCAGCGCTCCCAAACGGAAGAGCACAATTGGTTGAGCTAAGCTCAGTGCCAAGACGAAGGACCTCGCACGAGACGATCGCCGGCACACGGGCAAGGATGGCGCGCCAGGCATACGTTTGAGGTAGTCTTAGGCCATGGCGATTCCAGGAAATCTGCACGAGGCGGTTCAGGAGAAGAAGCGGGCGGCGCTACTGAGCATTGGAGCCGCCACGGTGCTGCTGAGCCTGAAGACGTTTCTGGTCTGGCGCACGGGAAGCCTGGGCGTGCTTTCCGAAGCGCTTCATTCGGGGCTCGATCTGGTTGCCGCGGTCATCACGTTTCTGTCCGTGCGCGTGGCGGACCGTCCGGCGGATGAGCGTCATCCCTACGGGCACGGAAAATTCGAGAATTTCTCGGCCTTCATTGAAACAGGGCTGCTGGTCCTGACGGCTTTCTACATCATCTACGAGGCGTTCTCGAGGATGTTTTTTCATTCGGTTCACATCGAACCGAACCTGGCGGCGATTCTTATTCTATTTGTGGCGCTTTCGATCGATGTGACACGCGCGCGGGCATTGAACCGCGTGGCGCGGAAGCATGCGAGCGAAGCGATCGAGGCCGACGCGCTGCACTTTTCCACGGACGTGTGGAGCACCGTTGTGGTGATTGTGGGCATAGCGCTGGTGTGGGTTGGAAACACCTGGAATGTGCCGTGGCTCGTGTATGCGGACGCGCTCGCCAGCCTGGCGGTGGCCGGGGTCATCCTGTGGGTTGGCTCGCGGCTTGGCCGCCGAACGCTCGATGCGCTGCTCGATGCGGCTCCGGAAGGTCTACACCAAGAGATTAGCAATGCGATTGGGCACATGGAGGGCGTCCTGGGCGTCGAACGGGTGCGCGTCCGCCGGGCCGGCAACCGCTACTTTGTGGATGCGACGGTTTCCGTGCCGCGGACAGCGAGCCTCGAACAAGTGCACTCGCTTACCGACGCGATCGAGAAGCGAGTCGGTGAGATTATTCCGGCGGACGTGCTCGTGCACACGGAGCCTCGCGCGCCACGCAACGAGCACTTGTTCGAAGCGATTCGCGCACTGGCGCAGCGGATGGACCTGGCGACCCACGACATTGCGGCTTTTCAGCAGGACGGGGATCTGTTCGTCGAGTTGCACCTGGAGGTTGATGAAAACCTGAGCCTGCGCGACGCGCACCGGCGCGCTACCGAACTCGAAGAGGCCATCCGCACGCTGGGCAATGGAGGCCCCAAGGTCGACGTGAACATCCATATCGAGCCGCTAGGCCGCCACATCGCCACGCCGGACATCCGGGTAGGCGAAATGCGCCAGCTGGAACTCGCGGTGGATAGCTTTCTGAACCACATGCCGAAAAACTACGACGAACTGATTAATTGCCATGACGTGCGCGTGAGACAGGTGGAGCACCACATTCTGGTCTCGTGCCATTGCGTCATGAAGAGCGACCTGCCGATCACCCGCATTCACGACGTGACGGCGGCGCTGGAGGACCACGTAAAAGAACGGTTTCCGCAGATTTTCCGGGTCACCATCCACCCCGAACCACCGGAAGAAACTTAAGAGTGCGTGAGAAAGGATTCGTGGACGTCCGCGGGGCGTTCGTAGTGCAGGACGCTGCCGGCGCCATGGACGCCGAGAACGCGCCCACCGCCCTCTTTCTCGTGATGACTTTAAGAACGGACAAAAGACGCCGTGCTTGCGCACGGATCGGACTTACGCGATACTCACAGCCCCTGCCGCTGGCTGGTTTTCAAACGTCGGTGATACACTTCGTTCGGGAAGACGACGAATCCATGAAACCACCATCGAACGTCAAGATGCCAGCGCAATACATCGCCTCACTCCCCGCCGATCGTGCGAAGACGATCGCGACGGTGCGCGCACTCGTGAACAAGCACA
>Ga0207862_1000536_pt1 | contig 11491 bp, 11 predicted proteins | sample LuqExpMetageno81_FD_187838 | JGI IMG/M metagenome (GOLD analysis project Ga0207862, IMG submission 187838) | Tropical forest soil microbial communities from Luquillo Experimental Forest, Puerto Rico - Sample 81 (SPAdes) | ecosystem: Environmental > Terrestrial > Soil > Tropical forest ... | reverse complement strand
AAACGCCGCATCAAAGGTCCGGAAGTGGTGGGTCAGGGTCGCGTGGCTGTACAGATAAAAAGGGGTGCCCACCGCCGCGGCGATTTTCGCCACCGGCACGTTTTCACAATGAAGTTCACCGTTGATGTAGTGGAAATGATGCATGCACCTAACCTGTCAAAAAAGTCCAGAAAAACAGGGTCAAAGACCCGGTTGCTAAATCCCTGGGCTTTCACTATCTAATCGTAACCACCGCCTCCTCCGACGGCGCGCTTTCGTTGGCCTGGCGGGAGTCGTCCACCGCGGTGACCGTGTACGCGTAAGTCTCGCCCCGGGTGACCTGAGTGTCCACAAAGTAAGGCTCTTTCAGCAATTCCGGGGTCAGGCGCACGGGCCCTGCCTCCCCGGCCTTAAGACGGTAAACCCGGTAGCCCGCAATGTCAGTGGCCGGACTCGGCTGCCAGCGCAGTTCCACCCCCTTCGCCGTAGGCACCGCCACCAGGTTGAGGAGCGGCGGCGGCGGGGTAAACTTCTGAGGCATGACGGTGCGGCTTACGGAGTCCGGGCCTTCCAGCTCATAATGACCCAGTTGGCGCACGGCGCGAATCTTGTAAGTATATTCAACTTCGTTTTTCACTGCCACATCTTGATATTGGTTGGTGGCGACCGGGGTGGGATTGAGGCGCTGCCAGTCCTCGTGGCCGGTCTGCCGGTACACCGCATACCCGGCCAGATCCCGGGCGGGGGTGCCGTCCAGCAGCAACTTCACTTCCGGCCAGGCAAGCCGCACTTCGCGGTCTTTGGCCTCGACTGTGAGAGCCCCCGGGGCCCGGGGCAGGACACTCCAGCCGTAACTCAAAACCGGTGACCAGGAACCGAGCCCCCCGCCATGGCCGTAAGCCGCCACCCGGTAAGAGTAGCATTTCCCCGGCACCAGGTTCCTGTCCTGGTAGATTACCCGGTCCCCTTGGATCTTGCCGACTTTGGGATAGGTGAGGTCAATGTCAGCCAAAAGGACAAATTCAGGAGCGCAGCCGGCGGCGGGGGAAACCCCCGGCGCCGCGCAGCGATACAGGCGGAAGCCTTCGAGTTGGGTGAGGGGCTGCCCCAACTGGTTTACCGGCGGGAAGACCCAACTTGCCACCAGACTCTCCCCTTCCTGGGAGAGGCGGAAATTTTTCACCGGCCCGGGGAGTATCAGGTCGGGAGAGATGGGTGTCTCCCGCCGGCCGCAGGCACCGGCAAGCCCCAAGGCCACAAGAGAAAGACAAAACCCCACCAGTTGCCAGGCAGTAGGAAGCCTGCTGCCAGGTTTTTCAACCAACGGCAAGGTCAGCCCGGTACTGCTCCCGGCGGGTTCCTTCACGACGGGGCGCCTTCCGGTCCCTCTCCCGGGCCCTCCGGGGGACACAGACCCAGTTCCTCCTCCACCCGGGCCAGGGCCGCGGCCACCCGCTCCGGGGCCGTGCCCCCGGGCGAGGCCCGCCGGGCCACGACGTTGTCGATGGCCAGCCACTCAAAGACATCGGGCCCGGCCTGGGAGGCAAAGCGCTGAATCTCCTCGAGGGACAGCTCCAGGAGTTCCTTCCCCTGGAACTCGGCGTAGCGCACCAGCCTCCCCACCTGTTCATGGGCCGTGCGGAAAGGCACGCCTTGCTGCACCAGGTAATCGGCCAGGTCCGTGGCCGAGAGGTAACCCCCCCGGAGGGCCTGGGAGACGCGGTCCTCCCTGATGTCCAGGCTGCCCAGCATCCCCGCCATGAGGCTGACCGAAGCCTTGACCGTGTCCACGGTGTCGAACAGGGGTTCCTTGTCCTCCTGGAGGTCCCGGTTGTAGGCCAGGGGCAGCCCCTTTACGGTCACTAGCAGACTCATCAGATGCCCCACCACCCGGCCGCATTTTCCCCGGATGAGTTCCGCCACGTCGGGATTTTTTTTCTGGGGCATAATCGAGGAGCCGGTGGCATAAGAGTCGGGAAGGGCCACAAAGCCGAACTCGGCGCTGGCCCACAAGATGAGTTCCTCTGAGAGGCGGCTCAAATGCACCATGATGATAGCCGCGTGGGACAGAAATTCCAGGCCGAAGTCCCGATCGCTCACCGCGTCCAGGCTGTTGCGGAAAATTTCCGGAAAGCCCACTTGATCAGCAGTATAGGCCGGATCGATGGGAAAGGTAGTGCCCGCCAGGGCCGCCGCCCCCAGGGGGGAAACCTTGATGCGGGCCAGGGATTCCGTCAGGCGCATCTGATCCCGGCGCCACATTTCGTCATAGGCCAACAGGTGGTGGGCGAAAAGCACGGGTTGGGCCCGCTGCATATGTGTATAGCCCGGCAGAATGACCCCCAGATAACGTCGGGCCAGGCGAGCCCCCGCCCGGCGCAGTTCAGCGAGGCCCTCGGTCAAGGCTTCCACCTCATCGGCCAAATAAAGGCGCACGTCCAGGGCCACCTGGTCGTTCCTGCTCCTGGCGGTGTGGAGCTTGCGCCCCACTTCGCCGATTTTGGCGGTGAGGCGGGCCTCCACGGCCATGTGGATGTCCTCCAGGGCCGGGTCGAAGACAAATTCCCCGGCATCGATCTCTTTCTGGATCTCCGCCAGTCCCTCAATGATGGCTTCGGCTTCCGGCACGCTGAGGATGCCCTGCTTGGCCAGCATCCGGGCGTGGGCCATGGACCCGAAAATGTCCTGGTGATACAGCCGCCGGTCAAAATGGAGGGAACTGGTGAACTCCTCCACCGACTTCTCCGTGGCCCCTTCAAAACGCCCGCCCCAAGGCTTGTCACTCATGAGCTAACCTTTTCCTTCCCGGACAATTTTTCTAAGTGGGGGGAGGGCCAGGGACCTGGGGTCCCTGCCCTCCCCCCACACCCTTTTGCGGAGCAAAGGACATGATCAAATTTAAGTTACTTCTTAAAAGACACCAGTTCTTGCACCAGTTCTTTATTTTCCTGAAGATGTTTAATGATCACTTTGACGTTGCCCACGCCTGGGGCAAACCAGAACTGTGCTTCTTGCAAAGGGGTATTCGGATCTTTAGGGCTGAAATAAAGTTTCTTAATCATCAGGCAATTATTAAAGGAGCCGGCCGGCACCTGGACGCTGGCATCAGTGGATTCAACGATATCTTGCAGAACAAACCCTTCTGAGGTCTGTTTCCACGAAGCGCCCTTGGTGAGGGGAAACTTCAAGATATAGTATTTTTCTGCGATAATCCTCGGTCCCTTGTCGTTGGGCCCCTGCCTGGCAAAAACGTAAAACCCGGCGGTATCCTGGGCAATAAATGACCCGGTTTCTTGTTTTAAGGTTTCGTCAGGTTGGTAAAAAGAAAAGATCTGGGGGACGACCCTGGTTCCCTGTAAATCGATGGAAGCCAGATTTTTCTTGATGGCTTTGCCGCCGCCCACTGGTTCATTAGATTTAAGATCAATGAACTTGTTCTGGTATTCCCAAACCATTCCTTCTTTTAAAGGCAAATAGCTCTCGGGAGAGGCCGCCCAGGCCCAGCTGCTGACCAGCCAACTCAAAAGAAAAGCGAAAATTGCCATCTTCTTCATGATACTGCCTCCGTATTCCACATTTTCCCCCTTTATTTCGTCTTAGCGCCGGCGCCAACGGGGGCCGGAGGAGGTGTCGACGACTTCAATCCCCGCGTCCTCCAGTTCGGCCCGGATGCTGTCCGCGGCGCCCCAGTCCCGGCGTTGCCGCGCCGCTTCCCGCGCCGCCAGGCGCTTCTCGATATAGGCGTCCTGGGCGGCCTCCGGGGGGTTCATGACCCCCAGGAGCTCGTCAACTTCGGCGAGCCTCGTCAAAACTGCGTGGGTGCTCTTTTGGCCCAGGTTCCCGCGGTCTAACTCGGCATGGATGTCTCCCACCAGACTAAAAAGCGCCGACAGAGCCCGGGAGATATTCAGGTCGTCATCCAGGGCCTGGGCCACGTCCCTTTTGAGCTGAAAGAGCTTTTCCTCCACTTTTTTGAGGCCGGCGTCGTCCCCGGTGGTCACCGTACTTAAGCGTGTCAGAAAATGGTCCAGCCTGGCCCGGGCCCGGGCGGCGGCCTTGAGGCTGTCGTCGCTTATGGACAGGGGCTTGCGGTAGTGCGTGGCCAGCAGGAAAAACCGCACCTCCTCGCCCCTGTAGCCCTGTTCCAGAAGGTCCCGCACCTTAATTTCTCCCGTCTCCTTGAGAGGCCGGCCTTCCCGCAGCACCCGCTCCCCGTGGAGCCAGAGGCGGGCCAGGGGCTTGCCGGTGGCCGCGGCGAACAGGGCGTTTTCATTTTCTTCGTGGGGGAAAAGGGAGGCAATGGAGCCCACGTGAAAGTCGGCGGGGGTTCCCAAGAGTTTCATCGCCATGGCGGCGCATTCCAGGTGCCAGCTGGGCCGCACCTTGCCCCAGGGCGTGTTGAAGCACAGGCCTTTTTTCAACTCCCCCAGTTTGGCCCGCTTGAGAAGGGTGAAATCCCTGGGGTTCTCCTTGGCATAGTCATCCAGGTCAACGGTCTTGCCCACCCGGATCTTGCTCAGGTCCACCCCGGAGAGCCGGCCGTAGTCTTTGAACCGGGAGATGTCAAAATAGACCGAGCGCAGTTTTTCGTAAGCGTAGCCTCGCTCCAGGAGCCGCCGGGTGAGGGCGGTCATGTCGTCCACATGCTCCGAGGCCAACGGGAAAAGACCTTCCTCGTCGATGCGCAGGGCCTTGAGATCACGGAAAAACTCCTCCCGGAAATGCCCGGTGAAGGCGGCCAGATCCTGGCCCGCGGCTTCGGCCCCGGCGATGGCCCGGTCGTCCAGGTCGATGAGGCTCACGAGCTTTTGCACCTTGAAGCCCCGGAACCTCAGGTAGCGCTGCAGCAGGTCGGCCAGCACCAGGCGCCGGGCCACCTCCAGGGAGAGGTGGGCGTTCAGGGCCGGGCCATCCACAAAAAGCGTGGCTTCGCCGGCCCGCAGGGGCTCGAAGGCCTCCTTGGTCCGGCTGAGGCTGTTATACACCTGGAGGGTGGGGATTTCCTTTTCGGTGAAAAGCGGGGTGGAGAGATAGCGCTCGCCGCCATCCGGGGCAATGGCCACGATAAGGCCGTGGTCGAGGTCCCGGGCCAGGCGCAGGGCCACCGCCACCGCGGCCCCGGAACTCATCCCCAAAAACAGCCCTTCTTCCCGGGCCAACCGCCGGGCCGTCTCGAAGGCCTCTTCATCCTCGATGTTGACGATGTCGTCAGCCACGCCCTTGGCGAAGACCCCCGGCACATAAGACTCTTTTAAGTTCTTCAGCCCCTGAATGCCGTGCCCCAGATAAGGCTCCACCCCTACCACCCGGATATCGGCACGGTACCCCTTCAGATACCGGGACAGCCCCATGAGGGTGCCGGTGGTCCCCATGGTGGCCACCACATGGGTGACCTTACCCTCGGTCTGCTCCCAGATTTCCCTGGCGGTGCTCTGATGGGACGCGGGGTTGTGAGGGTTGTTGAACTGGTCCACCAGAAAGTAGTCTTGCGGGTTTTCCCGGGCCATCCGGTACACTTCCTCGATGGCGCCGTCGGTGCCCAGGTGGGGCGGCGTGAGCAGAAGTTCGGCCCCCAGGGCTCGCAAGATCCGCTTGCGCTCCTCGGAGGCGGACTCGGACATGGCCAGAAGCAGCCGATAACCCTTGACGGCGCACACCACGGCCAGGCCGATGCCGGTGTTGCCGCTGGTGGCCTCGATGACCGTCTTCCCGGGGGTGAGCTCCCCCGATGCCTCGGCGGCCTCGATCATGGTCAGGGCGGGCCGGTCTTTGACCGAACCCCCCGGGTTAAAATATTCAAGCTTGACAAAGACTTCCACCCGGGGGTTGGTGGTGAGCTTGTTTAAGCGCACGATGGGAGTCTCTCCCATCAACTCCAGGATGGAATCAGCTCGCCGTGTCATGGTAGCAAAGGGGCCCTCACCAGGGACGGCATCTTCAGACCCAGCCCTTGACCCAGGGGGCCTGGCCGCACCTCAATTTCCTTGTAGGTCTCCGGCCAGATACTGGTTGACCAGACTGATAAATTGCAGGACGAAAGCCTGGCGTTTTTCCGGGTCTTCTCCCAGAACCGTCAGCAAGCGGTGGGTCAGGGCCAGAATGACCCAGCCCGCCTCCTCGGGTGTGACCTGCTCCTCGTTGAAGCGTAGGAGGATGCTGTTGGCCACGGCGCGGACGCGTTCGGACAATTCTTCGGAGTTCAGATCCATGGTGTCTCGGGATAAGGGGTGGATATAACCTCAAAAAGATGGCTGACGGTAACATATCTCCCGGCGAAATGCAATCGGGGACCGGTTACGGAGGCGTTTCCCACAAGCCTTGCCCCAAATGTAGCGTTTTCTGTGTAGGGACAGCCGCCCCCGGCTGTCCTCTGAGGGCAGGCGAGGGCGCCTGCCCTACATCAGGCGAACTTTTCGGAACAGATACTTAATATTTTGGAAAAATTAGTGGATAATAGGCCAAGACATGTGCAATGGAGGGAGAGAGCCTTGAAAGGCTTGATTTTAAGCGGTGGCAAGGGAACCCGGCTTAGGCCCCTGACCCACACCGCCGCCAAGCAACTGGTGCCGGTGGCCAACAAACCCATCTTGTTTTACGTCATCGAAAACCTGGCCAGGGCGGGAGTCTCGGACCTGGGCATCATCATCAGCCCGGAAACCGGGGACATGATCAGGGAAGCAGGGGGTGACGGCAGCCGCTTTGGCGTGACCATCACCTATATTCCCCAGGAGGAGCCCGCGGGCTTGGCTCACGCCGTCAAAACGGCCCGGGGGTTTCTCAAGGATTCCCCCTTTGTCATGTACCTGGGGGATAACCTCATCAGCAGCGACATCACCTCTTTCCTCAGGACCTTTGAGGAGCAGGACCTGGACGCCCTGGTCCTCTTGAAAGAAGTGGAAAACCCCAGCCAGTTCGGAATTGCCGAGCTGAACGGCAAAGGCGGCCTGGTGCGCCTGGTGGAAAAGCCCCAGGAACCGCCCTCCAACCTGGCCCTGGTGGGGGTGTATTTTTTCAGCACGGCCGTGCACCCGGCCATCGACACCCTGCAGCCCTCCTGGCGGGGGGAACTGGAGATCACCGACGCCATCCAGGGGCTCCTGACCACGGGCAAAAAGGTGGATTGGCGCCGGCTCGAGGGTTGGTGGCTGGACACTGGCAAGAAAGACGACCTCCTCACCGCCAACACCCAGGTGCTGGATGAGTGGTGCCAGCGTGAGATCCTGGGGGACGTGGATGGTCACAGCCAGATCAGCGGCCGGGTGGCCCTGGGGGCGGGCACCCGGGTGATCCGCTCCACCATCCGGGGGCCGGCGGTGATCGGCGAGGGCTGTCTCGTGGAGGACAGCTTTATCGGCCCCTTTACCAGCATCGGGGACCATTCCCGGGTGGAAAACTCCGTCATCGAGCACTCAGTGCTCCTGGCCGGGGTCACCATCTCCCAGGTGGACCGCCTGGAAGACAGCCTGCTGGGCAGGAACGCCCGGGTGGCCAAGCACAATCGCCACCGCTCCCTGCAGCTTCTCCTGGGGGACGACACCGTGGTGGAGTTCTAAAAGAGCTGTGGATAGCAGGCGCAGCCCTCAAGGCCATCAAACAGCTCATCGGCCAAACTCCCCTGATCATCGACCCGGACCGGGATGCCGTGAGCTTCCGGACAGCCCTGGCCTCTCTGTCCACCGAGAAGCTCCAATCCTTCCACCGGGCCTTAAGCGGCGACCGCCGCCGCTTCCCATTACGTGGCCAACGTCTGCCTGGGGTTCGAAAGTTGGAGCCGTCTGTACCGGGAATTGGTGGTGCAGGAAACCCAGGCCTTCCTCAACGACCGCCTGGAAGAGGCCTACGCCCAACGGACGGAAGAGTTGCGGCGCTGGGAGGAGGAACTGCAAACCGAGCGGGGCGGCCTGGAAGAGGAAGTCATGCGCCTCGACCGGGAGAACCTGTCACTGCACCGGGAAAACCTCCAGCTCAGGCAAGAACTGGCCAACCTGCAGGAGACCCTCACGACTCTGCAACGCCAGCAGCAGCAACTCCTCGACCTGGTAGAGCGCTACAAACGGCTCCTTCAGGAAGCCAGAAGCTTCATATCTCCTGCCGATACCATCCGCCCTCCGGAAGAATATCCCTGCTAGCCAATAATTGAAACCCGGTGTTAAATTTATTAAACATGGAGCCTGGTTCCTTTCAATACAACTATCTGATTTTAATGACTATTATAATACTATCGGCCCTGGTATGATACTTGCTCTGCAATATGGCAAGTCGCTGAGTGGAGTCTGCCATGGATCGTCAAACGAACGCCAATTACGCTAATACCCAGTTGGAGCGGGCCCGGGAATTGTTGGCCGAAGGCCAGCACCAGGAGGCCCTGGCCTTGGCTTTAGACGCCCTTCAGACCGTGCTCCATAACCTCAGGGAATCTCTTCTGAATTTTCAGCAGAACCTGGCTCAGGCCAAGGAAGAAGAGGGCAGGGTGGATCTCTCCCAGCAGGAGCTTGAGTCCCTGGCCACCATTGTCCAGAGGAAATCCCGGGTCTATCATTAGCAGGTCATTCTCTGGGAAGTTCATTATAGGAGCCTGACGTCTCCGGACCATGCCCCTATGTCCCCTTAGGCCAAAGGATGCTGCAACGCGTCCAGGCCACCTGCTTGTTATCCTGCCATCGTTAGACAGTTGCAGTGCTCCGGCGGAACCTCTGCGAACCTCAGGGGGAATAGCCGGGTCCGGGTGAATTTCGCCGGCGAGGACGCCGGCTCTCTTTATTATTTCTTAATTACGAGGGCCTTGGGTCCATGGCCGGATGTGCGCCAAGGTCCCCCGGCGGTTTGCTTTTCACCCTGGAATCTGTTAACAATCGGACTGTTACGAGCCTTTTAGCCACGGGTGACCAGCCTTGCCGCCTGATCTTGACCGACTGCGCATCGACCGCCCCTCAGGAGGGTTTCAGCCCGGGAGTCACCGCCGCCTTGGGTTGATCCTGGTCCTGGCCGGCGTCACTCACGACCCGGAGGCCGCTTCCGGGCACCCCGCCTCATCCGCCTGATCAAGGGGAATCTCATGACCGATGAACGAAACGACCAGGCAGGCGGCCACCTTCCTGGCGACCGGGTGCTTCCCACCTGAGGTGATGCGGTGACCAGACGAGAACTCCTCAACGGGCCGCTTCATGATCTCGCCGTCAATGACCAGGGCCGGTTCTATCATATAAACTGCGGCCCGGGGGACCTGGCCCCCTATGTTCTCGCCTGCGGCGACCCGGGCCGGGCCCAAAGGCTCGCCCGCCTTCTGGACCGGGTGCAGGTCCGCCGCCGCTACCGGGAGTTCCACACGGTTACCGGGGAATATCGCCGCATCCCGGTGTCCGTCATGGCCACCGGCATCGGCCCTGACAACACCGCCATCGCCATTGTGGAGGCCTCCCAGTGCGCTTCACCCCTCACCTTCATCCGCCTGGGGAGCTGCGGGGCCCTGCAGCCGCACATTCAGGTGGGGGACCTGATTATCACCCAACAGGCCCTCCGGGATGAAAACACCTCTCACTATTACGCTCCTGCCCAGGGGCTGGTCCCGGCCCATCCCGAGGTGCTGCAGGCCCTGGTCCAGGCGGCCGAGGAGTTACAGGCACCCTATCACCTGGGCACGACCTGCACCACCTCGGACTTTTATGCCGGCCAGGGGAGGCAGGTGCCGGGCTTTCCCACCGCCGAGCCGGACAAGGTGGAACGCCTGCAGCGGGCCGGGGTTCTCAACCTGGAGATGGAAATGTCGGTCTACCTGGCCCTGGCCCGGGCTTCTTCCTATAACCTCAGGGCTGCTGGCGCCTGCGCAGTGTTCACCAACCGGGTCACCGGCGACCAGTTCTTTGGCTTGAAACGCCGGCGGCAACAGGCCGAGCGCAGTTTAATGGCCGTGGGCCTAAGAGCCCTGGAGATCCTCTCTGCCCGCGATCCCCGGCCATGATCGTGGCATCTGTCAGCCGCCATGACGTGCCCCTGATCACTTGCCTTGCTGAAGCTCACCTGGCGTAACACCTTCCGGCAGGCCCTTCGGGCTCAGTGAGTTCAGGGCACTGCGCTGACCGTGGCGGCTTTCTGACAGCCGGCAGGAACCTCAAAGAGCCGGTCATCCAGTTTCGTCTCCTTGATGTCCCGGTATTCGAGAGCATACTGCCGGTCGGCGGAGACGGTCTTGATGGGGACTCCCAGTTTCGGGGCTACCCAGAAGGTCTGGCGGGTAGTCCCCAGGGGGCCGCCCGGCAAGGTGACTTCGATACGCTCCACCTGATAGCCGCCCATTTCCTCGGTGCCGACCTTGTGCTTGCTCAAGGCTTCGGGGGGAATTTGCAGAAACTGGCCGGGAAGGTGGAGACCCAGGGGCATGTCCACATAGGTATTCTCCGCGGGGATGATCACCCAGACCCGGTTTTTGTCCCGCCGGACAATGGTGATGGTCTGCCCCCTGTCATCCTGGAATTCCTGGCGCATCTTCTTGTCTTTAACGTAGATTTTCCCGGGTATGTTCTGACCTTGCTGGGTCAGGATCATCTTGGCCGTGAACTCCGCCCCCCAGGCGCCGACAGGCGCAGCCAGCGCCGGCAACAAACAGAAAAGCAAACATTTCCAGGCTAGTCGGCACATAATGTGACTCCGTTTTGGGGGGAGGCAAGGCGGGGCTTAAGGCTCCGACTTGCCTGCCATTTATCTTTCCCTTAAGGGATTGGGGGAGGGGGTAAGGGCCTGCGGTCCTTAGCCCCCTTCCCCGACAAGCTCTTAATTAACGGCCGCAGCCGATGCCCTGGCCGGTGAGTTCGGCGTAGTCGGCCCCGGCGCAGGTGAGGCAGGTGGGCTGGCCCTTAATCAGCCGGATCCGGGGCTCCATGACGCCCTCGCCGCATTGGGAGCAGGCCACCATGGGGTAAATGCGGGCGTAGGCCGGGAGCTTCAGGCTGACCTCCTGGACGGCCAGGCTTTCCTCCAGGGGCCGCTCCAGCTCTTTGTGGGCGATGGCCGGCCAGATGTGGTGCAGATGGTGCTCCTCCTCGGGGGTGGCGTTTCTCTGGACCACCACCTTTTCAAAGAGGGGGCCCGCGGCGGGATAGCGGGCAAACATCTCGTCCCGGTACTCCGGGCGCACTATCAGGCGCAGTCCCTTGCCGCTGCCCCGGAGGGCCACGGTCACCGCGGTCTTGCCCAGGTCCCGAAAAATCAGGGCGTTATTGCCGAAGGTGCAGCCGGTGACCACCTGGATGCCGTCGGTGAAGCAATTGTTGCACTCCACGATGGCCATCACCTCCTCCATGCCGGTGCTGCCGTCGTTCAGGCGTTTCATGGAGTACTGGCCCGCTTTCACCCCCAGGGAAACGAAGGGGCAGAGGTGACCGTGGAGGGCTTCGGCCTGCCGTAGCAAACCCCGGAGATCCCCGCTTTTGATCATGGCCTCAACATTTTCACGGGCATTGGCATGTTCATGCACGAAGGTTTCTCCTCAGTACACGATCTCTTAAATATTTAACAT
>Ga0207862_1000531_pt1 | contig 11533 bp, 4 predicted proteins | sample LuqExpMetageno81_FD_187838 | JGI IMG/M metagenome (GOLD analysis project Ga0207862, IMG submission 187838) | Tropical forest soil microbial communities from Luquillo Experimental Forest, Puerto Rico - Sample 81 (SPAdes) | ecosystem: Environmental > Terrestrial > Soil > Tropical forest ... | reverse complement strand
CGCCTTTCCGGCCCCTTACGCGGTTTGGGAAGGGGGTGTGGGGGGAGGGCAGGGACCTCAGGTCCCTGGCCCTCCCCCCATAATTTCACCTCAACTCTTCCGGCAGATGGCCAGGATGCCCAGTTGTTTGATTTCCAGGGTGTCTTGCAGGGTAAAGCCGTTGGCGGTCAGGGATTGCCGCAGGTCGTCGCTGTAGAACCGGTCTTCTTCGGGGTGGGTTACCAGTCGGCGCACCAGGGAGTTCAGGTAGAACGGCGGGTAAAATTCCTCTAAAAAGTAAAGCCCTCCGGGTTTCAGGACCCGGGCGATCTCCGCCACGCCGGCGCGCCAATCCGGCAGGTGGTGCAGGACCCCAAAGCCGAAGACGGCGTCCACGGTCCGGTCATGATGGGGAAAATGCAGAGTATCCCCGACATAGAGGTGAATCTGCCGCCTCTGGTCCTCGGTGATATACCGGCGGGCCTCGCCGATCATGACCTCGTCCAGATCCATGGCGTGGACGGCCGCGGGCAGAAATTCCTTGAGCAGCATGCAGGCCCCGGCCCCCCGGCCGCAGCCGATCTCGAGGAAGGTGCCGCCCGGGGGCAGATTAACCTTGCTCTTGATCCAGCGGAGGATGATCAGTTCCTGGACCAAAAGCCGGATGGGGCTGTTGACGATGAGGCGTTCGAGTCGGTTTGCCTTCATAGCACTGCTCACGAGCCTTTATGGGCCAGGTGGGTCACCGCGATGCCGTTGTTGAGGGGACGGTAGGTAACCCTGGCGAAACCCAATCCCCTGAGCCTGTCGCTCAGTTCCTCGGGGGAGGGAAACAGGCGGATGGATTCAGGCAGATACGTATAGGCCTCCCAGGAGTTCACCATGATTTTCCCCATGAGCGGCATGACCGTGAAGGAATAAAGGTCATAGAGGGCCCTGAACCAGGGGTTGGTGGGCTTGGAGAATTCCAGGATCATGAGTCTCCCCCCGGGTTTCAGGACCCGGTGCATTTCCCTCAACCCCTCCTCCATGTTACTCAGGTTCCGGATGCCGAAACCCACCATGGCGGCATCGAAGGCGCGGCCGGGCAAGGCCAGCTGCTCGGCGTCCCCCTGCACGAAGGCGATGCTCCGGGCCAGGCCGGCCTTCCTCACCTTGTCCTGGCCGAGGGCCATCATGGCCCGGTTGAAATCATATACCACGAGATGGCCCCCCGGCAACACCGCCGGCGCCGCCAGCATCGCCAGGTCGGCCGTGCCGCCGCAGACATCCGCCACCCGTTCCCCGGGCGCCAGCCTGAGCAGGTTCACCGCCGTCCTTTTCCAGACGTGCTGGAGGCCGAAGCTCAGAAGGGTATTGGTGAGGTCGTAGCGCGGCGCCACGGTGTCGAAGTGGTCCTGCACCAGCCGTCTTTTTTCCACCGGCGACACCCGGCGGGAACCGAAGGGTACCAGGTCATTCATCTTTTAACAGGGGCAGATCGTCCAGGGACTTCATCAAGTTCGAGGTTGAGACCTCTGTGAAAATCTTTTCATCGGACTCACAACTCCCGCAAGAATATAGATGTTGTAGAGCAGGCGCCCTCGCCTGCAAAATACAGCCGGGGCGGCTGTTCTACATGATTTTCGCAGAGGTCTCAGGTTCAAAGTTCGAGCTGCGCGGTGGTCAAGGATATATTTTCCCGTTCCGGTATGGTATCATACCAGCCAGATTAGAGAAATGCCCTCTCTGTTTGCCAAGCCCCGGACCTCGGCAGCCTGTTCAGGCCGAACACCGCGAAAAATCTATGATTATCGACCAAGCCCGAAATTCTTTACGACGACCTTTCAGGATCACCAAAAACCAGTTTTGAACTTTAAACTGATTCCTGATCCTCGAACTTTAAACCTTGAACTTTGAACCTTGAACCTTGAACCCTTCAGGACCGCACCATGACCGACCCCAAAGACCACCCCCCCGACTATAGCGAGCTCCGGCGGCGGGCCGAGGCCCAAATTGCGGCCGAGGCCATACCCCCGGAGGAGCTCTCCCAGGAGCAGGCCGTCCGGCTCATCCACGAACTCCGGGTGCACCAGATAGAGCTCGAGATGCAAAACGAGGAGCTCCGGCTGTCCCAGGCCAGGCTGGAAGAGTCCCGCACCAAATACGCCGACCTCTATGACTTTGCGCCGGTGGGCTACCTCACCCTGGACGCCCGGGGAGCCATCGTCGAGGCCAACCTCACCGCCGCCACCCTCCTGGGCGTGGAGCGCAGCAAGCTCCTCAACCGCTTTTTCTCCCATTTTCTGACGGAAGGCGGCCGCCGGATCTTGCGCCAGTTGTTAAACAACGGCACACGCCACCGGGAGCGCCAGGGCGAAGTCCGCCTTACAGACGGCGACGGCCACGGCCGCACCCTGCTCCTGGACATCCTCTTCCTCCAGGACGCCGAGGGCCGGGAGCGCCGCCGGGTCACCATGACCGACATCACCGAGCTCAAGCGCACCCAGGAGGAACTGCGGATACATAAAGAAGAGTTGGAGAAGCTGGTGGCCCACCGCACCTCCCAACTAATTGCAGCTAATGAACAACTTGTGGTGGCCAACGACAACCTAGAGGCGCTGTTCTGGGCTGCGCCCCTGGCCATCGGGGTCTTTGACGATCAAGGCCGGGTGCAGCGGGTCAACCCGGCCGCCGAACTCATCTTCGGCTGGACCAAAGAGGAATTCGAGGGCCGTCCCCTCCGTACCATTCCCTCTGAGGCCCCCGAGGAATCACTGGCCGCCATCCAACGTGTGCTTGAAGGTGAGTCCTTCATTGGCGCCGAAATCAAGCAGCAGCACAAAGACGGCCGCCTCCTTGATATCAGCTACTCCGCCGCCCCGCTCCATGACCGGACGGGACGGGTCCGGGGCTTCATTACTGTGGTCGAGGACATCACCCTGCGCAAGGAAGCCGAAGAGACCCTGCGCACCCAGGCCCAGGTGCTGGAAAGCATGGCGGAAGGAGTCACCGTCACCAACCGGCACGGCCATATCGTCTACACCAACCCGGCCTTTGACGCCATGTTCGGCTACAAGCCCCGGGAGTTGCTGGGCCGCCACAGCAATATCCTCAATTTTTCTCCCCCTGAAGAAAACCTCCCCGTCGTCAAAGAAATCCTGCACCAGGTCCACACCACCGGCGCCTGGAGCGGGGAGTTCCACAACTGCCGGAAGGAAGGCAAGCCCTTTTTCACCCAGGCCCACATCAGTGTCCTCGAGTTAGACGGTAAAAAGTTCTACGTTTCCGTGCAGGAAGACATCACTCAGAGGAAAAAGGCCCTGGAGACGGTCCAACGCCAGGCCGAACTCCTGGACCTGGCCCACGACGCCATCCTGGTCCGGGACCCCAGGGGTCGCATCGCTTACTGGAACCAGGGCGCCGCCAACCTTTACGGCTGGACCAAAGAAGCGGCCCTGGGTCAGATTTCCCATACACTCCTGGAGACCCGGTTCCCGAAACCCCTGCTGAAAATAGAACAAGTCCTGCTGGAAGACGGCTACTGGGAAGGAGAGCTCATCCAGACCACCCGCCAGGGCCAGAAGCTGGTGATGAACAGCCGCTGGTCCGTGAAAAGGGATGAGGCGGGCCGCCTGGTGGCCATCCTGGAGATCAACCAGGACATCACTGCGCAAAAACAGATCGAGCAGGAAATCCGCCGCCTGGCCTCCTTCCCGGAGCTGAACCCCAGCCCCGTCCTGGAAGTGGACGAGGCCGGGCACATCCTCTATGCCAATCCCGCCGCCCAGCAGATTGCCGAAAAACTGGGGCTCGCCCAGGGAGTGAAGGCCTTTCTGCCCCCGGACCTGAAACAGAAATTCGCCGCAACCCGGAAGGGCGGCCCGCGGGAGCATACCTTCGACCTGGCCCTGAAAGACAGGGATTACATGGTCTATCTCTCCTTCCCCCACGACCTGCCCACGGCCCGCCTCTATGCCCTGGACATCACTGAGCGCCAACGGGCCGAAGAGGCCCTGCGCGAGAGCGAAGAGCGGTTCCGGACTTTGGCCAATGCCATCCCGCAACTCGCCTGGATTGCCAATAGTGATGGTTACATCTTTTGGTACAACCAACGCTGGTATGATTACACCGGCACCACCCCCGAAGATATGAAGGGATGGGGCTGGCAGAGCGTTCATGACCCGAAGGTGCTGCCCGAGGTGCTTCAGCAGTGGAGAACCTCTCTCGCCACCGCTCAACCTTTTGACATGGTTTTCCCCTTGCGCGGGTCAGATGGCCAATTTCGCCAATTCCTGACGCGAGTCCTGCCCGTTAAAGATGCCAACGGTCAAATCGTCAAATGGTTCGGCACCAACACTGACATCACTGATCGTCGGCAGGCTGAGGAGGCCCTGCGGGAGAGCGAAGAGCATTTCCGGTCCCTGTTCGATAACATGCTGAATGGCTGTGCCCATTGCCAGATGCTGTTTGAGCAAAACCGGCCGGTGGATTTCATCTACCTCGACGTCAACCACGCCTTTGAAGCTTTGACCGGACTTAAGGACGTCAAGGGCAAGAAGGTCTCCGAAGTTATTCCTGGCATCCGGGAATCTGATCCGGAACTTTTCGAACTCTATGGCCGGGTCGCTCTGACCGGTGTGCCCGCACGATCTGAGATCTTTGTGGAGGCCTTGAGTGAGTGGTTCTCCGTCTCAGTGTATAGCCCGCAAAAAGAGTACTTTGTGGCCGTGTTTGAAGTGATCACCGCCCGCAAACGGGCCGAGGAGGCCTTGCGGGAGAGCGAGGAGCGCCTGCGGCTGTTCATCGACCGCGCCCCCGCGGCTCTGGCCATGTTTGACCGCGAGATGCGCTACCTCCACGCCAGCCGCCGCTGGCTGAAAGATTACGGCGTGAAAGAAACAGACGTCATCGGGCGGTCATACTACGAAGTCTTTCCGGATATTCCTGAGGCCTGGAAAGAAGTCCACCTCCGGGGGCTGAGAGGCGAAGTGGTCAGCTCCGACGGTGACCGCTTCCAGCGGCTGGACGGCTCGGTGCAGTGGGTCCGTTGGGAAGTGCGGCCCTGGCACGGGCACGACGGGGAGGTGGCCGGCATCGTCATCTTCAGCGAGGACATCACCGCACGCAAAATCGCCGAAGAGGCCCTGATTCAGGCTAAGGAGGAATGGGAGCGCACCTTTGACGCGGTTCCCGACTACATCTTCATCCTGGACCGGGATCACCGTGTCACCCGCATGAACAAGGCCATGGCCGAGCTTTTGGCCAAACCCCCGGAAGAGGTGACCGGCCTCCCCTGTTATAAGGCAGTGCATGGCCTGGACGAGGCCCCGGATTTCTGCCCCCATGCCAAGGTAATGGCCACCGGCCAGGCAGCCGCCGCGGTAGTCGAGGAATACGGCCTCATCTTTGAGGTTACCGTTTCCCCCATCTTCGGCCCCGGCGGCCAATTACAGGGAGGGGTCCACGTGGCCCGTGACGTCACCGCCCGCCGTCAGGCCGAGGCGGCCTTGAGAAGGGCCACAGAGGAGTGGGAACTCACCTTCAACGCGGTTCCGGACCTCATTTCCATCCTGGATGAAGACCACCACATCATCCGGGCCAACCGGGCCATGTCCGAGGCCCTGGGCCTGGCGCCCGAAGAGATGGCCGGCCGATGCTGTTACGAAGCCATGCACCGGACGGAGAGCCCGCCGGAGTTCTGCCCCCACTCCCTGACCTTAAAAGACGGCCAGGAGCACAGGGCTGAGGTCCACGAACTGGGACGGGATTTTCTGGTAACCGCCTCCCCGCTGCAGGATGAGACGGGACGAAGGTTCGGCAGCGTCCACGTGGCCCGGGACATCACCGAGAGCAAGCGGGCCGAAGAAGCCCTGCGCGAATCCGAGGAGCGCTACCGCAGCCTCTTTGAGAATAACCACGCGGTCATGCTCTTGATCGACCCCGACACCGGGGTCATCGAGGACGCCAACCCCGCGGCCTGCGCCTACTACGGCTATCCCATGGCCAAGCTCATCGGCCGCCGCCTGAGCAGCATCAACACCCTGGACCCGGACCAGATTTCCCAGGATATGCAGCAGGTCCGGGACGGACTGCGCCAGCACTTTGAATTCAAGCACCGCCTGGCTACGGGCGAGGTCCGGGACGTGGAGGTCTTCAGCGGCCCTATCACCATTTCGGGCCGGAAGCTCTTGTATTCCATCGTCCACGACATCACGGCCCGCAAAGAGGCCGAGGCCGCCCTCCAAGAGAGCGAAGCCCGGTTCCGGAGCCTGTTCGACACCATGACCGAGGGCGTGGCCCTCCACGAGATGGTTTACGACTCCCAGGGCGCGCCCCTGGACTACCGCATTATCACCACCAACCCTGCCTTCGCGGTCCACACCGGCCTGACCCCGGCGCAAATCGACGGTCAATTGGCCACCAGGGCTTATGGCACAGAGGAGGCCCCCTACCTGGAAACCTATGCCCGGGTGGCCCATATCGGCCAGCCCGCGGTGTTCGAGACCTACTTCGCCCCCCTGAAACGGCACTTTACTGTCTCCGCCACCTCCCCCCAGCCGGGTCAGTTCGTCACCGTCTTCGAGGACATCACCGACCGCAAGCGCATGGAGGATGACCTGCGCCGCAGCAACCAGCGCCTGGACCTCCTGGCCGAGACCGCCGGGAGGCTCTTGGCCGCGGACTCGCCCCAGGAGGCGGTGGATCTCCTGTGCCACAAGGTCATGGACTTTCTCGGCTGCGACGTCTTCTTCAACTTCCTGGTGGCCGCTGATAAGCAGGATCTCCTGCACTTAAACGCCTGCGCCGGCATCCCGGAGGCAGAGGTCGGGCCCCTCGAATGGCTGAACTACGGGGAGGCCGTGTGCGGCTGCGCCGCCCGGGACGGCTGCCCCATCGTCTGCAGTGACATCCTGCACACCGACGACCCCCGCACCGAACTGGTGAAGTCCTACGGCATCCAGGCCTACGCCTGCCACCCCCTGATGGTGGGAGGCCGGGTGCTGGGCACCCTGTCCTTCGGCAGCCGCACCAAGACCGGCTTTGACCCCGACGAACTGGCCCTGATGAAGGCGGTGGCCGACCAGGTGGCCATCGCCGTGGACCGCCAGCTGGCCGAGGAGGCCTTAAAAGAGAGCGAGGCTCGCTACCGCGCCGTCGGCGAACTCATCCCCTTCGGCATCTGGACGGCCAAACCCGGCGGCGGCTGGGACTATGTCAGCCAATCGTTTCTCGACATGGCGGGGAAAACCCTCCAGGACTGCCAGGACCTTGGCTGGCTGTATCTCTTACCCTATGAAGATATCAAGCCCGCCTTCGAGGCCTGGCAACAGTCCCTGAAAGCCGGGATCTTCTGGGATTATGAATTCAAGGTCCGGGACCGGCAAGGCCACTATCGCACCGTTCTCTCCCGGGGCCTGCCCCTGGCCGATGACACCGGCCGCATCACCTCCTGGGTGGGCATCAACCTGGACATCACCCAGCGCCAGGAGATGGAAGAGAGCCTGCGCCGGGCCAAGAGCGAGCTGGAACGGCGGGTGGAGGAGCGCACCGCCGCTCTGCGCCTGGCCAATCAGCAGCTGCTCCTGGAGATCGACGAGCGCCGGCGGGTGGAAGAACGGCTCCGGGAAGGTGAGGCCCGCTTCACCGCCTTCATGGAACACCTGCCCGGCCTGGCCGTCATGCGGGACATAGAGGGGCATTACCTCTTCGCCAACCATGCCTGGGAAGAAGCCATGAACCTGGAGCCGGGGGCCTGGCAGGGAAAGCACCTTGCCGAGCTCTGGCCTCCAGAACAGGCGAAGACTCTGCAGGAGTTGGACTTCGGGACCATTTTCACCGGGGAGCCCCTGGAACTGGTGGAAGTCCAGGAACTGGCGGATGGCCCCCATCACTTCCTAAGTAAGCGCTTTCCCATCCTGGATGTCGAAGGCCTCCCCTATATGGTGGGCAATGTCGCCATCGACATCACCGAGCGCCAGCGGGCCGAGCAGCAGGTGGTAGAGACCGGCCGTTTGTACCGGGTCTTAAGCCAGGTCAACGAGGCCATCCTCCGGGGCCGGGACCAGCAGTCCCTGTTCCAGCAGATCTGCCGCATTGCCGTGGAGGAGGGGCTCTTCCGCCTGGCCTGGGTGGGGCTCACCGATCCTCTGGACCAGGTGATCCGGGTGACCGCCAAATACGGCTTTGATCAGGGCTACCTGGACAACCTGGTGATCCCCGTGGATGACGGCCCTGAAAGCCAGGGGCCCACCGGCACCGCGGTCCGGGAAGACCGCTATGACGTCTGCAACGACTTTGCCGCCGACCCCCGCATGGCCCTCTGGCGGGAGCCGGCCCTGGACCGGGACTACCGTTCTTCCGGCGCCTTTCCCCTGCACCTGGGCGGGAGGGTCGTGGGGGCCCTTACCCTGTACGCCTCCCGGCCGGGGTTCTTCACCGCCCAGGAAATCACCCTCCTGACCTCGCTGGCCGACAACCTCTCCTTCGCCCTGACCTCCCTGGATCGTGAGGCCAGGCGCCGCCGGGCCGAAGAGGCTCTGGCCGACCACGCCAAGCTGGTGCACGACCTTTACAACCACGCCCCCTGCGGCTACCACTCCCTGGACCGGGAAGGCACCTTTGTCCAGATCAATGACACCGAACTGGCCTGGCTGGGCTACACCCGGGAGGAAATAGTGGGGCGCTTGAAGTTCTCCGACCTCCTCACTCCCGACAGCCGTAAGGTTTTTCAGAAGGCCTTCCCCCGCTTCAAAAAGAGGGGCTGGGTCAAGGATATGGAATACAACCTGGTCCGCAAAGACGGCACCATCTTCCCGGTGGCCCTGAGCGCCACGGCCATTACCGATAAGTCCGGCAACTTCCTGATGAGCCGGTCCTCGATGTTCGACATCACCGAACGCCAGCAGGCCCAGGAGGCCCTGGCCTCGGAGCGCCAGCGCTTTCTGGACTTGTTGGAACACCTGCCCGCCTACGTCTATCTTCAGGCCCCGGATTATTCCCTGCGCTTTGCCAACCGGGAATTCCGGCAGCGCTTCGGGAAGCCCCAGGGCAAGGCCTGCTATTCCCTGTTCTGGGGCAAGGACAACCCCTGTCCCGACTGCCCCACCCTTGCCGTCATCCGCACGGGGAAGCCCACCCAGTGGGAGTTGACCACCCCGGACGGCCGCATCTACCAGGTGTACGACTACCCCTTCGCCGACGTGGACGGTTCGCCCCTGGTCCTGGAGATGGGCATCGACATCACCGAGCGCAAGCGCGCCGAGCAGGCCCTGGCCACGGAACGCCAGCGCTTTCTGGATTTATTGGAGCACCTGCCCGCCTACGTTTATCTCCAGGCGCCGGACTATTCGGTGCCCTTTGCCAACCGGGAGTTTCGGGAACGCTTCGGGGAACCTGACGGCAAAACCTGCTATGACCTCAAATGGGCCAAAGGTAAACCCTGCCCGGAATGCCCTACCTTCAGCGTCTTTAAGAATGGCAAGCCCAGGGAGGTGGAGTGGACCGCAGCAGACGGCAACACCTACCAGGTGTACAACTATCCCTTCACGGACGCGGACGGCTCACCCCTGGTCATGCAGATGGGGATAGACATTACCGGCATGAAAGAGGCTCAGGAAAGCCTCCTCAGGCAGACCGCCGTGGTCAACGGCATCAACCGTATTTTCCGGGAGACCCTCACCTGTGAGACCGAGGCGGAGCTCGGGAAAACCTGCCTGACCATCGCCGAAGAGCTGACCGACAGCCGTTTTGGCTTCATCAATGAAGTAAACGAGCAGGGCCGCCTCGACGCCCTGGCCTTCAGCGATTCCCGGCGGGATGGGCGCGGCGCCCCTGCCGGCCTTGACCTGACCCACCTGAGAAACCTCGAGCCCGCGGGCCTCCTCGCCAGCCCCATCAAGGAGGGCGCCGCGGTGATTGCCAACGACCCGGCCGCCTATCCCCAGGGGACCGGCGCCCCCCAGGGCTACCCTCCCCTCACCGCCTATCTCGGCATGCCCCTGAGCCTGGGCGGCAGGACCCTGGGTGTCCTCGGTCTCGGCAACAAGGACGGGGGCTACACCCCCACCGACCAGGAAGCCGTGGAGAGCCTGGCCCCGGCCATTGTCGAGGCCCTCATGCACCACCGGGCCGAAGCTGCCTTGAAGGCCTCGGAAGGCAAGCTGCGCTACCTGGCCGACCAGCTCCTCACGGCCCAGGAAAATGAAAGAAAGCGCCTGGCCGCGGAACTCCACGACGAGCTGGGCCATGCGCTCCTGGCTTTGAAACTCCACCTGAGCGCCGTAGAGAAAAGAATGCTCCCCGAGCAGGAAGAACTCAAGGCGGAGCTCCGCTCCCAACTCGATTATATCCACGAGGTCATCCAGGAAGTCCGGCGCCTCTACCATGATCTGAGCCCCGGAGACGTGGAGGACCTGGGTTTGACCAAGGCCCTGCGCACCCTGATCAACGACTTTGCCGTTCACGTTCCCGAGACCGCCTGGCAGGTGGACCTTCCCGACCTGGAAGGGCTGTTTTCCCTGCCGGTGCAAACCATTATTTACCGCATCATACAAGAAGCCTTGACGAATATCGGAAAACACGCTAATTGTAGTGTGGTAACCATCACTTCCAAGAAACAAAATGATCAAGTGCTTTTTACTGTCCAGGACAACGGCGCTGGCTTTGACTTCCAGGAGCTCGGTTCCCGGCGCGCCGGCCGCGGGCTGGGGCTGGTGGCCATGGAGGAGCGCCTGAACATGATAGGAGGATCTTTTTCCATCCAGAGCCGGAAGCAGGAAGGCACCCGGCTCAGCTTCACCATTCCCACTCTACCGGAAGGAGAAAAACCGTGAGTCACTATTCCATCGTGCTGGCCGACGATCACGTTTTGTTCCGGCAGGGAGTCAAAAAGATCATCGAAGAAATTGAGGATTTGGAGGTGGTGGGGGAGGCCAACGACGGCCTGGAACTCCTGGAACTCCTGAAAAAGAGACGGCCCGACCTGGTCATCCTCGACATCTCCATGCCCAATCTGCGCGGCCTGGAAGCCGCCCGGGAGATCAAAGTTCTCTATCCCCAGGTCAAGATCCTCCTTCTCACCATGCACAAGAAGAAGGATTTTCTCCAGGAAGGCGTCGAGGCCGACGTTGACGGCTTCCTGGTCAAGGAAGACGCCGATACCGAGCTGTTGCAGGCAGTGGACGCCATCCGCAGGGGCCAGAAATTCTTTTCACCCCTCCTCTCCGAAAAACTGGCGGACCTGGTGCGGGATTCCGGCAAGCCCTCGCCCCTCACCCGCCGGGAAAAGGAGATCGTCAAGCTCCTGGCCGAAGGCAAAAACAGCAAAGAAATCGCCGAACTGTTGTATATCAGCATCTACACCGTGCGCCGCCACCGCGACAACATCATGAGAAAGTTAGAATTTAAGGGCCTGGCGGACCTGGTGCGCTTCGCCATGGAACAAGGCTTGACCGCCGACAACCCCTGATTTGCCCCCCACTTTGCTCAAATGGTCACATTCGACCATACCTAATTGGTTACCCTTACGGATAGACTCCTTTAGAGGTTTGAGGGAAAATAGCCCCAACAATAG
>Ga0207862_1000530_pt1 | contig 11534 bp, 7 predicted proteins | sample LuqExpMetageno81_FD_187838 | JGI IMG/M metagenome (GOLD analysis project Ga0207862, IMG submission 187838) | Tropical forest soil microbial communities from Luquillo Experimental Forest, Puerto Rico - Sample 81 (SPAdes) | ecosystem: Environmental > Terrestrial > Soil > Tropical forest ... | reverse complement strand
CCGGCGGGTTTACCTTGGCGCAGAAGAACCTGTCCAAGCCGTGTCAGCGAATCGGCGTCCTTGGGGTCCAATCTTGCGGCCCCCTCAAAGGATTCCGCCGCGCCGGAGAGATCTCCGGAGCGCTCTTGAGCGAGTCCAAGAAGATAGCGCGGACGGCTTTGCGAGGGCAGCAATTCAACGGCCTTGCGCAGAGGAGCGACGGCCTCAGCTGGCTGCTGTTCGAGAAGAAGGATGCCCAGATTCAACTGTGCTTCGGGCATCTTTGGGTCGAGTGCAATGCAGCGTTCAAATTCCTGACGGGCATCATCAGGCCGCTTCAGCGCCGTATAAGCGTAGGCCAGCTGAAAGTGCGCATAGGCCACATCGGGTTTTTCCGCGATGAATTTCTGGAGCGGCGTGACCGCGGCTTCGTAGTCGTTTTTGTCGAGCGCGGCTTGCGCCTCGTCGAGAAGGTCGTTTAATGGATTGCGGAGCCTTTGCGCCGAGGGTTGGGAGGTTTTGGGCGCAGGGTTCTGCGGCAACCTGGCTGTTGAAGGGCTGAGGAGCGCAAAGAACAGCCCGGTGGTCATGAGAGTTAAGCGCGTTCGCCTCATTTCCCGCTCTTTGGACGCCTGCCCGCGGAGGACTTTGGCGCGTCTCCACCGGTTTTGGATGCACCATTGGGCAGACGCTTTGCTTGACCGTTGCCGTTCAGCGTACGGGCCAAGAATTGACCGGTATGAGATTGCGCGTTGCGGGCCACTTGTTCGGGCGTTCCCGAGGCGATGATCTTTCCGCCCTGTTCACCGCCTTCAGGCCCGAGATCGATAAGCCAGTCGGCGGATTTGATGATGTCAAGATTGTGTTCGATGACGAGGAGTGAGGCACCGGCCTCGAGTAATTTACGGAAAGCGGCAAGGAGTTTCGCGATGTCGTCGAAGTGCAGACCGGTGGTGGGCTCGTCGAGGATGTAGAGAATGCCGCGATTTTCCGTACGCGTAAGGTGAGCAGCCAGTTTCAAGCGCTGCGCTTCGCCGCCAGACAGAGTGGTGGCAGACTGGCCGAGACGGAGATAACCGAGGCCGATTTCGTTGAGCACGCGCAACTTCGAGACAACTTTGGGGACGTTGACGAAGAATGCCAAGGCCTCGCGCACGGTCATTTCGAGGATGTCGTGAATGTTCTTGCCACGGTAGCGCACCTCGAGCACGCTGCTCTTGAAGCGCTTACCGCGGCATTCTTCGCAGATAAGCTCGACGTCGGCAAGAAACTGCATTTCGACGGTGACCGTGCCGTCGCCCTGGCAGGTTTCGCAGCGGCCCCCGGGAACATTGAACGAGAAATGACCTGCGGAGTAGCCGCGTCGTTTGGCGTCGGGCGTTTCCGCGAAAACTTCGCGAATTGCGTCGAAAGCCTTGAGGTAGGTGGCGGGATTCGAACGCGGAGTGCGGCCGATGGGCGACTGATCGACGATGACAACGTCCTGGATGAATTCGTTGCCCTCGAGACGATCGCAGAACTCCTTAATGCTCGCGCCGCTGCGTTGCGCGGTCAGGGCACGAAAGAGGACGTTGTGCACCAGGGTGGATTTACCCGAGCCGCTGACCCCCGTGACCACGGTCAGCGTTCCAAGCGGGAGCATCAGATCGATGTTTTGAAGATTGTGGAGCGTGGCGCCGTAGAGACGCAGAAATTTACCGGAAGGCTTGTGGCGCGACGCCGGTACGGGAATACGCAATTCACCGCTAAGATACTTGCCGGTGATGGATTTCTGGTCGCTCAGGATGTCGCGGTAACTGCCCGAGAAGAGGAGCTTGCCGCCCAATTCACCTGCACCCGGGCCGAGATCGAGAACCCGATCCGCGGCGGCGATGGTGTCGGGGTCGTGCTCGACCACGAGGACCGTGTTGCCGAGATCGCGCAGAGATTTCAGAATGTCGATGAGGCGCTGGGTGTCGCGGGGATGAAGCCCGATGGAGGGTTCGTCCAACACATATAAGGCTCCTACGAGATGCGAGCCGAGAGACGTGGCGAGCTGGATGCGCTGCGACTCGCCGCCGGAGAGTGTGGAGGTAAGGCGGTCGAGAGTGAGGTAGTCCAAGCCGACTTCGTCGAGGAACTGGAGGCGGGTACGAATCTCCTCGAGGATTTTGTCGGCGAGTTTTGCCTGCACCGGGGTGAGACGCAACTCCGCAACGAATTTCCTCGCTTCTTTCACGGTGAGCTTGCAGAGGTCGGTGATCGAGTGGCCGGTGATGCGCACGGCCCGGGCTTCGGCGCGCAAGCGGGTGCCGCTGCAGTCAGGGCAGGTGGCGTAACCGCGGTAACGGCTCAGGAACACGCGGACGTGGAGTTTATATTTCTTGCGCTCGAGCCAATTGAAGAAGCCTTTGACGCCGTCGAATTTGTTTTCGGGATCCCCCTCGAGGACGAGCCGGCGTTGCTCGGGGCTAAGCTGTCGCCAAGAAAGATTTGTTGGAATGCCACGAGCTCGAGCCCATTTCCGCGCTTCTTGCAGCAGGATACGATAACGCGGTTTGGTCCAGGGTTCGATGGCGCCATCGTCGAGTGATTTGCTGGGGTCGGGGACAACCAGGTTCAGGTCAAAATCGATCGTGTTGCCGAAGCCCTGGCAGCGCGGGCAGGCGCCATAGGGGTTGTTGAAAGAAAAGAGCCGGGGTTCGGGTTCCTGGTATACGGTGCCATCATTTTTGCATTCGAAACGCTCGTTGAAGGTCAAGCGCTCTGCCGCGTTTCCGGCCGAGTCGGCGACGAATTCGAGAATGGCTTCGCCGCCACCTTCACGGTAGCAAATCTCAATCGAGTCGACGAGGCGAGGGCGCGATTCCGGATTCACGGAGAGGCGATCGACCAGCACATAGACGGGTTTCGAGAAATTCACATCAAGAAGCGATTCCGGCGAAGAGAATTCGTGGAGCTTGCCATCCTGGTAGAGGCGGTTGAAGCCCCGTTTCTGGAGCTCAAGCAGGGCGGAACGTAAGGCATCGGCCGCGGGAGCACCCGCGGATGCGGATTTTCTTTTGGCCGCTTTTTTTCCGCTGGCAGTTGGTTCGGGGTTTGCCACGCGAAGGGGGTAGAGAATGTAAAAGCGACGGCCGGGAGACAACCTGAGAATGCGATCGGCGATCTCGTCGGGAGAATCGCGCCGAACCTCGCTGCCACACTTGATGCAGAAGGTCTGGCCACAACGCGCGAAGAAAAGGCGGAGGTAATCGTAGATTTCTGTGGCGGTGGCAACGGTCGAACGGGGGTTGCGTGTGGAATTCTTCTGGCGAATGGCAACGGCTGGAGCAATGCCCGAAATCTCGTCCACGTCGGGCTTTTCCATGCGTTCGAGAAACTGGCGAGCATACGCAGACAGGGACTCCACGTAGCGGCGCTGGCCTTCAGCGTAGACGGTGTCAAAGGCCAGGGAGGATTTGCCTGACCCGCTGACCCCAGTGACGACGGTCAGGGCGTTGTGGGGAATCTCGACCGTGATGTTTTTGAGGTTGTGGACACGAGCGCCACGGACAAGCAGGACCTCCTGTTGGGCGGTGGTTGGAGCGATGATTTCGTTCGTGGCCAAAGAGAAGCTCAGTCAGTGCGCTCTGCGCGCACAGCTTAAACTTCAAAGTATACGACGCGCGTTGCGGCGGGGCAAATTGGGATTAAGCAGTTCGCGGCGGCTAGACTCTTTCCAGCTTGAGGCTATCGAAGGTGGCGCCGAGGCCGGGACCTTCTGGGGCAGCGCACATGATGCCTACTTCCCCTTACACCTGGCGGGGAATCGCCCTCGCGGACCGAGGCAACTCTACCTACTCCTGTTCGAGCTTGATGTGGCCAATGCCGCCTTCGACCGTGAGACGCAAGGTGTTCGGGGATCTGCCATAGGCGGCGTTGACGTACTGTCCGTCTTCATCCTTTTTGAGGCCATGGACATCAACAGAACCAAGACCTCCGTGGACCGTGGCCACGACTCCGACATTTTTCGGCAATTGGACGATTGCTTCGCCAACTCCACCCTGGATGACGGCCTGCAGGTCTTTGCCACGCTCCCCGGTGAGGTTCACGTTGGCTTGACCCGCGCCGATGTTGAGTTCCAGACGCGTGAGGTCGACCTTCGAGAGGTTCAAATCGCTGCGTCCTGCGCCAACGTCGACCTTGAGTTCGAGTGGAACTTCATCGCTCACTTTCAGGTTCCAGATATTGTCGGAGTTCACCATGACCTGGCTAGCGCTCTGCTGGCCAACACGCAATGTGCCGATGCCGTTTGAGACGGTATAGTCGACGGAAGGAGCGTGCCAAGCGTCGCCCTGATAAAAGTCGGCTTCGAGCAGGCGCTCGGCGCCGCCATGGATGCGCAGTTGTCCGGCAGGCATCTCGACGTTCATTCGCACTGCCTTCGCATCGTTTAGATCAATCACCTGACTCTCGTGGCCACGATGCCCGGAGCTGCTGGCGGCAGAGGTCCAACCGTGGCGCTCGAAGGAACGGTCGCGCCATAGCAGGAACGCCAAAAGCAGCAGGAAGACAACTGCGCCGACGGTGGAACCGGCCGAGAAAGCGGGAGAAGAATCGGGTTCACGTTGCCGCTGGGCGCGGTCCCAGAGCATGCCTGCGCCGACCAGGACCAAAAATAGCGGCCAGTATTTTCCGAGGACTGGCCAAGGATTGAAATCCGGCAACCAACGCCACAAGAGCATGAGGACGCCGAACGCGATGACAAGAAGAGGAAAGACCACCGAAGTGCTGCGAACTCGACCTTGTTGGGACATGCCGCCCCCTGGGTATTAGTACGCGAAAAAAGGCCCAAAAGTTCCAGAAGAAGAAAGTCGTAAGTTAACGGTTTTCGGTTCCGAGTTAAAGGGGAGGCAAATAGTGGTGCGCCGATGCCGAAGGAGCGAGGGAAGAAGGGTTAGGTACTAGATCGCAGGTTTTCGGAAATGGAACCCCGGGCAGGCTCGCGCGGCGCCGCAACTCCGTGCTAGAGTGCCGGCTGAGGGCCGGTGGAACAGCGATTCATGGGCAAATTTGATCGTGTGATCTGGGTGGTGCTGGACAGCGTGGGGATTGGACCGTTGCCCGACGCGGAAGAGTATGGCGATACGGGGCGCAGCACGCTGGGCCACATCGCCGAGTCGCGCGCGCTGAAGATTCCAACGCTGGTGGAACTAGGACTCGCGAACATCTCTCCGCTGAAGCATCTAACTGCTTCGGCAGCGCCGCGTTCGTCATTTGGGAAGGGTGCAACACATTCACCCGGCAAAGACACCACTACCGGACATTGGGAAATGGCGGGCGTGTGGCTGAACCAGGCTTTCCCCGTGTACCAACACGGATTCCCGCGCAAAGTCATCGATGCCTTTGAAGCGCAGATAGGGCGAAAAACGATTGGCAACAAACCGGCATCGGGTACAGAGATCATCAAGGAGCTGGGAGCTGAGCACGTGCGAACCGGGAAGCCCATTGTGTATACGTCGGGAGACAGTGTTTTTCAGATCGCGACGCATGAGGATGTGATTCCGATTGCTGAGCTTTATCATATGTGCGAGATTGCGCGAAAAATCCTCGATGGCAGGCATCGTGTTGGGCGCGTGATCGCGCGGCCATTCACGGGGCCCGAGGGAAATTTTGTGCGCACCCCACGACGGCACGACTATGCGGTCGATCCTCCGAGACCCATGCTGCTGGACGTGTTGAAGGAACTGCGGGTGCCGGTGCTCGGAATCGGGAAGATTCACGACATTTACAATGGGCGCGGCGTAGACGACTACGTAACCACAAAATCGAATGCGGATGGACTGGAGGAACTCCACGCCGCCACACGCGAACGAAAAAACGGATTGATTTTCTGCAACCTGGTGGATTTCGACATGCTTTTCGGGCACCGGAAAGACGTTGAGGGTTTTGCGCGTTCTCTCGAGGAGTTTGACATGGCTTTAAAGGTGTACCTGCCTCTGTTGACCGAGCGGGATTTGTTGATGATTACTGCGGATCATGGTTGCGACCCGGACCCACGGTGGGAGACTACCGATCACTCGCGGGAGTATGTGCCAATCCTGGCGTACTCGCCCGCGCGAACCGAAGGCGTGAATCTCGGCATTCGCGACACCCTGGCGGACATGGGGCAGACGGTGGCCGAGAATTTTGGGGGGAGCATTCCGCACGGACGGAGCTTTCTGGGGTTGGCGAGAGAGATAGCGGCCTAATTTCGAAGCGGGATTTCTGCGTTCCGGCGCGGCAAAACAGCCGTCCCTCCGGCTGCAATAGCGATTCCTCGTGCGGTGCGGCAATAACACTCTCGAAGCACGCTCGCCGCGCTCCCGGTGGAACCTACTATTTGCCGGCAGCGGAGGTAGAGAGGTTGCCGGTCGGGGCGTAGTAGCCGTTGCGGGTGCGGGCCACGAGCTTGCCCATGCCGCGAGGCGGGATGACGTCGACGTGCACGACACGGAAACTGCCGTCGCGCGCGGCGTTCGAGGGATAGTAGGCCAGAGTGTACTGGTGGCGGATGTCGTGGGCCACTTGCTCGCAGATGGCATGGACGTCTTCCACGTTTTCAGGGAAAAACGCGATGCCTCCGGAAGCCTGAGCGATGGAGATAAGGGCGCGTTTGGCCGTCTTGGCGCTCTTCTTGCTCTCCTGACCCAGCAGCCCGATGGTGTAGATGACGGTGTCGGTTTTCTGGATCTCTTTGATGGTCTTTTCGAGGCTGTTGCGGCTGGTGTTGTCCTCGCCGTCGGTCACGATCAGCAGAACCTTCTTTTCCTTACTTCCCTTCTTTAAATGATCGAGAGAGCCGATGATGGCGTCGTAGAGAGCGGTGCTTCCGCGCGCGTCGATTCGTTCGAGAGCCTCTTTGAGTTCAGGGATGCTGCTGGAAAAATCTTTGTCGAGGTCAAGGTAGAAATCATCGTTGAAATTGACGACGAAGGCTTCGTCCTGAGGATTGCTGTTCTGGACGAGGGTGAGAGCGGCTTCGTTAACGCGCGGGCGCTTGTCGCGCATACTGCCGCTGTTGTCGATCACCAGTCCCATGCTGACGGGAATGTCCTCGCGCTTGAAGATGGAGAGTTTCTGCTCGACTTTGTCTTCGTAGACACGGAAATTGTCCTGGGTGAGACCTTCGACGAATTTGCCGCGGTCGTCCAAAACCGTGGTGTGGAGAACCACGAGGTTGACATCAAGCTTGATGCGGCCGCCCGATTGTCCGGGCGGCTGGGATTTGGGGGCATCCGGAGAAGGCGGGGCAGGCGGCCCATTTTGCACAGGGATCTGGCCGTAGCCTGGCGCCACGGAGAGAAGGCCGCATAGTAAAGCTAAGACGCCACTGAAAAGAGTCAACCGCAGAATTCGACGAGGCTCAGTGAGCAGGGGCGTAGTATCCGGTCTTTGAGTACACCGTGAGGGGGGGGAGTCCTTTGGGCGGACGCAGCTTGACCTTGATCTTGCGCCACCTTGCATCACGGACGTGGTTGCTCGGTCGGTATCCCAGAACATATTGGTTGCGCAGCTCCATGCCGATCTTGGACGCGATGTCCGGCAGATCATTTAGATGCTCGACGGCAAAGACGCGTCCACCCGTAAGTTCTGTGATCTCGGAAAGGAGCGACGGACCGTTGAGCTCTTCCGGCGTACGATTGCGATAACCAAGCGGGTCAAAAATGCCGATGGCATAGAGCTGAGTATCGGCTTCTTTCACGAGCCGCTTGATATCGTTCTCGTTATACCTACTATGATTATCACCTCCATCGGAGAGGATGAGCAAGGCACGTTTGGCGTTGTGTGCACCCCTCATCTGGCTAAGGCCAAGATAGATTGCATCGAGGAGAGCGGTCCTGCCCTTTGGGGCAGTCATCATCATGCGGCTTTGAAGGTCTTCGACGCTGTTGGTGAAGGTGCTGGTAAGTTCGGCCCTTTCATTGAAACTCACCAGGAAGAATTCGTCCTGGGGGTTTGCGGTTTTGAAGAATTCGAGGGCCGCTTCACGGGCCTTGTCGACCTTATTGGCCATGCTGCCGCTAAAATCGAAAATGACACCGATGGAAATAGGGACGTCTTCCGAAGAAAAACTAACAATTTCCTGCTCGACGTTGTCTTCAAAGACGCGAAAGTTGTCTGGATCAAGGCCGGTAACAAGGCGATTGAACGGGTCGGTCACCGTAACGTTGACCAAGGCGAGGTCCACATCGGTGCGGATGACTTTTCCGGGCTTGATGGAGACAGGAGGGGTGTCGTGAGAGATCTCGCCTAACTTGGGGACTGCCGCAGTGGCCGGAGGCGCGACCAGTTTCGGTTCGACGGGATTATCCTGAGCCAGTAAAGGCAAACTGAGGCATAGAACCCCAACACAGGCAAACAGACGAAGAACTGTGAACCCGAGAAATGCGCGCGAGTTGCAGCAGTCGCGTGTCACGGAACCCCCATCCCCTCGGGTGACCGAGAGGACCGCGCGGAGACCTCATCATAGCACTGGTTTTAGGGAAGGCAAGCCCCGCCGTTGGCAGTCTGCGAACGGGCCCGTGGCGCTGGCGGTGTGTTAGCATCGCGGTGAGGTCGATAATTGAGGCTAGAGCCATGAACGATCCGGAAGTCGTTGTAGTGATTCCGTCGCGCTTCGGTTCGACGCGACTGCCGGGGAAGCCCCTGGTCACCCTGGCCGGTAAACCGATGGTGCAACACGTGTACGAGCGCGCCAAGAGGGCTCAAACGGTGCATAAGGTATTGGTGGCCACCGACGATCAACGCATTATGGATGTGGTGAAGGGGTTCGGAGGCGAGGCCCGGATGACACGGACCGACCACCGGACCGGGACGGAACGGATTGCCGAGGTTGCTGCTCGTGAAAAAGGGGACATTTTCGTGAATGTGCAGGGAGACGAGCCGCTGATCGACCCGGTGGCAATTGACATGGCGGTCGGCGCGTTGCTGGAGGATTCCGAAGCGCAGATCTCGACCGTGGCTACGGCGATCCGGCACGCGGGCGACATCATGGATCCGAACGTAGTGAAGACGGTGCTTGATTTCGATGATAACGCTCTGTATTTCTCGCGGGCACCGATTCCCTGGGTGCGAGACACGCAGCAGAAGGTCCACGTTAAGTACTGGAAGCACCTCGGGCTGTATGCCTTCCTGCGCGAGGCGCTGCTTGAATATGCGACGCTGCCCCAGGGGGAACTCGAACGGATCGAGCAATTGGAGCAACTGCGTTGGATGGAGAATGGCTGGAAGATCCGGGTGGCAGAAGTGGCGCACGACGCCGTCAGTGTGGACGTGCCCGAGGACGTGGCGCGGGTAGAGAAGTTGCTGCTCGTGGAGGAGCACCCTGCGGCGTGAGACCCGCCCTAAATCCCCTACTGCTGGACGGCAAGTCCGCCGGTTGCGCGGGCGCTGTCGGAGCACACGAGCAGAACGGTGGTTGGATTCGCGAAATAAGCCTGAAAATTGATGGTTGTGGAGGAAGAGCCGCCAAGCGCGAACTTGTATAAGTTGTTGGCGGTGCCGTCGCCGTTGATGCTTAGCGTGCCGCCAACGCCGATGTCGGTGAAAAGCTGGTTCGAGCTGAGGCCCAGTTCCACATAATCGACAACGCCAGAAATGTTGTTGCTGGACGCATTGGAAAGTGTGTACTGGCCGGTGAAATCCTCTTTGAAAGGCACAGCAGTGGAAGAGCCGAGTTGAACACCGCTCCAGTTGAAGGTGTACGAGGCGGCGGTTCCCGCCACGCTGAAGGGCCCTGCGGTCTGGGAATGGAAGGGACCATCAGCGACAATGCTCAAGGACGTCTGCTGAACGTCGGCCTGAGTCGCAGAAATCATGTAGAACACATTGCTGAAAGTGCCAGGCGAGGCATTGAAAGTGAAAGTGCCACGCCCGCTGCCTGCATTGGCCGTGTCAATTAGATAGGTTGCCGAGGAAGTGGAGCCTGAAGAAACGTGGGTGTAGTTCCCGTCGTTGTTGTAATCCATCGAAATCGAATTCAAGTTGCCGCTTCCATCGGCGGTGAAGCGCGCCGCCAAAACAACGGGGCCCTGGTTGCCAGTGACCTGGGCGCCGCTGACCAGATAGACGAAGCTGCCCGTGAAATCGGAATTCTGGCGTGGAACGGTGGAAGCCTGTTGCAGCACCTGACCGGCACTTCCTCCGAGGGAATCTTCCTCAAGCGCAACGACTCGCGTGGAATTCACAATGTAGAAGGCGTAGGTTCTGCCGTTGAAGGTCATTGTGCCACGGCCGAAGCTGGTTCCATTTCCGCTGGAGTCCAGGGCATAAGTCCCTGAGGCAACAGCAGTAGCTCCTGAGGGAGCGGTGGCATTACCGTCGTTGGTGTCCATGACACCCTGGGTGATTTTGCCGTTTCCGTCAAAATTGATTTCGCCCACAAGGGAAATGGGGGCAACGGCGGCGGAAACAAAGGAAACACCCGAAAAATCAAAGACAAAATGATTCAGAAGAGCGCTCGTCGAAAAATCGGTATTGGTCTGAATATAAAAGCTCCCACTGCTTGTACCATTCAGGTCGGTTTGCAGCAGAAAGCCGGCGCCGCCTGATTGCAACACGGCATTCAGCTGGAGACCGCCGCCGGTGGAGGCCTGCAGCACGATCAAGCCGCGTCCGTTAGGCTGAATCTGGTAATTTCCGCCAGTAAAGCTGACAAGATTTGCAGGCCCGGAAGTGCCGAGGCTCACCACATCTTCGAGTCCTCCTGTAATGTTCCCCGCGCCGTCGGCGGTAAAGCTGCCTGCTCGGGCGATATAGGCGCCGGTCGTACCGAGGCCACTCATCAAAAAGGCATACTGGCCCTTCAGGCTGGCGTTTGAAAAGTTTCCCGTGGGAGGCGCTGGAGTAATGTTCGAGCCGCCACCGCAAGCCACCAGGAAGCCCGCTAGGGTGAGCAGGGCGAGGGTCCCCTTCGTTGGCATCCGCATTGGTCCTCGTTGATAATAGACGCTTTCGCCGGGAGCGCAAGCTCGCGGACAGCAGCAGGACACGTCAGCTTTTCCGCGGGAGCGCTAACCCACGGAGAGTGAAGGAGGTTGCGCGGAACGATAGGAATTTGCGATGCGAGGGTGCCAAGAGTTCGCATTGACACACCGTGCGGCGTCGAACATAATTGTATGTACGTCAATCCTGCGGAGGTTCGATAAGCTCAAGTCTGCGCGGTGCGGACACGAGCGACCCGGATGGCGCCAAAATATATTTTTGTAACTGGCGGTGTTGTTTCTTCTCTTGGTAAGGGCGTTGCAGCATCCTCAATCGGTTGTCTTCTCGAAAGTCGCGGCTTCAAAATAACAATTCAAAAATGCGACCCGTACCTGAATGTAGACCCTGGTACGATGAGTCCTTTTCAGCACGGCGAAGTGTTTGTCACCGATGACGGCGCCGAGACCGACCTTGACCTGGGTCATTATGAGCGGTTTACCCACGTCAAACTGTTTCGCGACAACAATTGGACGACCGGACGCATCTACGAAACGATCCTAGGGAAAGAGCGGCGGGGAGATTACCTGGGCAAGACGGTGCAGGTGATTCCGCACGTCACCAACGAAATC
>Ga0207862_1000529_pt1 | contig 11540 bp, 9 predicted proteins | sample LuqExpMetageno81_FD_187838 | JGI IMG/M metagenome (GOLD analysis project Ga0207862, IMG submission 187838) | Tropical forest soil microbial communities from Luquillo Experimental Forest, Puerto Rico - Sample 81 (SPAdes) | ecosystem: Environmental > Terrestrial > Soil > Tropical forest ... | reverse complement strand
TTCATGGCCGCCTGCAAAAGTTCTTCCACGTGGGCGGGGTCGGCGCGGCCCGTCGTGTCACAAAAGCAGATTTCGGCATCCGGCTTCAATGCGACCAGTCTTTCGAGCAAGCTGAGGGCTTTGGCAACAGGGATGCGCCCTTCGAAGGGACAGTCGAACGACGTCGCCAGATCGAGGCGCATCTCGATATTCGAGGGGATCGACTTGAGCAGACGTCCGTATTCTAGCGCTGACTCGTCGGGCGTCCGTCGAACGTTATTCCGGTTGTGCGACTCAGAGACGGAAAGAACGAACACAAGCTGCTTTGCGCCTGCAGCGACGGCCTCACGGCCCCACTTCTCGTTGGGCACGAGCACCTGCGGTTTGAGCTGCGGATAGTTGGCGCAGGCAGCCAGGATTTCCCCGGTGTCGCGCATTTGAGGCAACGCCTTTGCGCTGACAAAGGATCCGATCTCGATCCGCCGGAGGCCCGCTTTCACGAGCATCCGCAACAGGGAAAGCTTCGTATCAGTGGGAATGAAGGGGAGGATCCCCTGATAGCCGTCGCGCGGGCCGACTTCGACGATTTCGACGTGATCAGACGATGCTTGGCTCATGACACAACGCCTTCTTCATGCAAATTCGCGATCTCGCTATCATCCAACCCGAGATCATTCCTGAGAATCTCGTCAGTGTGAGCGCCGACTGGTGGCCCCGCCCAGCGGATGGAGCCCGGATTTTCGGGCACATGTGGGACGATGCCGGCGTGCAGCACCTTGCCGAAAAGCGGATCCTGTACCTCCCGCACCATGCCCCGCGAGAGGAATTGCTTGTCGGCGGCGATCTCCGCCGCGGTAAAAACCAGCGTCGCTGGAACGTCGGCATCTTCCAGCATGCGGTCGAGCTCAGCAGCCGTGAACTGAACGGTCCACGCACCGATCGCGCGGTCCAACTCCGCTACATTTTCGACGCGCATGCGATTACCCTTGAAGCGTGGATCGCTGGCAAGCTCTGGCCGCTTCATCAGCGTGACCAGCCGCTCAAAGATCGGATCTGAATTGCCTGCAATCAGTATCCAGCCGCCATCTGATGTCGGGTAGGCGTTTGATGGCGCCGCCGTGGGAATGCGGGCGCCCTGCGGTTGCCTGACCGAACCGAATACGCCGTATTCGGGAAGCAGGCCTTCCATCATGCTCAGGATCGATTCGGTTAAAGCAACATCAAGCGAAAGACCCCGTCCAGCGCCGTTGCTATCCTTGCGGTCGCGGGCCCATAGAGCGGCCATGACGCCAAAGGCGGCATAGAGGCCCGCAATCGAATCGCCGATAGAAATGCCGACCCGTACCGGAGGCAGATTTGACATACTTGGCGGATGGTTGGTGAGATAGCGGAGGCCACCAATTGCTTCGCCGATGACGCCAAATGCAGCACGATTGCGATAGATGCCGTCCTGCCCATAGCCAGAGATTTGCGCAATCACCAGACCGGGCCGTGCGGCCTCGAGCTTTTCACGCTCGAAGCCCATTTTAGCGAGCTGTCCGGGCCGGTAATTTTCGACGACGGCGTCACACGTCCGAACCAGATCCAGCACCAGTTTGGTAGCCCGCGGTTTTTTCAGGTTCATGGCGATGCAACGTTTGTTGCGTGCGTGCATCGACCACCAGGGCGCGCCCGCGCCGTCGACCTGTCGTCCCCATTGACGCACTGGATCGCCCCCAAGGGGCTCAATCTTGATCACATCGGCGCCGAGATCCGCGAGGAGACGCGTGCAAAAGGGGGCGGCGACAAAGTGACCGAGTTCGAGAATGCGTAGCCCGGTTAAAGGCCCGTGCGACAAGGGTGCAGTAGCGGATGGATCGACTGATTTTTCGACAGCCATGATGTGACTCCACGCTCGTCAGGCCACACGGTCACTCTTAGTATTTTTGGTACCGATGCGTTCGCGCAGCCAATTGATGACGCCACCCCGCAACAGCAAATCGATTTGGCGCGCAGACAGGTCATGGCGCAACTGAAGCGGCTTCCCGTTGATCTTCGCCGTGATGGTCGGACCATTCGTTAGCGCTGCTTCAATGCGCGCAATCTCGACGACATCTCCGATCTCCAGATGATCGAAGACCGTCGGGTCGTCGAAGGTCAGGGGGAGAACGCCGAAGTTGATCAGATTTTGCCAATGGATCCGAGCGAAGCTCTTTGCAAGCACGACCTCCAGGCCAAGATAGCGCGGTGCAAGCGCCGCGTTCTCGCGACTTGATCCCTGACCGTAATTGGCGCCTGCGACAATGGCATGGCCTGAACGCGCGGCCCCGCGCTGACGGGAACGTTTAGCGTAAGTGTCGTCAATTACCTCAAAAGTGAACTCGCTTGTCTTCGGAATATTTGACCAATACGGCATTACGCGCGCGCCGGCAGGCATAATATCGTCGGTCGAAATGTCGTCGCCGACCTTCAGCAAAATGGGCACCTTGATCGTATCAGCGATGCGAGCAAGTTCAGGAAGAGTGGTGATGTTCTCTGTCTTTTCGAGTCGGACAATCTTGGCTTCAGCCGGCGGTAGCGGCGGTAAAAGCATTGATGTGTTGATGACGGGCGAAACCGGAGCCAGGACAGGTTCGTAGGAAAGACCGAGCGAACGAGGGTCGGTGATGACGCCGGTGAGCGCGGACGCCGCCGCGGTCTCGGGACTACAGAGAAAAACGCTATCCTCGCGCGTACCGGAACGACCGGGAAAGTTGCGGGGGACGGTGCGCAGGGAATTGCGTCCTGATGCCGGCGCCTGGCCCATGCCGATGCAACCGTTGCAGCCGGCTTGATGAATTCGAGCGCCTGCATGAACCAGATCGGCCAAGCGACCCTCTGCGATTAGGGTTTCAAGCACCTCGCGTGAACTCGGATTGATGTCGAATGATACTCGATCGTGGACCTGACGCCCTTTCACCATGGCGGCCGCGATCGCAATGTCGCGGTAGCCGGGATTGGCCGATGAACCGATATAGGCTTGATAAATTTCTTGACCCGCGACCTCGCGCACCGGAACAACATTGCCCGGGCTCGATGGTTTTGCGATCAGGGGCTCGAGGGAAGAGAGATCGATCTCTTCATGTACGTCGTAGGTGGCGCCCGGATCAGCGGCAAGCGGAAGCCAGTCCGTTTCGCGGCCTTCGCTGCTCAGGAAAGCTCGGGTTGCCTCATCGGAAGGGAAGACGCTGGTCGTAGCGCCAAGTTCAGCGCCCATGTTGGCGATGACGTGACGATCCATCGCCGTAAGACACTTAAGGCCTGGACCGTAATATTCGATGATGCGTCCAAATCCGCCCTCTACGCCATGTCGGCGGAGAATCTCGAGAATCACGTCCTTCGCGCTGACCCAGTCGGGCAGCTCACCGGTCAGTCGGACGCCCCATATCTGCGGCATCCGCAAATAGAGAGGTTCTCCGGCCATTGCCAGCGCGACCTCAACACCGCCGGCACCGAATGCGAGCATGCCGAGCGAGCCCGCGGCCGGTGTATGGCTGTCGGAACCAACAAGCGTCAGGCCAGGCTTGCCGAACCGTTGCATATGTACCGGATGGCTTATCCCGTTGCCAGGACGGCTGTACCAGACCCCGAAACGCCGGCAAGCGCTTCGCAGGAATAGATGTTCGTCGGCGTTGAGATGATCGTTCTGGACCAGGTTGTGATCGACATATTGTGCGGCGAGCCCGACCTTCACGCGATCAATTCCCATCGCTTCGAGTTCAAGCATGACAAGCGTGCCGAGCACGTCCTGTAAGAGAGTCTGATCGACCGAGAGTGCGATCTCCTGGCCCGGCGTCAGGCCGCCCGTGACCAGGTGCGAATGGACAAGCTTCTGTGCCAGATTGAAGGCCATCGGCATTTCTCCCGCTGCCAGTGCATCCATGCCGCAGCCTGAACCGGCAGCGTGCGTCTGCGTTTGAGGTCAGCCGCGCTCGTAGGTTCATGCCGCGCAAAATCGACATTTCATGCAGGGCGGCAAACCCTTCTCGCGTCCGTGGCCCGATTTCTTCATTCCTCCGAAAGGTAGCTCGATCCCGTCGCCTGGCGCGACGGTATCGGCCTCATCCGCGATGAACTGCACACTGAGCACAGGTGCGAAAAAACTTCTTTGACAGCGAGTTCAACGGTCTGCGGCCGTTGGCGACAACATGAGAAGAAGCACAGCCAATGTGCATCAATGCCGGAACCGCCGATGCATGACACGTGGTTCGATGAATGCAATTACCGAGGGAGAGCATCGGGATGGAGACGCGGCGACTGGGAGAACTCAGCGTTTCCGCTGTCGGCCTGGGGTGCATGGGCATGAGCCACGCCTATGGCGGGCAGCCCGTAGCAGAATCGATTGCCACTATCCGCCGCGCTGTCGAGCTCGGGGTCACGCTGTTCGACACTGCCGAAGTCTACGGTCCCTATGAAAACGAAATCTTGCTTGGCAAAGCGCTGAAGGGCGTGCGCGACAGAGTCGTTATCGCCACCAAATTCGGGTTCAAAATCGCGCCGGAAGGAAGGTCAGGCTCCGATCGCATGATTGGTGTGAACGGGACGCCGGAGAACGCGAAGAAAGTCGCCGATGAGAGCCTCAAGCGATTGGGGATCGAGGTGATCGATCTCTACTATCTCCATCGCGTCGACCCGACTGTGCCGGTCGAGGATTCCGTCGGCGCAATGGCCGACCTCGTGAGGGCGGGAAAGGTCCGCTATCTCGGTCTGTCCGAGGCGAATGCGGAGCAGATCAGGCGCGCACACGCGGTATATCCAATCACGGCATTGCAAAGTGAATATTCCTTGTGGGAACGGAATGTCGAAGCCGAGATCCTGCCGACGCTACGCGAATTGAACATCGGATTTGTTTCTTTCGCGCCACTGGGCCGCGGCTTTCTCACCGGAAGAATCGCAAGTGCGGGTGACATCGCGCCGGGCGATTTCCGGGAAAAGCTTCCCCGTTTCCAGCCGGAGGCGTTGGCGGCGAACGCGCGGCTGCTGATCGCCATCGAAAACATCGCCACGGCGCTGGGACGCACGAAGGCGCAGGTTGCGCTGGCTTGGGTGCTCCACAAGGGTCGCGACATCGTCCCCATTCCGGGCACGCGGCGCATCTCGCGGCTCGAAGAGAATGTGCAGGCTACGGACGTTCGGCTTTCACCGGCCGAGGTGGATGCACTCGACGTGGCGATGCCGCCGGATCAGATTGTCGGCGATCGCTACGGACAGGCGGGCGCGTGGGCATCAAAGAACACGAGTAAGTGACGGCACTAATCAAAATTCCCCGTCGCTGTTGCATCGTCGAGGCTGGAATCCTACAAACGACGGGCGAGGGGACGGGGAGAGACGCATGACACCAACTCCATTCAGGCTCGAGATATCCGAAGCCGATATTGAGGACCTGAAGATGCGCCTGACACACACGCGCTTCCCCGATCAGGCGCCCGGCGCGCCTTGGGCCTACGGGACCGACCTCGCCTACATGCGCGATCTAATCCCCTGGTGGCGCGACCAGTTCGACTGGCGTGCGCAGGAGGCAAAACTGAATGCGTTTCCGCAATTCAAGGTGCCGCTGCACGGGATCGACGTGCATTTCATTAGGGCCGAGGGAAAAGGGCCCCATCCGATGCCGCTGCTTCTGATGCACGGATGGCCCGGCAGCGTCTTTGAATTCATGGAGATCATTCCGCGCCTGACTGACCCGGCGCGATTCGGCGGTGACCCACGCGACGCCTTTACGGTCATCGCGCCGTCGCTGCCCGGCTTTGGTCTGTCGTTCCGGCCTGGTCAACCTCGTTTCAGCATCGAGCAGATCGCCGACTGCCTGCACGACCTGATGAAAAATGTTTTGGGATTCGAACGGTTCGGAGCCCAGGGCGGCGATTACGGCGCATTCACCGCCACTCGTCTCGGCATCGCGCATCCTGGCCCGCTGATGGGCATCCATCTGAATTTTTTGGTGGTACGGCGTGATCTGCCGGTGCCAGCAAAGCCATCGCCGGAGGAACGGATCTACTTCGACGATCTGGCGAGATGGACCAAAATGGAAATCGGTTATCAGCAGATCCAGGGCACGAAGCCGCAGACGCTCGCCTATGGGTTGACGGATTCTCCGGCGGGATTGGCCGCGTGGCTCGTGGAAAAATTCCGTACATGGTCGGATTGCGAGGGTGACGTCGAGCGTGTGCATTCGCGTAATTCATTGCTGGCGAATATCTGCTTTTATTGGTTCACCGGTGCGATCGGCTCCTCCTTCTGGCCCTACTACGCGAGAATTCACCATGCCTGGCCGATCCCCGATGGGGCAAAGGTGATGGTTCCAACCGGATATGCCGCGTTTCCGAAGGAGATCATTCGTCCGCCGCGACCGATTGCAGAGACGGTCTATGGCAATATTCGGCGCTGGACACCGATGGCAAAGGGAGGGCACTTCGCGGCGATGGAGCAACCCGACGTGTTGGCAGCCGATATCGCGGCGTTCTTTCGGGGACTTCGATAGGGGATGCCGCGATCCTGCCGACCTCGCGCCAGCGGGGGGTCAGCGCGATTGCCGCAAACGCTTCGCCGAGCCGGACGAGCTTACCAAAACGGCGCGGGTGAACCGCGCCGTTGCAGTATCAGCCGAGCTTGCCGACAGTCTTTTCCAACAGGCCCCAAGCCGCGTCGCCGTACTTCTTCTTCCACTCGGCGTAGAAGGACGTGTCTGCAAGCGCCTTGCGAAATGTTTCGCGATTGACGTCGACGAACGTAATACCCTTCGCAGTCAAATCAGCCTTCAGGCTTTCGCTTAAGCTGGCGATGTCACCGCGTTGATCGACCGCGGATCGATTGATCTCGTCGGTAATGATCTTCTGCAGATCAGCCGGCAGGAGCGCGAAAGAGCGCTTGTTGCCAAGGACCCAATAGCCGTCCCAGACGTGGCCGGTAAGGCTGCAGCTCTTCTGTACCTCGTAAAGGCGTGTGGTGGCGATGATGGCGAGCGGGTTTTCCTGCCCTTCGACGATCTTGGTCTGCAGCGCCGTGTAGAGCTCATTGAAATTGATCGGCGCCGGCGCCGCGCCGATTGCCTTGAACAGAGACGTTAGCGGCGGTGCAGGCGGAACGCGGATCTTGAAGCCGTTGAGGTCTTCCGGCGCGCGGATTTCCCTGGTCGACGAGGTGATGTGGCGGAAACCGTTGTCCCAAATCTTGGAAAAGGCGAAGATCGGTGTCTTCGCTATTTCCCCGCGAATATAGTCGCCAAGCTCGCCATCCATCGTCCGCCAGATCGTATCGTAGTCCTTGAAGGCGAAGCCGAGGCTCGTCATTCCGGAGGAGGGTACCAAGGTCGCAAGAATCAGCGATGACAGATTGAAGAAGTCGACGCTGCCATTGCGCACCTGCGCGAGCAGATCGGTGTCGGATCCGAGCTGGTTCGCGGGAAACAGCTTGATATCGACTCGACCGGACGTCGCTTCGCGAATGCGATTCAACGCTTCCTGCGCGCGAATGTTGACGGGATGGGTAGGATCCTGACCCGTCGCGTATTTGAGTTCAAATTCGGCGGCGTGCGCCGGCCGCTTGAGAATGGCGACCAGCGGGATACTTGCAGCGCCAGCGAGAACAGCGCGACGGCTTAGTCCTTTGTGAGTGATCGACATCTTTCCTCCCGGTTGATTTATTGTAGTTGTTGGCTGTTCCACTGCGACGCGTTCAAGACGTTCGCGGCTGTTGGCCGTTTAGCGCGTGGTAAGCACGGATGACCTGGCTATCATCGGCAGCTCCGTCACCCCGGCCCGAGACGGATAAAAATAGCTGATGCGAAAGCGCCGCCAGCGGCAGTGCCGCGCAGCTCTCGCGCCCCGCCTCCAAAACGATACCGAGATCCTTGACGAAGATATCGACGGCGCTCGTGACTTCCGGCTCGGCTTGCAACATGCGCGGCCCGCGATTCCTCAGCATCCAGCTCGCCGCCGCCGTATCCTGCATGATGCCAAGCACGGCGGCCGCATCCACGCCCATCTTTTCCGCAAATGCGAGCGCCTCGGCCGCTGCGGCGATGTGGACGCCGCAGAGAAGTTGATTGATCGTCTTGACGACGGCTCCCTGCCCAGGCTTGTCTCCGACGTGCATGACGCGGCTTCCCATCGCCTCGAGCAGGGGACGCACCGCTGCGAATGCGCCGATTTCTCCCGCCGCCATAATTGTGAGAGAGGCTGCTTCTGCGCCGACCGTGCCGCCCGATACCGGTGCATCGACAAACCGGTATCCCAGGGCTTGGACGCGCGCGGAAAGTTTTTCTACCGTCTTTGGTGGACAGGTCGCCATCAGGCACACGACCGCGCCTGCCGAAGCGGCTGTCAGTGCGCCGTCATCGAACAAAATATTCTCAGCCTGCGCAGCGTTGACGACCATCAGCACGATCGTATCGGCGTCCGTGGTTGCCTTGGCGGCCGAAGCTGCAACTGCTCCGCCCGCTTGCTTCAGGTAGTCGACTGCGGCGGGATTGAGATCGAAGCCGTGAACGTTGAAGCCGCGTTGGGCGAGATTGCGCGCCATCTGGCGCCCCATCGCTCCGAGTCCGATGAAAGCAATTTTTTTCATGGTTCGCCTTGGGAACGCTCGGTTCTCACAACCAGGTCTTGACCGCTTTTGCGACCGCCTCCGACGACAGGCCGTACCTGTCGTGCAGCGTCGGAAGCGCACCGGCGGCGAGAAACTCGTCGGGCAATGCGATTTGCCGGAAAGCCGGATGAATGCCTGAACGCATCAGCAGGCCCGCAACCGCCTCGCCAAGGCCACCGATCACGGTGTGGTTTTCAGCGACGACGACCAGACGCCCCGACTGACCGGCCTCGCGGAGTATCGTCCTGGTGTCGAGCGGCTTGATTGTTGGAACATGAAGCACCGCAGCATCCACGCTGTCGTTCGCAAGGGCCTTTGCTGCTTCGAGGGCACGCATCGTCATAATGCCCGAGGAAATGATCAAAACGTCTTTTCCACCGCGGATCAACTTGGCTTTGCCAAGCTCGAATTTGTAATCATATTCGTCGAGGACCAGCGGTACCTGGCCACGCAGGAGTCGCATATAGACCGGCCCCTGATGAGCGGCGATAGCAGGCACGGCTTGCTCGATTTCGAGCGCATCGCAGGGGTCGATCACCGTCATGTTCGGCATGGCGCGAAAAAGCACGAGATCCTCGGTCGCCTGATGGCTCGGCCCATAGCCCGAAGTCAGGCCCGGCAGGGCGCAGACGATTTTCACGTTGCGGTCTTCTTCCGCAATCGTCTGGTGGATGAAGTCGTAGGCTCGGCGTGACGCAAACACCGCGTAGGTCGTCGCGAATGGCGTGAAACCCTCGGCTGCCAGACCTGAGGCTGCGCCGAACAGAAGCTGTTCGGCCATGCCCATCTGATAGTAGCGATCGGGAAATTCCTTCGCGAAGATATGCAGGTCGGTGTATTTGCCGAGGTCGGCCGTCATGCCGATCACATCCGAACGGGCCTGCGCGACCTGGACCAAGGCGTGCCCGAAGGGAGCCGGCTTCGTTTTCTGCCCTTCGGCCGCGATCGATGCGATCATCGCAGACGTGGTCAGGCGCGGCTTGCCGGACGGCACTGATTTTGCGGACTTCATGACTGCCTCCCGGCTTCGAGCGCCGTGAGCGCTAGCTGCCATTCATGTGATTCGACTCGGATAAAGTGGTTCTTTTCACGCTGTTCGAGGAACGGAACGCCCTTACCCATGAGTGTGTCGGCAACGATCATGCGGGGCTTCGGCTCGGGGCAAGCTTTGGCGGCATCGAAAGCCGCTACGACGGCATCGAGATCGTTCCCGTCGACCCGCTGGACGAACCAGCCGAATGCTTGCAGCTTGTCGACCAGCGGCTCGAAGGCCATGACTTGTGTTGAGGGACCGTCCGCCTGCTGGTTGTTGACATCGATGATGCCGATGACGTTGTCGAGCTTGTGGTGGCTCGCCGACTGGATCGCCTCCCAAACCGAGCCCTCGTCGAGTTCTCCATCGGAGAACAGCGTATAGACTTTTGCCGTGGAGCCTTTTCGCTTCAGTCCAAGTCCCATGCCCACGGCGATGCTCAGCCCTAATCCAAGCGACCCGCCAGACATCTCCATTCCCGGCGTATACGAAGCCATGCCGGACATCGGTAACCGGCTTTCGTCGCTGCCATAGGTCTCGAGTTCGACTACAGGGACGATTCCGGCCTCGATCAACGCGGCGTAAAGCGCGATGGCATAGTGTCCGTTCGAGAGCAGGAACCGGTCGCGCCCGTCCCAGGACGGATCGTCCGGTCGATAGCGCATTGCGTGGAAATAGGCGACCGCGAGAACGTCGGAGATATCGAGTGCCTGTGCGATGTAGCCCTGACCCTGGACCTCGCCCATGCGAAGCGCGTTGCGGCGGATGTTGTGGGCTCGCTCTGTGAGCGGGGTCACGTTGGTGAGTGTTTTTCTGTCCGTTTCCATTGATGTCTTCCCTCTCTGGCGCGATCAGTGGATCAACATGCCACCATTGACGTCGATGACCGCTCCCGTGACGTAGGCAGACAAGTCGGAAGCGAGAAAGGTGTAGATTCCCGCGACATCGTTGGCATCGCCGAGACGACCGAGCGGAATGCCCTGAAGTATTTGCGTCTTCATCTCGTCGGTCAGCTTTCCAGCAGTGATATCGGTTCCGATCATACCGGGCGTCACGCAATTGACGCGGATGCCATCCGGTCCGAACTCACGGGCCATCGCCTTTGCCAAACCGAGGACGCCCGCTTTTGCGGCGGAGTAGTGTGGTCCGCCAAAAATGCCACCGCCACGCTGGGCCGAGACCGACGACATGCATGCGATTGATCCGGACTTGCGCTTGCGCATGTGCGGAATAACTGCCTGCGACAGAAACAGGATGCCCTTCAGGTTGACGTCCTGGATGCGATCCCAGTCGCTTGGTGTGATTTCGAGGAATTTTACGGGCTGAGTGACGCCGGCATTGTTGATCAGGATATCGATCCGGCCGAAGGCTCCGATCACCGTCTCGATCGCCTTCGCGCAGGAGGCTTGATCGGCCACGTTGCAAGCGATCCCAAGATGCGGCTCGCCCGGACCTTGTTCGAGGCTCCGTGCCGCGGTTTCTGCTGCGGCGCCGTCGATGTCGAGGATTGCGACCCGGGCTCCTTCGGCTGCGAAGCGGCGGGCAGTTGCAAGACCTATCCCACGCGGTGACGCCGCGCCCGAAATGACCGCCGTTTTGCCGCGAAGCAGCATGCCTTTCCCTCCCGTGTGTTGACTTTCCGAGGCAGCGAACTGGTGCCCGTCTTGTTGGAGACATCGACTAAGGGACGGCTGCAATTTCGACAAACGCGCAGTTGTCTTGGATGGATGAATTTGGTTCACTTATCGTATGCTGCTCTCCAACGTCCCAATCTCGGCGATACGCGCCTTCGAGGCAGCCGCGCGCACCGCACGGGCACTCCCGTCCCCCCGGCACGACGACGACGTGGCCGATGTGGCCGGCGTTGCCGAGGCGACCTTCGAGGAGCCGGCCGTCGAGCACGATGCCGCCGCCCACACCCGTC
>Ga0207862_1000527_pt1 | contig 11549 bp, 11 predicted proteins | sample LuqExpMetageno81_FD_187838 | JGI IMG/M metagenome (GOLD analysis project Ga0207862, IMG submission 187838) | Tropical forest soil microbial communities from Luquillo Experimental Forest, Puerto Rico - Sample 81 (SPAdes) | ecosystem: Environmental > Terrestrial > Soil > Tropical forest ... | reverse complement strand
GGCCAAAGTCAAGGAAGACCTGATCCAAGCCGGCGTCACGCAATTCGGTTCGGGCTGGTGCTGGCTCGCGGTAAAAGACGGCAAACTGACAGTCATGAAAACGCCTAACGGCGAGAATCCGCTCGTGCACGGTGCCAAGCCAATACTCGGCTGCGACGTGTGGGAGCATTCCTATTACATCGATTACCGCAATCGCCGTCCCGACTACCTCAAAGCGTTTTTCGACCACTTGGTGAACTGGGACCACGTCGGCGAAATGTTTGAGGACGCGATGAAGTAGATGACTTCGCATACTAGTCCTGTTCTAAGCGGGGCTTCGAGCCCCGCTTCTTGCATCCGCCAAGCCAAGTGAGCTTAATTCAGCATCGCGCGCATTGACGCATTGTCAGAGCCACAAATGCTCTTCATGACTTGAGCCGTAGATCTGACCGGGGCCGACCGTGCATCAAGCTGCAGCGAAGCCGCTGCGCCTGCGATTAGAGGCAAACCGATCTGCTCGCTGGCTGGATGGGCTGGCGATCGGGGTGCTTGTCGTTACCGCGGCCATCGCGTTCGCCACGTTCCGCGATTACGGCCTCGGCTGGGACGACTACACGCATTCGCAATATGGCGCGCTTCTGGTCTCGCTCTATCAGTCAAACTTCACCGATCAGCGCGCGCTTTCCTTCGTCAACCTATACATGTACGGCGGCGGTTTCGATATCTTGGCGACGCTCGCCGCCAAAATTCTCCCGTTCGGCCTATTCGAAACGCGACGCCTGCTTGGCGCTGCGGTCGGGCTGGTCGGTTTGTTTGCAACGTGGCGGCTCGGACGCCGGCTCGGCGGTCCGCTTGCCGGTCTCTTGGCGATCATCCTTCTGGCCACGTGTCCGTTGTACTACGGCCATATGTTCATAAACGCCAAGGATGGACCGTTCGCTGCAGTCATGGCGATCGCGCTGCTCGGCCTCGTTCGCGCCTTTCAAGAATATCCGCGCGCCACGCCGGCAACCATCGCGCTATGTGGGACTGGCGTCGGTCTCGCCATTGGAGCGCGCGTCTTGGGCGGCTTCGCGGTGGCGAATGCGCTGTTGCCGCTTCCTCTCATCGCGGCGGTTCGCTGGCGCGCGATCGGCGCAAAAGCCGCGTTGGGCGAGTGCGGATCGTTTGTGGTACCGCTCATCCCGGCGGCGATCCTCGCATATCTCGTGATGGGCCTGGTTTGGCCCTGGAGCGTACTCTCTCCGCTCAATCCGTTCCGCGCGGTCGAGTATTTCTCGAATTTCTTTGAGAAGCCTTGGCGCGAACTTTTCGACGGCCAATTGATCCCGGTGATCGATATGCCGCGATCCTATGTGCCGACATTGTTCGCAGTGCAGGTGCCGGAATTGCTGTTGGCGCTCGGTCTTTGCGGCACCGCTGGCGCGATCTTTGTCATTGTGAGGAATGTCGACCGCAGCACAGATGGCGCCGGCCGTCGCGCGGCACAATTTGCGACCGTTCTTGCCGTCATTCTGCCGGTGCTGGTGACCGTCGTGACCCGGCCGGCAATGTATAACGGTATTCGCCACTTCGTCTTCGTGCTGCCGCCGTTCGCGGCACTCGCCGGATTGGCCGGCGCATATATCGCCGACCGTCTTCGCCATTACGGCAAGGTCGCCGCCAGTGTGGGCATTGTGGCTCTTATTGCCGGCATCGCATCTCCCATTGTCGATCTGGCGAGACTGCACCCCTACGAGTACACCGATTACAATCATCTCGCCGGCGGCGTCTCCCGTGCGCGGCAAAGCTACATGCTCGACTATTGGGGTCTGTCGCTGACGCAGGCGTCACGACGGCTGTTGACAGATATTGCCGATCGACATGAGCGGCCGCCTCACGGAAAGTGGACGATCGCAGTATGCGGGCCGCATCCGCCGGTCGCGGTCGCGCTCGGGCCGCAATTCAGCACGACCTGGAATCCCAAAGGAGCCGATTTCGCCATGGTGGTCGGTGAATTCTATTGTGCCAAGCTCGATGCGCCGGTCGTTTTCGACATCGTACGCGAAGGCGTGGTCTATACCCGATTGTATGACCTGCGCGGCCGGTCAGTTTCTTCGCTGCTGACCGTGCCCGGAATCGAGCAAACGAATTACTGATTTTTTCCCGCTCGCGCGGCCACGGGGGAATGAGGCGGCAGGCTTAAGAGCCCTTAAGCGTTCACCGCAATCGGTTCGGCCTCGGTCGGCGGCAGTAATTTCGGCGCAACGAAGCGCCCCCGCTCGATGTCTTCGATCTGCCGATCGATCTGTTTCATCACATAGCGGGAATACGGTCCGACATGAAGATAAAATGCCATCAGCGTGACGATGCCGCGAACCGAATTCGGATTGATCGACATGCAGGTGGTGAATGCTTTCCAAAACCGCTCACGCCCTTCGGGCAGGCGTGACATCAGATCATGCACCAACTTTATGGTGCTCACCCGGCCGCGGATATCACCCTTCGGCAGTTCCTTGCGCCGATCAGAGCAGTCAAGCATCGCGGCGAGCCGTTCCAATCGTCCGCAAAATGCATCCGGATCGTAAATGCGCTCTAAGATCTTCCTGTAATCGCGCAGGATGTCCAAACGCGGCCGCTTGGTCTCGTAATTCACCCCGGCGGTGCACTGATCGCCTTTACCGGCCGGCGCCGCATCATGGTCGACGTGCAAGCGGCCCTCGCGCGCCAGCCGACGCGTGAGCTGGGTGTTCGGCAGTGCGTAAAGCAAGCCCACCATCGCGATCGGAATGTTGGCTTCCTCAATTAGATCGATCATCGGCTGCGCAACCGCCCCCTTCTCGGTGTCGAAGCCGACGATGAAGCCGGCAGTGACCGACATGCCGGCGCGGTAAATCTTGTGAACGCTCTCGGCGATGCTGCGCCTTGTATTCTGCTTTTTGCGCGCCGCCGCGAGCGTTTCCTCGTCCGGACTTTCGATGCCGACGAAGATCGCGAAGAAATTGCTCCGCCGCAGCATCTGCAACAGCTCTTGATCGTCGGCGAGATTGAGTGATGCCTCGGTCGTGAACTCGAATGGATAATCGTGCTCCTTAACCCATGTCTCGAGCACGGGCAGGAAAGCTTTGATGGCCTTTTTGTTGCCAATCAGATTGTCATCGACGAAATCGACGTGGCCCCGATAGCCGAGCCGGTACAGCGCTTCGAGCTCGGCGAGCATTTGCACATGGGTTTTGGTCCGCGGTGCGCGGCCATAAAGCTCGATGATGTCGCAAAACTCACAGGTGAATGGGCAACCGCGCGAGAATTGCACGCCGATATAGAGATACTGGTCGAATTTCAGAAGGTCGAAACGCGGAATCGGCGTCTTGGTGACGTCGACCTGGAATTTCGGCGCCTCGAAAGTACCCTCGCGCTGGCCCTCCTCCCAGGCGGCGATGAATTTGTCGAGGATACCCTCGGCCTCGCCGACCACCCGGAAGTTGGCGGCGGCGTAGCGGTGCGGGCTTGAGCTCACGTCAGGGCCGCCGACCGCGACCGGCAAGCCGCGGGCGCGGCACATTTCGATGAGATCGAGCGTGTCGGCCTGCTGAAACAGCATGCCGCCGGTCATCACCATATTGGCCCAGGCGAGATCGCTCTCCGCAAGTTCCTCAGTGTTACGATTGACCAGCCGGACATTCCACGATTTGGGCAACAGCGCCGCGACCGTGATCAGGCCAAGCGGAATGGCGGGATAACGCGCGCCGACCAGCTCGCAGGCTTCGGAAAAATTCCAGAAGGAATCCGCCATGAAGCGCGGATAGATCATGAGCACGTTGCAGACGGTCGCCGCCGGCAAAGTGGCAATGTCACTGCGCTGCTGTTCCAAGCGATCCCCACCCCGTGCTGCACGGCACAATGCGCGCAGTATGGCCGGATTGAACGATAATTCAAGAACAAAGCTGTTCGCCAAAGACCTCAGCGCGCGGGGAAGAAATACAATGCCACCATGGCTTTACGGCCGTGGGCTGCGACGGCGGCTGAGTTCCATCGGAAATCTCGTGTGCGCAACGCGGCCGCGCCGCCTGGGCGAAGCGATCTGTGATGCGACCGCGATCCAGGCGAGAGCCTCACGAGCGGGTTGTTACTGGGCTGAGAAATTCTGATCGCTGTAAGGCAGCAGGACTGGGCGCTGCATCAGGATGAAGGCGTGATCGAGCGTGCTATGGCACGCGTTGCAGCCGGCGCTTAGCCGATCGAAGGCGGACACAAACGCCTCATGGTCTTTACTCTCGATCGCCTTTTCCAATCTGGAAATCGCGCCGCCGACATGCTGTTGCGCCAAGTCGCCGCCGAGAAGCTTGGCGACGTCGTCAAAACCATCCTTCAATTGATCGATTTCGTAATCCGCCAATGGCCAATTGCGGGAATCGCCGGCAAACCACAATTTGATGTGGCGCATTTGCTGCTGAACCATGATCTCGCTTAGGTGAGGCAGCCCTTCCGTCTCGTCTACGGCTCCCCCTCCCTGTTTGCCGCTGTCTTGTGCGCAAGCGAGGCCTGCGGCGAGCAGCACCGTTGCGAGCAGTGCGGCGAACATCGACTTCATAGCACTCTCCTCGCGGGCGCCATGACTAACCGACCGGCGCCAGCGATTCGCTGCAGGCCTTCGCGTGAGCATCCTGGCAGGCTTGGTAGAGCGCAGGGCAGGCTTTTGCCGCATTAAGCGCCGCATCGATCGTCTTGATACGGTCCGCCACGACGCGCGACTGTTCGTTGTAAATCAACACCGCATCGATGCGCTCGATGCCGCGGTCCGTCATCAACAATCGTTCCGCTCCCGTGAAGAAAGCGGTCGCCGTTTTGATCGCATCATTGAGCTTCCGGGTGTACTCGGTATTGAGTTTCGGATCCGGCTTGACGGCGCGTGCTTGCACGGCAAGCGCCGTGTAGAGCACGTTGAGCTTGAAATAGGCGCCGCCGCATTGTGCGAGTGCGAGCCAATACGGTTTCCCGGCGAACGCGGCCGGCGCCGTAACCATTGCATCCCGCTTATCGATCGAAACGGCCGGCGCCGGTCGTTCGGTTTCTTTGGGCTCCCGTTCACGGCGATGGCGCGTCTGCGCGTTCACGCTGGCCGCAACCAGCGCGGTCACAAGGATGAGGACCAGTTTGGCAGTGGTTGTTCTTCTCATCTTATGGCGTTTCAAGGTACGGCGGCGCAATTATAGCCCGGTTCAGAACTTCTCCACCCAAGGCCGCAACTCGATTTCCCAAGCCCACGCGCTTCGCGGCTGCCGCAACAGATCCATATAAGTCTGCGCGATAGCATCCGGATCGAGCAAGCTGTCAGGTTTGTCCGATGGGACGGGCCGGGCTTGGCTGCGGACGCCGCCGTCGATCACGACATGGCCGATGTGTATTCCATGTGGCGATAGTTCACGCGCCATGCTTTGCGCCAATCCGCGCAGAGCAAATTTGCCCATCGCGAAGGGCGCCGACTGGGCATAGCCTTTTACGCTCGCCGAGGCCCCGGTAAACAAGATCGCGCCATGGCCGCGCGGCAGCATGCGCTTGACTGCTTCCTGGGCAACTAGAAACGCGCCGTAGGCGGTAACCGCAATCGATTTTTCGACCTCGGCGGGCGCGAGGGCGACAAATGGTCCCCTGGTGCGATAGCTGGCGTTGTAGACGACGACGTCCGGCGCGCCGAAGCGTTCGTCTAGCTGAGTGAATAGATTGCTCACCTGGCCGCGGTCGGTGGCGTCGCAGGCCAGCGCCACCGCACCCGTCTCCTTGGCGAGATCGGCGAGATTGGCGACCCGGCGCGCGGCGAGCGCGACTTTAATACCTGCTTTGTTGAAGACGCGCGCCAGCGAGGCGGACACTCCCGAACCGACGCCCACGATCAATGCTGTCCGATACCCATGCTCCGCCATGATTTCCCCTTGATTGCCGCCGCCGATCTCCCTACCTGCCAAACCGGGATTAGAATGCCATGCAGCGTTTGCTGATTGGAATTGGGCTCGCGCTGGTGCTCGCCGGGATAGCCTGGCCGCTATTGTCACGCATCGGGCTCGGCCGCTTGCCCGGCGACATCATGGTCCAGCGCGGCACCACAAGCTTTTACTTCCCACTTGCAACCTGCATCGTCATCAGCATCGTGCTCAGCGCCTTGATGTGGCTGCTTAACCGTTGATAGTCAATCGATCACGGCGACGGCGTTGATTTCCACAAGGCAGCGCGGGTCGGTGGCGAGCCGCACAACCTGAACAGTGGTCGTTGCCGGCCTGGCGTCGCGGAAATATTCGCCCCAGACCCGGTTGAGCGCATCTTGGTCGCTCAGATCGGTGACGAAGCGATCAGCCGTGACCACGTCGGCAAAGCTGGCGCCCACCGCCTCAAGCCCGCGCTTGAGATTTTCCAACGCCGCCCTCGCCTGCCCGGCCATGTCGCGCGGCATGGCGTCGAACTCCTCCGGCCGGTGCGGATGATGATGATAAACCGGCGCCGCGGTAACACCGGCGAGATAGACGGTCGTTCCGCCCTTCACCTTGATCGCCGGCGCATAGGGCATCCACAAATCCGGCGCGTCTGGCCAATGCACGTGCTCAATGGTTTTTGGCATCTCGCGCTCCATCAACTGCTTGGCTGGAGTGTATTGGCGGCTGGAAGCGCGGTTACATCCGAAACACGCCGAACTTGGTCTCGGGAATCGGCGCATTCAGCGTCGCGGAAAAAGACAAGGCGAGCACGCGGCGCGTTTCGCCCGGGGTGATGATGCCGTCGTCCCATAGCCGCGCCGTAGCGTAATAGGGATTGCCTTCGGCGTCGTATTGCTCGCGGATCGGCTGCTTGAACTCTTCTTCCTCGACCTCCGACCACTTCTTGCCTTCGGCTTCGATATTATCGCGGCGCACGGTCGCGAGCACAGAGGCCGCTTGCTCCCCGCCCATCACCGAGATGCGCGCATTCGGCCAGGTGAATAGAAAACGCGGACCGTAGGCGCGGCCGCACATGCCATAATTCCCGGCGCCGTATGAGCCGCCGATAATGACCGTGATCTTTGGCACCTGTGCGCAGGCGACCGCTGTCACCATTTTGGCGCCGTCCTTGGCGATGCCGCCGGCCTCGTAGTCGCGTCCGACCATGAATCCCGAAATATTTTGCAAGAACAGAAGCGGTACGTGGCGCTGACAGCACAGTTCGATGAAATGCGCGGCCTTGAGCGCGCTTTCGGAAAATAGAATACCATTGTTACCGAGTATGCCGACCGGAATGCCGTGGATGTGGGCAAAGCCGGTGACCAGCGTCGTGCCGTAGAGCGCTTTGAATTCGTCAAGCTCGGAATCGTCGACGAGGCGGGCAATGACCTCCCGCACGTCGTATTGTTTCTTCAGATCCACCGGCACGATGCCGTCGAGCTCGGCGGCGTCGAATTGCGGCTCGCTCGGCTTGCGCAAGGTTACATCGCGCGTTTTCCCGCCGCTCAAAGTACCGACGATCCGGCGACAGAGTGCCAGCGCGTGGCGGTCGTTCTCGGCGTAGTAATCCGCAACGCCGGATTTTCTCGCATGCACGTCGGCGCCTCCCAGCTCTTCGGCAGTGACGACTTCGCCGGTCGCTGCTTTGACTAGCGGCGGCCCGCCGAGAAAAATCGTGCCCTGATTGCGCACGATGATGGTCTCGTCCGACATTGCCGGCACATAGGCGCCGCCCGCCGTGCATGACCCCATCACGACCGCGATCTGGGCAATGCCGGCAGCCGACATGGTCGCCTGGTTGTAGAAAATGCGGCCGAAATGGTCGCGATCGGGAAATACCTCCGTCTGGTGCGGCAGATTGGCCCCGCCGGAATCGACGAGATAAATGCAGGGCAGCCGATTCTCGCGCGCGATTTCCTGCGCCCGCAAGTGCTTTTTCACCGTCATCGGATAGTAGGTGCCGCCCTTGATCGTGGAGTCATTGCAAACGATGACACATTCGCGCCCGGCCGCCCGGCCGATTCCGGTGATCAGGCCGGCGCCATGAATGGCGTCCTCGTACATGTCATTTGCGGCAAGCGGTGATAGTTCCAAAAACGGCGTCCCCGAATCGATCAGCGTCATGACCCGCTGCCGCGGCAAAAGTTTGCCGCGCGCGAGGTGCCGCTCGCGCGCACGCGGCGGGCCGCCCTCGGCTGCCGCGGCCCGCCGGCTTTCGAGTTCCGCGATCAACGCCCGCATTGCCGTTTGGTTAGCGCGGAATTCTGTGGATTTGCAGTCGATCTTTGAGGCGATTGCGGACACCAATACCTCGCATCCCACCTGAACAGGTATTCAGAAACGAACCTCTCTCCCGCACGAAATATCACACGCGCACGTTTGGAGAAACTTTGCCAGCCAGTAGACGTTGGCCATGAGCACGCTCGCGGAGCCACCCTCTTTTTATTTGACAGAGAGAAATGCGCAGCGTCAGGCGCGAATCTAGGCTCTCACTTCTTGGCGCTGGAAAATCACGTAGCCGATAACGAAAAGAACGATCGCGGTGGCGATCATCCCGACCATTTGTGGCCATGCAATCAAGACGCTCTCGGCGAATGGCAACGGTGCGCCGAGCACCGCCCCTTGCAATTGGCTAAGATAAATTGGCCCGAGCGCCCGCGTGGTCGGATCTAACAGCGCGACCACGATCTCTGCATAGAGGGTCGAGGGAGAAAAGCGCGCCAGGATCTGCTCCAGTTGCGCGGTGCCCGGTGTCTGCAGCCCGAGCGCGGTATAGCGCGGATCCGGCGGCACGATGATTTGCGCTAGCGCGCCGGAAAGCACCGGCCAAATGAACGTCACCAGGAGCCATAGGCCGAGCGTTACTAGCGCCGCCGTCGCAGCGGAGCGGAACAGGATCGAGAACAGTAAAGCAAGCGCCAGCCAAACGCCGGCATAGATGATGGTGACAAGGAGAAATACGAAACTGCGGGCAATTTCTTCTGCGCCAGGCGGAATGCCGATGAGGAAAAGACCGAGCCCGATGACAAGGAGCCAGAGCGTAATCAGGCTGATCGAAAGCGTGACCAGGCCGGCCAGGAATTTTCCGAACAATAGCGCATCGCGATAAATCGGTTGCGACAGGATGCGCGACAGCGTGCGGCGATTGTGCTCGCTGTTGACGGCATCGAAGCCAAGTCCGATCGCCATCAGCGGCACAAGGAACGAAAGAAACGAAACAAAAGATGGCAGCGGGTCGCGCGATGTTGTGAACAGCCGTAGGAATAAGAATGGATCTTCTGCAGTCGTATCCTTAATTTGCTGAATCGCACCGTAGAGTGCGGCGAGCGCCACCAGGACGACCAGCCATTCCAGCACACGCATGCGTATGCTGGTCAGGTGGTCCGAAAGCTCCTTGAGCATGACCACGCCGAGCCCGGAAAAGGCGGAGCCTTCACGCTGCATGACGGGTTCTCTCCTGCGCCGCCAGCTCCGGCGTTGCCTCAAAATACCGCGTATAGATCGCTTCGAGACTCGGCTCCTGCACGCCCAGATATTTCAGGCGACCCTGCATGGCGACTACCTCGGCCGCGGCTTCCGGCCGTATGTCCCGGTCGGCTTGCAGGCGAAGTTTGTTAATTCCGGCCTTCTCGACCCCGCTGACGCCCGGAATAAGCGCGAGCCGCTCGGCCAATCCGCTGCCTTCGGCCTCGATCTCGACGACGTAGCCGCCTCCGAGCACCTGCCGGCCAAGCTCGGCGACCGAACCCATCAGCACGATGCGCCCGCCGTTAAAGAGCGCGACCCGATCGCAAACGCTCTGCACCCGCTCCAAGAGATGCGAGGAGAGCAGAACCGAAACGCCTTCGCTTTTAAAGCCGCGGATGATGCCCAGAAGCTCCGCCGTGGCGTGCGGATCGAGCCCCGACGTCGGCTCGTCGAGGATCGCGATTTGCGCACCTTTCATCACGATCTCGGCTAGCCCGAGACGCTGGCGCATGCCGCGCGAAAAAGTGCCGACGCGGTTGTCTGCGAATTCGGCAAGCCCGACGCGGTCGAGCGCCGCCGCGATCCGCCTTTCCCGTTCCATCGACCGGAACCCGATCAGCCGCGCGGTGTAGCGCAGATTGTCCGCCGCAGTCAGATTGTCATAGAAGCCGACGGTATCGGGGAGATAACCGACCCTCCGCTTGACCGAAAGCGGCTCGCGCGCCGGATTGAACCCGAGGACGCGCACCTCGCCTTCGGAAATTTCGGTCAGGCCCAGCATCATCAAGATCGTCGTCGTCTTGCCGGCGCCATTAGGCCCGAGCAGGCCAAAAATCTCGCCGCGTCCGACGCCGAACGAAATGTGGTCGACGGCAAGCGCCGATCCATAGGTTTTGGTGAGGCCGTTAGCCTCGATCACGGCATCGGCAATCATCGGCGACCGAACCTCGCAACCGCGCCGACCATCACCAACAGCGCAACGCCAATGATGCCCACTCCAGCGATTCCCCACATGGTCGATGTCGTGACAGTGACGCGGAAATTGGTCGAAGCCGATTCGCCGCGCGCGGACGCGCGGACGGTCGTCACATAGTCGCCGGCGATGGCCTTGTCCGTCGGCGTAATCAGCGCCTGCACTTCCTTGTTATCGTTCGGCGCGATGCGCTCGACCATTTTCGGATCGAAGGTGATCTTCCATCCGCTCGGAGCCGACCCGTTCAACTGGATATCTTCGGCTGGCGCCGTGCCGGTATTGGTGATGACGACGGGAACCGTCGTCTCCTTGCCCGCCGAGGCGCGGGTCGACACCAGACCCTCGCGGCCGCTGATATCGAGTTTTGGCTGTCCGGTAATGGTCATGGCCAGATCCGCAGTCGCCGCGGCGTCCTCCGCCGCCACGCGCGCTGCGATCTTGTAGTCACCCGCTGCAGCCGTGTTCGGCGGAGTGACCTTGAGTTTGACATCCTTGCTCTGGCCGGCATCGACGGGGACGGCCTTGAGTTCTTGCGTGCCGTACTGCTCCGTGAACGACGTATCGAAATTTTGCGGCGCCTGCGCGGACAGGCTCACGGTCAATTTTTTGCCGCTGTCGTTTTTGATGCTGAGCTGATATTCGAAGCTCGATTTCGACGTGCCGCGCAAATCCGGAAGCTGCGGCGTGAGCGTCAGCTTTGCGGGCAGATCTTTCGCAAGTGTCACGTTGATCGGCAGCTGCAAATTCGTGGTGTTGCCTTGCGCGGCCACGGTGACGGTTTGGGTACCCATCGGCGCGTTTTTCGGCACATCCAGCCGTAATGATAGCGACACGCTCGAATTTGCCGCCGGCATCGCCGCCGCAACCGGCTGACCGCCGCCGAGTAAGGTCGCCGTCCAACCGGCCGGCACACCACTGAGCGAGAGCGCCAGACGCTCAGGCGTCATGTTGTAGTTTTGTAATCTGAGACTGATCGTGGAGGTCTCGCCGGGGCGCAGTGTCACCGCCGGATAATCGCTCATCAGAAAAATACCTTTGACGTCCTTGGGCGCATCTTCGGCGAAGGCTCGCGACCCCGATGGGATCGTGGGCGGCGCCGCAAAAACGGCAATGGCAGCCGCTACAGCGGCGATTAACCCATATCGCATTGGCATAGCTCCCGTGCAGGCAATTGGATCGGCGCC
>Ga0207862_1000526_pt1 | contig 11568 bp, 9 predicted proteins | sample LuqExpMetageno81_FD_187838 | JGI IMG/M metagenome (GOLD analysis project Ga0207862, IMG submission 187838) | Tropical forest soil microbial communities from Luquillo Experimental Forest, Puerto Rico - Sample 81 (SPAdes) | ecosystem: Environmental > Terrestrial > Soil > Tropical forest ... | reverse complement strand
CGGCGGTGCGCGCCGTGCGCAACGAGACCGTGACCGAGCTCAGCGTGGCCTGGCTCGTCACCGTCGCCCGCAACAAGCTCGTCGACCACTGGCGGCGCAACGCACGCGAGGAACGCAGCTTGCAACTCGCCACAACCGGCGACGTCGACGACGACACCGATCTCCGTTTCGACCGCATGCACGCACACGCGGTGCTCGAGTCGCTCGGCGCGCATCACCGGGCCGCGCTCACGTTGCGCTACCTCGACGGCCTCTCGGTGCCCGAGGTCGCGCGGTTGCTCGGCCGCACCGTGCACGCGACGGAGGCGCTGCTGGTACGCGCGCGGCAACGGTTCCGCGTCGCCTACGAGGAAGGGAGCAGCGATGCCTGACCCGTTCGACGCGCTGCGCGAACCGGTCGTCCCGCTCGCGCCCCGACCCGAGTTCGCCCGCGAGCTCCGCCGCCGACTGGTGGCCGAGCTCGCTCTCGACCACGAGGAGGAGACCATGCCCACGCTCGAGATCCGCGAGTACACACCGGCGCGCCTGCACTCGCTCACGCCGTACCTGTCGTGCAAGGACGCGGCCCGCGCCATCGAGTGGTATCAGGACGTCTTCGACGCGCGCGTCGTGATGACGCCGATCATTATGGACGACGGCCATGTCGGGCACTGCGAGTTGCGCATCGGCGACACGGTGTTCATGCTCGCCGACGAGTACGCCGCCGAAGGAGTGTTCAGCCCCGAGACGCTCGGCGGCAACAGCGTGTCGTTGATGATCTACGTGCAGGACTCCGAGTCCGTGTACGCGCGGGCACTGGCGGCCGGTGCGACCGCGGTACGCCCGATCGGGATCGCGCACGGCGCCCGCGGCGGCGTGCTGCGCGACCCGTTCGGTCATCGCTGGTTCGTGCAGACCGCGCTGGAAGCCGACGACGTGCCCGTCGAGGATGTCGCCGGCCGGCGGTTCGGCGACATCGGCTACATGACGATGGAGGTGGCCGACGGCGAGCGGGCCGCGCGGTTCTACGGGCAGCTGTTCGGATGGGAGCTGCACGACAGTCCGCAGCCCGGCTCGTACCACGTCGCGTCGATCACGCCCCCGTCCGGCATCCACCACCGCCCGGGTGATCCCGAGTTCCGGATCTTCTTCCGGGTCGACGACATCGAGGCGACCGCGGCGCGGGTGCGCGAGCTCGGCGGCGAGGTGCTGTCGACCAACGTCTACGAATCGGGCGGCAACGCCGAGTGCGTCGACGATCAGGGCCTGCGCTTCGACTTGTTCCGTCCGAAGCCGGGATACTGACCGCATGGCGAAGATCGTGCTGGTCCACGGTGCGTTCAACGAGTTGTGGGGACCGAACGAGTTGCAGGCCCGGTGGCTGCCGGCGGTACGCGACGGGCTGTGGCACCACGGCGTGGAGATCGCCGACGCCGACGTGGCGGTGTGCTTCTACGGCGATCTGTTCCGCCGCCGGCCGGGCACCGACGACGACGAGGTCGTCGAGCGATCGCGCGCCGGGATCGCCGACGCGATGACCGAGATGGCCGGTGCGGACGCGATCTCCGCACTGAGTCAGGCCGCGAGCGACGCCGCCTTCGACCGCACCGTCGACATGGTGACGATCATGGCGACCAATCCCAACCTGCGCTCCGAGATGCGGGCCCGCATCGAGCCGCTCGTCGTCGACGAGACGCGGGTCATCGTCGCGCACTCGCTGGGCACGGTGTTGTCGTACATGGCGCTGTGCAACCATCCGCAGTGGCAGATCGACACGTTCGTCACGCTGGGCTCGCCGCTCGCGTCACCGATGATCTTCGAACACCTCGAGCCCGCGCCGGTCGACGGCCGCGGCCGGTGGCCCGACCCGATCCGGCGGTGGGTCAACGTGCGCGCGCTGGGCGACAAGGCCGCGGCCGTCCCGCTCGGGGAGCATTTCGACGCGCGCATCGCCGACGTCCTGATCGACAACGGTCATCGCGCCCACGCGCCCGAGCCGTACCTCAACGCCGCCGAGACCGGCGCCGCGATCGCGGCCGCGTTGACGTAGACCCTTCGGACAGGCCCACACGTGTCCGGCCACGATCCGCGCTCTTCCCTGGGTGCGAAGGGTACAAACCTACGCGCGTTACGCGCGACGAGCGGTGAAAGCCGTCACCTCCTCTCGCTCTCCGCGCGGAACGGGCACCGGAAATGTCGAGAATCCGGGCATGCTGTGTTCCGCGCGCGCAGGTGCCGGCTCGCCGTGACGTCCGAACCCGCGCGCCTCGGTATCAGCGTGGGGATCACGAACACACGCCTCAGCGCCTCGAAACGAGGCGTCGCCATCGAGTGCGCATTGCGGCTCGCCGGGCGTGCGCACGTCCCGGTATGCCTCGTCGGCGCCGATCCCACCGATCGCGACGTCGAGCACCGGACACCGCCGATCGACCCCGTCGACCCGCGCTCCGCGCGGATGCGCTTGGAGCACCGGAACCGCACGCTCGATGTCGCGATGCTCGGGCGCCGTCAAGTCTGTGTCATCTCGGTGTCCGACCGCGCCGGCTTCGAGTCCGTGCTTCCCGAGATCCAGGGCGCGTTCCGCTACGTCCTGATCGACGCGCCCTCGCGCGCCGGTACGGGCGTGGGCATCTCGCACGGGCTCCTGCGCAGGATCGACGCGCTCGTCGTCGTCTCGGGCTCGCGAGCAGGTGAGCTCGCGGAGGCACGCGTGTATCTCGAACGGCTCGAGCGCATCCCGGACGCGCGCCGCATCGAGACGCGCGTCCTGACGACCGGGTATCCCGACGACAGCGAGCTGAGCCGCGAGCAGTTCGAGCGCCGCGCCCGGCGGTTGCCGACGATCGGCGAGATACCACAGTTGTGGGGACGCCGAGCGGGAACCGCGCCGTCGGACGACGACCGTCTCGAGCACGCGCTCGGGCCGCTGCTGCAATGGATCATCGGCATGGGCTCGAACACGGCGAGCCCGACGGTGCCGCCTCTCGCACTCCCCGCCTCACCCGGCTCCGCGCGGATCCCGTCGAACACGTAACCCTGTGGTCGCGGCGCCGCGTGGTTACCCGGGCAGGTCGAGACGCAACATCTCGATCGCGTTGGTGCGGCAGATCTTGTCGACCTGCTCCTGCGTGAGATCCTTCATGATCTCCTCGGCGACCTTCTTGGTGTGCGGCCACGTCGAGTCGCTGTGCGGGTAGTCGGTCTCGAACGTCACGTTGTTCTCACCGACGGCATCGAGATTCTTCAGCCCGTGCGGGTCGTCGAAGAAGCAGCCGTACACGTGCTCGTAGTAGTACTCGCTCGGCGGCCGCATGACCTTGCCGGCGACGCCGCCCCACCCGCGGTTGTCCTCCCACACCTTGTCGGCGCGCTCGAGGACGTAGGGGATCCATCCGATCTGGCCTTCGCTGTACGCGATCGTCAGGCGCGGGAACTTCTCGAACACGCCCGACATCAGCCAGTCGACGAGCGACATCGCCGCGTTCATGTAGGTGAGCGTGCTGCCCACCGCGGCCGGCGCATCGGCAGAGGTGGACGGCATCTTCGACGATGATCCGATGTGCATGCACACGACCGTGTCGGTCTCCTCGCACGCGGCGAGGAACGGGTCCCAGAAGTGGTTCGCGTCGTGCATCGACGGCAACCCGAGGAAGGCGGGGATCTCCGAGAACGTCACCGCGTGATTGCCGCGCGCCGCGTTCCGCCGGATCTCGGCGGCCGCCAACACGGGGTCCCACAGTTGCACGATCACGAGCGGGATGAGCCGGCCGCCCGAGCCCGCGCACCACTCGTCGACCATCCAGTCGTTGTACGCCTTCACGCAGAGGTCGCCGAGCTCCTTGTCCTTGCGCTCGGTGAAGGTCTGCCCGCAAAAGCGCGGGAAGCTCGGGAAGCTGAGCGACGCCTCGACGTGGTTGACATCCATGTCCTCGAGGCGGGCCTTCGGTTCCCAGCAGCCCTTGCGCATGTCGTCCATGGTGATCGGGCTGACCGTCACCTCGTCGCGCGGGTATCCGGCCGCCGCGGACAGCCGCGTGAGCGGGTACTGCAGGTCCTCGACGAGCCACCAGTCGCACCAGGTGCCGTCCTCACCGGGACCGGCAATCTCGTACGAGAACACGCCTCCGACGTAACCCATGTTCTTGATCTTGCGGCGGTCGATGCGCGGCCCGACGGCCTTGAACTTGTCGGGCAGGCGGTCCTGCCACACGTTCGGTGGCTCGAGCACATGATCGTCGACCGAGATGATGCGGGGGATCTCCGGCATGAGCTCAGGCTACCGAATCCACCACTGCCGGCGCGAAGCGCACGTCGTGCGCGAAACCCGACGCGGCGCGGCGCCGGTCACCGCCCCTGACCGTCCGGCGACCCGAGCGGGTGTCGACGGCTGAAGCGCGCCGCCCGGCGCGCCACTCGCCGCACGGCGAGTGGACGGTGCACGGCGATCGGACCTTCGATGACCCGCGCGCGATAGAAGGCGCGCTTCAACACCTCGACGAGCACGAGGTACGCGGCGACGAGCACCACGACGATCGGGTAATACTCCAGTGGCAGGTGGGTGAAGCCCAGCGTCGATCCGATCGGCAGCAGCGGGATCACGACGCCGACGACCGGCACCACCAGCGACGCGACGAGCAGCGGCGTGCTCGGCCGGCTCCTCCAGAACGGCGACCGCCGCGTACGGATGACGAAGATGACGAGGGTCTGGGTCGCCAGCGACTCGATGAACCACCCTGTGCGGAATTCGGCGGCGTTCGCGTTCAACACTCCGAGCATCACGCCGAACGTCAAGAAGTCGAACACGGAGCTGATCGGCCCGAAGAACGCCATGAAGCTGCGGATGAAGCCGACGTCCCAGGCCGAGGGACGGGTGAGCATCTCCTCGTCGACGTTGTCGGTCGGGATCGTCATCTGCCCCGCGTCGTAGAGCACGTTGTTCAGCAGGATCTGACCGGGCAGCATCGGCAGGAACGGGAGGAACGCCGACGCCGCGGCCGCGCTGAACATGTTGCCGAAGTTCGACGACGTGACCATCAAGATGTACTTGATCGTGTTCGCGAAGATCTGGCGGCCCTCGACCACGCCGTCGGCCAGGACTCCGAGGTCCTTGTCGAGCAGGATGATGTCGGCCGCGTCCTTGGCGACGTCGGTCCCCGTGTCGACCGAGATGCCGACATCGGCGTGATGCAGCGCGACCGCGTCGTTCACACCGTCACCCATGAACGCGACATCGGCGCCGCGCGCGCGTTGCAGGCGCACGATGCGCGACTTCGTCTCGGGTCCGATCCGCGCGAACACCGTGGTGCGATCGATCGCCGCGCTCAGCTCGTCGTCGCTCATCGCGTCGACGCGGTCGCCGGTGAGCGAACCGAGCACCTCCAACCCGAGATCGGCACAGACCTTGTTCGCGACGGCCGCGCTGTCGCCGGTGATGATCTTCACCGCGATGCCGAGCCGCCCGAGCCGCGCCAGTGACTCGGCCGCGTCGGCCTTGGGCCGGTCGACGAACACCAGGAAGCCGACGAACTCCAAATGCTGCTCGTCGGCATCGGTGATCGCGGCGAGTCCCGGCGCCGGGCGGGCGCCGACCGCGATGACCCGCGCGCCTTCACCGTAGAGCTGCTCCAGGGTGCGCGCCGCGGCCGGCGGCGCGGCATCGCTCTGGCGGAGAACGCGCTCGGCCTCGCCTTTCACGACGATCCAGCGCGACCCGTCGGGCGCATCGGCAACGACCGTCGACAGGCGCCGCTCGTGGTCGAACGGGCGCAGCGCGACTCGTGACCATTGCCGGGCCTGCGCGGCGACCGCGTCGTGGCCGGGCGCGTTCCACATCGCGACGTCGAGCGCGTTCCCGCTGACGGCCCGGCCGTCGTCGAGCACCGCTTCGTTGCACACGAGCCCGAGCAGGGACGCACGCTCGGTCGCGGTACCCGACGAGTCGAGCGACCGATCGAACGTGATGTTGCCCTCGGTGAGCGTGCCCGTCTTGTCGGTGAACAACAGCGTGATGTTGCCGAGATCCTCGATGCTCACCAGCCGCTTCACGAGCACCTTGCGCCGCGCCAGGCGCCGCGAGCCGGTCGACAGGCTGACCGTCACGATCGCCGGGAGCAGCTGCGGCGTCAGGCCGATCGCGATCGCGAGCGAGAACAACAACGCATCGATGAACGGGCGCTGCAGCATCAGGTTGATGACGAAGATCGACACCGTGAGCACGGCGGCGACGCGCACGAGGAAGACCGAGTACTTGCGCAGGCCGACCTGGAACGCCGTCTCGGATTGCCGCTCTCCGAGCCCGACGGCGATGCGCCCGAACTGCGTGTTCGTGCCCGTTCGCACCACGACGCCGCGCGCCGCGCCTTCGCGCACGATGGTCCCCATGAGCGCGCAGGACGCGTCGCCCGTGCCGACCGGCGCCGCGGTCTTCTCGACGGGCAACGACTCGCCGGTGAGCACCGCTTCGTCGCACTCGAGCTCGGTGACGTCGAGCAGCCGGAGGTCCGCGGGAACGATGTCGCCGACGCGCAGGTGGACGAGATCTCCGGGCACGAGCGTTACGACGTCGATCGGTTGGGGCGTGCCGTCGCGCACCACGAGCGCGGTGTGGCGGATCTGGGTGTGCAACGCCTCGACGGCTTGTTCCGAGCGGTACTCGTTCACGAAGCCGAGCCCGACCGAGAGCGTGACGATCACTCCGATGATCACGGCGTCGGTCGGGTCACCCGTGAATCCCGACACGGTCGCGGCCGCGAGCAGCAGGATGAGCAGCGGGTTGCGCAGCTGGCGCACGAAGATCGGCCACGCGCGCGCGCCGTGGCTGCGCAGCGCGTTGGGCCCGTACTCGTCGAGGCGCCGGCGCGCCTCGTCGGTCGTCAGGCCGTCGGGACCGGAGCCGAGCGCGGCGAGCACGTCGGCGCCGTTGCGGCGCGCCGCATCCTCGAGCGTCGGTGCGTCGACTATGCGTGCCCCCACGCTCGAAGCACGTCGCCGGTGGTCGAGATCGTCGCGACGAGCGCGAGCGTGTTGTCGATCACCGCCTGCGCGTACTCGTCCGGAACACCGGCGATCGCGTCGCGCGGCAGCACGATCTGGTAGCCGCGGTTGACCGCGTCGAAGGCGAGGTTCGTCATGCCGATGTTCACCGACACGCCGACGCCGACGATCGTCGTGACACCCAGGTTGCGCAGGATCGGGTCGAGTTGCGTGCCGGTCATCGGGCCCAGCCCGTGATAGCGGGGCAGCACGATGTCGGCCGGGTCGACACCGATCTCCGCGGGGACCTGCACCGCGGCGCTACCCGGCGAGAGCCGCACCGGTGACTTCTGCACGCCGAGGAACAGGCGCGCGTTGCGATTGGCGCCCCGGCCGTCGTCGCGGGTCTCGGCCGTGCAGTGCACGACGGGCACGCCGGCGACGCGCGCCGCACGCGCCAGGCGGGCGCAGTTGCCCACAAGGTCGACGGCCGCGGCCGCGTCGGCCAGTGCCGGGAGTGCCGACGGCGTTCCCACCACTCCGTTCTGCACTTCCTGCAGCACGAGTGCCGTGTGCGCCGGTGCGAGCAGCGAGGTGAAGTCGACCGGCATCGATCTCAGCCGTTCTCGACGTCTTCGGCGACGAACCCGGTGTCGGCGTGCTCGTCGCGGACGAGCTCCTTCAGGATCTTGCCCGCCGCGTTGCGCGGGAGCGCGTGCTCGCGGATCTCCCACTGCTCGGGCACCTTGTAATAGGCGAGCTGCTCGGCACACCACGCCCCGACGGCCGCGACATCCACCGTGTGGCCCGGTCGCGGTACGAGCACCGCCTTGACCGCCTGGCCGAGCTCGGGATGGTCGACACCGATGACCGCGCACTCCTCGACGTCGGGATGATCCTCGATGCACTTCTCGATCTCGACGGGATAGACGTTCTCACCGCCGCGCAGGATCAGGTCGCGTTTGCGCGACGCGAGGTAGAGGCGCCCGCCGAGCATGTGGCCGATGTCGCCGGTGTGCAGCCAGCCTCCGGCGGTGATCGTCTCCACCGTCGCCTCGGGCCGGCGCCAGTAGCCCGGCATCACCATCGGGCCGCGCAGGCATACCTCGCCCTCTTCGCCGTCGGGCAACGCCGCACCGAACGGGTCGCGGATCTCGAGCTCGACGGTGGGCGCGGGACGCCCGACCGACAGCGGGTGGTCGATGAGCTCCTGCCCGTTGTTCAAGGTGGCGAGCGCGGCGCACTCCGTCTGCCCGTAGCCGACGCCGAGGGAGCGGCGTGCGTTGGGAAACACCTGCCGCGTGCGCTCGAGCAATGACGGCGCGACGGGCGACCCGCCGCCGCCGACCGTGCGCACGCTCGACATGTCGTACTTGCCGACGTCGGGATGGTTCACGAGACGGTGCAGCACCGTCTCCGTGAACGACCAACCGGTGCAGCGTTCCCGCTCGATGACCTGCATCACGACGGCCGGGTCGAAGCGGCCGATCAGCCACACGCTCTTCGTGCCGGTGAACAGCAGCATGATCGCCGCGCTGTGCAGACCCGAGACGTGGAACAGCGGGCTGGTCACCATCTGGCACGCGGGCACGGGCTCGGCCGGCGGCGGGCTCAGCATCGCCGACCGCGCGCCCGTGAACATGGCGAGCATCAGGTACGCGCCGATGTTGCGGTGCGTGTTGATCGCGCCCTTGGGCCGGCCGGTCGTGCCCGACGTGTACAGGATGATCGCGGGATCGTCCTCGGCGATCTCGACCTCGGGGAGCGGTGCATCGGGCGCGAAGGCCTCGAGCGCCTCGAAGTCGTCTTCGATCACGACCACGGGAACTCCGAGATCGTGGCCGCCGTCGACCCGTTCGATGCGCTTGCGGTCGGCTATCAGCACCGTCGGATCGCAGTCGCCGACGAAATAGCGGATCTCGGGACCCGTCGACCAGCCGTTGAGGCCGACCGCGACCGCACCGAGGCTGATCGTCGCCCAGAACGCCACGATCCACTCGGGGCAGTTCGCGGCCAGGATCGCGACCCGGTCGCCCGGACCGACGCCGTAGCGCTCCCGCAGCGCCGCGGCTACGGATGCGACGAGCTGCGCGTGCTCGGCGAAGGTGACGCGTCGCTCGCGCACGCCGTCGGTCGCGACGATGAACTCCTTGTCACCGAACGACGCCGACCGCACGAGGAGGTCGCGCAAGTTGCGCGGGCGCTGTACGAAGGCCTGCATCCGCTCGCCCTGCACGTCGACCTCTTCGACCGCGAACATGCCGTCCGGCGCGAGCAGCTGCGCCTCGACGCGCGCGACGTCCTCGGGAATGTCCACGACCACGTTCCGAGGCTACCGCCCTCTTCCCCCAACTTGCGTGGCTCAACCACCGGCACGGTGGATGTGTCACGCAAAGTTCGCAAGTAACGGGATCAGAGGCGCGGGATCACCTCGTGCAGGAGGTCGGCGATCTCGCGCGCGCAGTCGACGAACACGTCGACGTCGCCGCCGGCCGGGTCGACGACGTCCTCCCACGGCTCGAGCTGAACCTCGTGCAGGCGGAGACGCGCAACGCGCTCGAAGAGGGGCTCGCCGCCGTGGGGCAGATCGCGGGCGAGCCGCTTGAGCGTCGCGGTGCGCGCCGCGGCGGTCGGATGCACGCGGCGCATCCACGCCACGTGCTCGCGTGCGAGCGCGATGACGAGATCGGCGGTGTCGAGCTCCCGGGCCGTCGCTTGCCGGCTGCGGTGGTCGGGGATCGGCAACCCGAGCGACGCGATCGCGTCGCGCGTGCGCCAGCTCATCGGCATGCCTTCGATGACGTGCGTACCCGACGTCGTCACCCGCAGCCCGGGGACGTGCTCCCGCAAGATGGCGCCCGCCATCACCGACCGGGCGGCGTTGCCGGTACAGAGTGTGACCACGTGGAGATCAGTCATTCGGCCGGGGACGTTACCCGTCGGGCAGAATGCGTCTCGTGCCGTACACGCTGATCCTGTTGCGCCACGGGCAGAGCGAGTGGAACCTGAAGAACCTCTTCACGGGCTGGGTCGACGTCGGCCTCACCGACCAGGGCATGGAGGAAGCGCGCCGCAGCGGGCGCGACCTCGCGCAGGCGGGCGTCCTGCCCGACATCGTCCACACCTCGGTGCAGCAACGCGCGATACGCACCGCGGAGATCGCCCTCGCGGAATGTGCCCGTTCGTGGATACCGGTACGGCGGTCGTGGCGGCTGAACGAACGGCACTACGGCGACCTGCAGCAGAAGGACAAGCGGCAGACCGCGGCCGAGTTCGGCGCCGACCAGGTCAAGGTGTGGCGCCGGTCGTACGACGTGCCGCCGCCGCCCCTCGACCCGATGAAGAACAAGCGGCGCTGGGGCTACGACGATCGGTACGCGTCGCTCCCCCGCGACCTGTTGCCGAAGTCGGAGTGCCTCCACGACGTGCTCGAGCGCATGCTGCCGTGGTGGTACGACGCGATCGTTCCCGATCTGCGCGCGGGTGCCACCGTGCTGGTCGCCGCGCACGGCAACTCGTTGCGGGCCCTCGTGAAGCACCTCGACGGCCTGACCCCCGCCGAGGTCGTCGAGCTCAACCTGCCGACGGGTGAGCCGCTCGTCTACGAGCTGAACGACGACCTGCGCCCGGCCGGCCGCACCGGTCCCCTCGGCGTGCGGGGCCGTTTCCTGGATCCGAAACGAGCGGTGGCCGCGGCCGGCGCCGTCGCCAAGCAAGCAGGCTGAGGGCCGACGGCCGGAGCCGCGCTCGGTGACCGGGAACACGTTGAGCCCGCGGCGATCGCGGCCGACAACTTCCTCGATGACCGCCACGGTCCCGACCGGTCGCCGCACCGGCGCACGCCTGCTGCTCGCGGTGAGCTTCCTCGCGGCATCGATCGCGTACTCGGCATGGTGGGTGTCGGGCATCGTGTTCGACCCGGCGTCCAGCGGCCGCGCCGCCCACGCGCTCCTCGCCACCCCGGCGGTGCAGCGATCGCTCTCCGACGACATCAGCCGTCAGCTCGACCGGGAGCTGCCCGAGACCGCCGCGCCGGCCGCGGTTCACACCGCGGTCGCCCAAGCCCTGCGCGACCCGCGTGTCACGACGGCGTTCGCGGACGCACTCACTCAATTGCACCGCGCGATGCTGTCGCCCGACGGGAACCATGCCGCGATCGAGCTCGATCCGCGCATGGTGACGAGCGCGATCCACGACGCGCTCGCGCAGCAGGACCCGGGCCTCGCGGCGAAGATCACCGCGCGCGAGCCCATCACGGTCAGGCTCGGCGGCGGCGACCTGCCGCACATCGGACCGGCGCGCGGGACGTTCACGATGATCCAGCTCGTCGCGCTCATCATCGCGCTGATGTGCGGCGCGCTCTCGCTCGCCCTCGAACACGGTGGCCGTGCGGTCAGGCGTATCGGCCGCCGGATCGCCTACCTCTCCATCGTCCCGCTCGCGCTGTTCGAGGTCGCTCCCCCTGTGCTGACGCACTACGACGGTGAGACGCCGCAGGCCACCGCGGCGGTGTTACGCAGCCTCGCGGGCCAGGTCGTGCCGTCGGCCGTGATCCTGCTCGTCGCCGGGATCGCGATCGCGATCGGGGTCACGGTCGCCGGGTGGTTGCGCGGCCCG
>Ga0207862_1000525_pt1 | contig 11577 bp, 10 predicted proteins | sample LuqExpMetageno81_FD_187838 | JGI IMG/M metagenome (GOLD analysis project Ga0207862, IMG submission 187838) | Tropical forest soil microbial communities from Luquillo Experimental Forest, Puerto Rico - Sample 81 (SPAdes) | ecosystem: Environmental > Terrestrial > Soil > Tropical forest ... | reverse complement strand
GCCATCATGCGGAGGGCGTGCCCCTACCGCCACGGGCCCGGCAAGGATGCTCGTGAGAGAGCTTGACAACGACACCCGGAATTAGAGAACAGCCAAGAACCGTTGCCGAACTTCAGGGCCACGTCTGATTGCAGTCGAACTCGCGCGGGTTAGGTTACTTTGAATTTGCCGGTTCGACCTCGCCTGTACCGCCGCAAACATCGCATCGGCGTCGGCCGGTTCCCTCGCATTCTTTACAATTTCCAATCTTGATACCTGCGATGGATGTTTTGCCAGTGCCAGAACATGCTGGGCAGGAAGTAGTTCTTTGGCCGTGGCATTTCGGACATAATAACTTTCGGGGCACCGTTCTCCTCCCACGCTTCCAGCACAATACAAAATTTCCCCTCAGCCGCTTGGATCACTTTGGTGGGCCAGCGGCTACTGACTGTTTGCGCCTTCGGAAGGACGTCCCGCGAGACGATTCCGAGAAGGAAGAATGAGTCGCCAGCCGCCTTTGATCTACGTCAATGCCGCCGAACTGCCATGGAGCAGGATATGGACGGCGAGCACATGAGACGGAGTCCTTCCTGCCCAAGCTGCGGCCGGGCTCATGCACTTTGTGCGAGCCGTGCCAGGAATCGGCGCTCTTCCCGAGTTACGGACTTACAGCTGCAAACCATGTAGCGTAACAACGACGGAGGCCGGCCTCATCGGTCTGTAATTACGCTTGTGTCGCTTGATGCCAAATCGTGTCTAGATTTATGTTGCATAGTAGGACGAAGGAAAGAAATCATGACAGTGCTGCAACACGAGAATAGGGTGCGTGTCGACTACGGCGCATCGGCCGAGCTATTCATACCAAAACGCAAGCGTCGCGAGCGCCAGCCGCTCGATTATCGTCGCTTCGCCACTGCCGCGGATGCTATCCGCTTCGCTGTCGAGGATTTTCCCGCCATCTGCACGCTCGGCGCGTGGATGCAGGTTGGAGATGAACGCTTCGACAGTGACGACATCCATCAGCTGTACGAAAGCGGCGATTATCCGCTGCACCGTCGCACGCGGCAGTTGCCGAAGAGCGGCGCACGTTAGCGAAGATCACCGAGAACAAGCCGGGGGTAACACTGGCGACCGGCAGGAGTTGGATACGCGTCACTAAAATGATCAAGCTCTCATGTCGCTTTTTTTAGAGTCGACCCAGTAATCGCAGGAGCCCGTCGAGAATCGTCAGGGGGTGAGGTGGGCAACCCGGCACGTAGAGATCGACGGGAAGGAGGCCCTCGACTCCGTTCGATACCTCTTGGTAATCGCGAAAGAGACCGCCGGAAATCGCACATGCGCCGGCGGCAATGACGAGCTTGGGCTCGGCTATGGCCTCATAGGTGATGAGCAGGGCCTCCTTCATGTTCGCGGTCACCGGCCCGGTCACCAGAACGCCGTCGGCGTGGCGTGGCGAAGCCACGAAATCGATCCCGAAGCGGCTCGCATCGAAGACCACATTGCCGAGCGCATTTGCTTCGACCTCGCATCCGTTGCAGCCCCCCGCGCTGACCTGACGCAGTCGCAAGGACCGGCCCACCAATCGCCGCAACTCGCGGCCGAGCGCATCGATCTGCAACGGACGGTCGCCGGTCGCCACCAACCCTTCGCGCTTGGAGGCGGCGACCCGCCAGTCGCGGCTCAAGGTGATCGCGCCCTCGGCGCATGCCGCGACACAATCGCCGCAGAAGATGCACCGCCCGAGATCGAGCTCTGGCCCTGCCTCGCTCACGCGCAAGGCATCGGTCGGACACACCTCGACGCACGCGGCGCAGCCGTCGACGCATTTCGCGGGATCGAGCACCGGGCGGCCGCGAAAGAGCGCCGGCAGACCCGGATCCGGCACGGGATAGGGCGCCGTGCGGTAGCCCTGGCGGGCGCGGGCTAGCAGGGTCTTGAACATGACGGGCGTGGTTTCCTAGAGGTCATGGCCGCAATAGGACAAATTGAAGCTCTTGTTGCACAGTGGGAAATTCATGATCGCCTGGCCCCGCATCGCGGTCGCGAGCGCAAACCAATTCCGAAATGACGGATCGACGATCTTGTACTGGGCAAACCGCCCCGCCGGATCGGTGAGCGCAAGGTGGAGGATTTCGCCCCGCCAACCCTCAACGATCGAGGCAATGACGGCATTGGGGGCGAGCCCACCCAGGGCGGACCGTGCAGGACCGTCGGTAGGCTCGTCGAGCGCCTGCCCGATGAAGGCGATGGAATTTTCGATTTCGCGCCAGCGCTGCTGCGCGCGCGCGAAAACGTCGCCGGCATCGCCGACCACGATGGCAGGAAGCCGCTCCGAATAGAGCGGCGCCGGAAAGTCACGGCGCGCATCGCGATCGATGCCGCTCGCCCGTGCGGCAGGGCCGACCACACCTAGATCCGCCGCCGCTTGCCGCGTCAGAATACCAATGTGCTCGAAGCGCCCCCTGACGGAAGACGATTTCCACAGCAGGCCGACGGCGTTGCGCATGTCGCGCTCGGCATCCTGCATCCGTCGCTTGAATTCGCGAAGAGTTTCCGCGGAGGGATCGAGGGCGATGCCGCCGGGCCGGACCCAGCCCCGCCCAAGCCGACTGCCGCAGAACATCGCCGTCATATTCAGCGCGTCACCGCGCAACCGGCCGCAATAGGCTGCCGCCGGCAGGAAACCGACGTCGCCGGCAAGAGCGCCAAGATCGCCGATATGATTGGCGATCCGCTCCAACTCGAGGGCGAGCGCGCGCCGGCTGCGCGCGCGCGGCGAACATGCGGCGCCGGAGAGGCCTTCGAGAATCTGGCAATAGGCTGTCGTGTGGCCGACCGTGGTGTCTCCGGCAATGGTTTCGGCGAGGTGTAGGGTCCCCCGGTGCGGCCCACCCTGCAGCGCTCGCTCGATCCCGCGGTGTTGGTATCCGAGCGAGATCTCGAGATGGATGACCCGTTCTCCGTGGCAATTGAAGCGAAAATGCCCGGGCTCGATGATGCCGGCGTGGACAGGGCCGACCGCGACTTCATGGATTTCCGCGCCGGCCACCCTGAAGAAATCGGCCTTGCCGATGGTTGGGCCGGTGGGCGGGAAGCGAACCGGCTTCAGCCAGGGGTGGCCCTGCGGATCGACCCCCCACTGCTCATGAATCTCGCGCTCGAAATGGTGCGCCGCGGGGAAGTCCATCGTAAGGGCTGGATAGGCCCCGCTCACGATGGTTGAGGAAAGAGCGATCTCGCCCTGCACATCGTCGGCAATGGCCGCGAGAAGCCGCGTCTCGCCGTTCTTCTGCGACAGGCCGGTGAGCAGCAACAGGCGGCCGCCCGCAGCGATGGCCTGCAACACATCGTGGCGGAAAACCTCGATTTCGACGAACGGAACCGCGTCGGCGGGTATCGGAACCGCATTATGGGTGCGCGCGAAATCCATCACGGCCGAACCGCCAGCACCGCCGCCGCGCTGGACAGGGCGTGATAAAACGGCAGCGGCATCCACACCCCCAGCACGATCAGAAGCCCCGCCGCTGCCACGACGATTGGAACGGCGAGCTTGCCATCGCGGCCGCCGCGGTCGTGCCGGGATGCGGTCCCGAACACCATGTTGATCATGTGCCGCAGCGCCGACACGAAAACGACGGCGCTGGCGGCCAGAAAAAGGAACAGCGTCAACCAGGCGCCGGCGCCGATCGCGGCGCGCAACAGCTGATATTCGCTCATGAAGATCGAGAACGGCGCGACGCCAATCAGCGCCAGAAGGCTGATCAGTAGCGACACGCCCCATAGCCGGTCGGCCCGCAACGCGCCGGCAATCGTGTGCATCTCGTGGCTGCCGTAGCGTTGGCCGAGACGGCCGACCGCAAAGAAGGCCAGGGATTTACAGACGGAATGGTTGAGCGTGTGGAACAGCGCCGCAAAGCTGCCGAGGGGACCAAGGGCATAGCCCAGCGTGATGATGCCCATATGTTCGACGCTGTGATAGGCGAGCAGTCGCTTGGCATCGCGTTGAAAGACGATGAACCCGGCGGCGACCAGGATCGAGAGTGTCCCGAACACAATTAGCAGGCCGCTCGCGAAATCTTGTCCCAGCGCCTGTCGCACCGGCGTGGCAAAGCGCATGATACAATAGAGTGCCGTATTGAGCAGGAACCCCGAGAACATCGCCGAGACGGGCGCTGGCGCCTGACTGTGGGCGTCGGGCAACCACGAATGGATCGGCGCCAGCCCGGCCTTGGTGCCATAGCCCACGAGAACGAAGACGAACGCGAATTTCATCAAGGTCGGATCAAGATGTGCTTCGGCGGAGGCGAGCTTCGTCCAGAACAACGCATCCGCCCCTATGCCGCCATCGGACTGGATCGAGGCCGCGGCGAGCAGCGTTCCCATGAACGCGAAAGCGATTCCGACCGAGCAGATGATCAGGTACTTCCACATCGCCTCCAGTGACAGGCGGCTCGGATGGAGCGAGATCAGAAAGGCCGTCAGCAGCGTGGTCGCCTCCATGCCGACCCACATGATGCCGAGATTGTTGGACATCAGCACCAGCAGCATCGCCGTCTGGGCGCCTAGCCACAGCACGCCAAAGCGCCGGGCGATGGAAGTGGTGAAGACGAGATCATCGGCTTCGTGTGTGAAATATATGCTGGCGAACGCCGAGCTGAGAGCGAACACCAGCGTCAAGACGACGATATGGAATGACGAAAAGGCGTCGATGTAGAACCATTGATCGGCGGCCGTCACGAAGCCTTTGGGTCCGAGGACCGCTGCCCAGATGTTCAGAGCGAGCAGCAGCTCCACCGCCGAGACGCCGACGATCGTTTTCAGCACGTGATGCGAACGGGGCAGGACGAGGCAGAAAAGCGCGCCCGATAGCGGCAGGGCGAGCGCCGCGATGATCGATTGGCTCGCGTACAAGGTCCTAGCCCCTCAGCTCAGTGAGCCGATCGACGTCCATCGATCCGAATTCGCGCGTGATGTGATAGATGGCGATCCCCATCACGAAAACGCCGACGAACGCGTCGAGCAATACGCCCAATTCGACTAAGAGCGGCGTCCCGACAACGGTTATCACTCCGAAAACGAATATGCCGTTTTCAAGCACCAGAAAGCCGATGACCTGCATCAGGGCGTTGCGCCGACTGATCATTAGGAACAAGCCGATGAAGATCAGAAAGATCGACGAATCGAGCATCACGAACGGTGCTTTCGCGAGAGCGGGCTTCATCTCCTGCGTCAGCCACACCGACAGCGCCAGGATGAGGATGCCGCACAGGATCGACATGACGAAGCTGACGAACGGCTGCACTTCGCGGTTGAAGTCGGCGCGCGCGCGCAGCCCGAGGAGGAGCCATGGGAAGACGATCCCCTTCAGCGCGATGTTGCCCCCGGCCAACAGCATAGCGCGCGCCGTCAGCCCGTCATCGTGGACGATCAGCGGCACCATCCCGAACAGAATGCCCTGGAACGAAAGCCACCGAATGCACGCGCCGATGCGGCTCGTTGCCAGAAGCGCAAAGCAGGTAAGCAAGCCGACGGCATGAATGGTCTCGATCAGGGGGGACATTGCTGTGTCAAACCAGTCTGATGATGAAGGCGACGGCGGAGAGCGTTGCGGCACCGACGATGAATTGCGGCACGTGGACGAGCCGGTAGCGCGCCATCGCCGATTCGATCATCCCGATCACGCCGGCCAGGAGGACCATGCCGACGAGCATCGCCGCGCCATCGAGCCACACGCTGCCGCTGCGGACCGGCACCACCAGGCCCGCCAGCAGCGCGCCTAAGATCCAGACCTTCAGCGCCGCCGCGTACTGGATCAACCCGAAATCGGGCCCGCTATGGTCGAGCACCATGACCTCGTGGATCATCGTCAGCTCGAGATGGGTGGTCGGGTCATCCACCGGAATGCGGGTGTTTTCCACCAGCAAGATGACCAGCAACGTCATGCCGACGAGCGCGAATGTCGGAAGCGCATCGGCCCAGGCGCCGATGGCGACCGCCTGGTAGACCGGCGTCAGCGCGAATGAACCGGTGACCCGAGCGAGCGTTGCCAGCGCCAGCAGCAAAGCAGGTTCGGCGAGCGCCGAGAAATGCACCTCGCGGCTGGCGCCCATACCTTCGAAGCTGGAGCCGGTATCGAGCGCTGCGAGCACGGTCGCAAACCGCCCGAGTGCCAGAAGTCCGACCAGCACGATGATGTCGCCGGAAAAACTCACCGGCGCGCCTACGCCGCCGAACGGCATCACCAGCAGCGCCGCCGCGAGCGCTGCGAGCCCGCCTACCGGCCCCAGCCGCAACAGCCAGGTCGTTACCTCGCCATAGACCGCACCGCGGCGCAGAGATTTCGCGATGTCCCAATAGGGCTGGAGCAGCGGCGGGCCATGCCGGCCGGCAATGACGGCCTTGGTGCGGTTGACGATCCCGAGCAGCAAAGGCGCGAGGATCAGCGCACAAAGCGGAAGGACGAGCGAGCCGGGCGCGGGCATTGGTCAGAGACTTTCCCAGATCAATAACGCGATCAGCGTCGCTGCGACGTAAAGTATGTACACGTGGACGTGGCCGTGCTGGATGACGTTGAGGCGGGTGACGACCCGGTCGAACCATCGGAAGGTTGGCACGAACAGCAAGTGCAGGGCCGGATCGCCGCTGTCGCTGGCATAGGATGAAGCGGCCGGGAAATAGCCCTGCGGCGGAACGAAAGCCTCGCGATTTTGGATCAGCAAATGAAATTGCGTGGTCAGCGGTTGGGCAAATGATGATGCCGTGTATTGCATCTTCGGCGACGGGAACAGGTATCCGCATCCCCAGACCGGGCCGCGGCGGACGGAAGCAACCGCGAGCCGGCGCGCACGCAGCGCCCAGGCCAGCGCCGCGACGGCAATAAGAAATACGAACACCGAAACCGCGAGCGCAAGCGGCCGGGTGACGATCGCGAGCTGGGCTGAGGCCGTGGCGACCGTGGCGCCGGTCACCTGCGCGACCACGCCCGCGAGAGAAGCGACCGCGAGCGGTGCGCCAAGGCCAATGGCGATGCAAAGCAGCGCCAGAACCGCCATGGAAGCGCGCATCGGCCGCGCCACTTCCCGTGCTTCGCTCGCTTCGGCGCTGCGCGGCGAGCCGAGGAACACGATTCCGAACGCCTTGGCGAAACAGGCGGCAGCGAGCCCGCCGATCAATCCCAGGATGACAATCACGATTAGGCCGGCTACGGCGACCGCCGCAGCCGGCTGCAGGACCGCGAGAAAGCCCGCATAAAGCAGCAGAAATTCGCTGACGAAGCCGTTGAGTGGGGGCAATCCGACGATCGCGGCGGCACCGATCAGGAAGAATGTGCCGGTCCAGGGCATTCGTTTCAGCAACCCGCCGAGCTCCTCCAGTTCGAGGCTGTGTGCGGCGCGGCCGACCGCGCCGGCGCCCAGAAACAGAAGGCCTTTGAAGATGCTGTGGTTGAGAACGTGGAGAAAGCCGGAGGCAAAACCGATGACGGCGAGAAGCGGCATTCCCTTGGCGAGTCCCAGCACGCCGATCCCGATGCCGAGCAGAATGATGCCGATATTCTCGACGCTGTGGTAGGCGAGGAGGCGCTTGAGGTCATGCTGCGCCAAGGCGAATAGCACACCGAGAACACCACTCGACGCGCCCACGCCGATCAGCAGCCAGCCCCACCATGGCTCGGGCGTCCCGAGAAGGGTCAGGACCCGCACCAGCCCGTAAATGCCGACCTTGATCATTGCGCCGGACATCAGGGCCGATGCATGGCTGGGTGCGACGGGGTGTGCCTCCGGCAGCCAGACATGCGCCGGCACTATGCCGGCCTTCACGCCAAAGCCAATGAGGGCCAGAAGAAACACCGAAGAGCGAAGCGCCTGATGGTCCTTCAAAGCAGCGCCATAGGCGGCGAAATCGGAGCTTGCGGCGATCGTGCCGAGCAACACGAACAGGACCAGCAGGAACGCCGTTCCTAGATGCGCCGCCACGAGGTAGGTCCAGGCGGCGTGCCGCACCGCCGCCTTCCGGTCGTCAAAGATGACCAGAAAGAACGGGCTCAGCGCCATGGTCTCCCAGGCCAGAAGAAACAGCAGCCCGTCCCGCGCGGCGATCACCAACGCCATGGTAGCCGTCAGCATGTTGAGATGGAACCAGCTTGCCGCCGATGCGATGTCACGGTGGCCGGCAAAATAGCTGCGGCCATAAAGCCCGGTTACGATCGAGAGGCCGAAGACGGGCAGCAGGAAGAACGCGGACAGAGCGTCGATTTCGAGCTGCAAGCTGCCGCCCGGCATGTGCCAGATGCTCGACAGGCTTACAGCATCGCCAGTAACGAGCACGTGGAGCGCGGCAACGAGGCCGGAAGCGGATCCCAACACCGCGCCGGTTTGGCCAGCGAGCTGACATAGGCCGGCGCGGGGGTAAAGCACGATCGCAAGCATTCCGCCGAAGGCCAACAGCAAAATTGCGGCAGTAAATTCTAGCATCCTATGACCGAGAAACTATTTGGTGGGGAAACTGCGGTAGATCGATTCAGCCCGGATCCCTGCACTAACAAGAAAGCGCAATTCCGAGACGCTTCCGGCACACGACAAAGCGACCATCAGCATCATGCGGCTGGCCTCTTGAGCCGTACGCCGCGACCGGCGTTAGAGCTTGTGGCATTGTCGGAGATGAGTTCGATGCCGCTGGCGTCAAGCGCTGCCACAAGCTTCATCAACGAATCCACATTGCCGCGGATCACGCCGTTGCTCGCCTCCATGCGCTGGATGGTCGGGTGTGACAGGCCGGCCGATCGGGCGAGCTTGCGCTGGTCGATGCCAAGCAGCGCACGCGCGGCACGAAGTTGTGCAGCAGTAATCATGTTTCAAGCATCATTTTTTATGTTATAATTGTGAATATTGACCATTGCAATGGGAAAAATACATCCCCTCGTCGCCGCGCGGGCCATAGGCTGCTGTTTCGACGGTTGGCGGCGCCTCGTCTCATGTCGGCAATTGGCCGTGCGCCCCGAAGGCGCGAATCACCAGTGGAGGAAGATTCCACCCAGAGAGTTGTCCGATTGATCTGGTAGCTGACGAGCGGCTTAACCGGGTAACCGGCCGAGCTGGAGCCTTGTGACAAAGGTCGCTTTGGTGCTGAGCGATCACCGCAATCAAAGGCGCGAAGCGCAAATAAATGCGGCGTTGAAGCAAGGGGCGACGCGGCACGAGGCGGCGATCAAGAACATCCACCGCTTGAGAGCAGTGCGTTTGGCGCGAGATGGAAAATCAAAGAACGGTTAGAACTGTCCACTCGTTGACAACGGGGTAGCGGTCTGGAACACGTCTCATCTCATCACTGTATTATCAGGCCGAGCCGGAGCGAACGGCCGAGCGCGTTGCCGTGGCACCACCGACTGACCTCCCGTTTTTGTGGCGCCCATTGCACTGCTATAGTCAACAGACGCTGGAGAACAACCCCGTTGCGCCATGATAAGTCCATGCCGTGCGCTGGATTATTCTAAAGATTTTTAATCAGGCCGGCGTCGATCAGCATTCGATTAAAATGACTGGCTTCCGCACCGTTGGCGCAGCCGAAAAATAGTCCTTTGCAGCGCCGGAGAATTTTCTTCTGTTCGGCAAACGACGGATCGAGCGGCAATCCTGCCGCTTCCTGCACGACCAGCGGCAGATAAGGCCCTTCCAGTGTATCGAGCGCAGACGACATGTCGACCGGCGTGAAATTGATCGCGTCAATGGCGTAATAGGTCGTGAAGTAACGTGGATCGTACGCCATGAGCCGTTGCGCGATGCCGTTATCGTTGAGGGTGGGATCGATCAGGGACGGGGCGAAGTCCGGCTGATGATCGCCGAACCGGACGATAAGAAAAGAATCGTTGGGGAAGTCCCGCTTCAGCCGCGCCTGAAAGTCGACGTAGTCCTTCGCGCTCATCGCTTGACGGCGCAAGTATTCATCGACCGGCGGCGCATTGCCGGGATCGTGCCACTCGCTCATCAGATCGGGCCGATAGCGATGGTCCCATGGAAAATGATTTGCGGCGAGATAGACGAATAAAAACATCGGTCCATGAGCGCGCTGTTCGGCGATCATGCGGGCGGCGGCGTTGAAGAAGAAATCGTCCGGCTCCAAATCCCGGGCACCGAGGTCGTGTTGATCGTAGAAGCGCTGCACGCCCGTCGTGGCTTGGAAATTCCGCGCGCTCATGAAAGCGCCGAGCGCCGGATAAAGCGAGAACGTATGATAGCCGCAGCGTTGCAGCGCTGCCGGCAGGCCGCGATTAACGCGGCCGGCGGCAATGCGCGTCACGAAATAGGCGAAGCGGCCGAACGAACGCGCGGAGAGCCCCACGAGCACGTTGTACTCGGTGTACCAGCTCGGTCCGCCGTTGCCTTCGACCAAAAAATTGCGCTGCTTGCCGTCGAGCGACTTGAAATGGGCGCCATAGCCGAGCGGCAACTTGATGCCGGGCGCCATGCGGATATCGAAGCTCGATTCGTCGTGGATGAGGATGATATGCGGCAGCGGCGCCGTGGGCCGGCATTTATCCGGAAAGGGCTGCAAGCGTTCGGCGGCGACGGCATCGGACTGCATCAGCCCATGCGTCATCAGTTCGGCAATGGCGTCGACGCCGGAGCGGGCGAAGGAGGATAGGAGATTGCCGCCGTAAAAGGCTTCGAACGGCGCCATCGGAAAATGCGTTTCGAGCGCGATGAGGCCGCCGAGACAACCGATTGCCGAAAAAGCGGCAACGCTCCGGCGCGTGCGGAACCGCTCAAAGCGCCAGGCGCGTATGAGGAGAGGTACCAGCGCCACAACGGTCAGCGTCACGATCGTTTTGAGACCCGGGAAAATCGTGAACAGAAAGCTGACCGTGTCGGTATCGACGATCATTAGATCGACGAAATTCGCGGTCATCATCAGAACGCTGTATTTAAGCTGCGACAGCAGCACGAGCGGCGTCATCAGCACCAGCGAGACGAGGCCAGCGAACAGCGGCCGCCGCGTCAGCGCGATAGCGACGAAGTTGAAGATTCCCCAGGCCAGCAGGAATGCCGCCATCGCGGTGATGCCGGACTCGGTCGCCGCCATGACCGCCAGGGCGAGGACGTGCGGGAGAGCGATCAAGGCCAGCCGGTGCGATCCCTGCCGGGTCGGCAAACCAGTATCGTCGTAACGCAAGCGCGAAATAAGGGCACGCATGGCCGCGCGCCCGTGCCCGGAAACGACCTAACCCAGCAACAACTCCCCAGCGCACGGCGCACTGTCATAAAACTGCAATAATTTCGTCATTTCAAGGATTTTGATGCGCCTAGGTTGAGTTTTCTGACGCCTCAGCGGCGGCCGGCGGCGATCAATTCCGCGAGCGATCGACCAGCGCGCGTTGCTTAATCCACGGCATCATCTCGCGCAGCTTGGCGCCGACCTGCTCGATCGGGTGGGCGGCACACTTGGCGCGCATGGCCTTGAACGAGGTCTGATTGACCTTGTTCTCCAGCATCCATTCCTTGACGAATTTTCCCGATTGGATGTCGCCGAGAATGCGTTTCATCTCGGCCCGCGTCTTGTCATCTACAACCCGAGGCCCGGAGACATATTCGCCGTACTCGGCGG
>Ga0207862_1000524_pt1 | contig 11579 bp, 5 predicted proteins | sample LuqExpMetageno81_FD_187838 | JGI IMG/M metagenome (GOLD analysis project Ga0207862, IMG submission 187838) | Tropical forest soil microbial communities from Luquillo Experimental Forest, Puerto Rico - Sample 81 (SPAdes) | ecosystem: Environmental > Terrestrial > Soil > Tropical forest ... | reverse complement strand
GCATCGGCTTGAGCATGTTGCCCGCGTCCATTGAGCCTTCCGCCTTGCCGGCGCCGACCATCGTGTGGAGTTCGTCTACAAATAAGATGATCTGTCCCTGTGCCTTGGTAACCTCCTGCAGCACGGCCTTGAGCCTCTCCTCGAATTCGCCCCGATATTTCGCTCCCGCGATAAGCGCTCCGAGATCGAGCGCCACAATGCGCTTCTCTTTGAGGCTATCGGGCACATCGCCGGATACGATGCGTCTGGCCAAGCCCTCGACAATTGCAGTCTTGCCCACGCCAGGCTCGCCGATCAGCACGGGGTTATTCTTGGTGCGGCGTGAGAGCACCTGGATACAACGCCGGATTTCCGCGTCCCGGCCAATAACCGGGTCGAGCTTGTTCTGCGCGGCCAGCCGGGTCAGGTCGCGTCCGTACTTTTCGAGCGCTTCGTAGGTGGATTCGGGATTCGCGCTCGTTACGCGCTGGTTGCCACGGACCTCGGTCAGCGCCTGCAAGAATTTCTCGCGCCGGATGTCGAGCGTTTTGAAAATTTTTCCGATGTCAGTGGTGGCCGGTTCGGCGAACATTGCCAGCACAAGGTGTTCGACGCTGACATAATCGTCCTTCAGTTTCTTGGCCTCGTCCTGGGCAGTAACCAGCAGCTTATTGAGCCGCTGGGTGACATAAAGCCCCTGGCCTGTCATTGTATCGCCGGAAACGCGCGGAACGCGATTCAGCGCCTCCTGAAGCTTTTCTTTCACCAGATCGGACGACACGCCGGCCTTTTCCAAAAGGCGCGGTACGAGACCCTCTTCCTGTTCCAGCAGAGCCAGCGCGAGATGTTCGACATCTACGGCCTGGTGCTGGTGACGTGTGCCAATGGCCTGCGCCTCTGTCAGTGCAGCCTGGGATTTTTCCGTGAATTTGTTCAGGTCCATAAACTGTTCAACAATTCGGCGATCTCATAGGGATGCATTTCGCGCAAGTTATTAGCCGCCTTTTCCAGTGCAATTCGGGCGTTCCATTCTAGTGTTTGCGGGCGCTTCCGCCCATCAGTTTTTGGCGTACCCTGCGCTCTTTTTGCTGGTTTTGTTCGGCAGAGAAAATAGCCCCAGCCTGCATCGCTCACAAATCTTTAGAGATTTGTGAGCGATCATGGAGACTCTGGCAGCGGAATTCTTCGGCCACGCGTAAGCTTTCGCTTACTTGCCAGCCGATCCTCTTCTTGAATTCTCAAGGCATCATCAAACCGTCAGTATTTCCATTCCGCGCCGGGTCGGAAATGTTCGCATTGTGAGTGCCAAATAAACCCAAATTCCGAAATTTGGACCCTCGTCCTTCGTCGCCCGATCGAAGCCCTTCTCCGGACAGATTCTGCCGAGAAAGGCGAGGTAATCGTCCGGCGTTTCTATAAAGTCATATAAGTCTTCCGGCAGTCCATGGTAAACCGTCCCACACCAATTCAACCAGCTAAGCGGCGCGTGCAATCCTCATTTTCAACCCACCACAATTCGCTCGAAAGCACCCGGGCGGTCGTATCGCAGTACAAGAATTCAAGAATGGTGCGATGCAGAACTCGTCGCGAGATCGTTAGTTCTTCTTGAATTCTCGAATTCTCGAGTCCTTACCCGATCGGGTAAGATTCGACTATTCCACTGGAAACTTAAACCCCGCAGTGTTCTCTTTCCAAAGTTAGTATCTGTTCCAGAATATTCCGTCGATTTTCGCGACTTAGTGCTCAGGCAGATTTGCTGCGCGCCGGTCGTGTCAAATTGAAGTTCGAATCCTTAGTTAACGACTACCAAAACCCAGAAGAATCGAGGTTTCCATGTCTAATGAGACCACCCCGCAGCGGCTTCTTGCCACCCCTGTTTCCACACCCGAATTGCCGGATCTGAATTTGCACGAGATCCAAGGCGATGTCCTAATCGGACTTCAGAAGAACTATGAGCGATTTATCTTTTTCAAGATCGCCGAGGTGGCGGCATTCAAATCTGCCCTCAGGAAACACATAGCGCATCGAATTACGAGCACGCTTACTGTCAAGGCGCGTGAATTCCAGTTGCGCGATCACAAGACGAACGGCGGGAAGGAGCCACTACCTCTAGTTGGTCTGAACCTCGGATTTACTAACACGGGTATTCAGAAACTGTTGAAGGGCGTGGATCTTAAAGACGCTTCTTTCGATAAGGGCGCCGCAGCACTGGCCCCGTCCTTAGGCGACGCACTCGATGGATCAGGAAAGCTGGCCAACTGGAAGTCCGAATTTCTTTCAAACAATATCGATGGTGTATTCCTCGTCACGGGCGGAACCCAGGCTGCCGTGGACGGAGAGGCCCGCCATGTGCTTGGTATTCTTGGCACATCTACAAAAGTGATTTTCGATGAAACAGGCCACGTTCGGCCCGGCCTAGAGAGGGGACACGAACACTTCGGTTGGCTGGATGGAGTTTCGCAACCGGGTGTAAAGGGATTGACCGATCCATTTCCAGGCCAGCGTCTTCTCGATCCAGGGCACTTCGTCTTTGGGTATCCCGGTCAGGCGGCACCGCCGCCGGTGGAGTGGATGAACAACGGCTCGTTCATGGTGTTCCGCCGCTTGAATCAGTTAGTTCCTGAGTTCAGCAAGTTCATTCTAGATCAGGCTAAGAATATTCAGCTCAATGACCCAGCCGGGACCTCGCAAATGGACCCCGTGTTGCTCGGAGCACGTTTGGTTGGGCGATGGAAGAGCGGAGCTCCCTTGGCGCTGACACCCAGTCAGGATGACACCACCCTTGGAGCTGATCCAAATCAGAATAACAACTTCGATTTCTCCGACGATCCGGATCAACGGCGCTGCCCATTTTCCGCGCACATCCGAAAGAGCAACCCCCGAGCGGATTTCAATCCTACCAGTCCCGAAGCGTCACAGGAGGCGGACGTCGATCCTCGCCGCATCATTCGGGCCGGCATTCCCTTTGGGCCGGAGGTGAGCCCAACTGAGCAATCGGCCAACACGACATCACAGGAACGCGGACTCATGTTTGTCTGCTATCAAACGTCGATTCCTGACCAGTTCGAGTTTATTCAGATCAAATGGGTGAATAACTCTGGTTTTATTTTCGGAAAGAAGCGACCTTCACCACCTAACGACCCGGTGGTCGTCGGTTTCGATCCAATTATTGGTCAGAACACTCTGAACGGAGTGCCGCAACCGCGAACAGCGGACGAGCCGATCCCAAACTATCCGACAGGTAACGTCCGGAGCATGCTTCAGGAACCCGTAGACTTCGTTGTCCCAACTGGTGGAGCGTATTTCTTCGTGCCCTCTATCGCGGCGCTGGAGAACGAGCTCAGTGCTTAGCCTGCATCGCTCACGAATCCTTAGAGATGTCTGATCGATGCAGGCTGTGCCAGCAGAATTCTCCGGCTACGCCGGAAAATTCTGCTGCTTCTTAAAAGGCACATTTTAGAAATCATCTTGTTTCCGAATCAGTGATGACCGGCACTGGCTCCTTGATAGGTGAACGGTTGCAAGGGCTCGTCGTGGCCTGCGGGATTGCTTACGGGAGATCTTCTTCTTGTGCAGGTTCTTGGCGCTCACCTTGTCCTACCTGCTCCTTGCCAAAGACTAACCGCGGGTTGGCATTTACTTCACTACCTGAAGAAATTGCCGATATTTATCGCTCGGCCCGCAATAAGCGCGTGGATGTGTTTGGCGTGTGAGCTTTGCAGGTTAGGGCGGTTCCAGTTCGACCCATGTGGAAGGTAAGAGAAGCTGTTTTTTTTCCAGGTCGATTCCAATTATGTGGGCACCAAGCGAGCCTACTCGCCGGTTCGGGCTAAACGTTAAGGGAGGCGTCTGCCCGGTGTCGAAGTGATAAAGCTTTTCAAGTGTCTCGATAATTTTCTCCCGCGTTACTTCCCGGCCTGCTTTCTCCAGGCCATAAATGAGTAATTTCGCCGCGGATAGCGCCGCAAGGCGTTCAGCAAGGTTGCCCTGAGAGAATCTGCCCGCTCGTGCTAACTCCAGATATTCCGTCTCTCCATCCTTCGTCTGGTCTGTGGGCAGCATTGGAAACGAGAGGAAAAGACGTCCCGAAAATTGATTGGGAGCTTGATAGATTTCCGGGCCCACAAACGCACTTGGTGCCAGAACCAGCGGGAATGCCTGGTTCGCCCTCGCTGCCGCAAAAAAATCCCCCAATTTCTCGCTTGAGGCGAGCCAAAAGACAGCGTCAACCTGTCCATCCCGTAGAATCAGTGACCAGTCTTGAAGTTCCTTCACGTTCACCGACCGAGGGCGCTCCCAGCCAACGCTCTTTGCCCGCTTTGTGATCTCATCTATGGCCGAATGGATCCCGTCTTCCTCACTGTAGACTACGAGGGAACGCGCGGCTCCAATCCCTCGGTTTTTGGCCGCGAACCTCAGCAACGCCACGCTCTGCCCTTGAATGCCGGATAAAAGGTAGAAAACGTATCGATTGGCAGGAGCATCAACTCCAGGGAACAGACTAATTGCCCCGATGAGCGGAACGCTGTTCTGTTCAATGCAGGAGTTAATTTCACTCTCATTACCGGCAATGAAGCTCTCAACCAGCGCGAATGGCTGCTCTAGTTGAAGAAATTTTTCGAATGATTCCGAACGCGCAAATTCAGGAGCTGTATTAAACGCACAAAGTATCCTCCGCCCGTAGAGACCGCCCTCGTCATTTACCTTTTGAAAGGCCGCTTGCAGTGTTTCACGCAGAGCGCGGTGCATTCCGCCGAACGTTTCCTCCGGCGGAAGGATAACACCTATCTTGATTGATTGGTCGGCGATTCCAGGATCCAGTGCGTTCTCAAGGGTCTTCAGGTAAGCGACGAGATCATCAGCCTCTTCCCGGGTAAGTAGGTATTTCGGCATTGCCGTATTCAGTCGCTTTCCTCCCGAATCGATGCCCATCGTAATCGCGCGAATAACCAGACTTTCGTTATACGGCGGCCGTTCCCTTCCGGATCCTGTTGTAATTGCGTACGGTTTGCTCAGCTCCGTCCACCGAATATTAGACGGATAAATACCGCCCTCCGGTTTTCCCCGTCCATCCGCTCCGTGACAGTTGACACATCGTAAAACCGCGGCCGGTACTTTGACACTTCCTTCTCCTGCCAGTGTCTCGATAGCAACACCATTGGTCCCCGTTCCGTACAGATAAATTTGCTTACCGCAAGGCGCAGCCGTGGGAGTGTTCTGAGCATCCTGCGCCAGACTCGCAACTGCAAATAAAACGATGATTAGAAACTGGGACGCGATTCGAATAGAGGCCGCTCCAATCATACTTTGGCCTAGCCGCAGCAAAATCGTCCTCGTCCTCGTCGTCATCCTCATCCTCGATCTTTGATTCCGGTGCTCAATCCCGCCAAAAGAAAATCGAGGACGAGGACGATTGAAGGTAAGAGCGTTGCTCATTTCCGATCGTCGAGCACGCTATCGACTGAACGACGGATCTCATACGGAGGCGCTATTCCGAGGACTTTCTTCCATAATCCGGTAGGTACGTTCCCAATGATAAAGACGTTGGAATGGTCTTCTTTTGCCTCCGAGTATAAGCCGAACTTGTAGAGGACCTGATCCACCGTCTGCTTGTCACCTGTTAAGAAATCCCATCCCGGCTTCGCTCCGACGCCAGCAGCGTACTTTCTCAGGACTTCAGGATTATCATTCTCGGGATCAACCGTGATCGAAACCAACCGCACGTCCTTGCCCACGCGTTCGCCCAGACTCTCCTGCAACTGTTTCAATACTGGAATCGTCACTCTGCACACGCCGCTACAGGTGGAATAGAATGAGTTAATAATAACGACGTTTCCTTTAAGAACGTCGGTGTAGAGCCTCAGTTGTTTCCCATCCTGGTTAGTCAGCAGGACGTCGCCAAAATAGCGCTCCGCCGGAGAGACCGCGTTAGAATCGTCTGTCGCGGCCGCGGTTGAGGCTAGCGCAACATCCGGTTCCGAATTGCGATGACCAGTAGTCCCCGCCATCTGGCGGAGGAGTTCGGCGATCTTGGTTGGAGGCGTCTCAAGGGCGTTAATCCGCGTCCAATCGCCGGTCCGGTCATTGACCAGGAGCAGAAACGGCGAGTGACTTTGGATATCAGGGGTAAACAGACCGACAGCCTTGAGCAGTTGCTCCACCGTCTCCTTATCACCGGTTAGCAAGTCCCACCCAGCCTTGGCGCCGAATTGTGCACCCCATGTCTTCATCCTCTGCGGAGTGTCAGTCGCAGGGTCGACACTGACGGAAATCAGCTCGACATCCTCTCCAAGCGACTCACCCAGTTCTGTCTGCAAGCGGCCAAGATTGGCTCCTATCAGCGGACAGATCGTAGTACAAGTCGTAAAAATGAAGCTTAATGCTGCGACTCGTCCTTTCACAAGGTCGCTGTACAGGTGGACCGTTTTCCCATCCTGGTCGACTAGTTTGATATCAGGGATATTTTGCCTTGTTTCTCTCTGGGGGCCGGGATCTGACTTAGGATGGGCCTCAACAATCGGTTGCAAAGTTAGTACCGCGGCGAGGAGCAGTCCGAGCCGAGCCGATCGCGCCAACGACAAGTTCGCGTCCATAGTTCTCTCAGTTCACTATCGTTCCCCCGCTTCCACGCCTCCTCTCGGCAAGACCCTGACTGCCAAATAGTTCGGGTTACCAAATTTCAGATTGACCGAGCTGCACTGGACGTGGCCATAATATACACCCGGCTGGGGGGGATTAAATCCGATGCTGTAAACTCCGTCCCCTTCCTCTTTGGCGACTTCCCGCCGATGCCAGGTGCCAGGCGCCAGGAAAGTCACAATAACAACGTCGGTCAACCCGCTGACCGGCTTTTTGGTCGCCTGATCGACAATGCGAAACTTGAAAGTCAATTCTTCGCCAAGCTTCGGCGGCGTTTGAGGTGCAAGTGCTGTGACCGCAACCTTTCCCGCATTTCGTTCCGCCTCGATCGCCGGATTCGGTTCAACGGCGAATTCGAAGCAGTTGACAAATCTGGGTGAATCAAGGAAAAAGACGACATCGTAGAGGCCCGGCTTTGGCAGCTTGGCAGCGGTTTGATAGACCCCGGGAGAAGTGCGCTCACGAAGACTGCGATCGACGACCTGGACTGCCATCGGCTGCCGGCCGTAATTGGAAAAGCTGCCCATCGGGGCGGCCATTCCTTCCTTGTAATAGTAGACCTGTTTATCCGGCGCGTTTGCGACAAGGACCGCATTCTCACCAGATGCCTGAACAACCCGCGCAGCCGGGCTGTTTATCCATGACCCACCGAGCGGCTGCTGGCCTCCCGGAAAGGTAAGAACCGTGAGAGGACTACCCTTCCGCCCGACCTGGCCGAGCGGGACCATGTACACGTCTGCCGAACCCAGATGATTGATGTAAGCAAAATCGCTCGTAAACGAGATCTGAAACGGCGCATTCCCCACGGTGCCGGACTGAACGATTTCATTGACGGAACTATCAATTATTTGAACGAGATCTTTTTTGCGATTTAGAACGAACACATATCGGCCGCCCGGCGCGACGGCAATTTCGGCAACTCCCGGATCGGCTTGGATCGTCTTGATAATGTTGAGACTCTTAGCGTCTATCACCGCGATCGAACCAGCGTCTGTCTGAGAAACGTAAACGGCGTTCGCCAATTTTGAGTAGGCTGCCGACACCGGCCCTCGTCCGACCTGGATATCCGTCACTGTTTTCAGCGATCGGGTGTCGATGACGGAAATCGAGTCGTCTTCGCCATTGGTCACAAAGACGAACCTGCTGTCACTCGCAACGACCAGTTCGTGGCTTCCCTTCCCAACCGGCAGCCGCGCGGCCATTTCCAGGCTGTCCGCTCGAAAAGCTGCTACGCTGGATTGGGAAGAACCTGCCCCAGCCGCCCAGAGATACTCTCCGTCCGGCTGCAAAACGATGCGCGCAGGCTTAATCCCGGCATCGAGGTATTTCAATAATTCCCAGTTCGCCGTGTCGACGACCGCGATTTTTCCCTGGTCAGGAATAGAAACGAAAAGTTTTGTCTGATCCTTCGTTGCGACCCAGTCGTATCCATTTCCCGTCAAAGGGATCAGGGCAAGGAGTTTTGTCGTTCCAAAGCCAAATAGCGGATCGACGACCGAGATGGTCGCATCGTCGTTCAACGCCAAAACGTAGTAGACGTTCAGGTCAAGGTCAGCCTGAGAGAAAGTGCCGCCTGTAATGTATTTCTGCGCCTTGACTTCGCACGAGTTGGCAGCCGGGATTTCATCATTTCGTCTAAGGTCCAACCAGGCAGCCGGGAAAACTCCCGTAATCGGCGCGTTCGTAGTCGTGTCGCTGATGGCGAATCGGAATAATACCGGATCACCTTCTCGCAACGGTTCTCCTTGCCCATCGAGGACTCCGATGTGGGCGACTTCAAAATTAATCCGGATACCATTCTTTTCAATTGTCTGCCGGTACGGCTTCGGGGCAGAACCCGGCTCGCCGCCCTTAGTGGCGACTGCCCCGCAGAAACAGCACGCCGCGAAAGCCAAGATAACGATCGCCACCCAGGGTCCGTCAAAGGCGCTCCGCAAATTCGCGTTTGTTCGATGCGTCATTCTCGCGAGTTAAATGGAACCTCACGCAAAGTTACGCAAAGGCACGCCAAGGGCACGGGTCGGAGAAATTAAGTCATTTCCTTAGCGTACCTCGGCGTACCTTTGCGCGAGGTTGTCCCGTGTTATGAGGCGGTACACTAACGCGCATTTCCGTCCGAATTAAAGCTTTCTGTGAAGACATTTTCAGAGGAAATATAGTCGCCGTTGCTGATCAACCCCCATGGAAACGCAAATACAGCAAAGGACGCCGTCACTGCGCGGGACATTATACCGAGTTCTGGAGGCGCGCTTTGGCGGAGACCCCAGGGCAATCAATCTCTGCTCCGAATTTCTCTCCCGTGAAATGTATGATAGACGTTTCGCCGCGAAGCTCATTTCGGTTTGCGATGGATCGGCGGGGTATTCGTGGAACATCAGGCTCTTTGCAACATTGATGCTGGCGAATCAATGCTGCCAAGTCGGGCCAGGCTGCGACGAAGAGTTCACGTTCCTCTTTCGAAGGTTCGGAATTCTTTCGGCCGAGGCAAACCGAATAGATGACCGTGTCTTTCGCGAAGGTTACACATCAACCGACTTTCGAATGTTCGTCACTCAATTTTTGAGAAACCTTAGTCGCCTCGAGAGGATTCATCGAAATATCCGAGGACTTCAGACCACGGCGCGAGCCCTCGACGAATTCATCCGTTTCTCCCGCGACCCGTGCAAGCTTACTCTGGCACGGTATCTGTTTGCGCCTGCGGAAGTCGTCGAGCGGGTGCAAGAGGAACTGACCTTATCCTCCGGTGTGGAAAGCCCTCTAGAGGCTGAAGGTATACGTGAGGCTGGGCATTATCTTTCGAGATTTCCGGAATACGAAAAGGACATCTTCCGCCGGCTGGCTGCTGAGGCCGATGTTTACTGGGCCTGCGAGAAAACGTCGTCGGAAGTCAACTCCCTCGTTGAGAATCCCATCGGGACGGTCGCATGTGTCGTGAAGCCACCCGGCAGTTCGATAGAACTCGAAATAAAGCGCACCGGCCTGCGCGCTGGCTTTCCACTGACGGTGTCCTTCACGTACAGTACTGGTGAACCACTGCCGCCATCGCATCGCCTCCAGGGGGGTGCTTCCACGGCTAGCCTCCGATGGGAATCCAATCAAGCCGCAGTGATCTCCGACATTTACCGCTCCGTTCATGGAAGAGAGGCCCCGGTCTCCAAATTGCTCTCCCTCGCTACCTACCGAACCGTTCCGTACAACGGCGAGGCGGTACACCTTCTCGATTACTTCACCGATCCGAACATCTTTGGCGATGCCTACGTGAATATGCGCGACCACATGGAGCGGTGTGTGTCGGACTTCGATATCCAATACGGCGACGAACTCGCGCATCTTCCGGGTGAGGTCGGTTTGACCGGCCGCTTTCTCGCCCACACCCTCCCGTGCCAGGGAATCCTGGCGCAAACGAGTTCTTATCGCCTCGACATGCTCGCAAACTACTTTTCACCGGCAGGCGCTGATGCTTACTTTATAAAGGGCTTGAAACGAACGAGCTACACCAGGCGGGAGGCTCAGCAATTCGCCGATGCGCTGTTAGACGAGGTTTTGGGCATTTATAAGGCGCCGCCGGCCGTCTACAAAAAACACGGACAATATATTCGCGCCGCGTATCAAGTTCCGGAAAACAGAAATCGAGCGAACCGCTTTCACGCCTCCGCAGTCGCCGATCTGGGAACGTTCTGGGGCACACTTCTCGCCCTGGGCGCATACTCCCACGGCGAGTCCTTTGTGGGTAGGAATCTCGGCCTCAAGAGCTCATTCGAAGCCGGTGAATGGACTGTTAAGCTCTTATTCATGGACCACGACAACCTGCGCATTCCCGACCGAGGCGAGGAATCATTCTGGCCCCACGGCGCCTACAGGGCCTCGGTCGTGGATGAGTGTTACATCTGCGCGAATCCGGACAGGCCGCTGCAAATTGACGGCAGCTCATTATGGTATCTCCAAGAGATTTACCAGGCAGATGCTCAGGTTCGCGCGGAAAGTAAACAAATTCTACACCGGGCCATGGAGAGAGCCTACAAGCAAACTCGACGCGGAATGGACAATGATCCGAAAGTGCAACGCTTTTTCTCAAGATCGTACATCCGCCATATGCACGATTGGGATGTGATTGTCGCCGACTACTTAACTATCTGTGGCGATTCGAGGAAGATGGCAGACTGGAAGAACCGAACAAGAACTTATCTTTTGACAAAGAAGTACAAAAAGGCGGTCATCGACAACTATCTCATGGGGGTTGAGAAACACTACGACGTCGTAACGCGATATTCATTTCTCTACCTGCCGGCTCCCGTTATAGGAGGCCGTGTGCGAGATGCCGCATAACAGAGGAGAAGTTATGGTAAAAACAGGCTTATGGCGATATCGGTCGTCCGTTGTTTGCATTATCTATCTGGTCCTGGGTTTTTCCGCCGCGACGGCCGTCGCGGAAGAAGCTCAGGTTTCGGTCCTTTACGCTGGCTCTCTGGGAAATCTCATGGAGATGGACGTCGGGCCGGCGTTTAGTCGCGCGACCGGGTACAAATACCAAGGCGAGGCCAAAGGTTCCCTGCTCTCGGCAAACCTGATAAAGGAAAAACTGCGAACGCCAGACGTCTTCATCAGCGCCGACCCGAAAGTTAATCAACGGCTCATGGGAAATGGAAACGGTGATCTAGTGCGTTGGTATGCGACGATCTTCGGCAACGAGATGGTGCTCGGCTACAACCCGGACAGCCACTTCGCGGTGGACGACAGCGTGTACGAGCACATGTCGCTGCGCGCCGACGGCGACGACGCCCAGCAGCAGTGGAGCGCGCGCTACGAGCGCTGGCGCGAGGCCTACCCGGAGATGGGCGAGGACTGGGACCGGGCGTGGTCGGGCCGCCTGCGCGACGGCTGGCGCGAGGCGCTGCCGAGCTTCGCCGCGGGCACGGCGCTGGCCACCCGGGCGGCCGGCCAGAAGACGATGGCGGCCTTCG
>Ga0207862_1000520_pt1 | contig 11625 bp, 18 predicted proteins | sample LuqExpMetageno81_FD_187838 | JGI IMG/M metagenome (GOLD analysis project Ga0207862, IMG submission 187838) | Tropical forest soil microbial communities from Luquillo Experimental Forest, Puerto Rico - Sample 81 (SPAdes) | ecosystem: Environmental > Terrestrial > Soil > Tropical forest ... | reverse complement strand
ATTCGTCCCTCAGCTTCTCAGTAAGCCGCTCATCACGTTCCGCAGGCGGGATAGTGACCGTGAACGGGATAAGGTTGAACCTGCGGCGGATTGCCTCATCGATCGAGCGGAGGCCGGGCTTGTGATTGCCGGCAATGACCAACTTGAACTGCGGCGTGAACTCAAAAAAATCTTGCCGCATGAAACGGGCCGCGATCCGGTCGCCGCCAGTCAGAGACTTGATCCGGCTTTCTGCCCAACGCCGGCCCTCTTCGGTTTCAATCGCGGTTACAAGCCGAGCGCCGCGCAGTCCGGCGAGGTCAGTCGGATGACGGTCAGACGAAGACGCGGTGAAGGTCTCTATCGGCGCGGTGCGATGATACTCGTTGAGAATGCCCGCGAGCGTGTTCAAGAATACCGACTTGCCGTTCGCACCTGAGCCGAACAAAAAGAACAATGCGTGCTCAGTTGTTAGGCCGGTGAGCGAGTATCCGACGATCCTTTGCAGGAAGCCCTGAAGTTCAAGATCGCTTCCGGTTATGCGGTCCAAAAACGTACGCCATTGCGGGCAGTCTTCCTGACGAGGACTAGCCGCAGTGATACGCGTCAGGAAATCCTCGGGCCGATGTGGGCGAGTCCGGCCAGTCTTTAATTCGACGACGCAATCTGGCGTGTTGAGTAGCAGCGGGTCGCGGTCCCATTGCTCTATAGTCGCGGCGAGACGGCGATCCGCCTTTGCCAGCCTCTCTATTGCTGCAACGGTCTTGGCACTGGCAAGGATGCTCGCGATTTTCCTTTCGTTGCACTCCGTGGAGGCTTCACGGCACACCCTGCGTGCGAGATCGAACGCGTGGAGCGTGTCGTCCTGTTTCCATTGCGCTCCGGTCCAGACGAACCATTTGCCTTGCGCGGCAATGAAACGGAGATCGGACGCGTGCTTGCTTGCGAACCGAAGCGCGAGAGCCTCATCCGTGAATGCCGGGGGGCGGTCGGCGTCAAGCTCGATGACTTTTGCATCAAGCTGTGCCTGCGTTGCGAGATGCACGTTCACTGCAACCCCACCACGGTTTGGAGGAGTTCAGTCGCGCCCATTTGCTCCAGGAGAGCTTCCGCTTCATCCGGGGTAATGGAACCACTTTTCAATTCGATGCCGACATAGACCAATTCGTTTTGGAACAATTTCATTTGGAGTATCGCGCTCCGTATCCGGTTGAGAACGACGAACCGCCGTCTGGTTGTTATCGGTACTGGCTGGGAATTCATGGTGCGGACCTCGGCGCCAGCAGTTCGCCGCCGACCTCACTGTGCCGGATTTTCGCGAGCAGCTTCCCGTCCAGCGTCGGCTCACCCGGCCAACGCCAACTTCCCCCGCCAAGCAGGTTCAGCGGGGCGTTTGCGAAGAGGCTCGACCCTGTCCGACCTGTCGGCAGATCATTGTTTTTGCTTTCTAATTTTGGGGGGGTCGCGGGCGCTCCGGTATCGGCACTCAAACCGGCCTTCCGGACGCGCTCCCTGGCCTTTTCCCGACAACGGTCCGAACAGAACCGCTGCTGTCTCGCGGCCCTCTGAACGGAGCGTCCGCAGGATTCGCAGACGACTGGCGTGTTGCGATGTGTGGCGAGGCGCGTCATTTGCGCCCCCGTTTTGAGAGGAACTCATCAATTTGAGCGCGGTACGGATTAATCTTGATCGGACTGCTGACGACGCCCTGAGGAAACTGTCGCTCCTGCTTCACGATCCGTTTCGGCTTTTGCTTGCGCGCCGGATGCGGCTTCGCGTCCGCCTTCTGCTTTTTCGGAATTCGTAGAATGGTTGCTCGCCAGATCGCCTGCGGCGGTTGCCGCCAGGATTTGTCATCAGCGCCGGGGAGACCGAGCGCAGCCTCGGTACCTGCATCGCGCTGCCTTGCGAGGGCACGAGATGTTTCTTCGCTGAACCCTTTCGAAATGAACGCCTTGACGAGACGCTGCTCATCGGGGTCTGGTTTTAAGAAACTTAACTGCGGCACTGGCGACGGTGCCACCATTGGGCGGTTGCCTACTTGCCGCTTAATTTTCCGCAGATGTTTCTCGACCTTCCCGACTGCGGCGGTTTCGATCTGCCTGGCGCGCTCGCGGGAAATGCCAAATTCTGCGGCGAGTGTCTCCAGTTGGATCGGCGGCGCCGTCAGTTTGCGCGCGTGATAAATCCGGTATTCGCGCCGCGTCAGAACACGAAGAGCGCAAACAAGATCCTCCTTCCAACGCCGCACACGTTCCTCTCGGAGAAGCAGTTTTTCCGCAGAATGGGCGGGGTCGGAAATCGTCGCGACGAGTTCGGTATCCTCGGTGCCATCGCCATCGTAGGCGGGACCGCTTAATGAGGCGACGTTGAGATGGTCTTCGCCCTGCGGGGTTTTGATGATCGAAGCGGCTTCGCGCCTGACCTTCTTAACTTCACCTTCGACAAACTTCCGCGCGAACGTCCCCATGGTAAACCCGGCGTCCGGGTCGAAACGTTCAAATGCTCGGAGGAGCCCGATGTTTCCGGCGGAAACCGCATCCTCACGGGAATCATCGCCCCAAGGCAGCGTCCGACGAACGCTTTTGTCGATCAGGCGAGCGTGAGAAAGGACGAATTCATCCTTGCGTGGTGCCATTATTTGGTGCATTTAACTGTTGCTCATTATTATTTTTGGCTAGGCAGTCTCCTCCAAGAGATTGCCTAGCCTTTTTTTTGTTAAATTTACGCGGTGAAATACAAATTGCGGGAGGCGCGAGGCGCGCTAGAGACGCGCGTTCCTCGACTATCGTCCGATCGGCTTTCCGGTAGTCGGCAGGGACGTAAATGCTCACGCTGGGCATTGGGTCGCCTGCCCCTTGGACGCCCTAGCCTCAAGTTCCTTGCGCCATTCGGCAGCGGCTTCCTCGGTGATCCGACGACGAGAACCGTTGCGGAAGTACCGTGGTCCGGTGCCCTGTTTCCAGAAGTTGTAAAGCTGCGAATGGCTAATGCGATGCGATGAGCAGAACTCTTGAACTGTATAGACGCGCTGCATGAGTTTCTCCGTCCGTGTCCGTATGGACAGAGAAGTGCACGCACAAAGGGACGGTGCGTAGTCCCGCAGAAATTCTGATGATTTATTGGGGAGGTTCGGTCCTGCCCCTTCGGAGGGCGGCTACGACTTGATCCACGTTATCGAACCTGAATTCGTTTCCGGACCGTTTCGCACGGTGCTTTAGGTGATCAATAGCCTTCCGAGCTGCCGCCTTGTGGAGGGGGATCGGTTCGCCATTGATCTCGACTCTGTTGTTTCTTGTGACGCGCCCGCGCCTCCTCCAATAACGGATGAGCCAATCTGCGGTCAGCGCCGCCGCGTTAACAGGATTGTCGAGCCATCGTATGAGTTTGACCGAGGACCGCTCGGTCTTGCGCCCCTGACCGTCTGGCGAGAATTTGGCGCGAACTTCCCTGATCAGCCGTTCCCGATCGGTCCAATCAAGCGATTTGTCTGCCTGGAGCGCCGTGATGATCAGTTCGGCGTCCCGTTGCCGCTCTGATTCCTCGACCGCGCCCCTGACTGCAGCCGTGGCGGCGTCCTGGTCGTTCCGATCATGGGAATCGTGCTGATGCATCGGTCACCTGATCGCCACCACGTTGCCGGGCAACGAACCGTCCTCTTCCGGTGCCATGTCGCGCAACATGGTGCGATGTAGGGCGTCGGAATGGTCCGTGATGAAGCGGGCGTAGTGCTTCTCGAGCATGGCGACGGAGGTGTCCTTGGTGCCCGCCACGATACGGATGGGAAGGCCCTGCATTAGCTCGCTGGCAATCGCGCTGTGCCGCAATGCGTAGATTGTGACCCCTTCGTCAATCAGAGTCGGATCGTAGGCCTTTACTGCCCTTGCAAACGGCCGGTTATGATCACTCTTCTTCCAACGCTCGCCGCCCGGCTTTCTTAGCAGCGGCTCGTGCGCAACGCGGCCCTTGGCCTGCACGAGAAGGCGATGTGCAAGATCAAGCGAGACCGGAACCGGGCGCCGTTCCATCCGCTTCTTCCCCCGCCCCTTCTTGGAACTCGGCATCATAAGCCGGGGAGAATGACGGTCTGCGATAACGTCATCCACTACCAATCTCGCGAGTTGGATCGGCCGGGCGCCCGTTACTGCGGCAACCTCCGCAAAGATCCCAAGCTCTGGAGATTCGCGATAACAGGCCGCGACGATCGCGCGCACCAACTTGTCCGGCAGAATGATGTTACGGGCCTCTGTGGCGTCCGGAAGGAGTTTGATGGCGCGTTCCCAGGGGCGCCCGATTATCCGCTCGTCCTCGTCCGCAGCCAGATTAAGTGCGGCTTTGAACGCATTATTGATTCGGTTGATCGCTGACGCGGACAGCCCCGCCCGCCCTAAGCTGTCAATCCAGTCCGCGAAATCCCGCACGGCCAGTTTGGCGACGACGAGATCACCCAGCCGCTTTGGAAGGTGCAAGCGGACCCTCCCTGCATTGCTCGGGTCGGCGTTGCGCGCCTTTAGGTTGGTCTCGTACCGCTGCACCGCCTCACTGACGCTAAGGAGCTTATCGGCATTCGCCACGACGGCGGTCTGCCCGAGCGCCGCCGCCTTTGCCTGCGCTTGGCTGAAATTCAGAACCGCAATCCCGTCCGCGTCGGCGTAGTCGTCGGCAAGAATGATCGTGCCGTCGCGCGTCCGGAGATTCTCCAGGGAATACCGCTGCGCCCCTAGGTAGCGCCGAACGGCCCAAGTACCTGGGCCGTTCTTTACCTTGCGATATGCCAGATGCAGGCCGGGTTCGATCAGGCGGATGTATTCTTTCTTCCGCGCCTTCAGCCGCGCCCGAGCGGTGCGCGTTTCTAGATTTGCGTCCCTGACGATGCGCGGCACGAGTTCCCCCTCGGCTCCAATACGGCTCCAATATACGCGGAAAAACAGGCCTGGACAGTGATGGAGGGAAAATACGGGAAAATCAATAGGTTCAAGGCGTTCGTTTTATTACCGTGCACAGCCATGGACGACTGCGGCGCCCTTTCACGGCGGTAACAGGGGTTCGAATCCCCTAGGGCGCGCCAGCAAATTCAACCACTTAGGTTATGCCAACGGCTCGGTGCATAACCAGTGCCTAATATTTTTTTTGGACATCGGCCGCCCACCCGAAGACGACCCCGCTCGCAATCATCGGCGCCGGCCCTCTAGCACCGCTGACGTTGAAAAATCCCACCCCCGGCGCGTAGCCGTAAACCTCGCGGTCTGAGAGAAGCCTCCCGCTCCTGCGCGACTTGAACGCGTAGCGCACGGCACTGATAAGGTCGTCGCGGATTGAAACCACTTTGTATTCTTCATCTCGGTGGTAGTTCAGAAGCTCCTCCGAGAGTTCCGTCACAGTCACTGAAACGGGCGACTGAGCTAGCCGCGCAACTCCTTGAAACCGAGCGCGCGTCGAGGCGGGCCAAGCTCGCGGGCGGTTTCGAGGGCCTTCCGGCGAGGGATCGTCGGGCCACAGTCCTCCGCCGGTTCACCAATTATCGAGTTTTCGGGGATCGGAAGGCGTTCAGCACCTCCCGGGTTGATCCTGCCTGTGTAGTATCGACCACTCGAACGAATCAAACGGCTACTGCATGTGGCTCTTGTGGCGCGATCTGAGGTAACATGGAAAGCCGCGACTTCATCGACTACTACGAACTCCTGGAGATCAGCCCGAATGCCAACTCGGGTACGATAGAAAGGATGTTCCGCTACTTCGCTCACCGCTACCATCCGGACAATAAGGAGACAAACGATCGCCTCCGCTTTGACCGGGTCCTGGAAGCCCACTCCATCCTCGGAAATGCCGAACACCGCGCAAAATACGATATTGAATACAAGGCGCATTCGGAAGTGCGCTGGAAAATAGCGGAGGAAGTTAGCAACAGTAACGGTATTGGTGGGGATGCCGCCATTCAGAACAAAATGCTGGCAATCCTTTATGCGCGACGGCGACAAAACATCAAAGATCCCGGGCTCGGCAATGTGGAATTCGAGCGTTTGCTAGGCTGCCCTACTGAGCATCTGGAGTTTCATTTCTGGTACTTAAAAGAAAAAGGCTGGATCGCAAAAACCGAAACGGGCGCCATTGCGATCACGGTCGATGGCGTCGATCGCATGCATCTGGAACGTCGTACCAACGTCGACAAGAAATTGCTGACGGACCAGAGGTAAGATCACCTGACCCGGCTGGCTCGCCACGCTCGCTCAGAGCCGAGAGCCACTGGGATAACGCCCTCAATTTGCACCGCCAGCCATCGTCTCGAAGCGACTAATTGCTACAAGTCCGGCCCGTGCAAGTCGTCGGTCAAGGGAGCCGTGTGGGTTGCCAGACGGGCACCTGCGGTCGGCGGCTTAGCTAGGTGTCAAGGTTTGCGGCTTAGCCGGCGGTGATTGGCTCGGACCCGGCGACGATACGGTCTATGCGCATTGGCTAGCGTTGCACGAAAGGAGGCTCCGCGTGCAAGTGCAACGCCGGCTGCGGCTTGCGCCTCGAAGAACGCAGCCAATTTCTCCTGCACCATTCGGTTTGCCTCCAATGCCGCTGCAGCGTCCGCACGGGCGAGCCGCATGAGCCGAGCGGCAATCACCTGCTGTGCTTCAAGGGCCAAGCGAAAGTTGTCCATCCACAGGCTCAACATGGGTCAGCACTCGACATATGCGGTACCCTAATTGCCTGACCGGTCGTCTCACGGACATGTCGCCTAGCGGCACGAAGTGGCAGCCAGATGGCAAGATCGAATGCACCCGTGACCGATCCGCCTGCAAAGTGGATGATTCCGGCCAGTAGCTAAGCTGCACGCCCTGGCAGTAGTCCAGCTATGGACAGTTCCGCCTTCGAGCATTTCAGTTCAAAGGTGACTGCATACGACCTCTGGGAAAGGATTTTGGGCATATAGACAAAAAGACCCCGGCTGGTCAGCGGAGCATGGGTCGTCACAAACGATGGGTGCTCCTGTTGTACCGTGTTGAGAGTAAGCGGGGCGGCTAAATTGTCGGCGGATTACAAAGCGAGTTTTCAAAAAGGGCCGCTCCAATTTTAAGAAGGGGCCGGTCCCCCAAACTCAAGCGGCGCCTCCCCCTCTGATTGAGGTGGCAGTTCTTCTGCGGATATTCGGCCGCACCGAATGCACTCATAGACACGCGCTTGCCGAATTTGAATGACCGTTTCAATCGATGAGACGTCATCACCCCCTTTTTCGGTTTTCGAACGAACCATGACTTTGCCGAAGCGAGTTGCATGCGAAACGCGACCAGTTGGCGGAGGCTCACAGCGTCGCCGAAAACGGTTGCGGTTGGGTCACGGCAGCAGAATCAACAGGCTAGGTTCTGGGCTTCTCGCGACGCTCCGCGCCCGAGCGCCGGTCTTTTCCCGACCGTCTCTCGCCCTGTAACTGCTTCTGCTCGTCCGTCCGCGTATCGATGCCGGAACGACGGTCCGCGCGAGCCCGGCGGCCATCATGCGATCGCCGAGCTTGCTGCTCGTCCATGCACTGCTCCTCGGGTGTTTGCGCGAGAAAACAATACAGAATCGGACTTTGTAGGAGATTATACCTCGCAAGCACGTGAAAAAGCCCGACCCCACTTGATAATTCCCCGCATCCGCCGGAACCGGCTGGTCATCCGTCGCATTGTCAATTGCGCGACGGATGTCGTCATGAACCTCTATGAACTTTTTTCCGAACCGGTTTTTGCGATTGGCGTCGCGCTCGCGCTGATCCTGAGCGCAGCTTACGCGGTCGGATTGCCCTGATACGGCGTCGGCCGATCAGGACTTCCCGCCGTCGACGACTTTAAATAGCTTCCGACGTTCGACCGGAGACAGCTTCGCCCGCCGACGTGCTTTCGGGCGCATTTTTGTCCGAACCAGCGACCATAGCCGCAGCAACGGATGCACGGCGGTCGGCGGCGGCTCAGGCGTAAACTCGCTCGTGCGGACCAGGCCGCGAGGCGGACCCCCAAAGTGCCGCGTGAACATTCGCACTCCACAGGCACACTGTTTGGATGCATCGCTCTCTGGGTACGCCCCGGGCCCACATCCGTATTGATGTGGCTCAAGCCGCGGTAGCTTCAGCGTCTAGGGGATTCGCTCGTCTGTCCCCGGGCACCTCTGCTCGCATTGCCTCAAGCCGTGGCGGGACGAACGTCGTGCGCTGCGAGATAGACAAATCGCGGTTGCGGGGACGGCGATTGGCGAGTGTCCGCTAGAGCACGCCGCGACGTTGCCGCCTTGGCACGGCGAACAAAGAGCCACCTCATCGCAGTCTGCGATCCTGAGCCCACACGATCCCGTCTCGGAGGGCCGTTGGAACTTTTCTTTCCGCTGGACCGTTCTGGGCCGAGAGGCCGCTTCCCATCAGACCGGCTGGAGCTGCCGCTATGAGGAAAATTGCAATTGCGGGGCTTCTCATGGGACTGTTCGGCTATGTGACCGCGCGCGTGACCGGCATTGTCCGCCCGAAGCGACTCGCCGATCGGCGCTCGCCCGCAGCATGAAAGGCAAGGTCATCAAATTCGAGGCGGAGGAGTTTGCAGCGCTCGATCAACTTGCGCGCGATAATATGATGACCTTTCAGGAACTCGCGGACGAGGCCTTTCGTGACCTCCTCAAGAAACACGGCCGGCCCACCGACCTTAAGGAAGCATTGCGACGCAGCGCCAATCTGAGCTCCGGCGCAACGAAGCACAAGAAACATTCAAGGACCGCGGCACAGCGCCATAAACCGGATTAAACTGTCCGCTGGAGCGATGGTCGATATTTTAACATCGGGGAGAAGCGTATGAGTGTGCGCATCGTGTTTGCGACAGCGCTCGCAACCGCCAGCCTGGGCTTAATCGCAGCACCGGCGTCGGCATCCGACCTCGGGGTGAAAGTGCGCGTGCACCATCAGTATCGCGTGCACGCAGCCGGTCGGCCCTGGTGCGTCATCGAAAACGTCGGCACGGCTGTGTGGACCTGCGCTCCGACGCGGGCCGCGTGTCACGCGTTCGAAATTCCGGGCACGAGTCTCTATTGCGTGCGCGACCCGATTCGCGGGCGCCCCTACGCGATGCGCTGACGGCACCAGCCGCGCCGATGTGTCGCGGATTTTGAATGGCAGGAATGCTCGGATAGTAGGCCTTCACATGCATTTTTAACGCGCGCGTTATGCGCGGCGGCCATCCGGCGGCGTAGATTATGCATAGTCTGGTGGGTGCTCCGGAGGAGCCTCAGACTATGATGAACAGCAGAAACGTCGTCGCAGCGCTCAGACGAGACGCATCTTTCGTCGGTCACGCCGCGGTTGCGATCGTGTTTATCGGGTTCGCGGGACTGGCGGTCGGCGCCGCGCTAGTCGACTTGATGTCGCTGCGTTAGCAGCGCCGCTCTTCCCGATTGCCGGATATTTGTGCTGCCTGCCCCTATTATCCTCGAGGAACGTCCCCTCCGAGGTGTCCCGCACTGCATTGGGTGCGATCGGCACCTTTCCGTAGCCACCAGGAATGTCGAGCACGTAGGTAGGCTGGCAGAGTCCAGAGACGCGGCCGCGCAAACTGCGCACGAGCGACTGACCCTGTTTGATACCAACCCGCAGATGCGACGTGCCGGGCGCGAGATCGGGATGATGCAAATAGTAAGGTTTGACGCCAGCTTCGACGAGCGCGCGCATTAAGTCTTCCAGCGCTTTGGGCGTGTTGTTCACGCCTTTGAGCAGCACCGATTGGCCAAGCAGCGGCAGACCAGCATCCGTTATTTGCGCAAGCGCGGCACGCGCTTGGTCGCTTAGCTCGCGCGCGTGATTGACGTGCACAGCCACGTATGTCGGTTTGCCCGTTAATTTCAGCGCGCGCACCAGCTCCGGCGTAATGCGGGCCGGGTCCGCGATCGGCGCGCGCGTGTGCACACGCAGGATCTTGACGTGCGGAATGGCGGCGAGATCGCGCATGATCGCGCGTAGCCGCCGCGGCGAAAGAACAAGTGGATCGCCGCCAGTCAGGATGACTTCCCAGATCTCCGGATGGCTGGCGATGTAATCGAGCGCGCGCGCATGGGTTTCGCGCGACAGACCGGCGCCCTTGCCCGGCCCAACCATCTCGCGGCGGAAGCAGAAGCGGCAATACACCGCACAAACATGTGTCACCTTGAACAGTACGCGGTCAGGATAGCGATGCACGATGCCTTCAACCGGACTGTGCGCGGCATCGCCGATCGGGTCGGCAAGCTCTTCCGGCCGGACTTGCAGTTCGGCGGCATCGGGCACGAATTGACGCGCGATCGGATCGTTCGGATCGGACCGGTCGATCAGATCGGCAAGGACCGGCGGCACCGCGATGGCATAGCGCGCCGCGACGGCTTGCAATCGCTGCTCCGCCTCGGGCGCGATCAGGCCCGCATCGACGAGGCCGCGCGGGTTGCGTAATGTGTCACGCGGACTCATCGGGCTCCGCCACCGGCGTCCAGATCACTTGATCGATCAACTCCGCGCCTGTCGCGAGCATGACGAGCCGGTCAAAGCCGAGCGCGATCCCGCTCGCAGGCGGCATCTGCGCGAGCGCGTCGAGGAAATTCTCGTCGACTGGATAGCTCTCGCCGTGGATCCGCTCCTTCTCGTCCATAGCGGCTTCGAAGCGTTTGCGCTGCTCTGAAGGATCGGTCAACTCACCGAACGCATTCGCGAGTTCGACGCCGCAGGCATAGAGTTCGAAGCGTTCGGCGACTTTAGCACTGCCAGGCTTCGTCCGCGCCAAAGCCCCCTGCGGCAGCGGGTATTCGTAAAGAATAGTCGCGCGGTCGCGGCCGAGTTGCAGATCGACCTTCTCGACGATGACGCGGCTGAACACATCGCCCCAAGTGTCGTCGCCCGCAGTCGCGATGCCCTTCTGTTCGGCCTGACGGGCGAGATGGTCGCGGTCGCCCTCGCCTGCGTGCACGGTCGCAAGCAGATCAATGCCAGCGAACCGCTCGAACGCCTCCGCAACCGTAATCCATTCGGGCTCCGCGAACGGGTCGGCGCTGCGGCCGCGAAAGGTGAACGTCCGAACGCCGGCGGCCTCAGCGGCAATCCGCAGGAGATTTGCACAGTCCTGCATCAGAATCTCGTACGGCTCGTTCGCGCGGTACCATTCCAGCAGCGTGAACTCGGGGTGATGCAATGCGCCGCGCTCGCGGTTCCGAAATACCTTGGCGAAGTCGAAAATCCGCGTCTCGCCCGCCGCCAACAGTTTTTTGCACGCGAATTCGGGGGAGGTCCGGAGATACAGCCTGCTTCGCCCATTGCCCGGGCCGATTAGGTCCGTGGCAAACGCATGCAGATGGGTCTCATTCCCGGGTGACACTTGCAGCGCCGCCGTGTCGACCTCCAGAAACCCATGCCGGTCGAACCAGGCCCGGACGGCCGCCGCGATCCGGGCACGTTTCAGGAGAAACGGCCTGCGGCGGGCGTGCACGCCCGGCAGCCAAAAAGGCGGGTTTTTCGCCATTCAGGCCGGCCTGGATGGCACTCTGCGGGGCTGGTATCCCACGCCAAGATCGCTATGTTGCGCCGCGAATCCGCGGCCCAGGGCCGCCTGCCATTCAGGGATAGTGATCGTGAAAGTCATCGCCAGCCAGCTTCGCAAGGGCAACATCGTCGACATCGACGGCAAA
>Ga0207862_1000518_pt1 | contig 11651 bp, 7 predicted proteins | sample LuqExpMetageno81_FD_187838 | JGI IMG/M metagenome (GOLD analysis project Ga0207862, IMG submission 187838) | Tropical forest soil microbial communities from Luquillo Experimental Forest, Puerto Rico - Sample 81 (SPAdes) | ecosystem: Environmental > Terrestrial > Soil > Tropical forest ... | reverse complement strand
CTGCTTGAGGAGGTGCAAGATGAGCACCTATGACTTCATTATCGTGGGTGTCGGGTCCGCCGGTTGCGTCCTAGCCAACCGGCTCAGCGAGAACCCCAAGGTAAAGGTGCTGCTTCTCGAGGCGGGGCCCTCCCAGATTCCACCTGAAATCGAGAGCCACATTGAAATCCCGGCACAATGGCCGACCTTGCTGGGCTCCGCGGTGGACTGGGGGTATCACAGTGTGCCTCAAACAGGGCTCTCCGGACGGGTAACCTTCGAGCCTCGCGGTAAGTTACCGGGTGGAAGTAGTACCCTGTATTTGTTGATGCACATTCGCGGACATCCGTCGGACTTTGACGGCTGGGCCGCCCAAGGTTGTGCCGGCTGGGACTATCAGAGTGTGTTGCCTTACTTCCAGAAGCTGGAAGATCAGGAGGACATCACGGGCCCCTGGGTGGGCCGGGGCGGTCCCATGGCTCTCCTGAATGCGGGGCGGCACGGCCCGAATCCCACCTCTCAGGCCTTCATCGAAGCCTGCCAGGAACTGGGCTACCCTTATACAGAAGACTTTAACGGCCCCCACATGGAAGGGGTCGGGTGGCATCACGTCAACATCCGCGATGGCAAACGCTGCAGCGCCCGGGAGGCTTACCTGTGGCCTGCCCTGAAACGGCCGAACCTCACCCTCAGCGCCAATTCCCAGGCCACCCGGGTGTTGTTCGAAGGCCGGCGCGCCGTGGGGGTGGAATACAGTCAGAATGGGAATCTCCAGACAGTCCGGGCTGAACAAGAAGTCATCGTCTGCGCCGGGGCTCTCGAATCGCCCAAGCTCCTCATGCTTTCCGGCATCGGTAATCCGGAGTACCTTGGGCCTTTCAAAATTCCAGTCGTAGCCGAACTGCGAGGGGTGGGGGAAAACTTTCACAACCACGTCCTTACCGGCGTGATCCAGGGGACATCCCAGCCGGTGCCACCCGGCAATCTGAATCTTTCGGAGTGCGCCCTGTTTTATAAAACCGACCCCGCCCAAAGTGGGCCGGATATCCAGGTCGGCTTTGTGCATGTGCCCTTCGATGTCATTATCGGGCAAAGCAATCCCAATGCGGTCAGCATCCTGCCGGGAGTGGTCCGTCCCACGTCCCGCGGCTGGATCCGGTTGGCCAGCAGCAATCCCCTGGACAAGCCCCTGGTCAATCCGAATTACCTGGCCACGGAAGCAGACGCCTTGCGCTTGATGGACGCCGTGAAGCTGGCCCGGCGCATCTTCGCCACCCGGGCCTTCTCCGGGTGGGCTACCGAAGAGCTCCTGCCAGGACGGGATATAGCCACGGACGAGCAGTTGCGTGAGTTTGTGCGGCAACGGGCGGACTCTTACCACCACCAGGTCGGTTCCTGCAAGATGGGGGTGGATGATATGGCCGTGGTGGATCCAAGTCTCCGGGTACATGGGTTAGAAAGGCTGCGGGTAGCGGATGCGAGCGTGATGCCCACGGTGCCTTCCGGCAATTGCAACGCGGGCATTTTGATGATCGCGGAGAAGTGCGCTGATCTGCTCAAAGCGAGTTATGGCTTTTAACACGGTTTCCATGAACCTGGCTGCGCTGAGGTCGCTTGATCAAGCGGACAGCTTCAGGAGAGGGAAGGGAAAATGATTTTTCATCATATCTCCTTGAACTGCAAGGATCCCCTGGCCACTGAGCGCTTTTACACCGGACACTTTGGTTTCAAGCGGGCCCGGGTCGTCCAGTTGCCGGACGGGCGGCAGATTGTTTTCCTCAAAGGCCCCAACGTTTACCTGGAGATCTTTCCGGCCCAGGGGGAGCGGCCCGACGTCGGCGGACACCGGTGGGGTGACGGCCCCATGTACCCCGGGATGCGCGGCATCTCCTTCATGGTGGACAATATCGATGACCAACTGGGCGCCATGGGCAGTGAGGCCCATATCACTTTCGGCCCCCTGGATTTCGGTAGCTTTATTCCCGGCTGGAAGAGCGTTTGGCTGGCCGATCCCGATGGCAATATCGTCCAGTTGACCCAGGGGTTTACGGACCAGGAAAACCCGCCGCCCCCGCCTGTGAAGTTACCTTAGATGGAGAAAGCCAAGAGGACTTCAGGTCCGCAGAGGTAAAACCCCATGGCCTTAATTCCTGTAAATTTCGAATACTTGACCGGGCTGCGCCGTCCCACTCTGGCCAACGCCAGTCTGACCGGCAGCTGGGACAGCCAGGGGCGCCGGTCCGAGCAGTGGACCGAGGTGCCGATGACTGCCTTCACCGCGGCAGACGGTTGTCCTGGCTTCCGGGCAACGATCAATCTGGATGACAGCCAGATCGGCCAGGCCTTCCACTGGGGGGTTTTTGTCGACGCACCGCAACGTGCTCACCTCTGGGCTATCACTACTGAGGTTAATGACCGCAATTCAGCTGACTGTTACCGTACCTTTACCCTGAACGGGACAGGCCAGACGGAGCGGTATTACCTGACCCACTGCCGCAGGCTGGGCGCCAACAAGCTTTATGTAGGACGGCGGAGAACCCCGGCGATCCACTTCGCGGTGTGGGCGCCGAATGCGCGCAACGTGGAACTGGTCCGCGGCGAGGCGCAGGGAGGCCGCGAGGTAACGGGAGGGTATATCTATAACGATGGACGGGGGGTTACGGCCACCATACCCATGCACCGCGGTGAGGAGGGCATCTGGTCGACGAATCTCGAGGACGCCAGCGAGCTGTCCCGTTTCGGCCCTTTTGATCACACCCCTTATATGTTCCGGATCACCAAGGAGGATGGCACCATCGCTTATCGCACCGACCTCTATTCCCGCTGCCAGATCGGCAGTGGTGGAGTAGACCCGAAGAGCGACCCCTCCTGGAGCGGCCGTTGCCGGGATCTGGTCGGCTCGAAAAGTTGCTCGGTGGTGGTCGATCCGGAACAGGTCGCGGCGCTGTTCCACGAGGATGTATGGCCCGAGAGGCAATGGCTGTCCGAGGAGGAGTTCTGGCAGGATGAATTCGATCCGAACCGTCCGCTGCCGACCCGGCTCGAGGATTTGGTAATTTACGAACTCCATGATGATGGCTTGGGTCTCGACCATGGTGCGGACGTTGGTTCGTTGGCAGATGCCTTTTGCATGATCGACTATTTGGTGGACCTGGGGGTCAACGCCATCGAATTGATGCCCATGTCAGAGTTCGGGGAGCGGCTCGGCTGGGGTTATTCCACCTCCCACTATTTTGCTATCGAGTATGCCGGCGGCGGCCGGGATAAGTTCAAACACTTCGTGCGGGAATGCCATCGCCGCGGCCTCGCCGTCATTCTGGACGTGGTCTACAACCATTATGCGCGTGAGGCCGAACGGGCAGAATGGGCTTACGATTCCAACACGCCGGAAAATAATATCTACTTCTGGTATGAGGGCCGGGCCAGCGACTACCCGAATTTCCCCAATGGTGAGGGAGGCTACATCGACAATAACTCGAGCGGCTGGGCACCGCGTTTATGGGAAGAGATGGTGCGCAAGATGTTCGTCAGCAGCGCCGCCGCCCTGGTCAGCGAATTCCATTTCGACGGCTTCCGGGTCGATTTGACCACCGCCCTGCATCGTGATGCGGTGGTGCACGCCAACGGTCATCACGCTGGTGATGCCTGCCTTTTCGGCCAGAAATTTCTGCGGGAGTGGACCCGCACCCTGCAGTTGATCAAACCGGACGCCTTTCTGATTGCGGAGGATCATTCCGGCTGGCCCGCGGTGACGCAACCCCTCGATCAGGGTGGCCTCGGGTTCAACGCTACCTGGTACGCCGATTTTTACCATAACCTGATCGGTGATGCCCAGAACGACCCGAGCCGGGCCCGGCTCCTCAAGATGGCCGGCTACGGCGACAACCGGCCCCTCGCCATGAGTCGATTCGCCAGCGTCCTGGCCACGAGTGCTCAGGGCAAGATCACTTACCATGAATCGCATGACGAGGCCGGGAACTCTTATTACCAGGAAGATGATCACCAGGTCCATTCAGCGCGGACCATCATGGTCGCCGTTAATGAAGCCCCCCTGGTGGGCGAAACCCGTCGCTTCGCCGAAGACCGGGTGCACTTCGCGGCGGGCATGAACTTGCTGGGACCCGGCACCCCGATGTTCTTCATGGGAGAGGAGGTGGGGGCCTCCAGGCCCTACCGCTACGACGATTTTATTAACGCCCGTGAGGATTTTTACGCCTTGCGGCAGGGAGCCGGGGCCAACCTGTTTCGTTTTTATCAGGACCTTATTCGCCTGCGCCTCGCCCACCCCGCCTTGCGTTCATCCCAGGTTGATATTCTTTATACCCACGATGCCAACCGGGTGCTCGCCTTTCGACGCTGGCTGGGAAATGAGGAATTGATAGTCGTTTCCAGCCTGAATAATGCCCCGTTTTCCTTTGGCTATGATATTCAAAACCCCCGTATTGCCGATGGGCAATGGCGGGAAATCTTCAACAGCGACGACGCCGTATACGGCGGCAGCGGCTTGGCTAATCCGGCCCCGATCACCTCAACCGGCGGTTTATTGAACGTACGTCTACCGGCCAACAGCGTACTGGTTTTGCAGAGGCAGGGATGATTGAGCCTGCCGCTATCAATATGAGCAAGGAAGACAAATTGCATAATCGGCCAAGGTATCAGCTGTTCCTCATTTTTCTTGCCATCTGGCTCATAGTGTTGCTGCCCGACCTGCCGGGCCCGACCCAGGCACCCAACCTGGCGAGGGCCGCCGCCCCTGAACATCTGCCGGAAAAAGAAGCGTTCAACCTGGGGCTTGAAGCCTACATTTATGGCTATCCTTTGGTCATGATGGAGACGGTCCGGCGGGTGATGACCAACGTGGCCACCCCGGAAGGCTTTCATGCCCCTTTTGGCCAGTTCGGTCACATGAGGCAGTATCCGGATGCCTCATTCAGGGGGGTCCGGGCCCCTAACCAGGACACCTTGTATTCGTTTGCCTGGCTGGATCTATCCAAAGAACCCTATGTCCTGAGCCTGCCCGACGAAAAAGGTCGCTATTACGTGATGGAGATGCTGGACGCCTGGACCAATGTCTTTGCCGACCCGGGCACGCGCACCTCCGGGACCAGAGCCCAGATGTGGGCCATTACCGGCCCGGGCTGGCACGGACAGGTGCCCCGGGGCATCAAGCAAATCAAGGCTCCCACCAATATGGTGTGGGTAGTTGGCCGCACCTACTGCAGCGGCACGCCTGAGGATTATGAGGCGGTGCATAATCTCCAGGATCAGTACCGGTTTACGCCGCTCAGCGCCTGCGGCAAGCCCTACACCCCGCCCCGGGGCACGGTGGATCCCAATGTCGATATGAAAACATCCGGGTGGGAGCAGGTGAGCCGAATGGATGCGGCTCAGTACTTCAAGACCCTGGCTGCGGCGCTGAAGGCCAACCCCCCCGCAGCCAGGGATCGCGCCCTGCTTGCCAGACTGACCAGGATCGGCCTGATCCCGGGTCACGACTTCGACATGAGCAAGCTTCCCCCGCCTGAGTCCCAGGGCCTGGCGGAAGTCCCCCCAACGGCGCAGAAAAAGATCATGAGTCCTGAGAAGAACTCCGGGATCAAGGTGAATGGGTGGACCTATACCTTAAAGACCGGTGTTTATGGCACCGATTACCTCCAGCGGGCTTACCTCACCGCGGTGGACCTCGGCGCCAACCTGCCCCAGGATATGGTGTTCCCGGCGACGCGGGTGGATAGCCGCTCCCAGCCGCTGAACGGGGCTCACCGTTATGTGCTGCATTTCCCCAAGGGACAAACCCCTCCGGTCAAGGGCTTCTGGTCGTTGACCATGTATAATGCTGATTCCTACTTTGTGGCCAATCCGTTGAACCGCTATCGCCTCAATTCCTGGAGCAAGTTCCTGCACAACCAGGATGGTTCGCTGGACATCTACCTTCAGAAAGATTCGCCAGGCCAGGACAAGGAGGCCAATTGGCTCCCGGCCCCTCAGGATACATTCAGCCTGATGCTGCGACTTTATTGGCCCAAGGAGGCGTTTCTCAAAGGCGATTGGCAACCACCGGCGGTGAAGCAGATTGACTAAGAGCTCTTGCAAAAACCTTAATCTCTCCCAAAGTGTCATTCTGAGCGAAGTAAAGAATCTCTAAGTTTCAAGGGGTTGGGACCCTTCACTTCGTTCAGGATGACCTAAAGCCATGACTTCCAGGTAATCTTCATACCTCCCCGCAGGTTATTTGGTCGCCTCCAGATGTTGTAAGATTAACGGGTACACATCTGCCACCGCATTCTTGCCGAAAATGCTATCGATGTGGCCGTAATGGGGGATGACATAACGGGAATAGAGGTCGGTGCCGTTCTGCTCCCGCAGCCAATTATAGGTCATCTCTGTGCTCACCGGCAAAAAGACCTGGTTTTCCGCCCCATGAATAAAGGTAATGGGAATGGCCAGACGTTTCACCTGGGGAAGATAAAGATCGGCGCCGTCCGCTTTCACCAGATGCCCCTGGCGAGTCATCAGCGCCAGATGCTCAAAGGCCTTGATATTGGCCACGCCGAACATTTCCGCCAGGGCATCATGGGTGGCGCCATTCAATTGATCATGCTCGTAGAGCAGGCCGTACATAAACGTAATTCGGTGGCAGACCGCGCTCTGGCAGTATTTCGTCTCCTCAGGAAAAAGTTGCAGGAATTTATCGTAGAGCCGGTCCCGCCAGTCGGCATGCGTATCCACATAAGCGGTTAGAGATTCCACGCCCAGGGACTGCAGAAGCTCGGGGAGATGTATGCCCGCCTTGAGGCGGGTACCGGTGGGCGCCACCATGTGGGTGGCAACCTGGGAACTGACAGCCGAGCGCACTCCTTCGAGCCCGGCCAGCATGGCCATGAAAAAGGTGGTGGAGCCGAAACAGTGGACCACCATCTGGACGGTGGCCGCGCCGGTGAGTTCCCGCACCGTGGCCACGGCCGCGGGATAATCATAGGTGGCGATATCGTCGCCCGAGGATTGACTGGCCGAGGCCGGCAAATCAATGCTGACCCGGTAATCCAACAGCCAGACATCATACCCGTGGGACCAGAGATACTCCAGCAGATTGGTGTCTATGGTGTCAATGGAGAAGATGGTGCTGGAAACCCCCAGACCGTGGGAGAGCATGACCGGCCCCTTGTTTCCTCCCTGATATCGGGTCAGTTTAAGTTGCACCCCATCCTGAGTCGGGAAAAAGTGCACCTCCGGGGCGCCGACTCTGAGGGGCCTTTTCTTCCGGGGCGGGGCCTCCACGTTGAAGACGGTGGGCTTGGCAAATATGCCGCCATACGTGTCGAACAGTACTCCGGCAAAGAAATGGCCAAATCGGGCCATGGCCCCCAGCCTTTGCTGAACGGAGGTGGCGTTGCTCACCTGCATGGTGGTGAGTTGCCGCAGGAAATCCTCCGGTTGGATAACCAGGATTCCTTCCCCCAGAATCGGGCTTTGCTGACCTTCGCCGTCATAGATCGTTATGTACAGCGTGGTGGTATCTTTCCAGACATCAAATTGCGAGTCATTATGGATTACCTTAAAGCCATAAAAGAAATACTTTTTCCCTTCTGCACTCGTCAGCTTCATCCGGTAACGCATCTGCCGGGTGTCAGGATGATCCGGGTCCGCCACAAACAGGTTGAATGTTCCCTCCGTAACGGTCAAAGGCAGGGGGGACAAGGCCGGAGCGCTCACGTTGCCCAGCATCCGGGCCTGGTGCTCAGCATTGGCGAGCATGTCCTCCAGGTCGTCCGAGATGATGGTGAGGGTGAACTGAAAAGATGAGCCGTCGGCCTGGCCCTGCTTGGCTCCCAGGGCAAAATCATCTTTCACTTTGGAGGAAAAGTAACCCTTCATGGTTTCAGTGAACTGCAAGCTCAGGGGGGCCGGCGCCACCGGTTGGGCGGGGGCCGAGGGCAGCTGGTAATTAATCTGCCAGCCGCGGTCCTTGGCCAGCAGCGCCACGCAACGCTCTGCCAGGGCGCTAATCGTCAACAGGGGATTGACCCCCAGGGACCGGGGCATAACCGAGCCGTCACAGACATAAAGGTTGTCGTAGACTTCGGCGCCGCCAGGGCTAGAGAAAACCTGGCCTTTGTGATTCACCACCCCGTTTTCAGCATTTTCGGCCATGCGGCAGCCGCCCAGGGGATGAACCGTGATCAGGTCATGTTTAAAAGTCTTGCTCCAGATGGGGTTGCTCAAATAGACCCCGCCCAGGGGAGTCGTGGCCTGCTTCAGAAGATCATTCACCCGCTGGAAGATGGGTTGCCGTCCCACCCCGGGCCACTCGATGCGGAGCCGGTCATCCTGCAGGTACATGCGTCCGGCAGCATTATCGTGGGTCATCACCAGGTAGGTTTGGGTATTACGCATGGCTCCGTGATAAGCTCCCCGCACCAGGGAGGCCAACTCCCGGTTCTTTTCCTTGATCAGGTCGAGCAAGCCGCTATCAGTGTCCTGACCCGTCAATTTCGCCGCCAGGGCCATGGCCGAGGGGATAAAGGCACTCAGCGCCCCTGGGATGGCGCCTTCTTCGATGACCAGGCCCTCCTCGAGAGGGGGCTCCTGGCGGTTATCAATAATCCCGGTGATGGTTGGTCCCACTGGAGTCAACTCGCCGGGAGGATGGGTCCCCCATCCCACCCCATCGATCTCCTCATCGGCGTTATAACTGAACCCCAGGACATCGCCGTTGCCGGTGAAATGGTGCCCCAGTTGGTCGGAGAGGGCTAAGCCGGCCGCCCGGGAACGTAACAGAATTTCCGTCGAACCCAGGGTGCCGGCGGCCAGGATGACGATATCGGCGCTGACCAACAGGGGAGGAGCTGAAAATATCTCCCGGCCGGCCTCCAGCACCTGATAATGGACCAGCCAGCGCCCGTCCCGGCGTTCAATTTGCCGCACCGCGGTCCGGGTATAGATTTCAGCACCGTGATTCTTCGCATCCGGCAAGTAATTCATAATCAAGGTATTCTTGGCGGCGTAATTACAGCCCGAAACACAATCGCCGCAGGTCTTGCAGGCCTGCTGGGGGACTCCCACATGATTGATGCCATCTTTAAAAGTTACTTCGATGGGAGGGCGATAAAATTTTTTCTGCAGGTATTTGGCTGAATGCTCCAGGGCCTTGAGCTTGTTTAAGGGGGGGAAATCTTGGGGGTAAGGGGTGGGCTTGAGCATTTCCTCGGCGTGGCCCAGTCCTTCCGCCACCAGGGTCGCCAGGTCGTCTCGCAGGGCCTGGGGCCAGCAAGGATCAGCAAAGACCCGGGGATCAGGAGGCAGGCAAACGTTGGCGTTGATCAGGGAAGTGCCTCCCAGGCCGCAGCCCTGCACCACATTAATATCTTCGTTGATGCGGAAATCGTATAAACCGGTCCGGGAACCGAGGTGTTCCTGGGGCAGATCGGTTTGCATTTCAACCAGGGCTTCCTCTTCGGTGTCCGGGTATTCGCCGGGTTGGAATTCTTTCCCCCTTTCCAGCAGGCAGACCTGTTGGCCGGCCCGCGCCAGGCGGGAGGCGGCGATGGCTCCCCCATACCCGGAGCCGATAATTACTACAGAATAGTGGTCTTTAATAGTATCCAGGGAAGATGTTAAGCGCGTCATGTCAAGTCTCCTCTTCCGAAGCTTTGAATGAGATCAGCCCACAAAGTTGGGTGGTGAGCTTAAACCACCAGGCATGTCAAAACCGTCTATATCCGCTCGCTATTGATCTCGGCCCTGAGGTCCTGGGCCCTGACGTTAACTGCCCGGGCGACTTCATCAGAAAACTGTTTCCAGATAGTTGGATCTTTGGCCACGAGAGTTGATACCCGGTTATTAAACCCACTTGTTTGATCGCCGGGATGCTTGGCCTGCTCAACCGTGACCGCGTAATTATTAGGATCTTCCGCTTCATTATACATTCGCAAAGAAATCGCATCTAAATTCTCGTCCACCAGGATCACTGCGCCGCCATGCAATGGCTGACGTTCAACTGTATCCACCACCCAGCCACCGCTGTTATAAACGTCAGTCCATTCAGGATATCCATAAAAGTTCATGTCTTCTTGAAAAGGTTTATGGGTATGGCCAAAGACAAAGGTAACTTTGGCCGGCATATTGCCTTTGGTTTCTTTTAAGATCTGTTCGGACAGAGGCCCCTCCATATAAGCCCACAATCCGGCTTCTGCGTTTTTGCTCAAAGCCTTTTCAGGTATGTTTCTTTCAAACCCCCCGATCTGGTTGATGACGGCATTAAAGGCCATGCCAAGGAGCTTTGCCTCCAGTCGATCTTCCCAACCAGGAAGATCATATTTCTTGACAATCCCGTTGGCCAAATTTGCCAGGAGCTTTTTAACTTGCATTTGGTCTTGAAGCTTTTCATAAATCCGTCCTATACCCTTCCCAACATCTCCGGAGCGGCCCAACACGGACCAGAAAAAGTCAATCCAGGCAAAATTCTCATTTTCAATATCCCAGATATCGGTGGGTATTTTCCGATCAGGAAACAACATATTTTTGAGAGTACTCATCAACATATACATAGATTCGATAAAGTGGCCATGATGGAAAATGACACATTTCCTCGTGTCCTCGCTCAGAACTCCAAAATTAGGATAAGCAGTCTCAATGATAAAATTAGCCAGATTGGGCTTTCTTTTGATCAAATTAGTTAACAAATAAGAGAATACCGGGGTAGAAAACATATTTGTCGCATGCCATGGAGCTGGAAGAAACTTGCCCCAGGTAATCTTTGATAAAACAAAGTCGACATACTGAGTTTCCCGTACGGTTTCCCATATATGATGATCATGGTTGCCGGGGATAAAAATAATTCTCCCAAACATCTCATTGTTTTCAGGCATGATTAAATCAATAAAGCGTTCAAAAGTCATGGAGGCATTATTGTCTGTAGCGAGGGCTAGCTCAAGAATATCTCCATTTAAAACCAAGGTTGGTTTTTTACTTTTATCCTCATTCTGAGAGATGAGGTAGCGAATAGATTCAACCAAACGGCTCAAGACGGGACTGGGTTGGGTCGGATCAATATCGCTGCTGGCGGTTTGTAAATTGGTCAGCAGACTGGTTTCAGCACCAAAATGGGTATCCGAAAGAGAAACATATCTAATATCGGGCATTTTTGCTTCCTCCAATTGTTACGGGATTGAGAATTTTGACCTATTCGGTCATGGCAGTGAGAAGATGAATGAGGAAAACTTTCCCTCCCAGGTTGGTCCCCAGAGATTTCGGTCCTACCAGCAATTAGTTTCTTGGACGGCAGGAAGCTGTTACCAGGGACAAACCCTTTCAAGGATTGGTGGCACATAACTCCTTCTTGGTGAGGATATTTCTTGGGGTGGCAATGATGAATCACATCAACTTTTCCATGAAAAGACTGCTTATTTAAAATACGCCCACACGCCGAAGAAAAAGATGGCCAGAAACCCCGACCTGTGAGCTTGTGAATCCAGTTGTACATCCTCACCGAGATCGGCAAGCTCGTGGGGTGCCATTTTGATTCTATCCCCAGATCAAACATAGAGGGAATGAATTTATCTACACTCAGTGAATTTATCTACACTCAGGGGGAGCCGGCGGGAAATAATTCGGCGGGGCTGGTCTACGCCTTCCAGATAGCGCGGGTCGAAAAAGTAAGCCCCCACCAGGAT
>Ga0207862_1000517_pt1 | contig 11657 bp, 14 predicted proteins | sample LuqExpMetageno81_FD_187838 | JGI IMG/M metagenome (GOLD analysis project Ga0207862, IMG submission 187838) | Tropical forest soil microbial communities from Luquillo Experimental Forest, Puerto Rico - Sample 81 (SPAdes) | ecosystem: Environmental > Terrestrial > Soil > Tropical forest ... | reverse complement strand
GGCGGCGGGAGATGCCGCCGCTTGCGGCCGTGTCCTGAACGGACACGCATCGATGGTTGTCTCTACCAAAACAAAATACGTGCCGGTCCCCTGTAGAGGTTTTCTTACATCTTCATAGATATTCTTCTTCGGAACCTTCCCGTTTTGATGCGCTGATCTCTGCTTTTCCGAACTCTGCGAAGTGTCCTTTCGCTAATTTTCCCACGCTCAAATATTTCCTTCATCGGTGTCCAATAGGCTTCGATCCAGCCGCGATAATGACCGCTATAGCGGTTCGGAGGAACGCCGATCTGAGTGAACTCTAGACGCGAGCCGCCTGACACTTTCTTGATGTCAAAGATTGCAATCGAGTAATGATCCGGCCACCAACCAGTGGCTCGCCATGCTTGAACAATTTTCCTGCCGGGCAAAAGAGCAAGGTTGAAGCCAGAAATGTGCGTTCCCCAAGCAGTAAATTTTCCGCCAATCCTTCTGCTGATCTTGGCCGGCGTGCCAGACAATGATCGATGTTTTCTGGAGTCCATAAGCATTTCATAGACTTGTTCCGGTGATGCCGTGAACTCGACTGTCTGTCGCAATGTTTTGGTTCTCATTTTTGATTCCCACGTGATCCTTTAGTCTGAACACTAACTGAGGTGCGGCGAAGCCTGTTAACCATCACGCCCTCTTTGCGAGGGAAAGCCAGAATATCAGCACAGTTTACCAATCTTCAGCCGGGCTGCTCCTATAGTCTTTTGAAAAATCTTTCGACCAACAACCCGTCGGATTCACTCCGCTACTGTGCGGGTAAGTCCAATAATTTTGTCGCCAACTGTGGGCCAGAACCGTCTAGATCGGGGCAGCTGAACTGGCATCACGAAGCAGCTTCAAAGCGGTGCCCTCATCGAGGGCCGCCAAATCGCCGCAGCACGTGGTCCAGTGACAATTCCCCCGCTCCGCGGCTGACCAATATCAGCAGCATCGCAGCCCATTGAATGTGAGTCGGCCACGCCTGCGGATACACAAATATCTCGATAACCGTGGTCATCGCGAGCAAGACAAGAGCGGCGTACCGTGTAAATAGACCAAAAATTAGCAGCGCAGGCGTCGTCAGTTCGATTGCTGTAGCCAAGTAAGCTGCAATGTCGGGCGGAAGGAGTGGCACCTTATAGTCATCGGTAAAGAGCGAAAGCGTCGTCTCCCAATTTGCGAGCTTGGTCATCGCCGAATTCCAGAACACCGTCGCGACAGCAACGCGAAGCGGAAGGGCGAGCACGGCATAGGGGATCTTGGCCGCCCAGCTCGTCCACGATCCCATGACAAGGCCGATACCCTGACAGATCGGGCAACTGATCGACCCTCTGAAGTAAGCATTCGTCATTTGAAAATCCTCAATACCTCAGATGATTTGAGTGCGAGATGGGCTCATGCGCCGTCAAAGCGAACGAGATAAATCGGCCAGAGGCCAGGTGCTCTGCTATTGTTTCCGACACATCAATGCCATCGGCTTGACCAAGCGCCTCGTTGATGGACGCACCGGAAAGAAGACGTTCCGCAAACCGCCACTGTTCTTGTTCAAGCCGGCTCAGTGTCGCGCCAGCCTCACGTCGCTCGATCAGCAATTGGACCGGACCTGCGTCTAGATTGATGGAGGCCAATGCAGCGTCGCCGCCTTCGTCAACGATCGCGCGCCAAATCGAATCTGCCGGATAATCAAGACGCAGCAACTGAACGGATGGATGGGCGACGAAGCAAATGCGGCCATGGTCCTCCGCAGGGATTGCTGCGAGTTCGTGCAGATCGAGAGGCTCCTCGTCTGGCGCGTGCAATGCGCGATTAATCGCCCATTCCAGCCGCGCCACGTCCGGCAAATAGCGTAGACCTGTCGCCGGCTCGAACGTCCGAAGGAATTCGGCGAAACCGCCGCCATATTGGTCGAGGTAAGCGATGGTTGGCGGGTATCTCGTCGCAAACAGTTGCGCGGTCGCTTCAAAGAACTCCTCGCCAACAAGACGCAGAACGACCGGATAGGTCAAACGCAGCGCCTTGATGATAGTCATGAGAAAGGTGTTGCGGTAGATGTTGATCCTATCAGGATTGACGTCCGCGGAAAGCAGCGCAAACGTGGCGCGGTCATCGGCCGCGACGAGACTCGCCTGCATCGCACGTTGCGTTTCAAGCAGCGTCGACATGGTGACGCTTGTGCGTTGCTCGGTCCAAAAGTGTTTGTGCGTGCGCCGCTTCTTGCAAGAGGACTTCAAGCGGCGGCACGTCGTTGTCCCATTCGATCAGCGTGGGGACCGGCCCAAAGAGCTTGAGAGCCTCTGCGTACAGCGCCCAAACCTCACCGATCACGCGGGAGCTATGATCATCGATTCGCAGCTCGCGGCCGTCGAGCATGGTGCGAACAGAATGGCCTGACAAATGGATTTCCCCGATAGCCGCGGCCGGCAGGGCGGCCAGGTATCTCGCCGCGTCCCATCCGTGATTTTGGGCGCTGACGTAGACGTTGTTCACATCACAAAGAATGCCGCAGCCTGTTCTTGCTGCGACCGCTGCGATGAACTCCCATTCCGGGATCGTTGAATGTGCAAACTGCAGATAGGTCGACGGGTTTTCTATGAAGAAACGCTGCTTTAGATAGCCCTGTGTCTGATTGACGTGGCGACACACGGTATCAAGCGCTTCTTCCGTCATCGGCAGCGGCAGCAAATCCGCAAGATAGGTCCCGCCGACGACGCTCCATGCCAGATGCTCGGACATCATGCTTGGCTCGATCCGCTCGGCGACTTGTCGAATACGTTCCAAATGCCTGATGTCGAGGCCATCCGCGCTGCCGAGCGAAAGCCCTACACCATGCAAGGAAATGGGTTTGTCGCGACGAATGGCATCGAGATAACGCAGCGGCGTTCCGCCGCCCATGTAATTCTCGGTATGGACTTCCATCCACGCCACGTCAGGCTTACTTTCGAGCACAATCTGATGGTGCGGAAAGCGCAGCCCGATCCCGGCTTTCGCCGGAATCGGGCCGCTCTTGTTGGTGGTTGTCGGAGACACGAACCACCTAAACTTCAGCTCGCGTTGAGCTTGCCGCCTTGAATCTTGGCGCAGTCGCCGGCGGGGAGCAGCACGAACGACTTCGGATCGCGCGCCTGAGTTGCTTGGCCGGCACAGGAATGCGCGCCTTCGGCACAGTCGTTCTTCGCGACGACGTTGATCCCATAGCATTTTTCCAACTTGTTTGCGGCCATGCGGGCCATGTTGTCTTTTACGACCTGCGGCGGATTGGCCATCCCTTGCGCGCGCGCAGCTGGCGCCTGCATCGCGAGGGCAAGCCCGATGGCGGTGGTCAGTGTGGAAGCAGCGAACAGACGACGATTCATGGCGTTAACCTCTCCTCTTCAAGAGTCTCAAGACGAGACTGACGCGAGGAGGTTCGTCCAATGCGACGAAAGGTTACGCGCCTTTAAAAAAATACTTTTCTTTCGGGATGGCGCCAGTTGGTGTAACCACACTGGCTAATTCGTTTGACGACTTTGAAGCGTTCAAGGCCTTCCCGATGTCGAGCGGAAACAATCCTCGATCTGCGCAACTGACGCTTGTTACTAAAGCGCCTGATGACTCGCGTAAGGCGAATGGGGGCCTTATTTGGTCAAAGCTCATGGCGCGCGCGCAAGACGGTGATCGTCAGGCCTATCGGACTCTCCTGCAAGACATGACCCCGTATCTTCGTTCGTTGGCAGCGCGATGCTTTAAGCAGCCAGGCGACATAGAAGACGCCGTGCAGGACGTTTTGTTGACCATTCACATGGTCCGCCACGCCTACGACCCGAAACGGCCGTTCGGCCCTTGGCTGGTCGCAATCGCCAATCGCCGCATTATCGATCGACTGCGCCGCGAAACACGCCATAAAGCGCATGAAATCGCCCTCTCGAGGGAACATGAAACCTTTCCCGACCCTATGACGAACCTCAAAGAAGCACCGGAGGAAGCAGCCTTGAATGAAGCAATTGAGCGATTGCCGGCCGAGCAGCGTCAGGCGGTGAGGCTCCTCAAGCTCAAGGAGTTGTCATTGAAAGAGGCAGCACTCGTCAGTGGGCGCTCGATTGCCGCGCTTAAAGTATCCACGCACCGGGCCATCAAGAGCTTGCGTTCGATCCTCAAACATCAGAGCGAATGACCGTGACCAATACACCGGATCTCATCGAAACGCTGGTCGAATGCGCGACGCCCGTGCGGCGCCTGCGCCCACCGCTGATGCGCGCCGGCCTTTGGCTTGCTTTCGCCGCATTGATACTCGTGCTTGTTGCGATTGCGCATGGGTTACGGTCCGATCTGGCAATCCAGATGCAGCGGCCGCTTTTCCTTGTCGGAATGATGGCTGCGCTTGCCACCGGAATTCTGGCGGCGATCGCATCGTTTCAAATCAGTCTTCCCGACAGCTCACGCTGGTGGCTCCTGCTGCCGGTACCGCCGCTTGCACTTTGGGTCTCAACCATAGGTTATGGCTGCCTGACCGATTGGGTCAGTATAGGTCCCGACGGCGTTCACATGGACGAAGCGTTGCGGTGTTTGGCAACATTGTTGATGACGAGCGTGCCGCTGTCGATCGCGATACTGCTGATGCTTCGTTATGCGGCCTTGCTACGTCCGACTGAGGTTTGTGTGACGGGTGGCCTGGCGGTCGCTGCAATGACGGCTTTTGCCTTGTCACTTCTCCACGATCTCGATGCCACGATTATGATCCTGGTGTGGAACCTCGCCGTGGCGGCACTGATCGCTGGGCTTGCAAGCCTGTTCGGTCGATCGATGTTGACCTGGATTGCCATGCGCTTCACGCCAACGGCACGTTAAACATAGTGACTCGAGGCGATAACAGACACATATGAACGATTATCACGAAGAACCGCGACCGAAAATTTGACCGGGAGAGCCCAATGGAGCAACGCACCAACCCATCGCCGAGGATCAAGCCGCTTCCACCAGAGCACTCGCCCGCGCTGAAAGAGCAGTTCGAGATGATGCGGAGGAACCTTGGGATCATTCCGAACAGTATCCTCATCATGCAACGCAAGCCGAAATTGGCAAAGGCGCTCGCCCAATTGACGGCCGCCATCTGGGACCCGGAGAGCAAGGTCGATCGCGGCCTTAAGCGTCTCATCGCGCACGTCGCGAGCAGGGCCGCCGGATGCCAATACTGCATGGCTCACACCGCCGGTGGCGCACTGCATTTCGGCGTTGAGGACAGAAAGCTCGCCGCAGTTTGGGACTACCAAACGAGTCCACTCTTTAGCGCCGCTGAGCGCATCACCCTCGACTTTGCCGTTGCAGGCGCCTCGGTGCCGAACGCTGTGACCGAAGAGATGTTTTCCAACCTCCGCAAGTATTGGGATGAGGAGCAAATCGTGGAGATCGTCGGCGTCATCGTGACGTTCGGCTTCCTCAATCGGTGGAACGATACGCTTGCCACGCCATTGGAAGATGAGCCGATTGCCGTCAGCGAGAAGTTTCTGGCCTCGCACGGCTGGTCACCGGGTAAACATGGAGCCTTGACAGACTGAATGTGAGAGGCGCGCTGAGATTACCGAACTGATGGATACGTTACGGGGGTAACTTCGACACGGCGATGATGACGAATATGATTTCGCGTGCACCCATCATTTCATTCAACGGACGGTGTGGTTCAAGGTTCGATCACCGCCGCGCGTAAATACGCACCTTGATTGCTCACGCCGCTATTGTCCTTTGGGGAATTCCAGATGCCTGCGGCGAACTTCTACGCCACGCGCTCTCACAAACACTCCGCAGAATAACAGGTGGCCTTGGACTATGAGTTAAGGCCGCCGCGATTGTCAGGATGGCCGGGGGCTCAGTGCAGCGTAAACCAAACCCATCACGACGCTGTACGTCAGAAGCATTACTAGCGAGAAAAGGGCAGGGGAGCTGCCCAAGCCGGTCTTCACGCCAAAAAAACCTAAGCCAATGACCGGAAAAAATAACGATCCCATCAGAACCCAAGCGAACAGGCCAAAGACCAGGCCTTTGGCAGCACCGGTTTTCCCTGGAAGGCGTTGATAGCTGCGGCCAAAAATGAATCCCACGATTGTGGCGCCACTTATGAAGGAAAGTACCCAAGCCGCAATTGGATCAAGTTCAACACCAATTTGGCGATTTAAAAATTCCTGAAGCGCTTCATAAGGCTGGAACGACGGCAGTAGACCCAATCGACTTTTCACAAACATCAGCAAAGAGTGAGCGACCATTCCGCAAAAAGCGGCGGCAAAGGAACTCCAGATCCAATGTCTCTGTGTCAATGCAGCCACACCACGTCAGAATTGCGCTTCAGCGTAGGCATTGTTTTAGTTTAACAAGCGCGAGAGCTGGAAGGCGAAGCCGAAAAAGACGCGGCGGACTGAGGCGGCCTCAATCAAAGAAATCTTGGGCGCGTCTTGGCAGCCTGATTATGCGGGTTGGTCTTTTGCTCGATACAGCGCACGTCGCCGCAGGCAAAACAGCGAAAGATATGCAGCTCACCACTTGAGCCGACCCTGAAGTTAATGGCCCGGTGCAGCGCCGTGTCGGACTGGTGGGCTATAATAGACGTCCTGGCCGACCCCCTTACTTGTGTCTCATGTCCGCCCCCGAGAACTGTCCGCGCCCAAGAACGGCGCGATGATTCTCAAGTCCGAGCCTGCACCGGCATCTCGCTTGGCTTCTCGCCCTTGAGAACACGATCGACGTATCCAGTTCTGAAGCGCCCCCAGGTCGTGTGTCCGATGCCTCCTGCTCGATCATTGCAACGGCTTGAGGTCGCCCATCATGGTCGGAATAAACTCCGACACGGTCGGATGAATGTGCATCGCACGTTGCATCCCCGTGTAAGGCGCCTTTGCATACATAACGTCGAGGACGCAGTGAATGACCTCGTCACCTGCGAGTCCCAGGAAGGAGGCACCAAGTATCTGTTTGCTATCTCGATCCACCAGGATTTTCATGAAGCCCTTGGTCTCGCCTCTCTCACGTGCGCGACTGACGTTTTCCATTGCCAAGGTCGCGATCAGCGCGGGCTTGCCGGTCTTGCGGACTTCCGCTTCCGTCATGCCCACCCGGCCAAGTGGCGGATCGGTGTAGAGAGCGTAGGCAGTGATGCGGTCGCTCACGCTCCTCCGATCGTTGTCGAGGAGATTGGCCGCGACGATCCCGAAATCGTTCCACGACGTGTGCGTGAACGCACCCCGGCCATTGCAGTCGCCCATCGCCCAGATACCGGGGATGTTAGTGCGCAAATGTTCGTCCACCTGGATATAGCCGCGCGCATCGGTAGCGATGCCAGCCTTGTCGAGACCAAGGTCATCCGTATTCGGCTGCCGGCCGATCGCGACCAGCACGTGCGTTCCAACGACCAGTGAAATCTGCCCCGCCGATTCGACCTTCACGGCGATCGAGTTTCCCTGCTTCTCCACCCCGACCACCTTGCTGTCGACGCGCACGTCGATGCTTTCTTCCTTGAGGAAATCGGCGACAGCTTGCGAGACCTCCTCGTCCTCGCGCGGGATCAGGCGCGGTGCGAGTTCGATCACAGTCACCTCGCTTCCGAAGCGACGATAGACCTGTGCGAATTCAAGGCCGACGTAACTGCCGCCTAAGATGATGAGATGCGCGGGAAGAAAATCGATGTCCATCATCGAGCTGTTGGTGAGATAGGGAACCTGGTCGAGGCCGGGGATCGGGGGAACCGCCGCGCGCCCGCCTACATTGATGAAGATGTGATCTGCCACGAGCTCAGAACCGTTCACTGCCACTTTCTTTTCCGTAACAAAGCGGCCATGGCCTTCATAAACCGTGCACCCTTCTAGCGTCTTTAGCGATCGCTCGACGCTGTTGCGCGACGGAGCCACAACGGCGTCCTTCCGCGCTTTGACCGCCTTCATGTCGACCGTAACCGCTCCCTCAACCCTCACGCCGTACTCGGCAGCGCGGCGCACAACATGTGCCGTGTATGCGCTCGCTACTAGCGTTTTAGTCGGTGTACAACCGGTGTTCACACATGTGCCGCCGAAAAGTTTGCGTTCGATGATCGCGACCTTCCAGTTTGCAGCCACCAATCGCCGCGCCAAGGCCGGCCCAGCCTGTCCGGTGCCAATGATAATCGCATCGTAGTTGGGCATGGCCGACCTCCGATCTCCGTAGTGTCAGACAGTAAATTGTCCAGCGTCCTCGCCTAGGTGCGCGGAATTTTGGCCGCGTTGCGCCATTTCAATGATCCGCTTTGCGAACACCTCACAGTGTACCTTCAGGCCGTTCGACTAACGGCTCGACAGGGGTTGCGATTTCGGAATGTCAGAATCGTATACGGCAACGCCCGCCATTGGGTCGACGGGCGTTTCCCATGGTCGGCGCTCGAGCATCCGCATCGTATCGGCATAGCCCGCCTGCCAGCGCGCGTGGATTCCAGCACTGGTAAAATCGATGTCGCGCAAATGATCTTCGTGATCGAGGCGTGGCGCCTTAAGCCGCACGATGTGCATGACCGTGCCGCAGCCATAGCCGGCCATCTCCTTGACCTCCGGTGTTTCGCGCTGCGCTTCTGGCATCAGGCGAACGAGCTCGCGTATGACGTGGCGAAAATGATGGATCTGACGCTGGCGCGCGATGTGACTGTCGGCGCGGCTGGCATATTGGATATCCTTTTGACGATTGAGAACCTGCCAGACCGATTCGGGTTCAGGTCCTTCGGCGCGCCACATCTGCACCGTAAACACGAGTGAATCGCGCCGCGGATGATCGTCAAACACTGTCTCGATGGGGGTGTTGGAATAGATGCCGCCGTCCCAGTAGGGATCCCCGTCAATACAGATAGCAGGGAAAGCAGGCGGCAGCGCTCCCGACGCGAGCACATGCTTGAGCGTGATCGCCATATGGCGGCTGTCAAAGTAATGCATTCTGCCCGAACGCACATTGACCGCGCCGAGGGTCAACCGCAGTTGTCCCGAATTGATCCGCGAGAAGTCGACGACGCTGTTAAGCGTCTCGTGCAAGGCCTCAATGGTATAGAACCCTGCGCGTTCGACGCCGACTGGGGTGTGCAGACCCCAGGCCAGATCACGATTGGGGGTGAAATACCCGGCAAGTCCGCCGAAAATTGTCATCACCTGATTGGCGACATTGCCACCAATGAGCGCAAACGGTCCCTGTCCCCAAATTGGCTTTTGCTCCATGCGATCCCAAAACGTGGAAAGTTGATTAAATCGTTGCCCCGGTTCGTTGCCGGCGATGATGGCGCCGTTGACCGCACCGATCGAGGTGCCGATGACCCAGTTGGGCTCGATTCCGGCTTCGTGGAGCGCTTGATAAACGCCACCCTGATATGCGCCGAGTGCGCCCCCGCCCTGAAACACTAGCATCACCTGACCCGGAAGCGATGACGTTGTCTGCGGGCGATCAGCCATGAGGTTTGTCACAATCGGTTATCGTGCAACACGCCGTCGCTTTTGGCATCTCCCGATTGGTCAGCTTGCTTGGGAGGGCATGGCACTGATCCATAAGAGCAGAACACACAGCAATCGCCCGGCTTTGGTCTAAGCCTTTCACCGCAGCCCGTACAGCTATAGAAAAACTGGCAGGCGTCAGTCGGCATCCATTCGAGCTTTGCCGTACCGCATTTTGGACACGTGATTACAGATTCAAGGTTCATAGTTTCCGATCTTATACCGCACCTAGCTTTTTAGTGCAGATGGATAGCCCGCATTCGTTGTTGCGGCAGTCAATGCTTTCACATTGGTTCTTTCGTCATCAAACGTAACAACTGCTGTCTTGTCTTGATACGAAACGGACACGGCTTTGACCCCCGGCACAGATTGAAGGCTCGATTTAACAGTGTGCGGGCAAGCCGAGCAGTACATATTCTGCACTGCCAGCGTAACGGTTCTCTCTGCTGCGAAAGCTGTGGTGGAAGAGACAAGGCCGAGGGCAAACGCCGCAGAAATCAGAGGCTTCATCATTCCATTTGCTCCAAGGTTAGGAAAGCACGAAGGGCGCGATGTAATCAAAACTCCACGCTGCGATCACAATGATCGTTGCCGCAAGAAGCGTAATTTTGAGGAGCCTATTGGGCATTGGTCGGGCGCAGGCCTCGCCATCCGCGCAGGCGATTTTTGACGAGCGGTACACAAGCCAATAACCGGTGCCGATGAACGCGAACGTGGCCGCGATAAAGTACGGTTGGGTTGGCGCGAGTTGCGTGAGGTTTCCAATCCATGCGCCGCTGATACCGAGGCTAAAGAGGACGACCGGCAGAATGCAGCACGAGGAAGCTGCCAGTGCCGCGACGATCCCACCCAATGCCGCAATCTTTTGACCCTTGCTGATGGGAGCATCCTCGCATTGCTCGCTGAGCGCCAAGGGTCCCGAGGCGTATTTCGCTTTGTCCATATTGCTATTGCTGTGTTGTTTCTTCTTACTTCCTGACTTATTTACTTCCTGTAGCGACTATAGGAGCAAAGGTGGCCAACCATGCGCTCAATCACAAATGCGCGAGCGGAACGGTTAGCAATCGGCGAACTGTCGGGCCTCACCGACGTGAACATCGAAACCATTCGCTATTATGAGCGGATCAAAATACTTCCGGCACCACCGCGCACGACAGGCGGTCGCCGCTCCTACGATCATACCCACGCTCGCATTCTGGCCTTCATTCGCCGGTCGCGAGAGTTAGGGTTTTCTCTTGATCAGGTTCGCGCATTGCTCCGACTCGGGGGACCCGAAAAAGCCTCGTGTCGACAGGTTCGCGACATTGCTGCCCGTCACCTCGACGAGATTCGCACAAAGATCGCTGATCTGCGCAAGCTGGAGAAGTTGCTGGCAAAAACGGTTGCACAATGCACCGGCACGACAGCATCACAGTGCCCTGTGTTGGACATCCTCGACGTGCGTAAATCCTGACGAGTGCCCCGTCCTCTCTCGACGCGGGTCCGCTTTGAGTCGATTTTGTTGCAGAAGTCCGTTGATAGCTGCCCTGCTGCCATTGTCTAACCTCCGACGGGGTTTCGACGCGGGCATGTGGTTAGCGCCAATCATGCGGCTAACGCCAAACCCGGAACCGTCGGGAAGCCGTCTGGAGACTCAAGCATTCGCTTTTGGCAGGTGGCCAGTTGAACTTGGCGTTACGGCAGAAGCCTCCTCGCGTCCGACTGCTGGGCAGTGACCGAGCGTTGCTGGTCTGGATGGTTCGATTGTGGCCCTGCTTGCTCGGGTGGTCCAGATCGCTCAGCCCAAGACAATTCTTCATTGGCATCGTGCTGGATTTCGAAACTTCTGGCGGTGGAAATGTCGGAAAAGGGTAGGGCGGCCAAGGATCGATCGCGAGCTGCGCGAATTGATCCGGCGCATGAGCATGGAAAATTCGCTTTGGGGTGCCTCACGGATCCACGGCGAGCTGTTGATGCTGGTTTCGAAGTCTCTCAGTCGATGGTGTCGAAATACATGCAAACCACCGTCTCAAACCTGGAAGACGTTTCTGCGCAACCACGCTGAGGCGATTGCCGCGATCGATATCTGCGTGGAACCTATCTCAAAATCGTTTGAAGAGGACGACGAGGCAGGCAATTTGCACGAAGCCAAGGAAGTTCTTCGGATAAAACTCCCAGCGGATAAGAATGCGGCGCTGCCATTGAATCCAG
>Ga0207862_1000516_pt1 | contig 11660 bp, 9 predicted proteins | sample LuqExpMetageno81_FD_187838 | JGI IMG/M metagenome (GOLD analysis project Ga0207862, IMG submission 187838) | Tropical forest soil microbial communities from Luquillo Experimental Forest, Puerto Rico - Sample 81 (SPAdes) | ecosystem: Environmental > Terrestrial > Soil > Tropical forest ... | reverse complement strand
GTAATTTCTATCAGACCGATAATCAACTGAATTTCGGCGGGCACACAAGCCGTTTCGCTTACTACGCCAGCGTGCACGGCAACTGCTCGCAACTCGGGCTACAGACCCCGACCGCGGCCGTCATCCATGACGAGGCGAACGGTTTCGGCGGCTTTACTTCCCTCACCTACAACCTGCACTCACAGAATCAATTCAGGATGGTGGCGCAATTGCGCGAGGACTACTATCAGATCCCCTTTGACCCGAATGATCCCAACACGCAGGGACAATTTCTGAGCGACGCCAACAAGGAGAGGGACGGCTTTGTTCTTTTCTCCTGGGTCCACACTTTCGGTTCAGGCTTGGTGCTGACGGTCTCGCCGTTCTACCACTACAACTACGTGGGCTATGAAAGCAGCCCGTACGACATTCCGAGTTCCGCCACGCAACGAGTATCGTCCTACTACGAAGGCGGCCAGGCGAACATTACCTGGGTCCTGCGACGAAATGATCTGCGGGCCGGTGCATTTGGGTATGCCGAACAGACGAACCAGCTTTTCGGAGCGCGAAATCTTTGCTCAAGTGCGTTATCGCTTCCATTACTGAGGCCACCCCAAGCCAGAAGCCCGCTTCGCTGTCCCTGCTCTTGCTTCGGGGGGTGCGCCGTCGCTACACTGGGGCTGCAAAAATCTAATGGCGATGGAGTTCGCCAGAACCGTCACGGTACAACCTGCCGTGGCTGATGACTCCTGGCTGCGGAGCACCAGGAGTCTTTTGCTATTCGGTCGCCACACAGCCGGATTGGAGAAAGTTTGCGACTACTGCTCATCGCGGTGTTCGGCGCCGTAGGAACGCTCGCTCGCTACGGCCTGCAGGGACTTGTCCAAGTCCGGGCGGGAAGCACTTTTCCCTGGGGAACCCTGCTCATCAATCTGACCGGCTGCTTTTTTCTCGGATTAATCGGGCAAATGATGCTGAACCGGATGATGGTCTCTTCCGAATTGCGTGTTGCCATTGCGGTTGGATTTTTCGGCGGCTACACCACATTTTCGAGTTTTGGCTGGGAGGCAGCGAAAATGCTCGAGGCGGGAGAGTGGCTGCGGTCTTTGGCCTACGTGGCTGCCAGCGTGGGGCTCGGTCTGCTACTCTCCGTGGCAGGAATCCGGCTCGGCAACCGCTTTTAGGAGCATGCGATGACTCACCAGAAATTCGAGGGCGAACGCACGCTGATGCGCATTCACATCGGCGAGTCTGACAAATGGCATCGCAAGCCGCTCCACGAAGCCATCGTTGAGATGCTGCGCAGGGAAGGCTTCTCCGGCGCAACCGTTCTGCGCGGCGTCGGCGGCTACGGGGGCTCGAGCGTTTATCACACCGACAAACTGCTGCGGCTGTCGCAGGATCTCCCGGTCGTTCTCGAGGTCATCGAGACCCAAGAGCGCATCGAGCAAATCTTGCCAAAGCTCGACCAAATGGTTGATGGCGGCTTGATCACGCTCGAGAAGGTGCGCGTCATTCTCTATCGCGCCGCCAAAACGTGACATAAAACCGCTTCAAACCTGCGGTTCTTTTTGTTTGAACGGTTAGCGAAAAAACGGTCGACTGTAAACTTTCTCCATGCCTGAACTCGTCCAGACCAAAACCTGGCTCAATCGCACCGTGCTCGGCGTGGGGCTGACGAGTTTATTCAGCGACTGGAGCCACGAAACGGCAACGGCGGTGCTTCCCACCTTTCTCGCCGCGATTGGCGCGGGACCGGCGTGGCTCGGCGCCATCGAAGGCATCGCCGATGGTTTGTCGAGCTTCTCGAAGCTGGCCGGAGGTTATTTCACCGACACGTTGAAACGGCGCAAGCCGCTGGCAGTTCTCGGCTATTTGGTTACGACCCTCAGCACCGCATCGTTTGCACTCGCGACGCAGGCGTATCAGGTGATGTTCGGACGAGCGCTAGCCTGGCTCGGCCGCGGTGTGCGTTCGCCGGCCAGGAAGGCGCTGCTTGCAGCCGAGGTATCGCCCTCCGCGTACGGGCGCGCGTTTGGGCTTGAGCGGCTGATGGACACGGTCGGCGCGATCGCCGGGCCCTTAACCGCGCTGTGGCTGCTCAAGGCAACCAATCATGACTATCGAGCCGTGTTCCTGTGGACCCTGGTACCCGGCTTGATCGCCGTTGCAAGCTTTTGGCTGCTGGTGCGCGAACGCACCAGCGACACGACGAAAAAGCAGACCTTCTGGAAAGGCTTGCAGGCGTTGCCACGACGATTCCGCCGCTTTCTCCTGGGAGTTGGCATATTCGGTTCCGGAGACTTCTCGCACACCCTGCTGATCCTCTATGCGACCCGGATGCTGTCTCCCGTACACGGGATGGCGCGAGGCGCTAGCCTGGCTGTGGTTCTCTACACGCTGCACAACGTCTTCTATGCGGGCTCGGCTTATATAAGCGGATGGATCAGCGACCACGTCCCGCACCGCAAAGCGATTCTGGCGGGCGGCTATGCGCTTGCGGGAATCACTGCGATCCTCCTGACAACCGCGCCGCATCGTCTTGGCTTGCTTGCCCCGATTTTTGCTCTCGCCGGCGTCTACGTGGGAACCGAAGAAGCGCTCGAAGACTCTCTTGCCGCCGAGTTGATTCCCAGGGGACAACACGGAATGGCTTTCGGAACGCTCGCCGCAGTTAATGCCGTCGGCGATTTTCTTTCAAGTCTCATGGTCGGATTTCTCTGGTCCGCGGTGTCTGTGGCGGCCGCGTTTTCTTTCTCAGCTGCGCTCTTTTTCGTCGGCGCGTTCATCATCCTGCGGCTCCGCGATTAGCTCACCCGGTCCCCAATCAACTCGGCGCCTGCCTTTTCGAAACCTCCATCCGGCGATGAACTTCCGCCTGGAGGTATTTGCGGAGATTTTCCGGCACGATGCCCGGCGCGGCGAGTTCCCGCAAGTCGGACACGATGAGATGCGGCAAAAATCCGAGAACAATGGAAAGCGGGGCCGACGGATTGCGCACGACGGCGAGCCTCACGTTGTAGCACTGGGACCATTTAGGGTGATTTGCAATGGCTTGCACAATGGCAGTCGGGATTTTCTCGCGAGCCAGTGATTTCAGGACTTGCGCCTCGGTGAGAAAGGGATTGTTGAGCGCGACGGGCAAAACCTGCCCATGCCCTTCGCCAATCAGTGCTCCCGCAACACGCCCCGGTCCGCGTCGAGCAAGCGTAATCTTTTGTCCCAGCGGCAGTTGGGGAAGGCGCGCCACAAGCTGTTCCTCGGCATAGCGCTTCAGTTCCGCTGTGACCGCAGGAGACAGCGCGAACTGCACAAGATCCATGAGATAAAGATCCTTTAGCAGGCGCAGGCCGATCAACCGGGGTGTACGGGGATGAAAGAGCAATGCCTTTTTGACGCTGTAGCTTTTCAACAGCGTCTTGCGCGTGCCGATTTCTTCGGGGATTTCCGCTGGTAGGTCCTTTCGCGCCAGAAGCAGAGAAAGCAACGCCTCGTCGAAGGCCGGATTATCGAGGAGCGCGCGGAGCACCTGCGGCGCCGGATGATAAATTAGCGCGCTGAGCTCATCCCCGGTGGCAGTGAGGGCGCGCTGCGCATCTTTTTCAGTCTCCGCCATCTTGCTTCCCTTCTTTCCCGCCGACCGGCAGAAGCCTAAGAGCAAGACGCGCCGCCGCCTCCGCCGGGCTCGCGGCCAACTCCCCAAACACCGCTTCAGGCGCTGCTGAGCGCAAGCATTCGTCGATCTCCCGGTCGAAGTAGGCAGAACGGCCGTTCATACCTCCAGTTTTCACGAGAAGAAATTTTTGCGAGTCCAATCCGAGCCGCTCCATCAGATCCTTCACCAAGCCAGCCAAGTCCGCTGCTGCCGTCCGGAGGAGTTCGCGTGCGGAAGCGTCGCCCTCGTCGGCCGCCGCGGCGACGACAGGAAAAACCTTTGGGAAAACTTCGTCCGGGTGGCCATAAACGCGCAAATGGAGCTCCTCCCAATCCTCAAGGCCCAATTCCCGCAAAATCTTTGCAGCGAGAGGCGAATCTGGCCGGCCGCGGTCGGACGCTCGTAGCGCCGCAATCACCGCGCGCCTTCCGATGTCGTAAGCACTCCCCTCGTCGCCGAGGAGAAAGCCGTGGGCCCCTACGCGAGCGATATGGCCGGCCTGGTCGCGGCCCACGGCACCCGAGCCGGTTCCAGCAATCAACACGATCGCCGGACCGTCTCCCGTCGCCTCGAGCGTCAGGTCCAGATCCGTGCAAACATGAACCGCGACACCTGGAAATTCCTCAGCGAGCAAGCGCTTCATCTTTTGTTCGGATTCCGGCTGCGCCGCACCGGCGAGTCCTGCGCAAACCAGGCTGATATCCCGCAAGCTCAACCCCGCACTTTGTATGGCCATGCAGCCCGCCTCGCAAACCGCCGCCAACGCGCCGCCAAAACCTACCCGCATTGGATTGGAGGGACCGCTGCGCCCCTGGGCTCGCACTCGGCGGGCCTCGTCCATCAATATGCATTCGGTTTTAGTGCCGCCGCCATCAAAGCCCAGAACGAAACGCATCTCCAAAGCATACGCGAGGCAGGTGATTCCGTGTAGCGCCGCGCTCCGGCGGATTGTCGAGCTTTTAGGATGAGCTTCTCTAACTCCTCGCTCGTTCGGCTTGACGCATTCTCGCGCCGACACTATTCTCGACGCACTCGGCCGTGAACCGATTGCCAGGGCGCGGCAGGCAAATCATGCGCATTCATCCGGTCGACCTGGTCATTGTCGTCGCATATTTGGTGGGCGTAACTCTCTTCGGACTTCGTTTTCGGCAGCAACAACACAACCTACAGGATTATTTTCTCGGTGGACGAAGCGCTCCCTGGTGGGCGCTGGCGTTTTCAATCGTAGCCACCGAAACTTCCACGCTGACGATTATCGGCACTCCGGCCATCGCGTACTCCGGCAACCTCACTTTTTTGCAGTTGGTCTTTGGCTACATCGCCGGCCGCGTGCTGATTACGATTTGCTTCTTGCCTGGGTATTTTCGCGGAGAATACCTGACCGCCTACGCCTTGATCGAAAAACGCTTCGGCGCACGCATGCGCTCCGTCGCGGCAATCACCTTTCTGACCACCCGCACTCTCGCCGAAGGCGTGCGAGTCTCCGCGATCGCCCTGGTCGTGAGCGTCGCGCTTGGAACATCGGAACGCCTCGCGGTGTTTATCGTAATCGCGCTGACCGTCTTGTACACCTTCGAAGGGGGCATGAAAGCGGTTATCTGGACCGACGTCGCGCAGTTCTTGCTTTATCTTACCGGCAGCATTCTAACGCTGGGGCTCTTGTTGCACCGCATCCCTGGTGGCTGGAACGAAATCGCGCGGGTAGCCGCCGTCAATGGAAACAAACTGCAATTCCTGGACTTTTCGTGGGATCTCGCAAGCAAATACACGTTTTGGTCCGGAGTGATCGGCGGCGCGTTTCTAACCATGGCGACACATGGGACCGATCAAACCATCGTGCAGCGCCTCCTCGCCGCGCGGAACCAGCGCGATAGTGGCCGCGCGCTGATTGCCAGCGGATTCATCGTTTTGTTTCAATTCACCGTGTTTCTCCTGATCGGAGTTCTGCTTTTTGTTTTTTCGCAGCATGCCCCTTTGTTGTCTCCGGGCGACCGCACCGATCGAATCTTGCCTCTCTTTCTGGTCCGCGAAATGCCCGTGGGTCTCGCTGGCTTGCTCCTTGCGTCTATTCTCGCCGTGGCGATGTCCAATGCCAGCGGCTCGCTAAACTCTCTGGCAGCGTCTAGCGTGGTCGATCTCGCCGTTTTTCGCCGCCGCCCTGTCGAGCCTGCGAAGTTTCTAAAGATCTCAAGGCGCATGACCCTCGTCTGGGGGTCGGTGCTGATTATTTTTGGCCTTATCCGATGGACGCATTTGCTCGAGACAGGTCTCACAGTCTCTTCTTTTCCCTTCGGCAGCCTGCTTGGGCTTTTTCTCCTGGGCACCTTCGATTCGCGGGCCAATGCGCGCGGGTCTTTGACAGGAATGTTTCTAGGATTGGCGACAGTGCTTATTGTATTCAGCTACACCGAGATCGCCTTCACCTGGTATTGGCTGATTGGTGCGTGCGTCACGTTTGCCGTAGGAGCCGTCGTCAGCCGTGCGCTTCCGGCACCAACGGAAACATCCTGACGCTGCATGCGAAGTGGGTACGTTACACCCGTTTTTTTTCGCTGCACGCTGGAGGAATATGAGCGAAAAGCGCCTGGAACTTGAGCGAGGACTCGGCCCATGGGCCTCCGCGGCAATTGTCATCGGCACGATGATCGGCACGGGCATTTTCTTGAAGCCGGCAGAAATGGCTCGCGAAGGGCGCTACGTCTCCATCGTCTTTGCCGCGTGGATCATCGGCGCTCTGCTCTCTATTTTTGGTGCGCTCTCTTACGCAGAACTGGGAGCCGCCATTCCGGAAGCGGGCGGCGAATATGCCTATCTCCGCCGCGGTTTCGGCCCTCTTTGGGGCTTCCTTTTCGGCTGGATGCACTCCATCGTGGGCAGACCGTCCTCTGTTTCTTCGATTGCGGCGGGGATGATGCGCTTTCTCAGCTTCTTACTGCCCGCGGTGGCCGCTCCGCTCTTCACCGTGCACATTGCGATTCCCGGACTTACCGGCTGGATCGCGCCCTACGATTTTGTTTTCACCTGGGCCCAGCCGCTCGCGGTTCTCTGGCTGCTGCTTATGACCGGGGTGAACTATCTTGGCGTGCGGCTGGGCGGCGGTGTTCAGGTTTTTCTGACGGCAATCAAGTTGGCCAGCATCGCGATCATCATCGGTATCGCGTTCCTGTTGCCGGGTCAGGCCCCGCCCTCGGCGGATCCTGTTTGGCCAAGCTCGTCGAGCGCCGGACTACTGGGCACTTTCCTTGCCACGCTCGCGGCGGCGCTGTGGGCCTACGACGGCTGGGAAGACCTGAACCTCGTCGGTTCCGAGGTGAAAGACCCGCAACGCAATTTCCCGCGTGCCTTGGTGGGTGGTGTGGCATTCGTTGCGGTGGTCTATTTGCTCTTCAGCGCCGCCTGCTTGAAAGTTTTGCCGTTTGAAAGCGTCGCCAACTCACAACACGTTGCGTCTGACGTAGTCGAGCGTCTCGTGGGCCGAGGCGCGGCTTCGTGGATCACTTTGGCGATGGTGATTTCCGCGCTTGGCTCGATGAATTCTTCAGTCCTCAGCGGCGCGCGCGTCCCCTACGCGATGGCGCGCGATGGAATTTTCTTCAAGATAGCCGACGGCATCCATCCGACATACCGCACGCCTGGCCGCGGGTTGCTCTTTCAGGGCGTACTCGCAAGTGTCATGGCTCTCACGGGAACCTTCGAGGAGCTTACCAATCTTTTTATTTTTGCAGGATGGATTTTCTACGGCCTCGCCGTCGTGGCCTTGTTTCGCTTGCGAAGAACGGAGCCCGGCATGCCGCGTCCCTATCGTTGCTGGGGCTATCCCTGGGTGCCGGGACTCTTTGTTCTCGGTGCGCTCGCGCTGACTGTGAATCTCTGGCTTGGTCGACCGGGCCGCTCTACGGTGGGTCTGTTACTTATCCTGGCGGGCATTCCCTTCTATCGGCACTGGCAAAAGTCACCACACGTGGACGCTTGAATCTGTCCGAGCGGTAGAAATTCAGGCGGAAGCCGCACCGGCGGACCGGGAGCCTCGCTCTGCACTTCTCACCGGAAGAACCGCGAGGTCCGCCTTAGCACGAACCGTCATCGAGGGATGCATCGCCTTCGCCATTGCTTCAATTCCGGTGACCAGGCGGCCTGCGGGTCGCGACACGTAGCTGTTTGCGTCGAGCGCAAATACCCGGGCTTCGCGGACTGCCGGTATGCTCCGCCATTCTTCTGGAAAAGTAAGCGACAGGTACTCAGCACGGGCTTGCTCGGCGTTATACCCGCACGGAGCAATGAACAGAAATTCCGGTCTTGCCGAAACAATCTCCTCCATGCTGACGACGTGCGACGGCTGTTTGGGTTTTCCTAGAGCATCGACTCCACCCGCGTGATACACCATCTCCGGAACCCAGTGGCCCCCGACGTAAAACGGCTGAAGCCATTCGAGCACGGCCACACGGGGACGAGGTTCCACCGGGCCAGCGTCTTCCTCGATGCGGGCCAAACGCTCGCCAATCCGCTCGACAAACTCCTGAGCGCGCTCGCGCCGGCCGGTGCGTTCGCCAATCCACAAAATGTCGCGCCAAACATCGCCGAGATCCCGCGGATCAAGACTAAGCACTTCGGGCCGCTTGGAGATATGCGCGAGAGCGGCCCCCAGCTCATCGGGAGTCGCGGCGCAAACGTGACACAAGTCCTGGGTGAGGATCAGGTCCGGCGCGAGTTCCTCTAGAATTCCGCCGTCCACCGCATAGATCGATTCGCCGCGTTCTACGCGTTCGCGCACGAGCCTGTCAATCTCAGGGGGCGTCGCATCCCCCGGAAGCCGCGAACGAACTACGGACCTTCTAGTCTTAGCCGCGGGAGGAAAATCGCACTCGTGACTCACGCCCACGACTTCTTCGTCCAGGCCCAACGCGAAAAGCGTTTCGGTCGCGGAAGGCAAGAGAGAAACAATGCGCATTCCCGGACTCTAGCACAAAATCCGGGCGCAAAGTGTAGACAAGAAGCGGGCGAGCGGGGCGTGCACGTGGGGTTTGGCCATGCAGCCATTCACTTCTTATTTGTAGAGAAAGTACTTCCGCCGGGTCTGGTCGAAGGCGGCCAGTTCGGGTCCCCAACTGGAGATAATCTGTTCCGGTGGAGTTCCGGCTTGTAGTGCGTGAACCGTGGCTTCGTTTCCTAGCAATAGAAGGATCTTCGTTACGTCGAAGTCCTTGGGATAGTTCTTCTGCAACAGTGAGGCAATTTCCAAGCCCACCCTCATCGACCGCACAGCCGCGCGGTCGGTCACCCGCACGCCGACGCCGCTGCACCGTTGCCCGGCGTAGAGCCCACTAACCGGGATAAACGGCTGGTTGGCAAAACGCACACCAGGCAAGTTGCGCGCGTTCAACGTGGCGGCTACTTCTTCGCCGCCGATCCACGGTGCGCCAAACTCTTCGAATGGCGTCTGCGTGCCACGACCCACCGACACGCCTGCGTTCTGCAGGATCTCGAACCCGGGATAGAGAAGCGCCCCTTTCAACGTGCGCAGATTCGGCGACGGCGGAATCCAGCGGACGCTGGTGCTCTCAAAAAAATAGTTGCGATGCCAGTTTTTCATCTGGATGACGTGGAGTTCACAATCGATGTGATTTTCCGTGTTAAAGAGCTGCGCGAGCTCTCCAATGGTCAACCCATAACGCACTGGCAACGGAAAATAGGCCACGAACCCAGTCTTGTCCGGGTCCAGCATTGGCCCTTCGACGATTTCACCCCCGATCGGGTTAGGTCGGTCCAGCACATAAAACGCAATTCCATGCTTGGCCGCTTCTTCCATGCAGTAACCCATTGTCGTCGTGTAGGTGTAGAAGCGGACGCCGGCATCTTGCACATCGAAGACAAGCACGTCGATCCCCTTCAACATGTCGTCGGTTGGCCGCAGGTGGTCTCCGTACAAGCTGTAAATCGGAAGCCCGGTGGATGGATCTTTCGATGAAGCGACCTGCTCATCGGCATGTCCCGCGATTCCATGCTCGGGGCTAAACAACGCCACTAACTGAACCCCCGATGAGCGCGCCAACAACTCGATATTCGTACGGCCCTGAAAGTCCACGCCGGTGTGATTTGTAATCAGTCCCACGTGCTTGCCGCGCAACGGCGCGAATTTTTCAGCTTCCAGCACATCCAGGCCGGTCTGCACGCGCCCCACACGTGCTCGGGTGGACTTCGCGCCTTTCTGCCCGGTCGGGTTGCGTGCGGGCTTCGCTCCACAAGCCGGAACACCACCTAAGGACAAGAGCGACAAGCAATACAAACAGAAACGGACTCCCGTTGATGGTTTCATAGTCCCCAATGATATTCTGGAACGCGTTATTCGCACCTGGATTGTGAGCGTCGAGTGCGCGTGCTATATACAGTCAGGGCGGATGGCGCGCGGCCAGAGGAACCTCACCACATGAACAGGCGCAACGCCGGACTCTTGCTTTTGCCCCTACTGTTTCTACCCTTTATGACATCGAAAGCTCGCAGCCACAATCGCACAGCAAAGACTTCGAAGGCCTCCTCCGCCAGCAAAACAGCGGTGCAATCAGAGAACTCCGGGAATCTCACTCCCGAACAGGCCAATTGGGTCGAGGCCACGCTCCAGAAAATGACCCCGGAAGAAAAAGTCGGCCAACTGCTCTTCGCCACCTATCACGGAAGCTTCACCGCGACAGATTCCGACGCCTACGCGCAGATGATGCAAGACATCAACGATCTCCACGTCGGCGGATTCATCACCATCACCCACAGCTCGCCTCTCGGAATCGTCAAGGGCCAGGCTTATCCAACCGCGGCACTCGCCAACGAACTGCAGACCAAGTCCAAGCTCCCATTGCTGATTGGCGCCGACTTCGAACGCGGCACGGCCATGCGCCAGGATGAAGGTACTTCGTTCCCGACGGCAATGGCGCTCGCTGCCGCGGGCAATCCAAAAGACGCATACACCATGGGCAAAATTACCGCCCTCGAAGCGCGCGCCGTGGGTGTTCAGTGGATTTACGCGCCCGTCTGCGATGTAAACAACAATCCGGCCAATCCCATTATCAACACGCGCTCCTTTGGGGAAGACCCCCTGCGTGTAGCCGAGTTCGTAACTGAGTTCATTCGTGGCGTGCAGGAAAATGGAGGATTGGCCACCGCAAAACACTTTCCCGGGCACGGAGACACGTCCGCCGATTCACACATCGATTTGCCGGTGATCAAAGCTGATCGCGACCGCCTCGAACACCTCGAGCTGGTCCCCTTCCGCGCCGCGATTTCGGCGGGCGTCGGCAGCATCATGACCGGTCACCTGAATGTGCCGGCACTTGAGCCAGACACCAACACTCCCGCAACGCTTTCTTCGAATATCCTGACCGGTCTTTTGCGCAAGCAGCTCGGTTTCCAGGGGCTGGTTATCACCGACGCACTCGATATGGGCGGAATTACGGTGCGCTACGCTCCGGGCGACGCGGCCGTTCGTGCGTTCCTGGCCGGAGCCGATGCACTCTTGATGCCGCCTGTGCCGGACGCCGCTTACAGAGCGCTGTTGGACGCCGCAAAGCTCGGCCGCATTTCCCCGGAACGCCTGGACTCCTCCGTGCGCCGCATTCTGCAGGCGAAGGTGCGCTTGGGGTTGGACAAAAATCGCTTGGTCGACCTGAACGCGCTCAACCTTGCGTTCGGGAGTACGGCGTGGCAGAACGAAGCGCAGGACATTTCCGATCGCGGCATTACGCTGCTGCGCGACAAGCAACACCTGCTGCCGCTCGACGTTACAAAGCCAACGCGGGCCTTGCTGGTCTCTCTCTACGCCGACCCGGAGCCATATCCCGGCGAAGACCTCGAGCCCCAACTGCGCTCGCGACTTGACTCGTTGATAGCTTTGCGTGCGGACACGAAATTTGTGCGGGCCGACACGCTCAAGCTACCGCCACCGGATACCTACGATATAACGATCCTCGCGTTGTTCGTCCGCGTAAGCGATCGTAAGGGCGATGTCGATGTGCCGGCGGACCAGATTCCGCTCATCGAG
>Ga0207862_1000515_pt1 | contig 11667 bp, 8 predicted proteins | sample LuqExpMetageno81_FD_187838 | JGI IMG/M metagenome (GOLD analysis project Ga0207862, IMG submission 187838) | Tropical forest soil microbial communities from Luquillo Experimental Forest, Puerto Rico - Sample 81 (SPAdes) | ecosystem: Environmental > Terrestrial > Soil > Tropical forest ... | reverse complement strand
CCGCTGCAGGATGTTGTAGCTCACCGCCGCGCAGGCGAGCACAATGCCGTAGGCCGCCGTGGGGAGCGCGGTGAAGCCGCTCTCGTCGATCCAGCGAATGACGAAGGGCACCAGCGACAGCCAGAAGAGTAGATGCAGGTTCGCCCACAAGGTTGCGCCGTTCACATGGTGCACCGCGTGGAACATGTGATGGTGGTTGCTCCAGTAGATCCCGGTGTACACGAAGCTCATCACGTAGGCGAGGAACACCGGCATCAGCTCGACGATATGCCCGTCGCCGTCGATCACGGGGTGATCCAACTGGGCACGAATTCGAGCAGACCGTGAATGCGCTTCTCGGGTGTCCGGCACGGCTCCTCCTTCTCGAATCCGGCGCCGAGGGCGCGTTCACAGCGATCTCGCAACCCCCCAGCGGGTGGTTGCGGGTCCCGAAGGCAGGATCATAGATTTGTCAGTGCACTGCCGCTTTTCCGACAGAGGGTGCGCGCTGCGTGTCCAGCGGTTCGGCGGCGCATTCCATCGCACCTGCGCACGGGCTTCGGGGCCAAGAGGAGACACGATGAGGGGGAGGGTGCCGGGGCGGCGCACAGCTGTCCGGCGAGCCATCGGCGTGGGGCTGCTCGCGGCGTTGCTGGCCGGCGTCGCCGCGTGCGGGAGCAGCAGCAAGAGCTCCAGCGGTACGGGCAGTAGCTCTACTACCTCGGGCGGCCCGCCGACGACCGCGTCGACGACGTCGCTGCTCGGTCCGGAAGCGCCCGCGACGGGAACACCGGTCAAGATCGGCCTGATCACGAACGGTGGCCAGTGCCCCGGGTGTTCGAACGGAGCCGACGAGCCGGTGGCGCGCGCGACGGTGGCGTGGCTGAACCAGCACCGGAACGGGCTCGCCGGCCACCCGATGCAGCTCGACGTTTGTGTGGACAGCAACGATCCGGGCAAGACGACGGACTGCGCGAACCAGATGATCCGCGACAACGTCGCCGCGGTCGTGGTCGGTTCCAGTGGTGTGGTCGGGACCACGTGGACGCCGCTGCACGGCGCCAAGATCCCGCTCATCGAAAACTCCACGACGGATTCGGCGATGCTCGCCGACTCGCAATCGACCTACCTGCTGAACGATCCCGGGGCGAACACGATCGCATTCCCGATCGGTGTCGCCAAGCAGGCGGGAGCGAAGAAGGTCTCGGTCATCGTCGTCGATGTGCCGGCGGCGACCGACATCTACAAGAGCGGGAAGTCCGCGTTCACGGACGCGGGCCTCGGCGTCCAGATCGTCCCGGTCGCGCTGGGCACCGCGGACATGACACCGCAAGCACAGCAGGTCGTTTCCAACAACCCCGACGGGGTCGTCATGATCGTCGGACAGGACGCGTTCTGTATCCCCGCGATACAAGGCCTGCAATCGCTCGGCTTCCACGGCACGATCGCCACGATCTCGTACTGCGTCACCGACGCGATGCGCAAGGCGCTTCCCGGCAACGTCGTGAAAGGCATCCAGTTGTCGTCGATCGCACCGGTCGGCGACAACAGCGACCCGCTGATGCAGCAGTACAAGGCGGTGCTCGACACCTACGCCAAGGGAAAGAACATCGATCCCAACAACGCGGTCGGCATCGGGATCTTCCAGGACTTTGGCGCGCTCGCGTCCGGCACCACCGGGCTGACGGGCGCGGTCACGCCGGCATCGGTGAACACCGCGATGCACACGATGAAGAACGAAAAGCTGCTTGCCTCAGGACTGTACTTCCGGTGCAACGGCAAGGCGGTGGCGTCGGAGCCCGGCGTGTGCTCGGCCGGCGTCCTGGCCGCGACACTCGACTCCAAGGGAAACCCGCAGATCTACTCGGTGGTCAACAACGATCCGATCCCGGGTTGAGTGGCCGGAGACAGTGACGTCGTGATCACGGGAGCGGCGAGATGATCCACGTCACTTCGCTGCTCCTCGGGCTCGGCAACGGCGCGGTGTTCGCGGCACTCGCGATCGCACTGGTGCTCACATACCGGAGCTCGGGCGTCGTCAACTTCGCGACGGGTGCGATGGCGCTGTACGCCGCGTACACCTACGCGTGGCTGCGCGACGGCAAGCTCCTTCTCCTGATTCCCGGACTGCCGACGTCGGTGAGCCTCGGGCACACGCTCGGGTTCGCGCCCGCGGCACTCCTCGCGCTGGCGATCGCGGCCGCGTCGGGCGCACTGCTGTACGCGGTCGTGTTCCGGCCGCTTCGCCAGGCCCCGCCGTTGGCGCGCGCCGTGGCCTCGCTCGGCGTGCTCGTCGTCATCGAAGGCCTCATCGTGAACCGCGTCGGTGAGACGCCGGTGATCGTCGCGCCGAGCTTTCCGGCGCGGCGATGGCAGTGGGGATCCATCACGCTGTTGTCCGACCGCTTCTATCTCGCGCTGACCGTCGTGGGCCTCACGCTCGCCTTGACGGCGTTGTATCGGTGGACCCGCTTCGGGCTGCTCACTCGCGCGGTGGCGGAGACACAAACGGGTGCGATCGTGAGCGGCGTGGCGCCGGAACGCATCGCGCTCCTCAACTGGATGATGAGCGCGATAGTCGCCGGCGCCGCCGGCATCCTGATCGCGCCGATCACTCCCCTGACACCCGAGGCCTACGCCCTCGCGGTCGTGCCCGCACTGGGGGCGGCCGCGGTCGGTCACTTCGAGCTGCTCCTTCCCAGCGCGGCCGCCGGGATCGCGATCGGGATGCTGCAGTCGGAGTCGCTCACGCTCGCAGGTCAGCATGCGTGGTTCCCGCACACGGGTTCGGCGGAGCTGATCCCGCTCATCGTCATCATCGGGGCGTTGCTGGTCACCCGCCGCGGGATCCCGGTGCGCGGCGGGCTCGTGCGGCAGCAGCTCGGCCGCGCGCCGCGGCCTCGTTCGCTGGTCGCGCCCGCGATCCTCGGCACCGCGCTCGGCGTCATTGCGTTGGCTGTTACACAGGGAACGTGGCGCAGCGCGGTCATCGCCACGCTGATCGCCGCGATCCTCGGGCTGTCGTACGTCGTGGTGACGGGCTTCGCGGGCCAGGTCTCCCTCGCGCAGCTCGCGCTGGCCGGCGTCAGCGCATTCGCGCTTTCCGGGATCACCGAGAGCTGGGGTATTCCCTTCCCGATCGCCCCACTGCTGGCCGCATTGATCGCAACGGGCGTGGGCGTCGTCGTCGGCCTCCCGGCGCTTCGGGTTCGCGGCCTCACGCTCGGTGTCGTCACTCTCGCACTCGCGTACGCCATCGAGGCCCTGTGGTTCCGGAACGGCCAGTTCGTCTCCTCGGCGGGCGCGTCGGTGAAGCCACCAACGTTGTTCGGGCTCGACCTCGGCGTCGGAACCGGTCGCGCGTTCCCCCGCATGGAATTCGGACTGCTGTGTCTTCTCACGCTCGTTGTGATCGCCTGGGGCGTGGCATGGCTCCGGACGAGTCCACTCGGCTCGGCCATGCTCGCGGTCCGTGCCAACGAACGATCGGCCGCCGGGATCGGCGTGAACGTCACGGGCGTGAAGCTCGCGAGCTTTGCGATCGCGTCGTTCATCGCAGGCATCGGAGGCAGCCTCTTCGCGTATCGACAGGGAGTCGTGACCTTCACGTCGTTCACGGCGATCGGCGGCCTCGCCCTGCTCGCGACCGTGTACCTCGCCGGCATCACGTCGGTGTGGGGCGGGATCCTCGGCGGCATCCTGGCGAGCTCGGGCGTCGTCTTCCTCGCGTTCGACCGCTGGGCGCACCTCGGCGAGTGGTTCGCGATCATCACCGGGGTCGGCCTCATCGCCACGCTGATCCGCTATCCCGAAGGCCTCGCCGCGGGCGGGCACGAACTCGCCAAACGGCTGCCACAGCTCCGCCTCGGCTCGCGGCGCGTGCCATCCGGACCGCTTCCGATCGCCATCGCTGATCCCCCGGCCGACGCGGGCCCCGCGCTCGCGGTCGAGCATCTCACAGTGCGCTACGGCGGCGTCGTTGCGGTATCCGACGTGTCGTTGCGGGTCGACGCCGGGAAAGTGGTCGGGCTCATCGGGCCCAACGGTGCGGGCAAGACGAGCGTTATCGACGCCGTGACGGGATTCGCGCGCGCCGATGGCACGGTCGTGATGAACGGAGAGCGAATCGAACGGCTCCCCGTGCACGCCCGGGTACGCCGTGGGCTCGCGCGCACCTTCCAGGCGCTCGAGCTCTACGACGATCTCACCGTCGAGGAGAACGTCAGCGCGGCGGTCTTCAGCACAGCTCGCGAGCACCGTTACGGACATGTGACCGCGGCGTTGGAGCGCGCCGGCCTCAGTGCGCAACGCGACAAGCACGCCGAAGAGCTCAGTCAGGGGGAGCGCCAGCTCGTGTCGATCGCGCGTGCCTGCGCGTCCGATCCCCGCGTGTTGATGCTCGACGAACCGGCCGCCGGTCTCGACACGGCCGACACCCGGCGCCTCGGCACGCGGATTCGCGACATCGCCGCGACCGGCACGGCGGTGCTCCTCGTCGACCACGACATCTCGCTCGTGCTCAGCGTCTGCGACTACATCTACGTGCTCGACTTCGGCGCAGTGATCCTGGAAGGCGAACCGGCGACCATTCGCACCGATCGTGGGCTCGCCGACGCGTACCTCGGTACGCTGCATGATGTGTCGACGGCGACATGAGTGCCCGGCTCGAGTGCGTCGGTCTCACCGGTGGTTGGGGTTCGCTCACGGCGTTTCGTGAGGTCGACCTCGCCGTCGGGGCAGGAACCATCCACGCGATCCTCGGTCCGAACGGCGCCGGCAAGACGACGCTCTTGCTCACGCTGGCGGGGCTGCTGCCGGCGCAACAGGGCACCGTCGCCGTCGACGGGCTCCTGCTGCGATCGGGCCGGGCGACCGCGGCCGGCAAGGCCGGCGTCGTGCTCGTGCCCGACAACCGCGAGCTGTTCACCACCCTCACCGTCGAGGAGAACCTGCGTGTCGCCGCCGGCCGCCACCGCCCCGAACCACGATCGGTGCTCGAGGTGTTCCCCGCGCTCGAGCCGCGGTGGAAGCTCCGTGCCGGCGCATTGTCGGGGGGCGAGCAACAGATGCTTGCGATGGCCCGGGCGATGATCCAGCGGCCGAAGGTTCTTCTGGTCGACGAGATGAGCATGGGCCTCGCGCCGATCATGGTGGAGCGCTTGTTCACGGCGATCAGGCAAGTCGCGACCGACGGTGAGTGCGCGGTGCTCTTCGTCGAGCAATACGTCCGCTTGGCGTTGAAGGTCGCCGACTCGGTTTCGGTGCTCAATCGCGGCTGTGTCGTGTTGAGCGGCTCCGCGGCCGAGATCGCCACCCAGTCCGACCGGCTCGAGCGCGCGTACCTGGGCTCCGAGAACACAACCAACGCGCCGTCGAACGGTGGCGGCGCCACACCGGGAGCGCGACCTGCCGTCCGGTAACTGTGCCCATGCCGTAGTCCGCACGAGAGAAGAAGGTTCACATGCTGCGTGACGACGTCCAACCGATCTCCGTCGACGACCACGTCGTGGAGCCGCCGCATGTCTTCGTCGACCACATCGAGAGCCGGTTCCGCGACCGCGCGCCCCGGATCGTCGAACGTGAGGGCGTCGAGGGCTGGCTCTGGGAGGACCGCTTCTACCCCCACAGCTTCCAGGGCAACGCGGGCACGCGCCGGTTCCGCAGTGGGGAGGCGGGGCGCGGCGCAGATCTCGCAGCTCGCCGCTACGAAGACATGATCCCGGCCGCCTACGACGTTCATGAGCGCGTGCAGGCGATGGACGAAGACGGCGTCTGGGCCGAGCTGCTGTTCCCGACGTTTCCCCGCTTCGGTGGCACGCGGTTCCTCGACGCGCACGACACGGGCCTCGCGCTCGCGATGGTGCGCGCGTGGAACGACTGGATGCTCGACGAATGGTGCGCGAGCTATCCGGAGCGATTCATTCCTCAGACGCTCGTGCCGCTCTGGGACACGACCGCGGCCGTCGCCGAGATCGAACGTTGCGCCGCCAAGGGATCACGCGCCGTGCTCTTCGTAGAGAATCCGCACCCGCTCGGCCTGCCCTCGTTCCCGACCGGACACTGGCGGCCGATCTTCGAAGCCTGCAACGAAACCGGTCTTCCGATCTCGATGCACATCGGAACGTCGGCGGGACTGCTCAGTCCCTCGCCCGAGAGCACGCCCTCGGTCGGTATCGCGCTCTGCGGCGTCAACTCGATGAGCGCGCTCGGCGACCTGATCTTCAGCGGGACGTTCAACGACCTGCCGGACTGCCGCGTCGCCCTCTCGGAAGGTGGCGCCGGATGGGTTCCGTACGTGCTCGAACGACTGGACTACACGTGGCAGCGCAGTCGATACGAGGGGTTGCGGAACGCCGAACCACCGTCCGAGGTGTTCTCGAGGCACGTGTGGGTCTGCATCATCTCCGATCGGTACGCCATCCGTAATCGCGATCTGATCGGTGTCGACAAGATCATGTGGGAAGCCGACTTCCCCCACAACGATTCCAACTGGCCGAACAGTCGTAAGGTCCTGGCCGAGGCGATGATCGATGTCCCCGACGACGAAGCGCGGCGCATCGCCGAGCTCAACGCCCGGGAGCTCTACAGGTTCCCCCGCAATTAGTACGCGCGTCGCCTTTCACGACGACCCCGCATAAGCGATGAAGGCGCGACCTCACGCACGGCCGAATTCGAAGCCGGCGATACGACGCCGTGCCTTGTCGCGGGCGCCGCGACACCCGCGAAGAGCATCGGGCACACGCGTCGTGGGAACGGACGAACACCGGCGAGTCCCCGCTGCCCCGCAGTACGTTGGGGTCGATGGAGCCCGGGGAATACGGACGGATCGCGGCGGCCGAAACACGACATTGGTGGTATCGAAACACGCGCGCCTTGGTCGCCGAGCTGCTGGCTCCACATCTGCGCTCGGGAATCACGGTCCTCGACGCGGGATGCGGCCCGGGCGGCAATGGCGCGTGGCTCGGGAGTTTGGGAACGGTCGTCGGTCTCGATCGCGAGATGAACGCTCTGAGCTACGTGGCGGAACGGCACGCGGCGACGAGGCCCGTCCGCGGGACCGTGGCCGCGCTTCCCTTCGCCGATGCGACCTTCGACGTTGTTCTGTCGCTGACTGTGTTGTACTCAATTCGCGACGACGCGCAGGCCGTATCGGAGTTCGCCCGCGTTACGAAGCGCGGCGGTGTGCTCGTACTCTTGGAACCGGCGTACGAGGCTTTCCGGCGCGAGCACGATCGGACCGTGCACGGTGTGCGTCGCTATCGCGTTCGAGAGTTGCGGCGCCTCGTCGAGAACGCGGGATGGCGGGTGCGTCGCGACACCTATGCATACTCCTTCTTGGTACCCGCGGCCGCGGTGCTGGCGGTTGCCGACCGCTTTCGTCACGGTTTACCGGAGTCGGCAAACGGGACGAGCTCGGACGTCGAACGGCGATCGTTCGATCGTCTCTTCGCGGCGTTGGCGCGTGCCGAGACGCACTACATCCAGAAACACCGCATGCCCCTCGGGTTGTCGGTGATCGTGCTCGCCGTGCGTGACTGATCTGCTCACTGCGCCGAGCGGAGCACGACGAGTCGTACCCAGAGGATGCCGAGGTCTCGAAACGTCTCCAGGACTCGCCGAGGGTGGAAGAACTGAGACGTGCCGTATTGACGGGGATAGTGGTGAACCGGCGCCTCGACGAAGCGTGCCCCTCGGTCTTGTAGCTTGCGCACCAGCTCGACGCATATGGCACCAGTCGTGTACCCGAGCTCGACGTCGTCGATGACCGACCGGCGGATCAGGCGGAAGTCGCAGTCGGTGTCGCGAATGTGAAGGCCGAACATCAGCGACACGAAGTAGTGGTAGATCCGCCCGATGATCCGGCGCGCGACGTTGTCGGAGCGGTGACGCTTGTAACCCTGCACGACGTCGACGTCGTCCGCGACGAGGGCGACGAAACGCTTCAACTCCCGAGGGTCGTACTGTGCATCGCCGTCGGTGTAGAAGACCCATTCCTTCGTGGCCGCGGCGAAGCCGGAGAGCAGCGCTGCGCCGTAGCCGCGATTGATGTCGTGCGTAACGATGCGCAGGCGCGGCTCCTCGTCGGCCGCCTCTTCGAGGAGCTTGCCCGACGCATCGGATGAGCCGTCGTCGACGACGATCACTTCACCATCGCACCCGAGCTCGTCGAACACGTCCAGAACCGTTTCGACCATGTGCACGATCGTCGGCTCGTCGTTGTAACAGGGAAAGAAGGCCGATATCGACCCGACCGGTGCGCTCATGAGGCTGCCCGAAGTGCCCGGCACACCTCCTCGACCTCGCCGTCGGTCATCTCCGGATAGCACGGCAGAGATACGCACTCTCGCGCCCAGCTCTCGGCCTGCGGACACATGTTGCGCACGTACGCCGCAAATGCGGGTTGCTTCGTCAAGGGAACCGGATAGTGGACGGCGGAGTCGACCGTCAGGCGTTCGCGGAATGCGTCACGATCGACTACGCGCCCCACGCAGAGGTGGTAGACGTGACGGTTGTGGGGTGTCTGCCAGCGCAACGCCGGCGCGCACGCGCGGAGCTGTTCCGAAATCGCTTGGCGTCGGCGGTTGCGACGTTCCAGGTCTCGGAGACCGATTCGGAGCACGGCCGCTTCGATCTCGGAGATGCGCGAGTTGGTCGCGATCTCGGTGTGTACGTAGTCGGTCGTGAGGCCATGGCTACGAAGCCGCCGGGCGAGTTTGGCGACCTCGGGATCGTCGGTGACGATGGCTCCACCGTCGCCGATTCCCGCGAGGTTCTTCGTGGGGTAGAAGCTGTAACACGCGGCGACGGACGGCGCCGGCCCGTGCAACGCGCCGTGCGCCTGGCACGCGTCCTCGATGATCGGGACGCCGAGGCGAGTGAAGGCCTCGGTCGCAGCCGGGCGCCCGTAGAGATGCACCGGTACGACGGCCTTGGTGCGGGGTGTCAGAGCCGCGGCGGCTGACTCCGCGCTCAGCAAAGCTGTATGTTCGTCGACGTCGGCGAACACCGGGATTGCGCCGACTGCACACACCGCCGCCGCGGTGGGCACCGCCGTCACCGCGGGAAGGATGACCTCGTCGCCTGCGCCGATGCCGTGTGCGCAGAGAGCGATGCGGAGCGCCTCGGTCCCGGACGAGACGACAACGACGAAGCGCCGGCCCACGAAGTCGGCGAACTCCGCTTCGAAAGCCTCGGTTTCGGCACCGAGGAGCAACCGGCCGGACGAAAGCACTCGGTCGACTGCCTCGTTGATGTCGTGACGTTCGGCGACGAGACGACGGCGAAGGTCGACGAACGGAACCCGAAGCTGGGTCAGCGATGTCATAGGTACCAGTCTTGGTGGGCTCGAATGAACTGGACGGTCTGTTCGACTCCATCGGCGAACGCGGTCTCGGGCTCCCATCCGAGCAACCGTTTCGCCTTCGACGTATCCGTCGCGAACGAACCAATGTCGATCGCGCTCCGCTCCTGTGGCCACGGCGTATACGTGATCTCGCCCGAGCCCGCGATCTCGACGATCGTCTCCGCGATCTCCGCGAGGGGCAAGAGCTCGTTGTGTCCGATGTTGAAGACTTCGCCGACAGCATGGTCGGACAAGGCCGCGAGCGCGACAGCCTCGACGACGTCGTCGACGAAGACGCAGTCTCGCTTCTGCTGTCCGTCTCCGAAGACCGTCAACACCTCGTTCTGCACGGCTCGTCGAAGGAAGCTCGCGATGAAACCCTGATGGTCACCTCGCAGCCGTTGCCGTGGACCGAAGACGTTGCTCAGCCGCAACACGGAGGTACGGAACCCATAGCGCTGCTCGTATAAGAGGAAGAACTGCTCGGCCGCGTGCTTGCACACGCCGTTGACATCGACCGGACACACGGGATGGGACTCGTCGACGGGAAGGTATCGGGGTCGCCCGTAGACCTGGCGGGTCGACGTGAACACCGAGGTCGCGTGCGGATTCATCTCGCGCATCGATTCGAGCAACGCCAGGTGGCTTCGAGTGTTCAGATCCAGGTCGACCAGTGGAAATTGCATCGAATCCACGTGGCTCACTTGGCCGGCGAGATCGAAGATGTACTCGGCGCGCGCGACGGCGTCGTCGACACTCGCGCGGTCGCCGATATCCGCGACGATGACGTCGGCGCCCGTGTCTCCGACGTTGCGCCGATCGCCCCCATGACGGTGGATCAGCGCGTCGACCACGGTAATCTCTGCGCCGGCACGATCGAGAGCCACGACGAGGTTACTGCCGATGAATCCCAGACCGCCGCTGACCAAGCACCGTCGTGACTTGAACTCCGCGAACACGCCGGCGCGACGCATCGCACGACACTACGCCAGGTTGTAACCGAAGACGTGAAGGATGCGATGCAATCTTCTGCGGCGCTGGCGGAAGACGGACTGCACGTCTCCCTCCAGCGCGAGGAGGCCGCGCATCCTCGAGATGGTTTCTCGATCGGCGGAATCGTTGTCGAATCGCTGATCGTCGTCGTAGTGACGCTTGCGCTTCTCGTACCGCTGACGGGACTCGCTCAACGCGATCTTGGCATTCCCTTTACGTATCGCAGCGACGCGCTCTTCTACGGCGTGGTGACCAAGAGCCTGATTGATCACGGCTCCGCGTTGCGGAATCCGTCGATGGGTGCGCCCTTCGATCAGCAGTTCTACGACCAGCCGCAAGGCGCCGACAACCTGCAGCTCGCTGCGCTGCGCGCGCTCGGCGCCGTGACCGGCGACTGGGCTCGCGCGATGAATCTGTACTTCATCAGCGGGTTCTTCTTCATAGCGCTCGCTGCGTACTGGGTACTCCGCGCCGCCTTGCACTTTTCGGGGCTGCTGTCGCTCGCCGTGGCGACGCTCTTCACGTTCCAGCCTTACCACTTCACGCGCGGAGAACTGCATTTGCTCCTCTCCTCGTACTGGATGGTGCCGCTCGCAGCCCTGCTCCTCATCTGGTCGATCAGCGACGACGACGGCCTCGTCGACCCCGATCACGTGACCAGTGCAGGTTGGCGTCGCGCTTTTCGACCGCGTCGACTTCTTGTTGCGATCCTTATTGCCGCCGTTGTCGGCTCGGCATCGACCTACTACGCCGCCTTCACCGCAATCCTGCTCACGATCACCGGGATCCTCGTCGCGCTCGCGCGTCGCGAACCCCGGTCGCTCGCTCCGGGATGGCTGCTTGCTGCAACGATTGCGCTGGCCATGGCTCTGAACAACGCGCCGACGATCGCGTTCTGGGCGCAGCACGGCTTCAACGGAGTCACCCGCAACCTCGCCGGCACCGAGGTCTACGGGCTCCGCATCACCACGCTGCTGCTCCCCACGCCCGGGCACCGAATCCCACTGTTCGCGCGGCTCACGAACCACGCGACGCGCAACGCGGGTGTTCCGTCAGAAGCCGGCGGAGAGCTCGGCGTGATTGCCTCGGTGGGGTTCATCGGGCTGCTCTTCGAGCTCTTTCGAAGGCTGATCAGCGGACGCGCGTCGACCGCAGTGCGCAGCGCCTTGCGATCCAACCTCGTCGTGCTCCTGCTCGGCGCACTTCTGCTGTCACTCATCGGCGGCTTCGGTTACGTGCTCGCGCTTGGAGGACTTACCTGGATCCGGGGCTGGAATCGGATCTCTATCTTCCTCGCGTTCTTCGCGCTCGTATACGTCGCCACGTGGATCGAACAATGGAAGCAGCATCGC
>Ga0207862_1000514_pt1 | contig 11680 bp, 11 predicted proteins | sample LuqExpMetageno81_FD_187838 | JGI IMG/M metagenome (GOLD analysis project Ga0207862, IMG submission 187838) | Tropical forest soil microbial communities from Luquillo Experimental Forest, Puerto Rico - Sample 81 (SPAdes) | ecosystem: Environmental > Terrestrial > Soil > Tropical forest ... | reverse complement strand
GCAGACCCCTGCCCCCTCCCTCAAGCTCCCTCCCACAACCCCTTAGGGGTAAAAGAAATGGCTGGCAAGTCGAGGCATGAGCCCCGCCTTGCCAGCCCCCTCTGCGGGTTGGGAGGGGGGCTTGGGGAGAGGGCCAGGGACCTCAGGTTCCTGGCCTTCCCCCCAAAATAACATTTCGCATGGTGGCACCCGATGCCTTCCCTGTCTCCCGCCATCTACCGCTTCTGCCGAGGGATCTTGCGATACACCTGGGCCTGGCTTCACCCGGTGCGGGCGGAGGGCCTGGAGCACCTGCCGGCTCTCGGCCCGGCGATTATCTGCCCCAAGCACCAGCGTTGGGAAGACATTTTGGCCGTGGGGTTGGCTCTGCCTCCTCCTCTTCATTATATCGCCAAGGCGGAGCTCTTTGTCATCCCCTTCCAGCGGGAGTTCCTCCGGGCCTTGGGTGGCGTGCCGGTGGACCGGCAGAACCCCCGGGCCACCCTGTCCTCCTTCCGTCAGCTCCTCCCCCTTCTTAAGCAACAAGCCTATGTGGTTTTGTTTCCCGAAGGCACCTACGTGCGGGGCCGGGTGGGGCCGGGAAGACACCGCCTGGTGCAGATGATCCTCAAACTCCAGGAGAAAAACGGCCTCCCGCCGCTCCCCTTTGTGCCGGTGGGGCTTACTTATGAGCCCAGGCCCCGGTCTTCCGGGTGGAGGGTGGTGGTCCGAGTGGGCAAGCCCCTTTTGGCCTCGGGGCCCAAAGACGCCCCGGCTTTCACCCAGGCCATCATGGAGGACATCGCCCTTTTGTGCCAGGGACCGGAAAAAATAGGCGGAATGGCGCCGGACATAGCCGCTAACTATATATTACGAGGCTGAGGTCAGAATTAGGCTAATTAGTGCTATTTTCCTTTTGAAATTTTTCACAAATTTGGCTATTAAGCAAGAGGAGATCAGCCCATGGCTCGTAAAACCACCGGGAAGACGAAAAGGGAGATGGAAACCATGACCAACCATAAGCGCTATTGCTATGCCTTTGAGGAAGGGGACGGCACTAATAAGAAGTTGTTGGGAGGGAAGGGTGCGGGCCTGTGCACCATGACCCAGATCGGCCTGCCGGTGCCGCCGGGCTTCACCATCACCACCGAAGCCAACGTCGATTATTTCGAGCAGGGCGACCATTTCCCCGAAAACCTCATGAACGAGGTGCACGAGTACATGGAGGCCCTGGAGAAGAAGACCGAAAAGGGATTCGGCGACCCTAAAAATCCCCTGCTGATTTCGGTGCGCTCCGGGTCGGCCCTCTCCATGCCCGGCATGATGGACACCATCCTGAACCTGGGTTTAAACGACGAGACTGCCCAGGGCTTGACGGCCCTGACCAAAAATGAGCGCTTCGTTTATGACGCCTACCGCCGCTTTCTGCAACTGTTCGGCAAGATCGGGCTGGGTGTAAAGGACGAAGGCTTCGACGAGATTTTCGAAGAGACCAAGAAGAAGTACAGCGCCGCGGTGGACACCGAACTCAGCACCGAAGCCCTAAAAGAGGTGTGTGAGCGCTTCCAGGATTACATCAAGAAGCAGACCGGGCGGCCTTTCCCCCAGGACGCCTGGGCCCAGCTGGTCATCGCCATCGAGGGCGTCTTCAAGTCCTGGATGGGCAAGCGGGCCGTGGACTACCGCCGCCAGTTCAACATTACCCCGGATCTGGCCCACGGCACTGCGGTGAACATCTGCACCATGGTCTTCGGCAACATGGGCAATGACTCGGCCACCGGCGTCGGCTTCACCCGGGACCCGGGCACCGGCGAAAACGTCCTCTACGGCGACTATCTCATCAACGCCCAGGGCGAGGACGTGGTGGCCGGCATCCGTACTCCCCGGCCGCTCAAGGAACTGCGCACCGACATGCCGGTGATTTACAAAGAGCTGGAAAAGATGCGCAGCATCCTGGAAAAGCACTACCGGGAGGTGCAGGACTTCGAGTTCACCATCGAACGGGGCAAGCTGTATATGCTCCAGACCCGAAACGGCAAAATGAACGCCTGGGCCCTGTGCAAGACCTCGGTGGACCTGGAGAAGGAAGGCCTCATCAACGAAGAGGAGGCGCTGCTGCGCATCGACCCGGACTTCCTGGAGCAGTTCCTGCACCGCCGCATCGACCCGGACTTCAAGCAGGAGCCCCTGGCCGTGGGCATCTCGGCTTCGCCGGGCGCAGCCACGGGCAAGGTGGTGTTTGACGCTGACCGGGCCGAAAGCCTGGGGAACCAGGGCGAGAAGATCATTTTGACCCGGGTGGAGACCAAGCCCGAGGACATCCACGGCTTCTTTGCCGCCCAGGGTATTTTGACCAGCCGGGGCGGCAAGACCAGCCACGCCGCGGTGGTAGCCCGGGGCATGGGCAAACCCTGCGTCTCCGGGGCCGAAGGCCTGGACATCAACTACGAGCTGAGGGAAGCCCGGGTAGGCGGCGTGGTCATCAAGGAAGGGGAGATCGTCACCCTCGACGGCAGCAACGGCCGGGTCTTTGTGGGCTCGGTGCCCATGCTGGACCCGGAGCTTCCCAAGTCCCTGAAGACTCTCATGGAATGGGCCGACAAGTATGCCAAAATCCAGGTATGGGCCAACGCCGACACCCCGGATATGGCCCAAAGGGCCAGGGGCCACGGCGCCATGGGCATCGGCCTGTGCCGCACCGAGCGCATGTTCAACGAGTCTGACCGCCTGCCCTTGATGCGCAATATGATCCTGGCCGACACCCCCGAGGAGCGGAAACAATGGGCCAACAAGCTCCTGCCCATGCAGCGCCAGGACTTCGTGGAGATCTTCCGGGCCATGGACGGGCTGCCGGTCACCATCCGGCTGCTGGATCCGCCCCTCCACGAGTTCCTCCCCACCATCGAGGAGCTCATCAGCGACATCAGCCGCCTAAGAGAATTCAATAACATCATGCACGCCCTGGAACAGATCCCCGGGACTGTGACCATGCTGGACCCGGAGCTTTTCAAGCAGATGCCCAGCATCGAGTCCCTGGCCCGGGAGTTCGGCGACTTTAGGGCCAAGGGCCTGGACGACTCCCTTCTCAAACAAAAGGAAAAAGTGCTGCGCCGAGTCCGGGTGCTCTACGAATACAACCCCATGCTGGGCAACCGGGGGGTGCGCTGCGGCATCTCCTTCCCGGAGATCTACGACATGCAGATTCAGGCCATTTTCGAGGCCACAGCCCTGGCCCTCCGGGACAAGATTGACGCACGCCCGGAAATCATGATCCCCAACGTCTGCACCCGTCAGGAACTGGTCTGGGTAGAGCCCCGGGTGAAGTTGATCCATCAAGAAGTGGAAAAGCGCTACAACGTCAAAATTAAATATAAATTCGGCACCATGGTGGAAATCGCCCGGGCCTGTGTCAGGGCCGCGAGACTGGCGGAAACCGCGGAGTTCTTCTCCTTCGGCACCAACGACCTCACCCAGGGCACCTTCTCCTTCTCCCGGGAAGACGCGGAGAACAAGTTCCTGCCCATTTACAACACCGAGGGCATCCTGCGGCACAACCCCTTCGAGATCCTGGACGAGCTGGGGGTGGGCTGGCTCATGCAGCACGCGGTGACCTCCGGGCGCAAGACCAGGCCTGATCTCAAGATCGGCATCTGCGGCGAACACGGCGGCCAACCCCAGGCCATCGAGTTCTGTAACCGGATCGGCTTGAACTACGTGTCCTGCTCCCCGATGCGCATCCCCATCGCCCGCATGGCCGCCGCCCACGCGGCCATCAAGGAAAAGAAGGGGGAGGCTCAGGTTACCCGGGCGCTGTAGGCGCTGGTTGAGTTGAGAGAGGGGGTCAGGGGTCGGCGGACCCCTGGCCCTCCTCCCAGAAAGATCTTTAGCCCCCCAGGGCGATGGCCAGGGCGGTGGTGAGTTTTACCACGTCCTGGTCGGTCTTGCGCAGAAAACGGGAGAGAAGCTGGGCCAGGCGCAGCATGATCTTGCAGCCGGTGACGCTGTTTTCCCGGATAAATCTCAGGAAATCATCCCGGCTCAACTCCAAAAGGCGGCAGTCGGTCAGGGCCGTGACCGTGGCGGTGCGAGTGTCGTTTTCCAGGAGGGCCATTTCCCCAAAGGAAACCCCGTCTGCGGCCTTCAACCGGATCATCCGCTTTTCTTTGGGAAGGTCCTGGTCCAGCACCAGGGTGAGGCGCTTGGTGATGTTCACCTCGCCTCCGTCCATGATATACATGCTGTCGCCTGATTCCCCCTCTTTGATGATCATGGAATTCGCCGCGAAAGAGCGAGGCCTGGCCAACTGCAGGATCTGCCGTAGCTCCCCTTCCTCTAAGTCCTGGAAAATAAAAATTTTTTTATAGAAAGATAAATCTTCCATGGTCAGCCATTAAAGCTTAGGGAGTTGAGAAGCAATCACCACCGCTTTGTCGTGGGGACCAAGAACCTGGCTGTCCGCCGGGTTGATATGAAATTCCATCTTGGCCCGGCCAAACAGGTGGGTCATGCCGGTTTCGGTGAACTTGCTGCGGATGAACTCGTCAATGGAAGAGGGTTCATCTCCCAGGAGGTCTTCCAGGGACAGAGCCCGGCCTTCGCTGTAAGTGGCAATGAGCAGGGCCTGGTGCTGCTTTTTGAAATAGTCGGCCAGTTCCTGCACCGGCCGGCCCTGAAAAGTTGAAGGCACGTCCACGGACCAGATGGTAAAGCCTTCAGCGTTGAGCAAGGCGTCCATGACCTGGTAGAGTCCCGGGGAGGCTATGGCCCCGGCCATAATGGAGCTGTCGTATTGCCCCCGGATAAGTATCTGTTGGGCTCCGGCCCGCTCCAGGTAAGGCTTGTTCTCCGTCCTCAGCAGTTCCGCCAGGATTCTGATTTTGGGGTTAAGGGATTTCAGGGTCAGGGCGGTAATGAGGGTGCGCTGATCCACATCGGCGGCGGAGTCCCCTTCCTGGCGGCCCGCCAGGATAATGGCCTTGAAAGCTTGACGGGCATTGGCCCGGACCAAAACCTCTTCCCGGGTAAAATCCCCCCACACAAAAAAGGGCTCCCGGCCGGGGTACTTGGCCCGGATGCCTTCCAGCTTTTCCGTGGCCAGCTGGTTGACCAGGACCACGGGGATTGTATGGGTAAGACGGTGAAGAAGCTGGCTCAGGAGAGTCTCCCCGTCATGGTGCCAGCCCAGGATAAGAATATGGTTGGTTTCTTTGATGTCTTCCAAGCCCCGCTCCCGACGAAACTTCCGTTCAATGAAAATGGAGGCCACGGTGGCAGTGACCAGGGAGAAACTGAGCAGTCCGCCGATCATCACGGCCACGCCGACCAGACGGCCCCAGAGCGTTTTGGGGACGACGTCGCCATAGCCCACCGTGGTGACGGTGGCCACGGCCCACCACAGGCCTTCCCCGAGGCGCTGGAGAGGACTCATGCCGTCGGGGGCTTCGGTCAAGAAAAAGCCGAGGCCTCCCAGGAAGACGAGGAGGACGACGAAGATGGCCAGCGCGAACACCCGCTCCCGCTGCAGGGTGCGGATGACATTGACCACGGTTTCTTTACTCAGCACAACTTGTCAGAGGGGCGGCCCCGGCTTTGCCGGCGGGGGCTCCCCCTCATCCTCCCCCTCTTATGAGCGACGGTGGCAGCCCTCGCACTCGATGGGCCCGGCCGGCTGCCGCATTTTTCTTTGGGCTAAGTGGCACCCCTTGCACTGCCGATGAAACGCGGTTTGCGCGTCGCTAACCTCTCTGGTGGCGATAAGCTTATGGCAGGACTGGCATTTCTCCACCGGCTGGCCCTCCCGCCAGAGGTTGCGGCGACCCTTATAGTCGTGGTGGCACTGCTCGCAGTGATCCGGGACTTGGGGTGGCGTCTATGGCTGAACAGGACCGGGGGTTTTTCACGGCAAGGTTTCTGAATGCTCAGCCAACTCTCGCCCGGCGGCTCCGTGGGCCTTTAGGCGCCCCAAACGCCAAGTCCCCAGAGCAACATAAGGGCGAATACCCACCAGCCTGACCGTCCCATACCCAGGTCAGGAGTCGAAATAGGAAGCGCAGGAGCTGTCGGACTCCCAGACGCTCACCCGGCTAACTTTGATGCTGCCGTCGTTTAGAGCCGTGCCCAGGCGTTCGTACAGATAGCGGGCCAGGTTTTCCGAGGAGGGGTTCTGCTGGCTAAAGGCGGGCAGATCGTTGAGATACTGGTGATCAAGCTCAGCCAGCACTTCCCGGGCCTTGGCCTTGACTACCCCGAAATCCCTGACCAGGCCGGCTTCATTCAGCCGGTCGCCCCTCAAAAAAACCTCCACCTTCCAGTTATGGCCATGGAGGGATTCGCACTTCCCATAAAAATTATTCAGGCGGTGAGCCGCGGCGAAATCAGTGACAATCTTGAGTTCGTACATTTGCTAAGACGAGCCTCCTTTGAGGCGGCGATAGCGGGTATCCATGCGGTCGGCCAAGGTTCTCAGGTCGGTTTGCAGGCTGGCCAGATCCCGGTGCCGCTTGGCCTCAATGGCCCTGACTTCCTTGAGCCAGAATTCCAGGAGAGCCATCTCCCGCTGACGGAGCTCCTCTTCCACTTTCTGCTTTAACTGCTTAACCAGGGCTTGATCCATGGCACCGCCTCAATGTGTTCTTATTACTTGAAAAATGCACTACTGTCAATCTGCTCAAGGTGTTTTACAGTGTTCGATTATGTCTTTTGCTATCGCAAAAGACATAATCGAAGCTAAGTGAGGGAGGGGGCTAAAGGCCAGTGGGCCCTTACCCCCTCCCCAATCCCTTACAGGAGTTTTTTCCGAGAAAGTCAGGTCCCTGGCCCTCCCCCCACTTGAAAAAACATTATTCACTTTGCATAGCAATAGAAAATAATGGTTAAAAATGTTCAATGGGCCAGTGGCGATCCTGGGCCACCCGCTGCAAGAATCGGGTGGGATTGACTGCCACCGGCCGACCGACACACTCAAGCAGAGGGATATCTTCTTCATGGTCGCCGTAGGCAGAGGAGCTGGAGAGGTCCAGCCCCTGATGTCGGGCCAACTCCTCGAGAAGTAAGCGCTTGTTTTCTCCCCGGGGGTGCAAGCCCTTGATTTCCCCGGTAAACTTTTGGTCGCAGCGGGCCAGTTCCGTGGCGATGAGCCAATCCGCGCCGAGAAGCTCCTGGAGGGGGAGGACCAAAAAAGCCAGGGAGCCGGTGAGAAGAACGATTTTCTGGCCCCTGGACTGGTGGGCCTTGAGGCAAGTCACCGCTTGGGAGCTCAGACGGGGGAGGATGATCTCCTGAAAGCAGCGGTGGCCCAGGTCCGCCGTTTCTGCCGCCGCCATCCCTGCCAGGTAGGTTTTGTTGAGATACCTGCTCTTAGGAGAAGAAGCCAGGCGCAGCAGAAAACCGAGGACCCGGCCAGGGCTGAGCCTCCCGGTCCGAATCAGGTAACGGAAAAACAGGCGCTCTGTCCCCCCTCGCACCAACGTTCCGTCCACGTCGAAGATGGCGGCCGCTTCTCCCATGATTCGGGCATACCCTCACGGGCCGGTGTCGGCCTGGCGGAAACCGTTGGCGAAGTAGAGGCGCCCGTCCAGCAGAACCGGGATGCCCCGAAGGAGGCAGAGCCCCACAGTCAGCCAGACCAGGCCCTGAGACAGGGGTTTCAGGGAAGCCAGGTATTGGGGGTTGGCCAGGGCCAGGGCGTGAGTGAGCCAGAGAGCGGCGAACGTCACCACTTTAGCCAGGCCGTAAAAGCCCCGCATAAAGCGGGAGGCCACCAGAAACCGGCCCCAGGGGGTGTGCATCATGCTGAAGCCGGGTTTCCCCCAGGTGAGGGCCACCCCCCGGATGCCGTCCACCAGGAAGGAGCGCACCAGGAAGATAACCGGGACCCAAAAGGCTACCAGACCGAGGTACATGAACGCAATCCACAGGACATTTTCCACCGTCCGGTCCAGGGCGATGTCCAGGACCGCACCGAGATCGCTGGCTTGCCGGCGCTGCCGGGCCACGGCCCCGTCCATCCAGTCCATCAGGAAAAGGGTGCCCAGGAGGACCAATCCCAGGAGTTGCCAACTCCAGGAGGAGGAGTACAACAGGATGCCCAGCACCGCGATCAACAGGGGCAGCCGGGACAGGGTAATAACATTGGCCAGGACCATGGCAGAGCCTTACTGGATAAATTGAGGCTGTGGCATTTTTAGGGGAAAGAAGGAAGGGCCGCGACCCTGGCCCCCTCCCCCCAAGGACTTGCCACAATCTCACCTTACCAGAATGGGCCGGGGTTGTACAGCGTCTCGGGTAAGGGGGTTTTTGAGAGGTCTTGACGGCGGGGCTTTCTTAGGCAACGGTTTTGTGCTATGGTCAGTTCAGGACGTAGGCCCAACGATTTTTTCAGGGGAGGGGGTGGACCATGAATCAGAATATTCCCAATTCCCTCAAAGCCGGCGACGTGGTGGCGCGGCGCTACGTCATTTTGCGCCATCTCCGGGACGAATCTTGCGGGGGCGTGTGGCTGGCCCAGGACCGGAGTCTCGGAGTGGATGTGGGCTTAAAATTTGTGTCGCGGCGGGCGCCCCACTTTGAAGTGATCAGGGAGGCCCTGCGCCGGGAGGGGGCCCTGGCCTTGAAGCTGCGCCACCCCAACATCCTGCAAGTAGTCCACTTTGAACAGGGAGAGGAAGGCCTGTACCTCGTTCAGGAGGCCTTTCTGGGGGAAACCCTGCTGGCCCACCTGAACCGCCTGGAGCGCTTCCGGTTGCCTTACGGTCTCGGCCTGCTGGAACAAGTGTCCAATGCCCTGGCCTATGCCCACCAGCTTCATGAAGTGCACCATTCCCTTGACCCATCCAACTTACTGCTCGGGGACGACACCGTTAAACTGGCCAATTTCGCTTGCCCCCCCCAGAAAGCGGAGGAGCACGAGGTAACCAGGTTAGAGCTCAGGGCCTACATAGCCCCGGAAGTCCTTCAGGGGGAACCGGTCAGCCCCGCGGCCAACGTCTTCTCCCTGGGAGTCCTGGGTTTCCGCCTCGCCGCGGGAAGTCTCCCCTATTCCCTCACCTTTGACGAAGCCGCGCCTTACCGCCTGGAAAACATGCCGGCGGACCTGGAGGAGATTCCTCTGCCCCTGCAGAACTTGCTCCTGCAGTGTCTGACTCCGGACCCCCGGGACCGTTTCGAGGACGCCGGCGTTTTCCTGGCGGCCCTGGAGCAGCGCCGGGAGTCGTGGCGGACTCCCTCCTACGGCAAGTGGATCGGCTGGACTCCGGAGAGAAAGCAGCAGGCTGCCGGGGTCATGGCTTCGGTCTCCCGGTTCTGGGGCCAGTTCTGGGAGGGGAGTAGAGGGGCAATGGGGAGGATGGCCGGGGGCATTCAGACCTGGAAGGAACATAGCGATCCGGGTCAGGCCCGGCGGTTGCTCATCGGTTTCACGGGAGCCCTGCTGGTCCTGATTCTGCTGGTTTGGGGCGGCCGGACCCTGTTCCGCAAAACCGAAGCCCCGCCGTCACCGGGGCTGCTGGCCCCGGCGACCTCGACCCCGCCTGCAGCCAGTGAGGGGAAACTGCCCCAGGCCGGGGTGCCGCCCACGAATGCCGCCGGCGAGTCTGCTCCCACGCCGCCTGCACCGGCGGTTTCCCCGGCTGCCCCAAAGGGAGCGAAGACCCAGGCGCAGGCCCCCATAGAGCGCTATCAACTCTGGGTGGCTACCTACCGTACCTACGACGAGGCCCTGGTTTTAAAGAAGAAAATCCAGGCCATACACGTTCCTGTCACGGTTTACCGGGGGGCGGTTGATAAGAAGCTTTATTTTGCGGTCAAGGCGGGTCCCTTCACCAGTAAGAAACAGGCGGAGGACATGTCCGGCCGCCTCAAAAGCGAGCTTCACCTGGCCCAGGCCCCAAAACTGGTTAAATTAGAGACTGAGGCTGCCAACAACAATAAAAATAACCACAAGAATACCAAGACCGACCCCAAACCCAAGACCGACCCTAAACCCAAAACCGATACCAAACCCAAAACCACGACTAGTTCTAATACTAATACCAATACCAAAACCAAGACCTCAGCCCTAAAAGCACACTGATGAGCACACCTGTTTTGGTAACCGATCTTTCTGGCCTGGGGCCCCGCCGCCAGGGCAAGGTGCGGGATATTTACGATTTGGGGGACCGCCTGCTCCTGGTGGCCTCCGACCGCATTTCCGCCTTTGACGTGGTCATGGCCGACCCCATCCCGGACAAGGGCCGGATTTTGACCCAGATCTCGGCGTTCTGGTTCCGCCTCCTCTCCGACGTCATCCCCAACCACCTCATCTCCCTGAAGGTCGAAGATTTCCCCCCGGCCTGCCAGGCCTACCGGGAGGTGCTGGCCGGCCGCACCATGCTGGTGAGGAAAACCCAACCCCTGGCGGTGGAGTGCATCGTCCGGGGGTATCTGGCCGGCTCCGGCTGGGCCGACTACCAGAAGACCGGGGCGGTCTGCGGCATCCCCTTGCCTGCCGGGCTCAGGGAGTCGGACCGCCTGCCGGAACCCATCTTCACCCCCTCCACCAAGGCGGCCCTGGGCACCCACGACGAAAACATCACCTTTGCCGAGGCTGCGGCCGCCATCGGCGCCGACCTGGCCGCCAGGGTCAGGGAGGTCAGTCTGACCCTCTACCGCCGGGCCAGCGCCTGGGCCGAGCCCCGGGGGATTATCCTGGCGGACACCAAGTTCGAGTTCGGCCTCATCAACGGGGAACTCCTGCTCATCGACGAGGCCCTGACCCCGGATTCCTCCCGGTTTTGGCCGAAGGACGACTATGCCCCCGGCCGGCCCCAGAAGAGCTACGACAAGCAGTATCTACGGGATTACCTGGAATCTTTGGGCTGGAACAAAAAGCCGCCGCCGCCGCCCTTGCCTGCCGAGGTGCTCACCAACACCCGGGCCAAGTACCTGGAGGCCTTAAAGAGCCTGACGGGAGAGGATTTGGCCTAAGTTTTTTGGGAGAGGGGGGGCCAGGGGTTTTAAGTTCTTAGGGCAATAGAGGAAAAGGGAGAAGTGTTGCAATTTCTTATAAAATGTAGCTGCAGGCTTAAGCCTGCGCTTGCCCACGCTGGAAAGCCTGAGCACCATGCCACCATTTGTCTGCAAATACCGTGTTGCCTTTAAAAAGTTAGCATGGCTTGCCGTGCCCAGATGGAATAATGCGAAAGGCGGGAGGCGCGGCGTTTTTCTGCCCTAAAGGGCTACGGGCTTTAAATGTAAACAAAATCTATAACCATGTTTCTTTTGACCCCGCCGCCGGTGCCCGGCTTGGTCGAAAAGACTGTCCTCCCGGCGGCCGGTCCTTTTCGAGTCAAAGGGGAGGCGGCTCCCACCCGCTCCCGAGAGATATTTTACTGGATATTATGAGGATATCAGAACACCAAGTACTGGGTGGTGCATTGCGGAGATAGAGCAGTTATCTGGAATTTCATGATAGCAGAACTTAACATTGGCCTATCCGGTGAGACATCATTAAGGTAATGGCAATCATCAAAAACCCATTCGGACTATTCAGGTGTTATGAAACCAGACATCTGAATTAACTATTGACAGTAGCAATCGGTGTAATTTACAGGGTTGCGTCTTTGTGATATGGTTACCTATAAAAGGCACTAATTCCTGACGCAATATCCAGGAAGATTGAGACTAAGGAGATGCCCAAAAAACTGGTCAACTGTTTGAGACTTAG
>Ga0207862_1000509_pt1 | contig 11750 bp, 9 predicted proteins | sample LuqExpMetageno81_FD_187838 | JGI IMG/M metagenome (GOLD analysis project Ga0207862, IMG submission 187838) | Tropical forest soil microbial communities from Luquillo Experimental Forest, Puerto Rico - Sample 81 (SPAdes) | ecosystem: Environmental > Terrestrial > Soil > Tropical forest ... | reverse complement strand
GGCTGGATCAGGCTTGCGCCCATTGTCCAATATTCCCCACTGCTGCCTCCCGTAGGAGTCTGGGCCGTGTCTCAGTCCCAGTGAGGCTGATCATCCTCTTAGACCAGCTACCGATCGTCGCCTTGGTGAGCCGTTACCTCACCAACTAGCTAATCGGACGCGGGCCGCTCCATCGGCGATAAATCTTTCCCCGTAAGGGCTTATCCGGTATTAGCTCCAGTTTCCCGGAGTTGTTCCGAACCGAAGGGCACGTTCCCACGTGTTACTCTCCCGTCTGCCGCTGACACCTTGCGGTGCCCGCTCGACTTGCATGTGTTAGGCCTGCCGCCAGCGTTCGCTCTGAGCCAGGATCAAACTCTCAAGTTGGATGAGAACTTTGATCTCGGCGTTAAGTCACAACGTTTGACGAGGTCCACCCACTGAACAATTGCTTGTTCAGCGATGTACCTTGAAACGTCAGACCGCCGAAGTCTCTTCCATGACCGCGCTCGCTAAAGACTTGCGTCTTCACCGAGGCCGCGGTCCGCAAGGACTCCGCCGCCTGCGTTTCTCTTTCTTCCTATTCACTTGTCAAACAGCCCGGGAGCAAGGGTGCCCCCAACCCTTCGGAGAACCGAAGAGCGGACGAAGCTTCGTCATCCGAAAACTGCCGGATGGCGTTTCACTGTTCCAGTGAGGAGCTTCAGAGGCGCGTCATCGCGGCGAAACGCGGTGGCCGGCGCCGATGGGTCGTATATAGGCGGAGGCTCGATCCGTTGTCAACCGCGAAATTCGAAAGATTTGCGGCAGAGATTTCGTGTCGGCTTTCGCATGAAGAAAGCCGCGAGCCTCAGCATAAACATATACTTAGCGGCGAAGGGCCAAAGTGCAATGCCGTAGAGAAGCCATATTCCTGCGACCTCCTTGCCATCGAACTGATCCGAGGGGTGATCGCTTGGAGGGCGCGCTCCTGCCCTCTTCCCATAGTCCGCTTTAGACAGCCTTTGCCTCGCGTCATTAGACGGGACATGGGCCTCCCGGCACCTTTGCCGGGGTCTGCGGGCAGCGCCTTTCGGATTTTGACGAAATGCGCGGGGGGACTGCGGTTTGGATCACAAGCGAGCGCGCGGCATCTCGCGGCCGAAGCATGAGCTCATCGAGCTCGGCAATGAGCCGCCGCTCTCCGTCGATGGCGGCAGCGGTCCGCTTGTCGATCGCCGCCGTGTCTCCGTGCAATGGTTTGCAGGTACAATTCTCACCGCACTCTGCGGCGCCGCGCTCATGGGCGGCGCCGTTTTCACGTCGCTCGACGGCGAGATGAGTTTTGCCGCGATGCCCGAACGAGTCGAAGTCGCGCTGCGCGGCGCATTGGGCGGCGCGAGCGACAAGCTCGGCGCGCGCAAGAGCGATCGCCTGCCGACGGCGGAAGAACCGAACTTCGCGCGCCAGGTCATTCGCGTCTCCACCATCTCGCGCGTTGGCAATCATGAAGTCGTCCGCGTCCGTCCATTTGTGCGCATCGGCGGCAACCTGGCGCTGGTTGCGTCCGATCTTTCCGGCAATATCCCAGCCTTCAACCCGCAGCGCATGCTGGCAGAATCCGGCTCCGAAGGCGGAACTTCGCCCGATACGCCGCCGGCCGCCGAGCCCGATGCCGAGGTCGCCTTCACAATGCGCGACCTCGAACCGGTGCTCTCAAAAGTGAAAATCGCATTGCGCACGCCGGAAGACGAGGTGATCGGCCGCGTGCGCGAAGCGGCGGAATGGGGCGACAAAGTTGGCCGCAGCAACGTGCCCGTCGCCGCCGACATCATGGGCATCAAGCTCGCCTATGCGGGACCGGAAATTCCCGACCCCTACGCCGGATTCGAAGCGCGCGTTGTCCCTGAGAACATCACGCTGGTGCCAAAATCGACGGCGGAGACGAAGGGCGGCAATCCGTTCAGTGAAAAAGTGATCGTCGCGAAGAAGGGTGACACGCTCGCCGGCATCTTGCGCGATCTCGGCGCGTCGCAGGACGACATCGGCGCAATTGCGCAGGTGCTCAGCCGCGGCCGCGACGCGGCGCTGAAGGAAGGGCAAAAACTGCGCGTGCTGGTCTCGCCTGCGCCTGGCGCGCAGGCCGTACAGCCCCTGCGCGTGATCATCGCGAGCGACTCCGGCATCGACGCGGTCGCAGCACTCTCAGACATGGGCAAATACGTGCCGGTCGACGTTCGAAACGTCGACACGGAGATAACGGCGGAGAATGCGCCGCAATCCGACGAGGACGAGGGCAGCGGGATCCGTCTCTATCAGAGCATCTATGAAACGGCGCTGCGCAACAACGTGCCGAAGCCGATTATCGAAGATCTCGTCCGTATCTATTCTTACGACGTCGATTTTCAGCGGCGCGCGCAGCCGGGCGACGCTTTTGAAGTGCTCTACGCAGGCGAGGAGGAGCAGCTGGGCGCCGACACGCACAACGAAGTGCTGTTCGCCTCGCTCACGGTCGCCGGCGAGACGAAGAAATTCTACCGTTACCAATCGCCAGACGACGGTCTCGTCGACTACTATGACGAGAACGGCAAGAGCGCGAAGAAATTTCTCGTCCGCAAGCCGGTGGCCGAAGGCATCATGCGTTCCGGCTTCGGCATCCGCCGCCATCCGATCCTTGGCTACACCAAGATGCACACGGGCGTGGACTGGGGTGCGTCAGCAGGCACGCCGATCTACGCCGCCGGCAACGGCGTGATCGAGAAGGAAGGCTGGGAGTCGGGCTACGGCAAGTTCATCCTGCTACGCCACAACAACGGCTACGAAACCGCCTACGGGCACATGAGCGCATACGCGCGCGGACTGGAAGAAGGCGCGCACGTGCGGCAGGGTCAGGTGATCGGCTTCGTTGGCTCGACCGGTCTCTCGACGGGAACGCATGTGCACTACGAAATCCGCATCAATGGCCGCTTCGTCGACCCGATGCGTATCAAGCTGCCGCGCGGGCGTGAATTGGAAGGTCCGATCCTCGCCGCTTTTGACAAGGAGCGCGAGCGACTCGACGGCATCATAGCCCGAAAGCCCGCGCGCGTCGCCAGCAACACGGCAGGCCGCTAACACAGTCCTACCGCGTCAACGCGCGCGAAAGCGGACTATCCAGCGCTGACCAAACAAGACTTGATAGAGCTGGGTGCCCCGCTTGCGCGGGGCACGATAGTCTGCTGCGGGACTTACGCCGCCTGGGCGAGCTTGCCGTTGAAGGTCAGGCCCAGCTTGTCGCCCGAGACCGTGACCGTCTCGCCGTCCTTCACGGCGCCCGAGAGGATCATCTCGGCAAGCGAGTCCTGCACCGACTTCTGGATCACGCGCTTGAGCGGACGCGCTCCGTAAGCCGGATCCCAGCCCTTCTCCGCCAGCCAATCGCGCCCGGACGGCTCCAGCGCCAGCACGATCTTGCGCTCGTCCAACAGCTTCTGCAGCCGCGCGATCTGGATGTCGACGATGCGGCCCATCTCCGACTTCTTCAGCCGATGGAAGAGGATGATCTCGTCCACGCGGTTCAAGAATTCCGGACGGAAGGCCGACCGTACGACCGCCATCACCTGATCACGCACCGCGTCAGTGTCCTGACCTTCGGGCTGATTAACCAGATAATCGGAGCCGAGATTCGACGTCATCACAATCAACGTGTTGCGGAAGTCGACCGTGTGACCCTGGCCGTCCGTCAGGCGCCCGTCGTCGAGCACTTGCAGAAGAACGTTGAACACGTCCGGATGCGCCTTCTCGATCTCGTCGAAAAGCACGACCTGATAGGGCCGGCGACGCACGGCTTCGGTAAGCGCGCCGCCTTCCTCGTAGCCCACATAGCCCGGAGGCGCCCCGATGAGTCGCGCAACCGCATGCCTCTCCATGTACTCGGACATGTCGATGCGAATCAGCGCGGCTTCGTCGTCGAACAGATATTCGGCAAGCGCCTTGGTCAACTCGGTCTTGCCGACGCCGGTCGGACCTAAAAACATGAACGAGCCGATCGGCCGGTTCGGGTCCTGCAGGCCTGCACGCGCGCGGCGCACTGCTGTCGAAACCGCACGCACCGCTTCCGCCTGGCCGACGACGCGCTTGGCGAGTTCGTCCTCCATGCGCAAGAGCTTCTCCTTCTCGCCTTCGAGCATCTTGTCGACCGGCACACCGGTCCATCGAGAGACGACCTGAGCGACGTGATCTGCGGTCACAGTCTCTTCGACCATCGCCGTGCGGCTTTCCGCCGCCTCGACGTCCTTCAGCTTCTTCTCGAGCTCGGGAATGCGCCCATAGGCGAGTTCGCCGGCGCGCTGGTATTCACCGCGCCGCTGCGCCTGCGCCAATTCGGCGCGCAACTGGTCGAGCTCGGTCTTGAGCTTCTGCGCTTCCGACAGCTTCTCCTTTTCCGACTTCCAGCGGCTCGTTAGGTCCGCCGACTTCTTTTCCAGGTCGACGAGCTCTTGCTCGAGCTTCTGCAGGCGATCCTTCGAGCCGGGATCGCTCTCTTTCTTAAGCGCCTCCTGCTCGATCTTCAGCCGCACGATCTCGCGGTCGAGCAGATCGAGCTCTTCCGGCTTGGAATCGACCTGCATCTTCAGCCGCGCCGCCGCCTCGTCGATCAGATCGATCGCCTTGTCGGGCAGGAAGCGGTCAGTGATATAACGATTGGACAAAGTCGCGGCGCCGACGATCGCCGAATCCGCGATGCGCACGCCATGATGCTGTTCGTATTTGTCCTTCAGCCCGCGCAGAATGGAGATCGTGTCTTCGACGCTCGGCTCCGACACGAACACCGGCTGGAAGCGCCGCGCGAGCGCCGCGTCCTTTTCGACGTGCTTCTTGTACTCGTCGAGCGTGGTCGCGCCGATGCAGTGCAGTTCGCCGCGTGCGAGCGCAGGCTTCAACAGGTTCGACGCATCCATCGCGCCGTCGGCTTTGCCCGCGCCAACGAGCGTATGCATCTCGTCGATGAACAGGATGATGCCGCCTTCCGCCGCGGTGACTTCGTTGAGCACGGCTTTGAGCCGTTCTTCGAATTCGCCGCGATATTTCGCACCGGCGATCAGCGCGCCCATGTCGAGCGCGAGCAACTTTTTGTCGGCAAGGCTCTCGGGCACGTCGCCGTTGACGATGCGCAGCGCCAAACCTTCGACGATGGCCGTCTTGCCGACGCCGGGCTCGCCGATCAGCACGGGATTGTTCTTCGTACGCCGCGACAGCACCTGCACGGTGCGGCGGATCTCCTCGTCGCGCCCGATCACCGGATCGAGCTTGCCGTCGCGCGCGGCCTGCGTGAGATCGCGGGCGTATTTCTTCAGCGCGTCGTAAGCGTTTTCGGCGGAGGCGGAATCCGCGGTGCGGCCCTTGCGCAGCGCGTTGATCGCCGCGTTCAGGTTCTGCGGAGTCACGCCGGCCGCCTTGAGGGTCTTGCCGGCCTCGCTGTCCTTCTCCAACGCAAGCGCAAGCAAGAGGCGCTCAACCGTGACGAAGGAATCGCCGGCCTTTTCGCCCGCTTGCTCCGCCGCATCGAAGACGCGCGCGAGCGCCGGATCGAGATAGATCTGGCCTGCGCCGCCGCCGGACACCTTCGGGCGTCCGACAAGCGCCGCCTCGGTCCGCTGCAACGCCTGCCGGGAATTGCCGCCGGAACGGTCGATCAGCCCCGCAGCAAGCCCTTCCGGATCGTCGAGCAGGACTTTCAGCAGATGTTCGGGGGCGAATTGCTGGTGGCCTTCCCGCAAGGCCAGCGACTGGGCCGATTGCACGAATCCGCGCGCACGGTCGGTATATTTCTCGAAATTCATCTGGTCACTCCCTCGGCCCGATTGGCACCGGATATCGCGGGTCCCCGAAGGCGGCCCGCCGTCCGGTCTAATGTGGGAACTATTGCCCCAGTTTGAAGAGGGCTACGCTTGCGATAGCTCACGCGACTAACTTTTTTCTCCCGGAAACGCCCTATGCCAGCCCGCATCGAATCGATTTACCGCTATCCCGTGAAGGGCCTGTCGCCTCAGCCGCTCCAACGGGCCGCCCTCGGGCCAGGCCAGACGCTACCGGCCGACCGCCTTTACGCCCTAGAAAACGGTCCCACCGGGTTCGATCCGGACCATCCCGCATACTTTCCCAAACAGCGCTTCCTGATGCTCATGTGCAACGAGCGGTTGGCCGCTCTGCGGACCGAGTACGACGAGCCGACCCATACCCTGACCATCGGTCATGAAGGCCGTGAGGCAGCGCGCGGCGACCTGCGCACGCGCGAGGGGCGCGAGGCGATCGAGGCCTTCTTCGACGAATACTGCGCCGACGAACTACGCGGTCCGGCCAAGGTCCTCTTTGGGGATGGGCACAGCTTCTCTGACGTGGCGAAGAAAGTCGTCTCAATTATCAACTTGGCTTCGGTCGCCGCAGTCGAGAGCGCGATCGGCTCGCCGGTCGATCCGGTGCGCTTTCGCGCCAACGTCTATGTCGATGGCTGGCCGGCCTGGCACGAATTCACTCTGCTCGATCGCGACATCACCACCGGCACGGCGCGGCTGAAGGTCGTGAAGCGGATCGTGCGCTGCGCCGCGACCGAGGTCGATCCCTCAACCGGCATCCGTGATCTGCAAATTCCCGCGACTCTGCAGCGCGCTTTTCACCACGGCGATTGCGGAATCTATGCCGAGGTGATCGAAGGCGGCGAGATCGCGATCGGCGATACCGTACAGGCGGCCGATTTGTTCAGATGACACTCCGCTAGAGCACCCCCGCTGCGGTGCCGAGGCGTGCTCCACACGCGCGATGGTGTCGGAGAATGCGTCTGCGCGCGCTCCATCCGAGGCGCACGACCTTCGGCGGAGCTTGCGGCCGCGCGGACTGCACGCGCGCGGGCTCATTCATCCGCCGGAGTCGGTCGTGCCGCACCGGACGCCGGAGACGACGACGCCATGGCCGCCTTTGCGTCCGCGCGTGAGCACGGCGATGGCGCCGACCTGCGGCTCGGAGAGGCGACGGCCGTAATAGGGAGATGACTTCGCCACATCCGAATTGGTGCCTTCGTAGCCGAGCTTGGCGAACACATAGTTCATGAAGGTCGCGCACCAGAGCCGTTTGCGCTCGGTCGGATTGGTGCCGATGTATTTGCACGCCTCTGCGACGAGCGCCGGGACGGCATTGGTGTGCACGGAGATGAAGAGCTAGCGCGCGGTCGTGAATGTCGAGCGCGGCGCGGTCCCAGCCGACTCCAATGAATTAACGGTGAAGTGGTTAGCGGCGAATCGCTGCGCGCGTAACCTTAGTACAGCAGACGCGGCGCTCCGCTCTAAAGACGCGAAGCGCCGCACAAGCCGCCGATCAGCCGCCCGGCATCACATACGCAATGATGCGGCTACGCGGATACACGGACTCCGCAACAGTGTTGTTGTGATTACCTGAGATGACGATCGGATTGCCGTTCGCATCGACGCCCGTTACGACGCCGACATGCCCGCCGCCGCGCCGCCCCATGACTGCGATCGCGCCAACCTGCGGGCCGGAAACGTGGCCGCCATAGCTCAGATAGCCTTTGGCGAGATTGCCACCGCCGCGGTGGCCGGTGTCGCGCAGGACCTTGTCCATGAACGCGCCGCACCAAAGGCTTCGCCGTCCAGTCGGATTGGTGCCAAGGTATCGGCGCGCATCAGCGACGAGCGAGCCCCCGCCGAAGTTGCCGAAAGACGCGAACGAAGCATTGGCTTCGCGCATCGACTGGCGGTGACGGACACGCGCTTGCCGCCGCGAATAAACAACACCGCTGTCGGCGGTGGGCGCGTAACCCGACGCGTTGCCCGGGGCGGAATAATACGAATTTGTCTCCAGCGTTTGTGCAAATTGCTGCGCGCGCACCACGTGATGCCTCGCGTAATGACGATGAACGGACTTGTAAACGGACCGATGGTGGTGAGCTGGCCGCGCGAAAGCGGAATTGCCGGCCAGAAGAACTGTTAGGCCAGCAAGGGCAACCGCACGACAGGTAACAAACTTCATCAGATCTTCTCCTCGTTGTCTGATTGAGCGTTCCACTCCCTCGAATCCAGCGCCCCTTGCTATGCAAAGCGCGGCCTCAGCATGTCCGCTTTTTGATGCCTATGAGGCAGTTTCATGCCACGATTTGCCTTATTCGTTGACACGAATCCGCGCGCCGCAGTCGGAGCTTTTACAAATGTCGAAATTGCATGGACGATCGATATTTTGTTGCTGTTTTACGCGACGCATGTTCGATTTCGAACAGTCGGAAGTTTCAATTTACCGACACGTGAGCGCCCAATAATTAACCCTACCTTCGAGCGCAAAAGGTAAGATCGTCTTTGTGGTCGATAAAATATGTCGCTCGTTCTGTAACAATCGGCACAGTGTCGCAAAGACGGCAATAACGGATCGGTATCTAGGCACCGAATGGCTGGTCTCGAAATTACAGGATTAAGAGGTCGGACGATCACGAGCTGCGGCTGAGCAGAAACACGGCCTGCTCGCCGAACATATTCCAGAACCACCATGGCGCATTCAGCCGCAGCGGCGTGCCCCATGCATTGAGCGCGACCGCCTTTTCCATCTTGGCATTCACGCTTTTGCAGAGGCTGCGGAAGTCCTTGATCGTGCAATGATGGATGTTCGGCGTATCGTACCAGTGATACGGGAGCATTTCAGTGCGCGGCATATGTCCGAACAGCAGCAATTGCAGCCGCACCTGCCAGTGGCCGAAGTTCGGAAACGACACGATCGCATGCCGGCCGATGCGCAACATGTGCTCGAGCACGATGCGTGGATTGCGCGTCGCCTGCAGGGTCTGCGAGAGGACCACGTAATCGAACGCGTCGTCGGGATAATCGGCCAGGTCCGTGTCCGCGTCGCCCTGGATCACCGCCAGACCTTTCGCGACGCATTCGTTCACGCCTTCGCGCGACAATTCGATGCCGCGGCCGTCGACGTTGCGGTTCTCGCTCAGGATGCGCAGCAATTCGCCGTCGCCGCAGCCGACGTCGAGCACGCGCGCGCCGCTCTCGACCATTTCGGACACGAGCAACAGGTCGACGCGCGCACTTGTCGACGGATGCGCGCCGTTGGTTGCGATCTCGCCGGTACGCGTCATTACGTTCACGGCTGATGTCCCAATCCGCGCGCCTTGCCGGCGCCTTCGAGGAAGCCGCGCACGATTGCGAACATCTCCGGCTCATCGAGCAGGAAGGCGTCATGCCCCTTGTCGGTGACGACTTCCGCGAACGACACGCGCGCGCTCGACGCGTTCAGCGCGTGCACGATGGCGCGCGACTCCGAGGTCGGGAACAGCCAGTCGCTGGTGAAGGAGATCACGCAGAAGCGCGTCGGCGAGCGCTTGAACGCATTTGCCAGCACGCCGCCGTAGTCGGCCGCGAGATCGAAATAGTCCATCGCACGCGTAAGATAGAGATAGGAATTGGCGTCGAAGCGCTCAACGAACGAGATGCCCTGGTGACGCAGATACGACTCGACCTCGAAATCGGCGTCGAACGAGAAGGTCGGATTCTCACGATCCTGGAATTTGCGGCCGAACTTGCGATGGAGCGCGGCGTCGGACAGGTACGTGATGTGCGCGCCCATCCGCGCGACCGCGAGCCCGCGTCGCGGATTGCCGCCTTCCAGATGGTAACGGCCGCCGCGCCATTCCGGATCAGCCATGATCGCCTGACGGCCGACCTCGTGGAACGCGATGTTCTGCGCCGAGTGGCGTGTCGCGCAGGCAATCGGCAGCGCGGAGAAGACGCGCTCGGGATAGCTCGCCGCCCACTGCAGCACCTGCATGCCGCCCATCGAACCGCCGATTACGGCGAACAGGGAGTCGATGCCGAGCCGATCGAGCAGCATCGCATGGGCACGCACTATGTCGCGCACGGTTACGACCGGGAAATCGAGGCCCCACGGCCGTCCGGTGAGCGGATTAGTCGACGCGGGACCGGTCGAGCCCATGCAGCCGCCAATCACGTTAGCGCAGACGATGAAGTAGCGGGTGGTGTCGAGCGGCTTGCCGGGACCGACCAGCGTTTCCCACCAACCCTGTTTGCCGGTGACCGGATGGCGGCTCGCGACGTGCTGATCGCCGGTGAGCGCATGACAGACGAGCACGGCGTTGCTGCGCTGCGCGTTCAGCGTGCCGTAGGTCTTGTAGGCGATTTGAAAGGGCGCGAATTCGAGGCCCGCATCGAGCTTCAGTGGCTTGTCGGCCCCGAAATAGGCGACGCTGGAATCCCGCGGCTGATCCGCGTCGTGCACGATCGCACGCGCCGTTTCACCATGCAGTTCGACTGTCGCCATCAAATCATGGCCTCCGCCGGTGGTCGCCCAGACCCCTCAACGACAGGCCAATAAAAAACCCGGCCTGACCAAAGGTTCAGCCGGGACATAAATCCCCGGCCTGTTTAGCGAATTGTTTAACGTGGCTGCAAGCCGGCCGGCTCAAATGACCACGGTGCACCGCTCTTAGGCCTCGGCATTCGTTCCGTCAAGGCGGGTGGGCGCCGCCGGTCTCATCGGCAGCACGGGCGATTTGTTTTCTTTGATTTCAAGGCCTGGCGCACCTATTAGTGCCGCCATGCCGAAAGAGCCCACACCGCCCTCTCTTGCCGAACTGCGCAAGGACATCGACCGCATCGATGAATCAGTGCATCGGCTGCTGATCGAACGCAGCGAGATCATCGGCCGGCTGATCGCGGTAAAGAAGTCACAGGAGTCCGGCTCCGCCTTCCGACCGGCGCGCGAGGCCGAGATGATGCGCCGCCTCGTCGAGCGGCACACGGGGCTCTTGCCGCTCGACACAGTCGAGAGCATCTGGCGGGTGATCATCGCGACATTCACCTACGTGCAGGCGCCGTTCTCCGTGCACGCCGATCTTTCGGCGGGCGATGCGCTGATGCGCGATTCCGCGCGTTTCCATTTCGGTTTCACGGTGCCGTTCGTGCCGCATATGGGCGCGGCCGGTGTCGTGCAGGCGGTGTCGGAATCGAAAGGCGATCTAGGCCTCGTACCGGCGGGTCCGGTGCCCGCAGCCGGCGCATGGTGGAGCGCGCTCGAATTCGACTCCGCGCCGAAGATCATCGCGCGGCTGCCCTTCGTCGAGCGGCCGGACCATCCCGCCGCATTGCCTGTCTTTGTCGTCTCGCGCGTCGCCGCCGATGCGATGGCGACAGATACTGCGGTGTGGAGTGTTCGCGTCTCGGGCTGGGGCACCAAGGCGGCACAGGCACTCTCGACCAAGGCCGAATTTCTGGCGGTGCCGGACCGGGCCTTCGACGGTGCGGCGCTGCTGATCACCCTGCCACGTGAGACAAACCTCGACGCAATCAACGCCGCGCTGGTCGAGGCGGGTGCAAGCGTGCGCTCGGCGGCTCTCGTCGGCAGCCATGCGGCGCGCTATACGGTGCCCGCCAACAAGGCCTGATTTGGAAAGTGTAAAGTGTTATGATCGACCGTCCGCAACCGCGCTCCGGCGTGCTCGACATTGCCCCCTACGTTCCGGGCAAGAGCAGCGCGCCCGGCCTCGCCAAGGTGTTCAAACTCTCGTCGAACGAGACGCCGCTGGGCCCGGGCCCGAAGGCGATCGAAGCGTATCGCGCGTGTGCCGAGCATCTCGAAGATTACCCGGACGGCGCGGCTAGCGATCTGCGCGAAGCGATCGGCGCCGCGTTCGGACTCGATCCAGCGCGCATCGTCTGCGGCGCGGGCTCCGACGACCTCCTGAACCTGATCGCGCGCGCCTATCTCGCCGACGGTGACGAGGCGATCCA
>Ga0207862_1000508_pt1 | contig 11772 bp, 9 predicted proteins | sample LuqExpMetageno81_FD_187838 | JGI IMG/M metagenome (GOLD analysis project Ga0207862, IMG submission 187838) | Tropical forest soil microbial communities from Luquillo Experimental Forest, Puerto Rico - Sample 81 (SPAdes) | ecosystem: Environmental > Terrestrial > Soil > Tropical forest ... | reverse complement strand
CAGAACGAGAAGTAACTTCTCGCCCGTCATTTCGCGAGCTGGCCAAATATAATTCGCTGCAAAGACGCATGCTTCCTTGACCGCCAGCCCTTCGAATGCAGCTTCGATCTCTTCGGGGTAAACGTTCTTGCCTTCTTCCGTGACGATCATATTTTTCTTGCGACCAAACAGCTGCAGATGCCCGTACGCATCGAAGCGCCCCATGTCGCCGGTCATCAGCCAGCCTTCGACGATGGTTTCGGCGGTCAGTTCGGGTTCGTTCAGATAGCCGGACATGACCGTTTTGCTGCGCACCGCCACCTGGCCGATTCCTTCCGTGTCGGGATTGACGATACGCACTTCCATGCCGGGCAGCGGTTTGCCCACCGTATCTCGGCGGAATGGCTTCAAGTCGTTCACGGTTACGGCGGTACCCGCCTCGGTCAGTCCGTAACCGTTGGCGACGGGAATTCCGAGGTCGTAGAAAAACTGGAGGGTCTCGGGCTCAGTGAACGCACCACCGACAATGATAGCTTCCAGTTTGCCGCCGAATGCCTGATGTACTTCATTGAGAAGCCGCCGGCTGAGCGCGAGTCTTGGCCGGTCTTTCGTCAGGGCCTTGTTGATGCTTCTTAGCACTTCAAACGCCCGTCGCCTGGATCGCGGCAACGCATCGAAGCGAGCCTGCAGGCCCTTCTGAAGATTTTTCAGCACGAGTGGCACCAGGCTTACGTAGGTGATTTGATACTTGGCAAACGCTTCGCGCACAAATTCCGGGCGCAGCGTGCGCAGGTGCACCACTGCCGCACCGCAGGTGAAAGGACCAACGAATCCGACCATGAAGTCGATTGCATGATTCGTCGGCAAAATGCTGAGGTATTTGACACCCGGCCAGAAGGGATACCAGGCCGTAAGCGCGATGCACTGCTCGAGGTAGTTCTCGTGCGTCATCAGGCAGCCTTTGGGAGTTCCACCGGTACCGGAAGAGTACACGATACACGCAAGATCAGCTCTTGTTCGCGGCACGAATACCGGATCGCCTGTGCCGTGCAGGGATTCCCATCGTTGCGCCCCGGCCAGATCCGCGTTGGCCGGTGCCTCGGTAACCAGGACGAGCCTTACGTTTTCCGCAGCGGCGCGTGCCGGCGAAACGCTCAATTGGCGCCAGATCGGATACTCGGTGATTAGCACGCTTGCGTTCGAGTGTTGCAGCAGCTTCCATTGCTCATCGGGCCTAAGCTTGTAGTCCAAGGGCACGAGCGTGCCGCCGCAATAAAAGATGGCATACGCCGAGAGCAGCCATTTGGACTGATTCGTCATAATGATGGAAGCGCGGGCGCCGGCGGTGAATCCGGAATTCTCTAAGGATTTTGCGAGCGGCAAGGCGCGGCTCTTGAAGTCGGCATAGGTCAGGCGCAGCTTTTCCTCCCCGCGGTCAGACTCGATCAGGCACACTTCGAGCGGCCAAGTCTCCAGCGCGTCACGCAGTGCCTCCCCAATCGATGAATATTTTTTTAGATCCAGCATTACAGGCGGGCGTGGACGCGTTCGGCGAGGGTTCTGAAATCGCTTACACCTTGGACTTCGTAATCAGGCAGTTCGATGTGGAAATGATTTTCGAGGCGAGAGAGCATCTCCAGGGTCTGGAGGCTATCGATTCCCAATTTCTTGTAGAAATCATCTTCGGGCTTCAGGGAGCCGGGTGCCGCCTTGAAATGCTTTGTCGCCAGTTCCAGGATCTCCTGCGTGGTCTGTTCCAGTGTGCGCATAGTGCATAAATCTACCATTCCTGAAGCAGGAGGGAAAATCCAATCGTGTCCCTCGGATCACAGCAGAATCAGGCCGCGGCGAAGGCCGATGGCCACCGCTTCGGTGCGCGACGAGGCTCCTAATTTTCCGAGAATCGAGGCAACATGGAACTTTGCGGTGTGTTCGGAAATCTTCAAGCGGCTCGCGATTTCCTTGTTTCCGAGACCGGCTCCCAGCATTCGCAGAACCTGGCGTTCGCGCGCGGTCAAGGGCTCCGACAGCTCCAGGGCGGTTGCGGCCTGCGCCCGGGACGCACGCTCAGGGCGCACCTCATCGGGGTGCAGCACAAACAGTCCGTTGGCTGCAGCCTCGATGGCCACGGCAAGTTGCTCAGCATTTGCTCCGCCCGAAAGGACGCCGCGAACGCCCGCCTGCACCGCCTGACTGGCCCAGGCCGGGGCCGATTGATCGAGTAGGACAACGACCGCGGTTTCCCTCGTTACGCCCGTAACCGCGAGAGTCTCGAGCAACTCATCGGCGGAGTCGTTTGAGACCTCAACGAGGAGCACATCAGCGTCCTGTTCGGCGAGCGCCTCCGCAGCGGTTTCAACGCTGCTGGCCGTGCCTACGACTTCGATTCTTCGCGCATCGAGCAGTTCTTCGAGGCGCTCCCGCGACCTCGCGGATTCCGCAAAGATGAAAACGCGGATCACGCCGCGATCGATCCCCTTCCCCGGCCGCCAACCTGCACGCTAACTTTGCGGATTCGCGTGTAATCGCCGCGCAGGAATTCCAAGCGCAGCACGCGTGCCTCGTTCCCGTGGAGGATTCGGGCAAGGTCTTCGACGGAAACAAACGCGCCGGTTTCGCTGCCCACCAGAATGTCGCCGGGCAGTAATGAGGCGCGAGCCGCAGGACTTCCCGGTTCAACATCGACAAGTACCAGGCCGAAGCGATATAGACTCGGCCGCGGCAATCGCACTGGCTGCAAACTCACCCCGAGCCAACTGCCCGGCGTCTCGCCTTTCAGAAATTGCGTGACTTCGTTGCTCGGAATTGCCAGCGACAGCCGGCCCGCAATCATCGTGTTGATCCCGATGACGCGGCCCTCGACGTCGGCGAGCGGCCCGCCGGAATTGCCCGGAGCTAGTCGAACATCCGCCTGCACCCACAGGCGCGTTCCCAATCCACGCAGAGGCCCGACGCCGTGGACAACACCGGTTGTCAACGCGCCGACAAACCCCAGCGGATTGCCAACCGCAATCGCTAGTTCTCCGGGACGTATTTTCGCGGAATCGGCCGGCGACGCCGCAATCAGATCGTCCGCGGCGATGTGCAAGGCAGCCAGGTCACGCCTTGAGTCACGCTGGGTGACCTCGGCGCGAAACTCGCGGCCATCCCACACGGTCACGGACGGCCGCTTGCCTTGCGCCACGTGGGCATTGGTGATGACGAGGCCATCGGTGCTCCACACAACGCCGGACCCACTGCCGCGTCCGCCCGGCTGCACCAGCACCGTGAAACGCCTGACGTGTTCCGCGATTTCCCCCAAACCCGCGATGCCCATTTCAATCGCCTCCGTTTGGGCGCTCGCCCACGGCGATGTTCACAACCCGTTTCTCGCCTGCGCGCAGGAACTCTGCGCTGATTGCCTTACCGATGTTCTCTCCATGAAGATGCGCCTGAACGTCTTCCAGGCGCATGACCGGCTTGCTGTTGAGCGCCACGAGAATGTCGCCGATCACCACGCCGGCTTTGTGCGCGGGACCGTTCGTTTCCACTTCCAGCACCATCGCGGCGGTCTTTCCTTCGCGCTGCAGAATCTGCCGCAGGTTTTCCGGCAGGCGCACTGGCTGCAACCCCACACCCAAATAGCCGCGGGGAATACGGCCCTTTTCGAGCAGTGCATCGACAACCCGGTTAACCGTTGCCACCGGCAGGGCTACTGCTCCGCCGGGCGAAAATCTGGGCGTCGCGATGCCCACGATGCGTCCGTTCGCGTCGACGACGGCTCCGCCGACCCCCGTGCGCTGTAACGCCACATCGAGCCTCAAATAAGGGGCCAGCAGGGTACCGCCCCAAACCGGCCGCTCGTGCACCGCGAGACTCACAAACGCGAGCGCCGCCACGGGCCCACTCGCACGCGTCCGACCGACGACCAACGCCACGTTCCCTACTTTGAGTGAATTACTATCTCCGAGCGGTGCCGCTGCTGTCGCTTCCGCGCACTTCAGCACGGCCAGATCGGTCGAGCGGTCGCGTCCCGCCAATTTCGCGACCGCCACCTTGCCGCCGGACAAGGTCACTTGAATTTCTTCGTCGCGGCGCAAAGCGTGTTCCGCGGTGACAATCACGCCCGGCCGCCAGACTACACCGCTTGACGACCCTCGCGCCTCGCTGTGTACTGCCACAGCGTGGGCTCCTGCCTGTTCCGTCGCTTGCGCCAATTGATTCGAAATCGCCGTCCATTCTGCTGACATGGTTGCTGCCTCCCTGCGCAGAATGCATGAATCGCGCTCCCCGCGCATCCGCCATTCGGCTAGGTGCCGGAATCGAGCGGCGGAGATGGATCTAAACCCAACGAGCGCTCTAGATTCACGAGAGTTCCAGGCCACCGGGGGTTTGTATTCTGGCACTCAACTATATGGAGTTCGCATCGTCATGCACGCGGTCGTTCGGTATCGCGCGCTGGCGGGCGTCGACGGTTTCGCCTTGAAGTGGGTCGCGGGTTGGATCGGGGCCTGGCTCGGTTCCCCTGTCCTCGGTTATTGGTGGTTCCAGGTACAACGTATCTACATCATCCCGGCGTTGCTGGGAGCGTTCGTCGGCGCCTTCTTTTGCGTAGCCCTCATGAAGGCCAATGCGCTCTCTGCATCCAAGGTCACAGCACAGAAGGCAACGACGACCCCTGTTGCTCGAGAGATGCTAAAGCTAGCTGACCTCGCGGCACTCGATCCGGATTGTGCGGAACGCGCGGTGTTGCAGCTTTTTTGCGGTGTTCCTGTAACCCCTACGACGCTGACTGGCGCGTCCGAACGGGGAGGTGCTTCATCGGGTCGGCGCTTTCAACAAACCGGCGCAAGCTTTCCATGACAACGGGCCGGTTGAACAATTTGCAGAAAAGCTCGATCTCCTTTTTCAGTTCCGACGCCGGAAGCGGCTTGATGAATTTCTTTGCGGCGACACGGGTCTCGGGATCAAACTTGGTCACCTGCTGTGCCATCGAGCGCGCCACCTCGAGCGCATACCCTTCACCAGCCAAGTGCGATACCAGCCCCGCTTGTTGCGCGCTTTCCGCTTTGACGGTCCTCCCGGTAAACAGCAAATCGCGAATAAACCCGTTGCCGACGTCTCGCCGCAATCGCGGAATACCGCCAAAGCCTGGAATCAAGCCAAGGCGCAATTCCGGAAAACCGAAGCGCGCCATTTTGTCGGCAACCATCAGATCGCAAGTCAACGCCAGTTCGAGCCCGCCGCCCATGCACAAGCCATGCACCGCGGCAAACGTGACAAAGGGCGCCCGGTCGATCGCATTCAGCACCTGGTGGATTCGCTTCAGAAAGCTCCGCACGCCAGCCGCTCGTTTAGCTTTAGGCAGCGGCAGTGCTCGTTCGTACAATTCTTGCAGGTCCGCGCCGGCGCAGAATCCGCCGGGACGTGCGCTGGTAATGATGCAGGCATTCGTGACGGGAGCCAGCCCTTTGAACTGCACAACGAATTTCTCGAGGTCCTCCAGCATCACGGAGCCGATTTCGTTGAGCGGCTCGCGGTCCAGCGTCAGTTCCAGCACGCCTTCGCGCCATTCCCAACGAAGCGTTCGCCCGCGAAATTCCTTCATCACGCGTTCCCACCGGCGGCGGCCGCGTGCTTCTCGTACAAGCGCTCGATCTCTTCGCGAAACCGAGAGTTGATGGCGTCTCGGCGCACCTTGCCATTGGCGGTCAGCAAGCCGCTTTCGGGCGTGAAGGCATCCTTAACAATTGAGAAGTTCCGGACTTGGCGGTAGTGGGGAAGTTCTGTATTTACCTGATCGATGGCTGCTTGCGCCGCAATCGCTTCCGCCGTCCCGGTGATCAGCGCGCAAAGATATCCGCGGCCATTCCCCACAATTACAACGTGCTGGGCTCCTTCGAGGCGTTGGGCAATTTCTTCTTCGATCGGTTCCGGGGCGATGTTGTGCCCGGAATTAAGGATGATCAGGTTCTTGATCCGGCCACTGATGCGCCAATTCCCTTTCGAATTGACCTCGCCCTGATCGCCGGTGTGAAACACGGCGCCTTTGAGGGCCGCCGCCGTTTCCTCGGGACGATTCCAATAACCGGGAAAAATGTTCGGTCCGCGCACCACAATCTCGTCGTTTTCGCCAACCATCAGGTCGATGCCGGGGACAGCCTGGCCGACTCGTCCGGGTTCACTCGGGATTTGCGGATCGTCCATGGTGCAGATGCCGCATGTTTCGGTGAGTCCATACACCTGCCAGATAGGAATGCCCAGCATGGCGAAGAATTCCTGGGTTTCCGCGGCCAGCGGCGCCGAGCCACAGACTAGCCCGCGGAGATTTCCGCCAAACCGCGCGCGAACCTTGTCGAAAATCAGTGCGCGCCCGAGCGTCAACCACAGGCCTCCGCCTTGTCCCTCCGGTTCTCTCTTCCAGGCCTCCGACGCTTTGCGATAAACCATTCGAATCGTTGAGCCGCGCTTCGCAATCGCGTCTTCAACCCCCCGTCGAACTCGTTCGAGGAGCGCGGGCACGTTGAAAAAGTAGTGCGGCGCCGAAAAGCGAATCTCGTCCGCTACCTTATTCAGGTCGGTCGACAGGGTCAGCACCGTCTCTCGGGTGAGGCACGACAGCATCACAATCCAGGAGGCCGCGAAATTGCACGGCAAATACTGAAAGACACGCATGGGCTCGCGATCCTTCCAGTCGAGGCGGTCCATCCAGCCCGTGGTGCAAGACAACATGTGATTCAGGTTCCGGGTGTTCAGGCAGACACCCTTCGGCTCGCCGGACGTTCCTGAAGTATAGATGATGGTTACCAGATCATCCTCGTTCCGCGGATTCGGTGCATCGGAGATGCCTTGATCTGCGGGAACGGGTCCGAGTGCCTCGTCAAAGGAAACGCGCCGGGGCGCTTCGCTCCACGCCTGAGCAACACCTTCGCCGAGTGCCGCGTCACTCACGAAAAAGAAGCGGGGCCGACAGTCTTTCATCATCACAGCGAGTTCAGCCGGGGCTTGTCGAGAATACAGCGGGACGACGATTGCGCCTTCGGCCATCAATGCGAGGTCGAGCGCGGTCCACCGAATCGAATTGGGGCCCAGCAGGGCGCAGCGGTCGCGCGGTTGCAAGCCGTTCTGGCGCACGAAAGCGCGAACCCGAACTACCTGGTCGAGCAGTTCGCGGCCCGAGACGCTCACAAACTCAGCGCCACGCACTTCGCGCATCACCACGCGATCGGCGGCCGTTTGCAACTGATCAAATAGGTTTTCCAGAAAATTTCCCATGGAGGCTCAGCGTCCCGCCGCGAGCACGGCGGCGGTGGTGTCGAATTCTTCAACCAGCTTCTTCAGATCTTGCGAAAGTGGCGGCAAATTGTCTTCCCAACTGAAGATACCTTGTCGCAAGGGGAATTCGGGATAGGTCTTCCTGACTTCTTCCTCAAGGAAGATGCCCATGCGGGCAATAGATTTCAGATTGCTTACCACGGTGCGGCCGATGCCGTCGCGAATGGCGTCCGCTTCAACCACCAGGCGCTCCATGACTTCGGTCAATTTTTGCGCAAGGTCGGGATCCTCGACGGTCAGAAGCAGATGCTGATGGCCGCGTTCGCGCATCAAATTGCGGATCCGTTCGTCCATCGTTACCCCCGCGGAAACGACCCCCGCCGGCATACCGGTGACGATGCCGTGGTACCGCGACGAGACCATGAAGGTCGAGGCACGCAGGATCGAAACCAACTGAAACATGTCGTAGTCGTCGGAAGTGAAGACGGGCGTGCCTCGGATTTCCGAGGCGATTTCGCGGCAGGCGACCCCGTCGAGACGCTCCATCGCAACAAGAATAGGAAACACGCGGTGCCTTTCGAGGAACGCTTTCGCGGCGGTTATGTAGCCGTTGAGATAGTGGCGGAATTTCCGGTGTACTTCCGCGCCGGATTCGAAGAAGTAGACGGTGCGGTACTGGCTGTCTTTGTAAGCGCCGGTCGTAACGCTCGCTAGGTACTTCGCGATCGACGCGCTGACCGGCCACACAAAGGGGTGGATGGGACAAAGCGCGAGAATCGGCGTTTTCTCATCCCAACCGGCTTCGCGCAAAACCTTGCGCGCGTATTCCGGCGGGTGTGACTCAAACGTCCAGGCTGTGTCGGCGCCCAGTTCGTTCGGGACGCCCAGGCTGCTGAGCAACTGCTGCGACTCAAGGCTGCGCGTGATCACGAGCGATTCCCTGGTGTAGCGCGCGCACATGCGCTCGAGCAGGTCGTCCATGTAGCCGGCGTCACCGCCATAGGCGACTGACAATTTGTTTTCCGCGGAGGCCAGGCCGAGCGAGCCGATCATCATGGTCGTGAGGGCATTGGCGAACTTGCTCTTGAACATCGAACCTTCGCACGCCACCACGCCGTGGTTGGCGTGAACTTCGCGGAACAGAAATGGCGGATAGACATCCGGCAGGTAGACCTGACGGGAGTCATCGAAGTAGCCTTTCGTGCGGTCGAAATTCTGCGTCATGACGCTGAATTCGACATTTTGCGCGCCCAGCACATGCCGCACTTGGCGGAGCATTTCTTGCACGCGCACGTCGCTGCCGGTGTTGCGAGTACCATTGTAACCCGCAAAAAGCAGCTTCAGCTTTTCCCCAGGAGTCCAGCGCTTGCCGAGGCCGAACATCCAGCCGAAGCGGCGGAGCTCGATCAGCGCGCTGACCCACGCTACGAGTAGAAAATCAGTCATGCCCTTAGGATCCCGACACTCTTCGCCGTTCGGCCCACCGTCTCCGCGGGCCAAGCCTTTGCTGGATACTTGAATCTATTCTTCCGACTGAATTCGAGCAACGGATAAGCGTAGGTTGTGAATTTGGCGGGCGCCTCGCCCATCTCCTGCGCCACGCGCGAATTATCGAACACCGTGTTCCAGTCGAGGTATGGCCAGAACACTTTCAGCAACGAAGCGCCATAACCCGCGACCCCACCTCTGTTGGAAAGCCAATTTACCGTTTTCGAAAAAGGTCCGCCGAGCCAGGGCTGGTACGCCGGTTTGCGCCAATGACCCGCAACGGCGATCGCATCGGTCAACTCGCGGTACGTTTCGGAAGCCGTGCCTGAAGACAAATGATAAATCCCGTAGCTGGGTTGCTGCATCTGGTGAATCTTTACAATCGCGGCGCTTACATAGTTCGCGGGAACGATGTCTATTTTGTCGCCGGGCCGAAGGGGAAGGACCGGCAAGCGCGCCAGCATGTCGAAAGCCTGGACCATATCAAACTGCGTCGTTTCTGGCCGCCGGCTGTCGCCCATGACGATGGCCGGGCGGAAAATGGTGTGAGGCACATCACGGAGCAATTGATGCACCATGTGTTCACAGAATTTTTTCGTCCGTGCGTAAGGGTCGTAATCGGAGCGGGCCCAGTCGATCGAAGCGTCTTCGGTCACGACTTCGTCCTGACGCTTTCCGGCAACCGCAACCGTCGAAACATGTGAATAGCGGCGCAAGCCGTGGTGGTCCTGAGCGCGGCGCGCCAATTGAATGACCTCGAGCGAACCGCGCAGATTTACGTTCAGGCATTGTTTTTCGGACTTGCGGTTGAGCGAGGCGGCACAGTGGAGGACCGTATCGGTTGAATCCACGAGTGAGTGATACTCGGCGTCGCCGAGGCCAAAGCGCTCGGCGGTTAAGTCTCCACGGAAGATGCGAACGCGCTCGTTCAAACAGTCTTGAAATTCGGGAAAATCAAAATGGAGCTGCAGCGACTGCCACAACCTCTCTTGCGCTTCGGTTTCTGACTTGGCGCGGACGAGCAGGTTAAGCCGCTCGCGGTGATGGCGGAACAGTCCCTCCACCAGGTAACTGCCCAGGTAGCCGGTCGCGCCGGTCAGGAAAATGGCCATAAGAGTGAGCCGCGCGGTCAGCGCGTGGCTGCCGAAGCCCCTTCCGGCGGCGCCGACCAATCGAGCACGCGAGGTTCGCGCGATTCGAGCGGTCTTCCTTCCATCAGGGGATAGCACCACCGCCGCAGCGCCGGTATGTGGATGTTAATCCAGTAGTCCCACCAGTCAATCGTTTCCGGCGAGAAATCAAACAAAGCCTTCTCTTCGGGCAAAAGCGCGGCAGAGAGCAGCCGGGCGTTCTCACATTCAAATACGTGTTCGTTATGCAGGATGAACGGTTCGTAGAGCTCGATCAGTTTCTGGACACGCACCAGGTCGCGCTCGGTTTTGGCGAGCGGGAGCTTGCTCAGGTGCAGCGAAGCCGCAACTTTGTTGATACGCGAGACGACGGCTTTCTGCATGGGGATGGAAAGCCGCTCGTAACGCTGCTTCGAGACCGGGATGGTTTCGAGTTTCACCTTAAGCCAATGCTCGATGCCCGTTTGCGCCTTGTAATGCTTGCGATGTGCGAGGCCCGTCAGTTCGATCGAACGGCCCATGTTCACGGGATTGATCGCAGAAGTGGCGAGCTGATAAAGCCTCGCGTGCTTGCGCTGCACGAGGGCTGCCGCAATCAGCGTCATCCCGCGCGTCACCATGTCCACCGGGATCACGTCAAGACACTTCCGTTCGTTCGAAGGGAGTTGGCGAAAATTGGTGCCCAGCAGATAGGAGAGAGGGCCGGAGGTGTTGATGCCTTCATTCCATCCGGTGAAGGGCGTGCGCTCGGAGCTTTCCACGATGGAGGGTCGCACGACGGCGATCGGAAGATCGCGGCCGTGCCGAACCAGAATCGATTCACCTAGACTCTTGGTGAACGTATAGGTATTCGGCCAGCCGAGATACTGCGCGCGCTTCATGCCCGCCCGAACCAGGCGGTTCCGCGTCCAGCGGGCGCGATTTCTTTTCAAGACACCATCAAGTTCATCCGGGGCCACCTTGGCTGCATCGCCGCCGCGGCCGAGCGCCTGACGACGAAGAGCCTTCGCGAGCTCGCCGCTTCCGGCGCGCTCTTCGACGCGCAGAACCATTTCACGCAGTGAGGCAATCTCCTTTTCCGCGGTGAAATCGGGATGATTGCCGGGATTGTAGTTGGCCTCTAGATTTTCACTCACGCGCCCGTCGCGCATGCCGACGACATAGCAGGTGGAGAGGTGCATGAGAGAAGCATGGTCACACCGGCGCAGAAACTGAAGCAGCTGGATCGTGCAGTCAACGTTGGAAGAAAGAGCATCGCGCAGGTCGGGATTAAAGTCGGTCAGGCCGGCGCTGTTGGCGATGATGTCGAGAGAACGCGCAAGACGAGCCTGCGTTTCCGCGTTCAGGCCGAGGCCAGGCTGGCTTACGTCGCCTTCCACTACTTCGACCTTTTCGCGAAGAAACGCGGCCAGTTCCTCGCCACGCTGCACCTGCAAACCGTCGAAGGTCGGCGACTCTTCAACGATTTTTTCAAAACGGCGTTGCGCCGACGTCGTACGGTTGCGGCGGACCAACAGCGTGATCTTGCCGATCTCCGGAATCTTTTCGAGCAGGTCCACGAGCCAGACTTTGCCGATGAATCCGGTGACGCCGATGAGCAGCAGGTGCTTGCCCGCAAGGCTCTCGCGGACGCGCAGACGCGGGACGCGAGGCGTAGTGGCAAGCAACTCCACCGAATCACGTTCCGAGGTTTTTGGACGCGCCGAGCCCACAACAGCGCGTTCAAGAACGTCCGGCGTCCGCTCCCAATCCAACTGGCGCAGCAACCTCTCCCGTGAAATGCTTCCGTCGGCTGAACCACTGCCGAGCCAAGCAAAGGGCCCGCGCGGCCGGATAACGGGCTCCAGCAGGCGGCCCGTGGCAAGGCCCTCGCGAAATTCCAGCCGGTTTGCGATGCATCCCTCAGCCGCGAAGTAATCGA
>Ga0207862_1000506_pt1 | contig 11801 bp, 9 predicted proteins | sample LuqExpMetageno81_FD_187838 | JGI IMG/M metagenome (GOLD analysis project Ga0207862, IMG submission 187838) | Tropical forest soil microbial communities from Luquillo Experimental Forest, Puerto Rico - Sample 81 (SPAdes) | ecosystem: Environmental > Terrestrial > Soil > Tropical forest ... | reverse complement strand
ATTAGAGGCGCGTAATATCGTCAAACGTTACGGGCACGTTACAGCGCTCGATGGTGCTAACCTGGAGCTGCGGGCAGGGGAGGTGCTCGCGATTATCGGTGACAACGGCGCGGGCAAGAGCACGCTCATCAAAGTGCTTTGCGGCGCGGTTACACCAGATGAGGGGGAAGTCTTGCTGGACGGGGTGCCGGTACACTTCCACAGCCCCCTCGACCCGCGCAAGCGCGGCATTGAGACTGTGTACCAGGATCTCGCCGTGGCTCCGGCCCTCGACATCGCGACCAACCTCTTTCTGGGTCGAGAAGTTCGCTGTCGCGGGGTGCTCGGTTCGTGGTTTCGCCTGCTGGATAAGCGAAGAATGAAGCGGGAGGCGCAAAAAGAGATGGAGGAGCTGAAGTTCCGCCTTCCGTCGATTGACAGCGCGGTTGAAGATCTCTCCGGCGGGCAGCGACAGGGGGTGGCGGTAGCTCGTTCCGCCATTTTTGCTCGCCGTTTGGTCATCATGGATGAGCCGACGGCCGCACTCGGCGTCCGTGAGTCCGGAGAGGTGCTGAACCTGATCCGGACGATCCGGGATCGGGGGCTTCCGGTGATCCTCATCAGTCACAACATGCCGCACGTCTTCGAGTTAGCAGACCGCATTCACATCATGCGCCTTGGCCGCCGCGTCGCCCTCACGACGCCGCAACGGCACTCGATGTCAGAAGTGGTGGCTATCATGACCGGTGCCGCGCCAGGGGACGAGCAATCTCCCAGAAGCTAAGAAGCCAAGAATTCAAGAATGATGCGATGCGGAACTCGGCGCGAGATTGTTAGTTATTCTTGAATTCTTGGCTTCTCGGCTTCTTGACTTCCTAAGGAATCTCCACGATGCCATCGTCGAAACCGACATCGGTTCAATGTCCTGATCGCCTCGTTCACAGCACGGCGCCCGCTGAGAGGCCACTCCTGATCTATGATGGGACGTGTTATTTTTGCCTCCGCTGGATCCGCCGCTGGCAGGAAACGTTGCGCGGTAGAGTCGATGTCACTTCCTTCCAATCGGTAGGAGAGCGCTTTGGTTCGGATATTCCAATCGAATGTTTTCAGACTGCTGTCCGGCTGATTGAACCCGATGGAAACATCTATGGGGGCGCGGAAGCCGTTTGCAGGATGCTCAGCTATGGAGCTGAACCGGGGAGCGGGTGGGCGCTCTGGTGTTACAGGCATCTTCCGGGCTACGCGGTTGCGGCCCGATTCTGGTACGGACTTGTTGCCCGCCACCGGGAATTTGCCTCCATTGTTACGACAACGCTCTGGGGAAGTAGCGAGTATGCCGTTTGCCGGCCTACCTACTATAATGCCCGGCGCTGGTTTCTTCGGCTGTTGGGGGTAGTTTACCTGATTGCTTTTGCGTCCTTCTGGAGTCAGGTCGACGGCTTGATCGGTCAAAGCGGCATTTTGCCGGTGGCTCCTTGGCTGGCGGAACTGCGCAATCGGTTCGGGATCGAAGCGTTTCGGCTATTTCCCACGCTGTGCTGGTTCAACCCGACTGACTCGTTTCTTCATTGTTTATGTGCAGGTGGAGTCACCTTAAGTTTGCTCCTTATTTTAGGAATTGCGCCGGTTCTCTGTCTGCTCTTGCTATGGGCGTTTTATCTTTCGCTCTGCGTGGCAGGGCAGGTCTTCATGAACTTCCAGTGGGATTATCTACTTTTGGAAGCCAGCTTTCTCAGCATCTTCCTGGCACCGGTTCGCTTCCTCCCATCGAAACGCTATGAAGACCGCCTTTCTCCGTGGGCGCATTTTCTTCTCCGCTGGCTCTTGTTCCGCCTCATGCTCATGTCAGGTGTCGTGAAGCTTACTAGTGGAGACGAGTCGTGGTGGAATCTTACCGCACTCCATTATCATTATGAGACTCAGCCGCTGCCAACCCCGCTTTCATGGTGGGCTAATCTGCTTCCTGGATGGTTTCAGGCATTCTCAACGATCGTGATGTTCGGCGTCGAACTGGGAGCACCCTTATTGCTGTTTGCCCCGCGTCGATTACGCCTGATCGGTGTGGCGAGCCTCTTAATGCTGCAGGCGTTGATTGCGCTTACGGGCAATTATTGTTTTTTCAATCTTTTGACCGCCTCACTCTGTTTGCTTGCCGTCGACGATGCGGTCTGGCCACGGTTCGGCCGAAAACCGGCGGTGCGTCCGGAAGTCCGCGACGCCCGCTGGTCCTCCTGGCTTTTAGTCCCGCCGGCAGTTTTTGTTTTTGCTCTGAGCGGGCCGCTGCTCTGGAGCGCGTTTTTTCCGGAGGCCGATTGGCCGCCGTTATTCAGCGTTCCGTACAGCTATATCGAGCCGTTCCGCTCACTCAATGGTTACGGACTGTTTCGAGTCATGACAAAGACCCGGCCCGAGATCATCGTGGAGGGGAGCCAAGACCGTGTCACCTGGCAGCCGTACGAATTTAAGTACAAAATAGGCGATTTGCGGCGAGCACCACCGCTTGTCGCTCCTCATCAGCCGCGACTGGACTGGCAAATGTGGTTTGCCGCTTTGGATGACGTCAGAGGTGAACCCTGGTTCGTGAATTTTCTGGCGCGGCTGCTTCAGGGTTCTTCACCGGTCGTTGCGCTGCTGAAAGGAAATCCGTTCCCGGATTCCCCGCCGCGTTATATTCGAGCGAGATTATTTCAATACCACTTCACGAATCCCGCTGAGAAGAGGGAGACCGGTGCGTGGTGGAAGCGGGATGGAGAGGAACCCTACTGCCCGGTCTTAAGCTTGCGTGGCGAGGAGGAATGAGGAAGGCAAGGGGACAAGAACTCGAGCACTCGAGGACTCAAGAAGAGCCAAGAATCTCGCGGCGAGTTCCGCATCGCGCCATTCTTTGACTTCTTGAGTCCGACACTGCAGTTAATTTTCTGCTGTTTGTCCCGATGTTCCTTCTCACGAGAGGCGGACCCGTCCTACTCCACAAACGTTTTAATGTATGAAGCTTACAAGACGGGCTTTACCTATGGCCAAATGGGTAGGGCGCTCGCGATTGTGATGGTGCTTTTAGCGCTCGTCATGGTGACCCTTATTGCGCAGTTCCGTCTTTTTCAACGAGAGCACAGCTAAAATGAAGACCTTCTTGTGGGCAGTGCTCATCCATCTGATTTACCTCACGGTCGGCTTTCTCTTCCTTCTTCCATTGTGGTGGGCCCTTGCTTCGTCCCTGCGGCCGCTCAATGATATTTTCAAATATGTCTCTCCTTTCAGCTTATTCGGCGTTGATCCCCCTGCTGATTCTCCTGCCGCTTCAGCGATTCTACGTCCAGGGTGTAACTGCGGGAGGTTTTAAATAATGACCATCGATACCTGCCAACGGATTCTGCAGGGGGAACCTAATCTCGACATGACACTTTAATTAATAACTTCTATGAGGCCTGTTATTTTAGATACTGATATTGGATCTGATGTAGATGATATCCTGGCGTTAGTGATGCTCGCTAAAGCTCCTGAGTTAGACCTTGTCGGAATCACGACAGTCTATGGCGATACGATTCTTCGCGCCAAAATCGCCCGAGCGACCTGTCAAATGCTTGAGCGTCCTGACATAGACATTATCCCAGGTGCTCCAAAGCCGATTTCAGGGAGACAGGTCTATTGGGCGGGGCATGAAGGAGAAGGCATTCCCGACTTGGAAGCTATTTCGATCGACGGCGGGAAGAAGGCAGAAGCCTACTTGGTGGAAAAAGCGACGGCGCGCGCGGGCGAAATCGAAATCCTGGCTATCGGGCCGTTGACAAATATTGCCAAGGCGATTGGCCTATCCACCGATTTTGCGAAGCAGGTTAAGCAGCTTTACATCATGGGCGGTGCTTACTGGCTTGATCGGCCCGAACACAATATCAGGTGCGACGTAGACGCGGCGCAGACCGTGTTCGAATCAGGCATTCCGATCACGGCGATCGGACTCGATCTGACGCTTCGGGTCTGGATAACCGAAAAAGACGTGAAGCGCATATCCGCTTTGCCGCACGAATTGGGAAAAACATTGGAGAATCAGATCCGCGCATGGTGGGTCTTTCGTGACTTGGACCGTAATCATCCGCACGATCCGCTTGCTGCGCTATCTATGATCCGCCCGGAACTCTTCCGCTTCGAATACTGTAATGTAACGATCGGCCGTTCAGGTCGAGAGTTCGGAAGGACCATTGTAAGTGACTGCGGGACGGGCAACGTGCGGATCGCATCGGATGTCTTTGTTCTCACGGCCGAGAAGGAGATTGTGCGCAGGATCGAGTGCTGATTTGCCCTGGTAGGGACGCGCTCCGGCGCGATCCGGCGTCGCACGTTCGAGGAAGGTGAAAGCAAAACCTAAACTCCGAAACTGAGGACTCGTCCTCGTGCTCGTCTTCGTCCTCGAAAATCCCGATGTTTCACAATTAGGATAAGGAACAAAAATTGCGGGACGATCCGGGCTCTTTTCGCTGAAGAAAACGTCGACTCATCGAGAACGAAGGACGACGACGAGGGCAAGTCCAAATTTCGGAATCTGGGCTAAAGAGGAAAGGGCCGCAGTTATCTGCAAACGAAAGAGCCGCAGCGTCTCTCAGAACGGTATATCGTCCGGCTCGACATCGAGATCCGGGTCGCGCGGTTCCGGACGTGAAGGGGTAGCGGCGGCGCTGGCGCGACGAGGCGGCGGAGCGGGTGACGAGCTTTCACCTTCCTGGCGGCTACCAAGCAATTGCAGATTTTCGCTGACCACACGCAATCGAGAACGTTTTTGACCGGTCTGCTTATCGTCCCAGGTGTCCAATTGGAGGCGGCCTTCAATGAAAACCGGACGCCCTTTTTTCAGATATTGGCCGGCAACCTCGGCCTGCCGTGCCCAAAGCGTCACGTCGACAAAAGTCGTCTCTTCTTTTTTTTCGCCATCTTCCCCGGAATATATCCGGTTGACGGCGAGACCGATCTCCGCAACTGCAGTGCCCTTGGGCGTGTACCGTACCTCCGGGTCACGAGTCAGATTGCCGATTAGCAGTACGCGGTTCAGATTTGCCATAAGCCGGGTCTAGGGTTTGGAAGTTTGCGCGGTTACCTTAACCGGTAACTGCTGGTAATGCTGCAGAAAAACGATCGGATCGAGTTTAAATTTGCCGCGCAGTTTCGTGATCAGCGAAGGCTCAGCTTCGAAGACGAAATTGACGTAGTACGCAGAGTCAAGATGACGCGGGCTGTAAGCGAACGAACGCTTTTCCATCTTCTGGACTTGCTCCACTGCGGCACCCTCTTTGGTAACTTCGGATTCGAGGCGTTCAATGATCTCTTTCACGCTGTCTTCCTGACCGTGCGTGTCGACGGCCAGCAAACATTCATAACGTCGTTTCATAATGTGTCAATATTATTCTGCTCTGTTGTAATTGGTCATGGCGGACGCCATCCCGTTGTGTGCAAGGTGCTCGATGGCTTCCGTCGCGCGTTCAAGTGCATTTTCCACTGTTGATTTCTCAGATCGATCGAATTTGCCCAGGACATGGTCGACCAGCTCTTCGGCCCCAGGAGAAGCTCCGATTCCAATTCTCAGGCGCATAAAAGTCTGGCCCAAATGTTCAATAATCGACTTGAGACCGTTGTGACCGCCATCGCTGCCTGATAGTCGGAGCCGGAGCCGGCCAAGCGGCAACGCGACATCGTCAACCACGACCAGGATCTCTTCTGGCTGGATCTTGAAATAACGTGTGAATCGGCCAACTACCTCCCCACTTCGGTTCATGTATGTTAGTGGTCTTATCAGCAGGATGTCGCCCCATTTTCCCCAGGCAGAGCTCCAAATAGCTGATCTTGATAACGTCACTCCTTTTTTCCTCGCCAAACAATCGATCACCATGAACCCAATGTTATGCCGCGTATCGAGATACTGCGGCCCCGGATTCCCCAGACCGGCCACGAGACGCAGATCCGCCATGGATGACTACGGCTGAGAAGTCTCCTGCTTGGCTTCCACCTTCTTCTCGGTTATGACTTCTGGAGTCACCGGGACTTCGGCGGTTTCTGTAACCTCTTCGCCCACGCGCGAAGCAACAACGCTTACAACAGTCAGGTCTTCGTCCGTAATGGCCTCAACCCCTGGTGGAAGCTGGACATCGCGAATGTGCAGCGATTCGCCGATGCTCAGATTCGTAACGTCTATCCGAACGATGTCCGGCAAATCTTGTGGATAGCACTCGACTTCCAGGGTGCGCAAGGAATATTCGAGCAGCCCACCGAACGTTCTGACTCCCAAGGCTTCGCCGACCGCCTCGATTGGAACTTCGGAAATGATCTTTTCCGTCGCCGAAACGGCATGGAAATCGACATGCAACAATTCCCGTTTTAAGGGGTGATGCTGAACTTCCTGGATCAGAGCCAGGCGGTTTGTACTCTCGCTGCCGTCGACGATCTCGAGCTCGACCAGAACATGCTCACTCGATGCATGAGCCAATACGGATGTTAATTCGCCGCCATCAATTTGAAGGGCAATCGGCTCCGCCTGCGAGCCGTAGATGACCCCGGGCACCAGACCCTTTTCTTTGATTTTCTTTATAGCGTTGCGACCAACCAAGGTCCGCTTCTGCGCCGTCAGTTTAACTTGTTGAGCCATGATTCTTAGGACTGTTGTGCGTTGATCTCGAAAAGCGAACTAACCGATTCGTTCGTGTAAATTCGGTGAATGCCCTCGCCAAGGACCTCAGCAATAGAGAGAACGGTAATACGGCTATCCGGATGCAGCCTCACGGGCGTGCTGTCGGTGGTGATTAGCTCCTGGATTTCCGATTTCCTCAGTCTCTCGTGAGCGATTTCTGTGAAAACTGCATGGGTAACTCCGGCATAAATGTCTCGAGCGCCATATTTTTTGAGGAGCGTCGCCGCGCCTGTCAGGGTGCCCGCTGTTTCGGTCAGGTCGTCCACCATAATGACATTTTTGTTATCTACGTCACCGATCACAGTTAACGCTTCCGTCTCAGTCGGGCTTTTCCGGCGTTTTGCAACGATAGCTAACGTTGCGTTCAACGCCTCCGAATACGCTGAGGCCAATTTCAAGCCCCCAACGTCCGGTGAGACAATCACAAGATTGTCGAGCTTCTTTTGCCGGATATAGCGGATCAATACCGGCGCCGCGTACAAATGATCGACCGGGATGTCGAAAAACCCTTGGATCTGTTGGGCGTGCAGGTCGAGCGTAAGTACCCGGTCTGCACCAGCCGCGACCAGCAGATTGGCGACGAGTTTGGCGGTGATGGGTACCCGCGGCTGATCTTTCCTGTCCTGGCGTGCATATCCAAAATATGGAACGACTGCTGTGATGCGATAGGCGCTTGCTCGTCTGGCTGCGTCGATCAGGATAAAGAGTTCCATCAAATTCTGGTTCGTCGGCGGGCATGTCGGTTGGACGATGAAAACGTCGCGGCCCCGGATATTCTCGTTGATTTTCACTCGCGTTTCGCCGTCAGGAAAAGAACTGACGATCGCGTCGCCGAGCGGAGCACCCACCGATTGACAAATTCTCAGCGCCAGATCGCGGTGAGCCGATCCTGAAAAAATCTTCATCTCTCGATTAAGCGGGGTCATAACCAGGCAAAGAGGAACGCACACTTTAACGCCGAATTCCGTTTTTGCAAGAAAGGGGGGTGGGGAAACGTGTCGGCGTGCATGGCCGGAACGCGTCCCATAAGCGATAACTTAGGCGAGGCAGAGCTCGCGGAGGCGTCAGAATGTAGGCGAACCTTCTCGGTTTGCACGCCTTCGAAGAGGTGCAAAGCGGGGACGCTTCGCCTACTCCGTTGCGCGGGAACGCGTCGTCGAGACATGCGACGTCCGACGTCGCACGTCCAATGAGATCGATCAGGAATCTCACGATCATTGGGTAGATCCCTTTGCGAGCGTGCCGGCTCTTGCTTTTTCGTGGGGTTCATTTTGTCCTTGACCCTTGAACGATGCAGCCAAAATCGCTTGGAGGTCCGGGAGAACGACTTACGCCGACCCGCCGACCCGGTTTCTTCACGCGAGCAGCTCTGCGAGCTTCTCTCTGAAGGTCTCGTCATCTCGGACTGAATAGCCGACACCCGCTTTTAACCGAAGTTCGTGCCCGTCAACCGTGCGGAATCGAAGATACAGCGGCTGAATCCCCGGAAACTGCCGGACCAGTTCACGTATTGCGATCAGCCGTGCTTCGTCGGCTTTCTCCATGGGAATGTCGATGGTCAGGGCCTTGACGGCTTTCCGGCGCGTGATCGGTCCAATCTCGTTCGCCACAAGGCGGATGCTCTCTTCACGCTTGTCCACTTTACCGGCAACGACCACGATTTTCCCTTTATCAATCTCTTTGGCGGCTTTCGCGAACACCTCATTCCAGACCATGACTTCCACTGATCCGGTAAAGTCTTCAATGGTCAGGATCGCGAACGGCTTCCCATCCTTGCGAGTATGTTTCTTGTCGAACGCGGAGATCGAACCGGCGACCTGGACTGTGACCTTGTCCTCCTGATTGGCTAAGTCACTAACGGCCACATACTTGCCTTCCTCGATGATTTCCCGGTACGGGTCTAACGGATGGCCGGTGACGTAGAAGCCGAGGAGCTCTTTTTCGTACCCGAGCTTTTCTGCGAGGGACCAAGGGGTAAAGTGGACGGCGTCGCCGTTTGTTTTTGGCGCGGGCGCCAGATCCAAGTCGCCAAACAATGAGACCTGGCCACTTCGCCTGTCTCTATGCGCAGATGCCCCGGTAGCCAGGGATTGATCAATTCGCGCAAACAATTCCGCACGGTCCCTCCCAGTGAAATCGAATGCACCGGCTCGAATAAGGCTTTCCAGTATCTTGCGGTTGACCGACTTGGAATCCAGACGGCTGCAGTAATCCTCAAGTGATTTGAATGGGCCGTTCTCCTCTCTCTCGGCGATCGCCGATTGCATTGCGCCTTCGCCGATGTTTTTGATCGCAGCAAGTCCATACCGAATTCCGCGCTTCTGTTCCCGAGTTTCAGGCACGAATTTCAAATCGCTTAAGTTTACGTCCGGCGGTAGAATCGTTACGCCGAGCCTTTCGCACTCCACGACAAACACAGAAATCTTTTCCGTGTTGTTGACTTCGTTGCTGAGCAGCCCGGCCATGAATTCAACCGGATAGTTTGCCTTCAGGTACGCGGTTTGATAACTGATTAAGCCGTAGGCAGCACTATGACTTTTGTTGAAGCCGTACCCTGCGAATTTCTCCAGTAGATCAAAGATCGTGTTGGCCTTTTTTTCGTCGATGCTATTGACCCGTTTACATCCCTCGATGAAGTTGACGCGTTCTTTCGCCATCTTTGCCTTGTCCTTCTTTCCCATCGCTCGGCGGAGAAGGTCGGCCTGACCCAGGCTATACCCGGCCAGAATGTTGGCTGCGCGCTGTACCTGTTCCTGGTAGATCATGATGCCGTAGGTATCGGCACAGACCTCCTTAAGTAGCGGGTGTTCGTATTTGATCTTTGTCAGGCCCTTCTTGCGCTTGACGTAGTCGGGGATCAGTTCCATGGGTCCCGGACGGTAGAGCGCGATGAGGGCGATGATATCGTCAATGCTATTGACATCGAACTGCTTGCAAAGATTGACCATCCCGCCGGATTCCAGCTGGAACACGCCGATCGTTTCGCCTCGGTCCAGCAAATCGAAGGTGGCCCGATCGTCGAGCGAAATCGTTTCCAGAGAAAAATCCGGCTCCCGATCTCGAATCAAAGCGGTTGCATCCTGCAGAACCGTGAGAGTCTTAAGGCCGAGAAAGTCCATCTTCAGCATGCCCAGGTCCGTGAGGGGTCCCATCGCATACTGGGTGACGACTTCGTTATCGTTGCCCCGACAGAGCGGGATATAATCGTCGAGGGGTCGATCGCCGATGACTACACCGGCAGCGTGGATACCGGTGTTCCGGGTCAACCCCTCAAGGACGGTAGCGTAATTCCAAAGTTGCTGGGTGCTCTCCTCGGTTTCCACCGCCTGTTTCAATTCCGGGTTCTTTTCCAATGCGCCTTTGAGCGTGATTCCGAGTTCGTTCGGAATCATCTTTGCGATGCGATCGGCGTCCGAATAACTCAGGCCTATCACCCGCCCAACGTCTCGCACGACGCTCTTGGGTCCAAGCGTACCAAAGGTGATGATCTGGGACACGGCACGTGGCCCATACTTCGCCCGAACATACTCGATGACTTCTCCCCTTCGGTTCTGACAGAAATCCACATCGATATCTGGCGGGCTCACTCGCTCCGGGTTCAGGAATCGCTCGAAGATCAGTCCGAACCGCAGCGGATCGAGATCAGTTATGCCGAGCACATAGGCAGCCAACGAACCGGCCGCCGATCCGCGTCCTGGGCCAACTGGAATGCCATTCTGCTTCGCGTAGTGGATAAAATCCCAGACAATGAGGAAATAACTTGTAAAACCCGCCTTCTCAAGAATCGAAAGCTCGTAGTCGAGACGTTGCCGAAGCTCGCTATCAGTTTCTGCTCGTTCCCCATATCGCTCTCGTAAGCCTTTGTAACAAAGTTCACGTAAATACCATTCCCGCGTTGTGCCCTCGGGCGGGTTGTACGCTGGATACTTTGAAATGCCAAACTCGAGTTTGAGATCGCACGCCTCAGCCACCCGAAGCGTGTTCGTCAGGGCATCCGGAACTTCGGAGAAGACAGCCCGCATCTCTTCAGCAGACTTGAAATAGACCTCCGTCGGGTAATGCATCCGACGTTCGTCATGGACCATTGCCCCCGTGCCGATACAGATCATTACGTCGTGCGCCTCGTGATGGGACCGTTCCAGAAAGTGCACGTCATTCGCTGCTACCACGGGGATCGCAAGCTTCTTGGAAATTTCAAGAAGAGCGCGGTTGCACAGATGTTGGGCTTCGAGCCCATGATCGTGGAGTTCCAGGTAAAAGTTTTCTTGACCGAAGATATCTACAAATTCGCCGGCCGATTTTTGGGCCTTTTTCAGGTCGCCCGCCTGGATCGCAACATTAATTTCGCCTTTAAGGCAGGCGCTCATACCGATCAGCCCGGCGCCATGTTTCGCGAGCAGTTCCTTGTCGATCCGCGGCTTATAGTGGAAACCCTCCAGGTGCGCGGCGGAGACGAGTTTTACCAGGTTGCTGTAACCGATAAAATCCTTCGCTAAGAGGGTGAAATGAAAGGCGGCATCCCGGGCCGATGACGCGCTTTTGTCGATCATCGAACCGGGGGCCATATAGACCTCGCACCCGATAATCGGTTTAACACCGGCCTTTTGCGCAGCCTGATAGAATTCGATTGCTCCGTACATGTTGCCGTGATCGGTCATCGCCACCGCCGGCATGCCGTTCTCGGTCACCTTTTTCATGAGATCCGCGATCCGGATAGCGCCGTCCAGGAGCGAATATTCCGTATGAAGGTGGAGTTGAACGAAGGAGTCAGTCGGCATTCGCTGTAACATACCCGTTGGTGCCGAGCGCATCAATGGCAACTAGCGAGCGCTCGGGTGCAGGTTCAGGACATAGGTAACACAATAGGTTCAAGACATAGGTAACACTTGAAAGGCAGAATCGGAGTAAAAAGGCCGGTAATGCCGTGGAAAAAGAGTGAACCTATGGACCAAAGAAGAGAGTTTGCAACTCTGAATCTATCCGCAGACACCAGAACTAAAGAACTCTCTCCGTGAACTAAAACAGCATCAGTACTACCAATGTCCTGACCGGGCCCTGCCCGTTGCCAACTCAAAACTCAAAACTCAAAAACCAAACTCAAAATTCCATACCGTTACCGATGCTCAATCTGATCTGGCTAGGACTCTTATTG
>Ga0207862_1000505_pt1 | contig 11809 bp, 10 predicted proteins | sample LuqExpMetageno81_FD_187838 | JGI IMG/M metagenome (GOLD analysis project Ga0207862, IMG submission 187838) | Tropical forest soil microbial communities from Luquillo Experimental Forest, Puerto Rico - Sample 81 (SPAdes) | ecosystem: Environmental > Terrestrial > Soil > Tropical forest ... | reverse complement strand
CGTCACTTAGCGCCCACAGTCGCCCGCCTTTGGGAGAAGCGCCGCGGGCGTCAACAACTCATGGATTGGGACGAGCGCCTGCTCATGGACATTGGGATTACAAGGGAACAAGCGGAGTTGGAAGCCGCAAAGTGGCCTTGGCAATAGCGGCCTTTTTTCGGGTTCGCTTCGAGTAACGTGGCGAGCTGGTAACAGCTACTTCCTGTCAGCAGAACGGACGTGAAGCAAACTTTGCTCACGTCCGTTGCACTCCGAGGAATGCAATCCCGGGAGGCTTAACACAGGCCAGAAAACGGCATTGATCATGGCGCAAGCGTTTTGAGACGGGATAGATCTTCGGCTACTGCCGCCCGGACCCAATCGCGGAATATTGCGATCTTCGGAATGTTCGATGCTGCTTTGGGACAGACAATCCAGTAGGTGTTGGCCACCCTCAACGAAATGTCGACTGGCCGCACGAGGCGGCCATTGATCAAGTCCCAGGCCGCGAGCGCCGTGCGCGCCAAGGCGATGCCCTGACCGTCGATCGCCGCATCGATCAACATGCTGGCGCGGTTCAAAACTGGGCCGGGACCGACCGAGGCCTTCACGCCCGCGGCTTCAAATAAGCGCGCCCAATTCTTTGCGTCTTCGAGACGAAGCAATGGAAACTTCAAAAGATCCGCCACTTTCGTGACACGGTTACGTCCGGTGACCAGCTTCGGGCTGCAAACAGGAAACAGACGCTCCGAATAAAGTCTCTGCACATCGAGCCCTGGCCAGTTCCCATGGCCATGTCGGATCGCGATATCGACATCGTCGCGCGCGAAATCGACGTAGTGCGTCGTGGCCGAAACGCGCAAATCCAAGTCCGGATATTTCTCCGCGAAGTGGCCCAGTCGGTTGACTAGCCATTTCGCGGCGAAGTCGGGCGAAGTACTGACGGTAAGGGCGCCGCTCTCCTGACGCTGCAACAGCCGTTCGGTGCCGACGGCGATCTGGTCCAGTGCATCACGGATGACGGCCAAGTAATCCCGCCCCGCTTTGGTGAGGATCAGCCGCTGGCGTTCGCGACGAAAGAGGTTGAGCCCAAGTATATCTTCAAGCGCTTTCACCTGATGGCTGACGGCGCCCTGCGTGACATTCAACTCCTCGGCGGCACGCGTGAAGCTTTCGCTCCGGGCCGCAGCCTCGAACGCTTTCAGGCCATTCAGCGGTGGGAGACGGCGCACCATGGCACAATCGTTCATGAGGAAATCTAATCAAGAATATAGGACGCCGATAACAGCAGCAATCTATTGGCTCCATCAATCTGCCGCAGTTCATGAGATTTTCTCAGCACGCCCGAGAAAAGATGCGTTGCAGATAATTGCAATGTGTAGATATTGCCTTTTGCCTCATTGATCGGTCGGGCTCTCCAAGCAGCCGCCCGGCTTCCAAAAGACGCGTCGTCCAAGCGCTGCTCCGAACCCCTTCGCGGGGAAGGAGCGCCTTGTGATCAAACAGATCGCAACCATCTCCACGTCATTTCCTGCCCCCGCCAAGCCCAAGCAGGCGTGTGCCGCCGCGCGCACTAAGCGGCTGCTCGAGGGCCCGATCTTCCCTACGCTGCTCAAGCTGTCCGCGCCAAATATCCTCAACCTGATGGCGTTCACCGGCATGGTCACCTTCGACGGGTTTTTTCTCGGAAAGCTCGGATCGGACGCGCTCGCCGGCGCCTCGCTGGTTTTTCCCTGGGTGATGCTCGTCCTGCAGTCGACCAACAGCGGGATGGGTGCTGGCGTCTCTTCGGCGGTCGCTCGCGCTGTCGGCGCCGGCAAGCCCGAGCGCGCCAACGCGCTCGTATTCCACGCCTTCCTGCTCGCGCTGGCGCTTGGGGCGATCTTCGCCGGCTTGATGCTGGTCGGCGGACAGAACCTATTTCGTCTGATGGGCGGACAGGACGACATGCTCGATGCCGCCCTCCCCTACGCGCACGTGGCGCTAGGCGGCGCCGCCGCGATCTGCACGCTCAACTTCATGGGAAATGCGGTGCGCGGCACCGGCAACATGGGATTGCCGGCCGGGGTGCTGGTCGCCTGCGTGCTGGCACATATCGCGATCTCGCCGATCCTGATCTTCGGCTTCGGACCGCTGCCGCCGCTGGGCGCGGCGGGCGCTGCGTGGGGCCTGATACTGCCTTTCGCGGTCGGCAGCGTCTGGTTCGTTTGGTATCTGCACTCGGGACGCGCGCTGGTGCAGCTCCGCTTCTGCGGGATTGCGCCCCGCTGGAAGCTCTTCGCTGACATCCTCAAGGTCGGCGTGCCGGGTCTGGCCAACATCGCCATCACCAACTTCTCGGTCGTGGCGCTGACCGGCCTCGCCGGACGACTTGGGCGCGACATTGCCATCGGCTACGCGATGGGCGCGCGGCTCGAATATATTATGCAGCCGATCGCGTTCGGCTTCGGCACCGCGATCGTCGCTATGGTCGGCACCAACTGGGGCGCCCGCCAGTATCGGCGCGCGCGCACAATCGCGCTGATCGGCGTCACCACGGTCGTGGCGGTGTGCAGCACGATCGGGCTCATCGTCGCGATCTTTCCGACATTGTGGCTCGGCCTATTCAGCGACGACACCGAGGTCTTCCGCGTCGGCGGTTTCTATCTGCACATCGTCGCGCCGACCTATCTCTTCTTCAGCGCGGGTCTCAGCTTGTTCTACGTCTCGCTGGGCCTCGGTCGCGGCGCCGCGGCCGCGGCGGCAAACGCGGTGCGTCTCGCCATAAACGTCACGGGCGGGCTCATCGCCATCTACTGGCTCGACCTCGGCATGGTCGGATTCTTCGCCTCGGTCGCACTCGGCTTCGTGGTCTATGCGGCACTGCTCGTCTGGGCCGTGCTGCGGGTCAAGGAGCCCGCCGTAACGCCGAAGGGGGCGTGATGCTTCACCATCACTTCCTCACCTGACCTGAGCAGGCTGTGTAGCACAGCAAAGGCCGGCGCCTGATTTCCGCTCGGGGTCATTAGCCGCCATCGCCTGCGTCGCGGGTACGTCCGCTCTATTCCGCAGAGCAGGACATCGTCTTGCAAGTTCGGTTGGGCAGAGATGGGCCAAAGGCAGACAGAGAACGTTTCTTAGCCGTTTGGATCAGTGGCGTTCGGGAAGAACAACTGCTCGCCATTGATCTTGTAATGGGCGATCTCTTGTTGGCCTTCCGGCGAAACCAGCCAGTCGATGAATTGCTGGCCAAACTCCTTCTTCACCTGCGGATGCTTGGCGGGATTGACCAGTATCACGCCGTACTGATTGAACATGCGCTCGTCGCCCTCGACCAAGACTTCCAATTTCCCCTTGTTCGTAAGGTGGGTCCATGTGGCGCGGTCCGACAGCACGTAGGCGTTGCTCGCGACCGCCAGTTCGAGTGCGGCGTCCATACCTTGTCTGCACTCAATGTACCAAGGGCCATGCTCGTTCTCGATGTCGATGCCGACGTCCTTGTTCCAGATCATAAGTTCGGTGAGATTGGTGCCGGAGCGGTCGTCCCGCGATATGAAGGTTGCCGATTTGTCCTTGATCGCCGCGAATGCCTTCGCGATGTCCTTCAAAGACCTGACACCGGCAGGATCGTTCTTCGGACCAAGCAGCACGAAGTCGTTGTACATGACGGGAACGCGCTTCACGCCTTCGCCTTCGGCGACGAACTTCTGTTCTTCCCATTTGGCATTCACGAACAGGACGTCGGCCTTACCGCGCCGCCCCGCGTCAAGCGCTTCACCGGTGCCCAGCGCCAGCACTTTGACGCCGATGCCAGTCTTCTGCGTGAAGAGCGGCAGTAGATAGTCGAACAGACCGGAGTCCTGCGTTGAAGTCGTCGAGGCGATGACGATCGCTTTTTCTTGGCCAATCGCAGGTCCGGCGACAAACGCGCCACAGATTGCAACGAATGCAAATACGGTCTTTCCCAAAGAAAGCATACGAGTTCCCCCCTGCCGAAGGACGAGTATAGGTCGCCGTGTGGACTAATTGCGGCAGCCGACATAACCGTAATGTGCATCTTTTATGTGCAGCGGAATTGGCAGTATAGCTGTCGCGTCAACGCGTGGACCCTCGTTGAATTGAGGGGCTGATATCGGTACTATTGCTTTGGGGAAATCGCAGCCTCCCCGTTAAATGGTCGTCCCATTCAAGCGCTGCTCGCCCTGTCGTGGAGCGAGCACGTGGATGGGTTCTCAGATCTAACAATCTTTCTCATCGCGACATTTGCGAGCGCATTGGTCGCCGGGCTTTCCGGCTTTGCGTTCGGACTTATTGCAGCGTCACTTTGGCTTTACATCCTCTCGCCACTACAAACCGCAACGTTGATCATTGCGTTTGGGCTCATCGTACAAGGTTATTCGGTTTGGAAACTTCGACACGCACTCGACTGGAACACGCTCTGGCCGTTTGTCGGCGGGGCGGCAGTTGGTGTTCCAATCGGCGTAAGCATTTTAACATGGGCAAATCCGACCCAAGCACGAGCCGGTATTGGGATTTTCCTAATCCTCTACAGTCTGTATGCGCTCTTTCGACCCGCGATGAACCCGGTCACAGCTGGCGGGCGAGCTGCGGACGCCGGAGTTGGATTTCTTAACGGCATCTTTGCTGGCATCACGGGACTTGCCGGCATTCTTGTAACGATATGGTGTGGGTTGCGCGGCTGGCCGAAAGACCAGCAGCGCGCGGTCTTTCAACCGGTCGCTGTTGCGATTTTTGTCATGAGCGCGGCTTGGCTTGGCACAAAGGTTACAATCTCGGCTGAAACGATCCGACTTTTCTTGTTCGGACTTCCGATGTTGCTTGCTGGCACCTGGCTGGGGCTAAAGCTATACGGAAAAGTCAACGAAACGACGTTTCGCAAGATCGTGCTGTCGCTGTTGTTGCTCTCTGGTGCAGCGCTGATCGTTTAGTACGCTTTTGGCGGTGGTGAAGCAAAAGGAGGAATACAATGAGGTGGATTACGCGCGAGTACGTCAAGGTTGACCGAGTTGCGTGTCCTTGGCTGATCAAAAAGTTTGTCGACAAGGACGCAGAATTCATTTTCGTGCCGACAGACAAAGTCATGGACGAAGCAAAACGCCTCGATGCAACCCCTTACGACGTCAAAAACGTGGAATTAGGCCACCACGGCAAAGAATGCTCCTTCGAGGCTATCTTGAAGAAATACAATCTTACGCATGATCCCGCGCTCGTGCTTCTTGGGAAGATCGTCAATGCGGCCGACACGGACAACACGCTTTATCATCAACCGGAAGGCCCCGGCCTCGAAGCCATCGCCGAGGGATTTCGCCACCTCGGCTACAAAAACGATCATGAGGTGAATGCAGCGGAGTGGATCGTCTATGACGCGCTCTATGCCTATTGCAAAAAGATGGTGCAGGACGAAAAGCCCAACGGTGATTTCAAATAGCTGTTTCGGCCCGCACTTCCATCGTTGATGGTGGCCATGTCGTTCGACAAGACCCGCTCGACGCGCATCGACGTCGCGTTGCTTTACATTGCCCGCGGCGTGCGGGGACTTGGCGACGGCTTTGCCATCATTCTATTGCCGGCCTACCTGTCCGCGATCGGTCTCAGTTCAAGTGAAATCGGCATTGTTCTCAGCGCCTCGTTGCTTGGCACCGCTTTGCTGACCCTGGCCGTGGGCTTCATCGCCCAGCGGCACGATCTTCGGAATTACATGCTTGGTGGTGCCCTGTTGATGGCGTGCACCGGCCTTGCATTTCCAAGCGCCAATGTATTCGCGATCATCGCAATCGTCGCTTTTATCGGCACCATAAACCCGTCTACAGGCGATCTGGGCGTCCTCGTGCCGATGGAACACGCAATGCTCGCGCAGCACGTTCCCGACGACGAGCGAACACGCACCTTTGCGCGGTACAGTCTGATCGGCGCACTCTCGATGGCGACCGGCTCGTTGGCTGCAGCGTTGCCTGATTTCATGACATTCGCCGCAGGGTTCGATGAAGTGACCGCCTTCAGAATCATGTTCTATGTCTATGCCGCGCTAGGGCTTCTGTGCGCGGCGCTCTATTCGCGCCTGCCGCATGCGCGCATGGACGAAAGGCGGCCTAGCGCTCCGCTCGGACCTTCGCGAAAGGTCGTGTACAAACTGGCCGCTCTATTCAGCCTGGATGCGTTCGCTGGCGGCTTTGTGGTGCAGTCGCTGCTCGCGCTGTGGCTGTTCGAGAGTTTCGATATGTCGCTCACGGCCGCAAGCGTGTTCTTTTTCTGGACCAGCGTGCTGAGCGCGTTCTCGTATCCGGTCGCAGCCTGGCTTTCCAACCGTTTCGGCCTCATCAACACGATGGTTTTTACGCATATCCCTTCCAGCTTATTTCTCATTTTGGCGGCATGTTCTCCGAATTTGTCGCTCGCTCTTGCATTACTGCTCCTTCGCGCAGCGCTTTCTCAGATGGACGTGCCGACCCGCACCTCGTACGTTATGGCCGTGGTCACGCCGGAAGAGCGCACCGCGGCCGCCAGTGTGACCGCCGTTCCTCGCAGTCTTGCATCTTCGCTCAGCCCGGCCCTGGCCGGGGCGATGCTGGCGACGTCGTTTTCTGGCTTGCCACTGATGGTCTGCGGGGTTCTCAAGATCGCCTATGACATGGGTCTGCTCTTTTCGTTCCGGCACATGAAACCGCCGGAGGAAAGAGCGTGCGAGTCTGTTCCGACGAAGTAGCGTTATTCCTTAGTGAGCGTTTTTACAAAGGCAACGGCGAGTCTCTTTTTGGAGAATTTGAGAATAGTCGAAGATGACGTCTCTGCACTGGTCGGTTGTCTACTGGGTTCCGTAGGCAGCGGGGTCATTGTCGCGAGGCTGGCCTTTTACGGACACAGCCGCCAAACTTCTAAATCAAGCGATGCAAAGTCCCGCGAGACGATGGCGAACGCCGATAAGAACCGTGCCTCAAAGGCCGAGCGTCATCTTGACCCAGTGCATGACGACGTCTCCGTTCAGAAACTCGAGTACAGCGGACTCGGCCGCGGCTGCACGGCGCCTATCACTGACAGCTGTCGCGGTAACCGCGTCGCAATGGTCGTTGAACCCGACCGAAAGTACGGTCGGCGCGGTCAACGTTGTAGGCCCTAGGGCGAATCTACGGCTGCGCCCTGTCATCCACGCGACCTTGATCGGCCGGCCGGGGCCGAGCGCCACTGGGTGATCAGAGAACACCTGCAAGTCGCCAATGCGATCGAGTTCTTCGTCATCATTGACGCCGACGTCGCATTTGCAGAAGCCAAGCTTCGCGCGGATATAGACCCGGATTTCTTCGCCGCACACATCTTTACGGCAGCGAAAATACTTGCCCCGGCCCCATTGATCCGGCGGGAGCGGCCACTCCGCCTCCTCCCACACCGGAGCGGCCGGAAAGGCCAGCGCTTGTCCCTCCCGCTGATGATGCCAGACACCCGCGGCCGCGGCAGCCATTCCCAGCGCGAATGCTGCAATGGCAGCAATGGTAAGTCTCTTCATTTACGCCTAGCGTCAATTCGCGGCGAGATAGGCCTCGGCGGTGCGCACTTCAGCGCGGTCCGTCCCTGAGTCGGCCGTCAACTCCACGACTTTACGGTAGTCTGTCTTGGCGACCTCCTTGTTGCCCAGCCGGTTGGCGGCCTCCGCTGCGTCGAAATAGCCGTGAAGCCGGTTCGGCTCCTTGGCCATGGTTGCCTCGAAGGCCGCGAGCGCCTCAGCGGCCTTTCCGTGCTTGAGCAGCATCTCGCCATAAAGTTCGCGGGCGGGCGCCAGCGGACCTGGCGTGACGGGCGATTTTTCGGTCTTGTCTTCGGCATCGGCGGCAGCGCTCATCACCTGCAGCGCCTGATCAGTCCGGCCTTCCGCGTCGAGGCTCCAGGCGTTCGCGACCTGCCACTGGATATCGACGATGTTCGCCCAGTATTCGTTCTTCTGCGCCCGAAGCTGGTCGCGCAACTCGGCGAGCTTGGCCAGGTCCGCTTTCGCCGATTCCGGCTGACCTGAACGAGCAGCTCCAAGCGCACGCGCAAAATGCGTGATCGCCAAGACGTGCGGGAAGGCGCTCGGCCGAACTTCGAGTTGTGCCGCGGCACGCCAGTCCTTTCGCTCGATGACGTAGCGGGCGGGCGAAGCGGCAAGTGCAAAGTGCGCACCAAACGCCGTCGGCCCGAAGCCCGTAACCGTCTTCATCTTTTCGATCGTCTCTTGCGCGGCGCGATCCCTGCCGAGCTGCAAGTCGGCATAGACTAGATAGTCACTCGCGTGAAGTTCGTCCGACGGCTCCTTCTCCTTAGCTGCTGCTTCGGCGGAGATCGTGTTCGATTCGATCGACTGCTTCCAATAGCCCACGCGCGTGAAGATATGCGATGGCATGTGCTGCGCATGCGGCGCAGCGGGCGCGATCTTCGCATACAGAAGCGCGGCCGGAATTCCGTCCTTCGCGAGTGCCGGATAATCGTAAAGATGGATCAGGTAATGCGCGATGCCCGGATGCTGCGGCTGCCGTTTCCAGATCGGCTCCAGAATGGCCGCGCCTTTCTTCTGCTGCGCGTAGGTTTTGTCGGTCGGCGAGGCCGACGTATTTAGCGTTATCGCGTAGGCGATTTGCGCTTCGTCATCGTTGGGATATTTGGCCGCAAGCTTTTCCATCGCTTCGAGATAGGCATGGATGCGTTGCGCATGTGTCCGGCCCTTGTAATCGAGATACATATTGCTGAGCGCATCGATGTAGTCGCGTTCGCGCTCGGTTTTCGCGCCCACCTCTTTCGCCTTTTGGATGGCCGCAAGCCCGGGTGCCAGGTTCGGCTCCGGAATCGGGTTGTGGGGGTTGTTAAGGTAGCTGAGCGCTACGCCCCAGTAAGCCATGCCGCATTGCGGGTCGGCGGCGGCGACGTCATTGAAAATGTCTCGTGCGGCGCTGTACCAGAACGAATGTTGGTAGCGCATAGCGCGATCGAACCGGCGTTGCGCAACCTCGTTGCAGGAAATTTCGAAATGGACGTTGCCGAGCTGCTGATCGGGAACCGTTTGTGCGGAAGCGGGACAGAGAGCCGCAACGGTCAGGGTGGAGGTGAGGACGAGAATGCTTGCACGGCGCATGGAACGACCCTCGGGTGAGCGCGGGCTCGAGGCTACGCCCGCCCCCGTCCTGCCGGCAAGGTTTTACATCACCCGTTCTTCGGGCCACCCACAAAGCGCTGAAGACGGCTCGCCCAGCAACTGTGCAAAGGTTAGCGGATCGGCAAAAACCAGTATTCGCACTAAACGAGCTGCAAGCACGATTCCTGCACCACTCACAGCATCGAGGGCGAGGCTGATTCGAATTAGCAATGGCCTGATCACAAAGAGAGACAGGTAATCTGTGAGGGCGTTGCTGCCATTGCCTCCGTCGCCGACGCGGCGCGCCGCAAAGCCGGATCGTCCGATGCGCAAGGCCGCGAAGCCGCAGCGCTGTGACTATTTCTGTGGCCGACCGTCGACGCGGGCGCGGGCGCTCGTGCGAGAGCAGCTCAAAGACGGACCACGAGCCGGCGCCGAAATTGAAGCTGCGGCCGATGCCGCTGCTATCCCCGCGCGCAGCCTGATCGCGGCGGCGTCCGCGCTCGGCGTGCGCACCCGGCGTGGAGAATGGTGGCTGCCTGGCTGAGCAGTTGCTTCCCCAGCGCTTCCCCGATGCGATTCCAGGGAAGCGGCTTTAAGCATTACCTGTGCTCTATCATGGCCTTACGCTGAAACAGCACGCGCTAGACTGTTGTACCCCTAAAAGCGGACGTTGGTGCCGCGTTTGGCTTGGGGCACACAGCAAAGACTTGTAGTGACGCCATGACCGCAAATGCGTTACCGGCACATTGGCAGGACCATAACCGCTAATCGAATTTGAACGCGGACTTCCTGGAGAAGATGGCGAGTGTTTGCGTGACAGCATGCGCCTGACCAGCGCAAAATGTACTCAGGGCACGATCAAATGGGACCGAACCGGATTCGCCATGAGCGATAGCTTCTTTGAGAGAGGCAAGGGCTTTCTTGACAAGGGCAAGTGCCTGCTCGGATTTCATCAGGGGACATGGGAGTACCGCCGGCAGGGCGATTGTCTGCAGTTCATGGTGTGTCAACGCTGCACCACAGAATGCTCGCGGGTAGAGCACGGTTGGGGCGATTGGGCCTACCGGGCCAACGAGGCATGTGAACTGGTGCGCGCTTGCGCGCGGTGCGGGCAAACCGAAACCGCGGTCAAGCATGTCTGGGACGAGCCCCGCTACCGGTCTTCGAAAGCCTGCGAGCAGGTGGCGGTGTGCACTCGGTGCGGCGAGCAGGAAGAACGCCCCGTCCTGCATCGCTTCGATGATTGGCGCTATCGACAAGAGGACGATTGCACACAGTTTGAAGCCTGCTCGCGATGTGGCCAGCCCGGACACGCCACTCGCCTACAGCACGACTGGCATGATTGGACCTCCAGCGCGTTCTATCAGTCGCGCGTCCGCGTTTGCCGTCGCTGCGGCGAGATGCTGGTGGATGCGCCTGGAGCGCCGATATCGATGCAGGCGGTCGAGGCCGCCGTTGATCGTCTCGCCGCAGCCGGATCGTGGGACGAAGTTCGACAACAGTTGAATGCTGATCAGGCCATGCTGCTGTCTCCGGTGACGGCAAAGTACCTGGCATTCGCCCGCGCGCGATACCCGCGGGAGGCATCGGAACCCCTTGCGGTGCCTGACCAGATACTGGCCCGCTGCCGGGAGGTAGGGGTTGACCGGGCAATTGCCGATCTTGGAGGCACTGCCGCCCCGCAGCCCCTGCAATCGGCTCAACCAGCGGAGACGGCTGCCCGCGCGCCTTCCGGAACGGCGTCATATAACACGGGGCGGCTCGATCAACGGCTCATTGGCCACTGGCGAAGTACGGAAGCCCTGATGTCCGGTGGATTCAGCATCGTGACAGATTCCCACTGCTCGCTCGATCGGGATGGAGAGTTTGCATTCTGGAGTGTGAGCAGAAGCAGCTTGCGAAATGCGGACTCAGAGCGCAAACGCGGTACGTGGGAAGCCCATGATGGCGAGTTGCACCTCAATTTCCGAGGTGGCCATGTCTGGACGAAGGCGTATCTCGTCGACGGCGGCAGCATGATCTGGCCAAGGGACCGCCGCTACCGCGTCTGGGAACGAATCAAATGATGGCCCTGAAGGATCTGTTCGACAAAGGCAAATGCCTGGTCGGCCTGCACCAGGGAGATTGGACATTCGATGCGGCAGATCGTTGTTCCAAGACGCGGTTGTGTACGATTTGCGGGACAGCGAGCACACGGGTCGACCATCACTGGTCCGAGTGGATGTACGAATCCACCGACAGCTGCGAACTCACGCGCGCCTGCGAGCGCTGCCGCGACATCGAGCGCCGCACGGAGCACGCGTGGAATGGCTGGCACTATCGGCGCGATGACGAGTGCATGCAGCTACAGGTGTGCGGCCGGTGCGGTGCTAGCGGCGGGCAGACGCGAGTGGCCCACAAGTGGGAGCCGTGGGCGTACAGCGAGCCCCATTGTGCTCCAATCCGACACTGCAGGCGCTGTGGTGTATTGGTATCGAAGTTCGCACGCCAACTGATCGATCAGGTTCAACCAGCTGCGTCGGGCGACGCTGCACCTGGTGGCGCCGAAATCACGGGGGCACCGCACAGCGCGACCGGTTCGTCCGGCGCTCCCAGAAAATCGTAATTATCTGTCCGCGTGCGGCCAGCGGCGGAGTCGTAGTGGTTGTGATTAGGGCGTGTACTCCTCTGTGGACGCCCCGCGAGATGCAAGCGGTTTTTTGAAGAAGATCGGCACGTAGTCGGATGCTG
>Ga0207862_1000504_pt1 | contig 11813 bp, 9 predicted proteins | sample LuqExpMetageno81_FD_187838 | JGI IMG/M metagenome (GOLD analysis project Ga0207862, IMG submission 187838) | Tropical forest soil microbial communities from Luquillo Experimental Forest, Puerto Rico - Sample 81 (SPAdes) | ecosystem: Environmental > Terrestrial > Soil > Tropical forest ... | reverse complement strand
ACCGCTGTAGAGTCGTGTTGAGGCATCGGAGCATCTCTATTCGATGAGTGCACAGCATCAATCGGACGCAGCCATAATGGCGGGCGGGCAACTGGCCGATGGTTGTCATGTCCCGCATTGTGATGCGCTGGCAATCCAGGGCCTTTCAGGCCGTGACTTCCGCATCGACCTGTTTCGCGGCCTTTCGCTCTGGTTGATTTTTCTCGACCACATTCCTGAGACCTATCTCAACCATCTCACTCCCAAGAATGTCGGGTTTAGCGATGCGGCCGAAATCCTGGTGTTCCTGTCCGGGCTTGCGTCGGGAAGCGTCTATGGCGGCGTCGCGCAACGGTCGGGTATGACGGCCGCATTGTTGCGGGTGCTGCGGCGCGCGCTCGAAATCTACGTTGCGCAGATTGTCACGATTGTTGCGCTTCTGGCCGTGATCGCCCTGTTTGCCGTTCGACAGCCCAACCTGCTGGATCACACCAACCTGGCAGTCTTCGTCGCCAACCCGGTTGAGGCGTTCATTCAGGCAGTCTTATTGAGATACTCGCCGGTGAACCTCGACCCGCTGCTGTTGATGGCCATTCTCCACTTCGGTCTGGTGCTGGTCTTGCCGGCGATGATTCGCTGGCCAACCCCGACCCTGATCGCTTCGACAGCGCTTTACCTTGTCTCCCACTGGCTAGACTGGTCGCTCCCTGCGTACCCAAGAGGGGTGATCTACTTCAATCCGTTGGATTGGCAACTGCTCTACGTGATCGGGATGTGGTGGGGGATGAAGTCCGCCCGGGAAAAACCTAGCGTCCTCAAATCGCGCGTTCTCGTCAGCCTGGCGGCGATCTACCTGTTGTTCTCGTTCTTCATCACGCTGGGCTGGCATTTTCACTCACTCGAGGCGTACGTGCCGCAAGTGTTTGTGCGCGCGATCTATCCGATCGACAAGGGCGATCTCGACATGCTTCGGTTGCTGCATTTTCTAGCGCTTGCGCTGTTGTGCTGGCGCATGCTTCCCTGCGACCTACCACTACTGCGGACACGCCTGCTGCGCCCGCTGGTCCAATGCGGCGAGTATTCGCTGGTGATCTACTGCATCAGCGTGCTGCTCTCGTTTGCGGCGCACGCAATTCTGAACCTGGGCTGGAATGATCTCGTGTCGCAGACGCTGGTTAGCATTGCTGGCATCGCCATCATGGCCATGATTGCGGGGCTGCTAGCCAGATTTGATCAAACTGGGAATGCTCATCCGTGCACACTGTGAAGCGCATTTTGCGGTGGACTTTTGATTTTTCCAAGGGGGCTAAATCTGTCGTCGCTGCGGGCCACAGCAGAACAAGGCATGACCCCAAAACTGGGCCCGAACATCTCCAACCTCAATCATTCGCGAAACGGCCTAATTTAAATTGAGCAGGTGCCTTCACAACGGCTACTTTTTGTCCACATAGGTAGCGGAAGGGCGGTCCGCTTGAGCTGGATCAAGGACTGCGTTGCGATGCGGATTATGGTAGTACCTTGGAACCGAAAGCAGGTAGATGGAACCCGATGCGGCTTGTCCGTACGATCCTGGCACTCGTAATTGCAGCTTCTCTGACGTTGCTGCCGATCGGTGCATCGACCGCCGGCTTCATGATGGGGCAGGACGACGCCGAATCCAGCGTGCACATGAGTGCATTTTCCAACGTGTCGATGGGCGATTGCTGTCCGGATGACATCAAGGGGGCGCCTGCGCAGACGGACCATTACAAGTGCCCGATGGGCTTCTGTTGTGGCGGCGCCATGGCCTTGAGCGATGTCCACGCTATCGGATTCCGATTTCTGCCGGCGGCTGCATCCAGGATGGGTATCGTCGCGGACCAGATCGTCCCCACATACGGCGCAAGTCCACCTTTCCGACCTCCTCGAGTCTGAACTCCCGAACGCTTGAAAGCGCAGGCGCTCCCGCTCGCGCGCGATGACGATTCGCCGTGCGCCGTTCCGGCCGCGGCTGAGACCAGACACATGAGGAGTACATTATGCTTTCGAAATTCATCAGCGCTGTTGCGCTGTCGATGGCCATTGGCGTCACCGCTTCTGCCGCGCACGCCGGGGCAGGCGACTACGCATTCGAACCCGTGAAAGCCGAGATGAAGAAGGGTGACGATGTCACCGTCGCCGTCCGACTCACCAACAAGACAACGGGCAAGCCGGTGTCTGATGCCGTGATCTTCAAGACCCGCGTCGACATGGCGCCGGATGGCATGGCCGAGATGGAATCACCCGTCACGCCGCTGCCGTCAAAGGAGCCAGGCGTCTACGCCTTCAAGACCGATTTGCCGATGGCAGGACGCTATCAGCTTAGCCTATCCGCCAAGGTGCAGGGCGAGCCCGAGACCGTCAGCGGCAAGGTCGTCATCAAGGCCAGCAAGTGAGCCTCGGGGCGCTCCCCGGGAGCGCCGCGCACCTCAACCCCAATTTATGAGCGCGCCCAGTGCGCGCCCGTGGTGCACGCCATGAACACACTGAACACACTGCGCTTTCTCACGATCACCGCGCTCGGCGCCGGTATCGGCCTGGGCGGCTACTTGTCCATCGAAAAATCGGCTTGGCCCCCTCAAATCCATTTCGCCGGGACTGCCACTGCGGCCGATAGGGTGCCTCTCTACTATCGCGATCCTAGTGGGGCACCGCGGTGGTCGGCAGCTCCAAAAAAGGACAGCCAAAGCCGCGACTACCTGCCGGTCTATGATGAGGAGGAATCATCGACCGAACCGCCGAAAGCGAAACGACCGCAGGCGGATTCCTCCCGCAAGATCCTCTATTACCGCAATCCGATGGGGCTGCCGGATACTTCGCCAGTTCCGAAGAAGGATTCGATGGGGATGGACTACGTCCCCGTCTACGAAGGCGAGGACAGCGACGACGGCTCTGTCAAGCTCTCGCCGGGCAAGATCCAGCGCACGGGTGCGAAATCCGAGCCGGTTATGAGGCAGCCCATCAAATCGATGATCCGAGCTCCCGGCACGGTCCAGGAAGACGAGCGCCGCGTGTCCGTGGTCGCGTTGCGGTTCGAAGGCTTTGTGGAGAGTGTCGCCAACGTGACGACGGGCGACCACGTTCAAAAGGGGCAGCCCTTGATGAATGTGTACAGCCCGGCGCTGTCCAGCGCAGCGGCCGAATATCTTTCGGCGCTGAATGCTGGCGCAACCGGCAAGGAGCTGAAAGGGGCGCGACGTCGATTAGAAAACCTCGCTACACCGGAGCCAGCCATCAGGGACCTCGAACGCACCCGCGAAATCGCGCTCTCTATTCCGTGGCTCGCTCCCCAGGACGGTGAAATCCTGCAGCGCAATGCCATCAACGGCATGCGTGCAGGTCCCGGCGACGTGCTCTTCAGGATCGCCGATCACCGCGTCGTTTGGGTTGTCATCGATGTCGCGGAGCGAGATCTGGCGCAAGTCATGATCGGCAGCCAGGTCACGATCAGACCTCGTGCTCTGCCTGGTCAGAGCTTCACTGGGACAGTCGCCCTAATCTATCCGCACCTTAACGTGCAAACGCGCACGGCGCGCATCCGCATCGAAGCGCCCAACCCGGATGAAGCGCTCCGGCCAGAGATGTACGTGGATGCCGAGATCGAAACGGGTTCGCAAGATCCGGTGTTGGCTGTGCCGGAAAGCGCAGTGCTCGATAGCGGCACGCGTCAGGCTGTCTTGATTGACAAGGGCGAAGGCCGGTTCGAGCCGCGCGAAGTCAAGGTTGGACGTCGGGGCGGAGGGTATATCGAACTGACGGAAGGGGTGAGCGAAGGCGACGCCGTGGTCACGTCCGCCAACTTCCTGATCGATGCCGAAAGCAATCTGAAGGCTGCGCTGAAGAGCTACGGCGAGGCCAGTGGTCCCCAGTCCGACGTTGCGTCGCCTTCGGGCACGGGAGGCCACAAATGATTGCCCGCGTCATCGCCTGGTCGGCCCGCAACCTGTTGTTGGTGCTGTTCGGCACCGGCTTCGCAACGGCTGCCGGGATCTACGCGCTCGTTCACCTGCCGCTGGATGCCATTCCCGACCTCTCCGACACGCAAGTCATCGTCTATACCGAATATCCAGGCCAGGCGCCGCAAGTCATCGAGGACCAGGTCACCTATCCGCTCGCAGCGGCCATGTTGACGGTTCCGAAATCGAAGGTCGTGCGCGGCTTCTCGTTCTTCGGCGTTTCGTTTGTCTATGTGATCTTCGAGGACGGCACCGACATCTATTGGGCGCGCTCGCGTGTCCTTGAGTTCCTCAACGCTGCTGCCAGCCGGCTGCCGGCAGGAGTGACGCCCAGCATCGGTCCGGACGCGACCGGCGTTGGCTGGGTCTACCAATACGCCGTCATCTCGAAAGAGCTGAACCTCGCGGACGCGCGGACCATACAGGACTGGAATCTCAAGTTCGCACTGGCCAAGGCCGAGGGTGTCGCAGAGGTCGCAAGCGTCGGCGGTTTCGTCAAGCAGTACAATGTCATCCTCGATCCGCAACGGATGCGGGACCTCGGCATCACCGTGCAGAAGATGCGCGAGGCAATCCGCGCTAGCAATGCCGATATCGGAGGGCGCACGGTCGAGCTTTCGGAGTTCGAATACGTCATTCGTGGCAAAGGCTATCTGAAGAGCATCAATGACCTCGGGAATCTCGTACTCAAGAACGAAGGAGGGACCCCTGTCTTGCTGCGCGACATGGCGCGCGTCGAACTCGGTCCGGATGAAAGGCGAGGGATCACCGAATTGAACGGAGAAGGGGAGGTTGCGAGCGGGATCGTGCTTCAACGCTTCGGTGTGAATGCCCTTGACGTCATCGAAAACGTCAAGAGGCGCTTCAAGGAGATCGCGAGCAGCCTCCCGAAGTCGGTCGAGATCGTTCCGGTCTACGACCGCTCGAACCTCATCTATGCGGCCATCAACACACTGAAGCACACCCTCATCGAGGAGAACATCATCGTTGCGCTCGTCTGCGTCGTGTTTCTGCTGCACGTTCGCAGCGCCCTGGTTGCGATCCTGATGCTGCCTGTCGGCGTGCTGATGGCTTTCGGTGGGATGAAGCTCTTGGGACTCGGCTCGAACATTATGAGCCTCGGCGGTATCGCGATTGCGATTGGTGCGATGGTCGATGCCGCAATCGTCATGATCGAGAATGCTCACAAGCACCTGGAAAGAGCGGAGCCGGATCAGTCGCGTGTCCAGATCCTGATCGACGCGGCATCGGAGGTCGGGCCGGCGCTGTTTTTCAGTCTCCTGATTATCACCGTTTCCTTCATGCCGATCTTCACACTGGAATCGCAGGAGGGGCGGCTGTTCAGCCCGCTCGCTTTCACCAAGACGTTCTCTATGGCCGCGGCAGCGCTGCTATCGGTGACGCTGGTTCCGGCGTTGATGGTGATCTTCGTCCGGGGCAGGATCGTTCCGGAGCAGAAGAACTTCATCAACCGGTCCCTGATCTGGATCTATCGCCCGGTCATCAAGGGCGTGCTGCAGGCCAAGACGCTCGTCATCTTGCTTGCGCTCGGCGTGCTCGCCGTCTCGATCTGGCCGGCCCGCCAGCTCGGCATCGAGTTCATGCCCACTCTCTACGAAGGCACGCTGCTCTACATGCCGACCACGCTGCCGGGAATCTCGGTCACCAAGGCAGCAGAGCTGATGCAAACGCAGGATCGCATCCTAAAATCCTTCCCGGAGGTTGCGTCCGTCTACGGCAAGGCGGGACGGGCGGCCACGGCAACCGACCCGGCGCCGACGGAGATGTCCGAGACCGTCGTCAATCTAAAGCCGAAGGAGCAATGGCGCCCCGGTTTGACGATCGACAGTCTGATTGGAGAGATGGACCAAGCGCTGCAATTCCCGGGCGTCTCTAATGCCTGGACCATGCCCATCAAGGCACGGATTGACATGCTGTCGACCGGAATTCGGACGCCGGTCGGCGTGAAAGTCATGGGGACCGATCTGATCGAGATCGACAAACTCGCGAGACAGATCGAGGGCATCCTCAAGGCCGTGCCCGGCACGTCGTCGGCTTACGCAGAACGGAGCGTAGGCGGCTACTACCTCGAGATCACGCCGGACCGCGATGCGCTCGCTCGCTACGGGATCCTGATCCAGGACGTTCTGGACACGATTGCGACCGCACTGGGCGGCCAGACAGTCACGACCACGGTGGAAGGTCGTCAGCGATTCGCTGTTAACATGCGGTATCCCCGCGATCTCAGAGACAATCCGAAGGCCATCGCGAGCGATATCCTGGTGCCAATGCCGCAGGGCGGGGCCGTGCCGCTTGGTGAGGTGGCGAAAGTCGAGCCGGCCCGGGGACCGACGTCCATTCGGACCGAGAACGGGCAGCTTGCGACCTACATCTATGTCGATATCAGGGATCGCGACATCGGTAGCTACGTCGCCGACGCGCGGCGCGCGGTCAGCGGTAGCGTCCAGTTTCCGGCAGGCTACTACGTGGTCTGGAGCGGCCAGTGCGAGTACCTGCAGCGCGCGGCGGCTCGTCTGAAGATCGTCGTGCCGGTCACGCTCACGATCATTTTCCTGCTTCTTTATCTGAACTTCAGGTCCATCACAGAGACGATGATCGTGATGCTGTCGCTGCCGTTCGCGCTTGTCGGCGGGCTGTGGATGATGTGGTGGCTCGGCTTCAACCTGTCGGTCGCTGTCGCCGTCGGCTTCATCGCGCTCGCCGGCGTAGCCGCGGAGACTGGCGTCGTGATGCTGATTTACCTCGAGCACGCGTTCGCTGAGATGAAGGCGAAGCAAAATGCGGAGGGCCGTCATCTCACGCAGCAAGATCTGCACGAGGCCATCATGGAGGGCGCCGTCGAGCGCGTCCGTCCCAAGATGATGACGGTGGTGGCGATCATGGCGGGCCTGCTGCCGATCATGTGGAGCAGTGGTGCTGGATCGGAGATCATGCAGCGCATCGCTGTGCCGATGATCGGAGGCATGATCTCATCCACGCTGCTCACGCTGATTGTCATTCCCGCGATTTTCGGACTGATCAAAGGCTTCCGGCTGCCATCGGCCGAAATCAACGAGGAAACGGCGACAAACAACCTTGCCGCGGCTGCCGAGTGAGGTGAATCATGACGAACAATACGATACTCGAATATAAGCGGACAGCGATGCCGACGGCAGCGCTCGCGCTGGACGATCTACGCGCCTCATTGCGTGAAGTAGTACTCGCCGAACTCAAATTGCCGTCGCTGCCGCGCAAGCGGGTTGCCGCCGGCACTTTGGTGATGCGACCAGAGAGTGAGCTCGAATGCGTGTATTTCGTCGTGGATGGCCGCATACGGCTTTATCGACTAGCTCCATCGGGCGAAGAGGTGTTCCAAGGGGAGCTGGGCCCCGGCGACTGTCTGAAATGCCCCAAAATCCTGTTTCAGCATGAATGTCACGGTTTCGCCGAGGCAATCGTCGATACAACGCTGGAGGTGCTGTCGAAGCCGTTATTCGACCAGCTGCGCCGGGATTCCATGCTCTTCAATCAAATCTTGGTGCGCGAGCTCAGCGACCAGATGGCTGATCTCGATCGAAGGCTCTACGAATACTCGGTTATGCCGATGAGGGCTCGTCTGCACGCGGAACTATTGCGCATCTCCAGGCGCCGCCGCGATGGTGCGCTTATCATCTCGCCGCCGCCGACTCATCAGGATCTCGCCCGCCGGATTGGCTCGCAGCGTGAGGCCGTCACGAAAGACCTAAGGCAGTTGGAACGGGACGGCGTCATCACCCGCAGCCGCGCGGTCATCCGCATCGTTCGTGAGGAGGTGCTTCGGAGGGAAATTGCCGAATGGAACGATGAACCGGCGCTCGACTGCCGCCTGCCGCGGCTTATCGGGACCCTAGATCGCCACGGTTCTGGCTCGCCCGCGGAAGGGATATGGTGAACACTCGCAAGCAAAAGAGGGAGGAGGAGATGCGCCTGCGCAAGACTGCTCGGATGACGCTCGCGGTTCTGCTCACCGCCACCGGCGGCGGGATGGCTTGGGGTCATCCTGTCCTCGAAGGCAGCGATCCGGGGCAGGGCGGTACAGTTTCGCCCCCGAAGGAGATCCGACTGACATTTACCGAAAACCTGATTGCCAAGTTCTCGGGATTGACAATCAAGGATCAGAGCGGGCGCCCGATCGGGACGGCCAGCCCTTCCGTTGACCCGAACGACAAGCGTCAGCTCATTGTGCCTATCTCAACACCGCTTCCACCAGGCGCGTACGATGTTGATTGGCACGCTGTCGGAGCCGACACGCACCGGGTAACTGGACACTTTTCGTTTCGGGTAGCAAATTGATGGCCGGTAGCGCAGCACAGTGCCCTCTATCGCGTTAGCTGGCGACGGTCGGTGCGCTTTGCATGGTAGGGGAACACTATGTTCCGGTCGGGCGATGCGAGATGCTTGTCGGTTTCGGGGCACGCCAGGCGGGAGATTAAATCACGGATCACATTGAGCCGCGCAGCCCGCTTGTCGTCGGCGCGCACGACGATCCATGGCGACTCCGGACTAGAGGTCGCCTCCAGCATCCGGTCCCGCGCGTCGGTGTAGTGTTTCCAGTGCTTGACAGCGACCGCATCGATCGGGCTGGTCTTCCATTGCTTCAGCGGATCGGTCTTGCGATCACGCAGTCGCGTCTTTTGTTCGTTTTTGCTGATGTCCAGATAGTATTTCATGATCTGGATTCCGGAGCCGATCAGCATATGTTCGAACGGCAACACCGCGCCAAGGAAGTCTTCGTATTCGCGGGTGCTACAAAACCCCATCACATATTCGACGCCGGCTCGGTTGTACCAACTTCGATTGAACAGGATCATCTCCTGCGTGGAAGGAAGGTGAGGCACATACCTCTGGAAATACCATGACGCGCGATCATGATCGGATGGCTTCCCTAAGGCGACAACACGGATATCGCGCGGACTCAAATGCTGGACGATACGCTTGATCGTGCCGTCCTTCCCGGCGGCGTCCCGGCCCTCGAAGATAACCAGAACCCTGTGGCCGTGCTTGATGATGTGCCGCTGAACCTTGACAAGCTCAACCTGCAGGTCGTGCAGCGCGGCGCGATAGATCTTTCGTCCGGTGGACTTGCCTTCCAAGTTCTTGGTTGATTTTGACATCGTAAGAAGTGTGACGATTGCCAGTGATCGCCGCGTGAGATGATTGCAAATGGCTAAAGACTCGGTCTCCTTCTCCAGGCGATGCGCTCGACGGACTGCGCTGCCCTTGCAAACAAGCCAGTGAAATCAGGAAGGTCAACCATCGCCAGCAGCAAGCCGGCGACCCAAAGAATATTTTCGTGGGTGAACATCGCAAGGAGACCCAAGACCCGATTTGAGATGGAAGAACAGGTGCCAGACTGAGCCCGCCTATGCTGTGAAAAATTCCACATCGCGAGCAGGTCGGCGGCGATAGGAATGCCACACGGGAAAGCCGGACGTTTTTGCTCCTAGGATTGACTTGCATCAAGCAACAGCCTGCAGAAGCGGCTTCTAGTACCAACTGACCATTCCTCGTCGGGAGAAGGCTTATGAAACCTCTGACCCTGGCTGCTGCACTGCTGCTTGCAACGGTGAGCTTACCGTCTTGGGCACAATCGCCTGCCGACCACGAAGCTCACCATCCTGACCAAAAGGAGTCACCTACCGCCAAACAGCCTTCGTCGCCTGCAGCCCCGTCCGGGATGATGGGGCCGGGCACGATGGGTGGCGCGCAGGGCATGATGGGCGGCAGGGGCATGATGGATGGCAACATGCCCATGACGAACATGATGCAGATGATGGGCATGATGGGACAGCGAGGCGCTGAAACCGGCTGCGCCGGTATGAGTGGCATGGCCACCATCGACCGCGTCGAAGGCCGGATCGCTTTCCTGCGCACAGAACTCAAGATCACCGACGCGCAGAGCAGCGCCTGGAACGCCTTCGCCGACGCGCTCCGTACCAACGCGAAGAGCCTCGGAGAGGTGCGCGCCTCGATGATGCCTCAGCAGGGTGGGGCGCAACAAAGCCTCGTTGATCGCCTTACCCTGCAGGAGAAATGGCTGGCTGCGCGGCTCGAAGGAACCAAAGCCATCAAGTCCGCGCTTACAAACCTCGTCAGCACCCTCTCCGATGAACAGAAGAAGACAGCGGATGAGTTGCTCGTCCCCCACATGGGCATGTTGGGGATGACGGCAATGATGTCCGCGATGCAATCCGGGCCGATGGGGCCAGGCCAAATGCAGCCGGGAATGATGATGCCCGGACGGTGACGTTCTGGAATGTGTACCGCCTGGTGGGAAGTGCCATGACTCAGATCGTCTCACCCCCAGCGATCAGCGAAGCTGAGCGATACGTCGGCGCTGTGGGACACTGCGCAATGCAGCATACGCCGCCAGTCGCCAGTACTGCTCCGACGGCTGCAATCGGAGTGTGGCCCGGGGGCTGGTCAGCCAACCCACTGGTTCTGGATGACATCCTGGCCTATCAGCGCGACGTCTGGGAACGGACCATCCTGTTCTGGGACACGCTGCGGCAGCGCGCGGATAACATGATCGCTCACGAGCGGGCCGGAAAGCCGCCGCTGCTCGATTTCGACTACGAGCTGATCCTCAATGCGCGCCGGTTCGAGCGGCCGGTCAATTACGCGCTGCTTCGGATTACGCGCTACGGCGACAAATGTCTTGAGGATTGTCTCGATCCGGCGAAGCCTCCAGTCATGATCGTCGATCCCCGCGCTGGACACGGTCCCGGTATTGGCGGGTTCAAGCGCGAGTCCGAGGTCGGGATCGCCATGCATGAAGGCTATCCGGTCTATTTCGCGGTGTTCTTTCCGGAGCCGTCGCCGGGCCAGACCATGGCGGACGTGCTCCACACGCTGCGCCGGTTTACTGAGGAAGTGTCCCACCGCCATGAAGGCAAGCCGCCAGTTCTCTACGGCAATTGTCAGGCCGGCTGGGCGATCGCGATCCTCGCGGCTGATTGTCAGGGGCTTGCCGGTCCTGCCGTTCTCAACGGCTCGCCGCTGTCCTATTGGGCCGGAGAATCGGGGGTGAATCCCGCTCGCGTCTCCGGCGGTCTGTTGGGCGGCGCGTGGCTCACCCATCTGGCATCCGACCTCGGCGACGGCCGGTTCGATGGCGCCTGGCTCGTGCAAAACTTCGAAAACCTGAAGCCGGAAGGCGTCTGGGAGAAATACGCCAACCTGCTTTCGCACATCGACAGGGAGCGGGAGCGCTTTCTCGAATTCGAACGCTGGTGGAACGGCTTTTATGTCCTCAGCCGCGAGGAAATGCTTGCGATTGTCGAAAATCTCTTCGTTGGGAATACGCTTGAGCAGGGTAAACTGAGGATTTGTCCCCACTGCTTCATTGATCTGCGGCGCATCCGCAATCCACTCGTCATCTTTGCTTCCTATGGCGACAACATCACGCCGCCGCATCAGGCGCTGGGCTGGATTCCGACTGTCTATTCCAGTACCGATGATATGAAGCAGGCGGGCCAGCGCATTGTCTATCTGATCAATACCCACGTCGGGCATCTCGGGATTTTCGTCTCCGCAAGCGTCGCACGTCTCGAGCATCGGGCGATCCTAGAGAGTGTGAAAAGAATCGAAGCGCTTCCGCCCGGCCTCTATGAAATGAAGATCGACAATCCGACCGGCGATCCAGATTGCGGGCACGACGCCTATTCGGTTCGCTTCGAGGAGCGGCGCGTCGAAGACCTCAGATTCCCGGAGAATCGTCCGGCATTTGGCCGCGTTGCCGAGGTCTCGGCAGCGCTGGACGCGTTGTATTCGGCGACGCTCGGAAAATGGATCGAGGCGACCTCGACCCCGCTATCCGCC